>Ga0187812_1000062_pt1 | contig 38701 bp, 37 predicted proteins | sample NC_S_2_FD_130582 | JGI IMG/M metagenome (GOLD analysis project Ga0187812, IMG submission 130582) | Wetland sediment microbial communities from Neuse River Estuary, North Carolina, USA - ASW-S_2 | ecosystem: Environmental > Aquatic > Freshwater > Wetlands > Sediment | place: USA: North Carolina...
AAGGCGAAGAGCTTGAAAACTTTACTAAAGACTTGAATGAGATTTTGACTTACATGGAAAAGTTAAATGAGCTTGACACTGAAAATGTTGAGCCGCTTTCACATCCGGTAGAAGGATTTAATGTCTTTAGAGATGATGCGGTAAAGCCGTCGGTTTCAACGGAAGAAGCGTTAAGAAACGCGCCTGATAAGGACGAATCATTTTTTAAAGTACCAAAAGTAATCGGCGATTAATTGAATCCGCTTAAGTTAAAGTTTTTGTTTAGATTAATAATATGATTATCGGAATAATTCCTGCCAGATTTGCCTCGACCAGATTAATGGGAAAGCCTCTTGCAAATATCGGGGGCAAACCAATGATACAGCATACTTACGAAAGCGCTTTAAAATCAAAATTAATAAACGAAGTTATTATCGCAGTTGATGATGAAAAAGTCGCGCGTGTAGTTGAAAGTTTCGGAGCCAAGGTAATACTAACTCCAAAAGATATTGCTACCGGCTCGGATAGAATCGCGTACGTTGCAAAGAAATTGCCGGCGGCTAAAATAATAGTTAATATTCAAGGCGATGAGCCGTTCATTCAGGGCACTATGATCGATCAGGCGATAGAACCTTTACTATTTGATAAGTCTGTAAACGTATCTACGCTTGCCAGGAGAATTGATACCGTGCAGGATCTGAAATCTCCTTCAATACCAAAAGTAGTATTTGATTATCAAAATTATGCGCTATATTTCTCGCGCTCGCCGATTCCTTATGTAAGAGATGCGAGAACCAACTTTGAAAGAATTAATAAGACGGAAATTTATAAGCACATTGGACTTTATGTCTACCGGAAAGATGCTTTACTGAAGTTTACTTCGTTAGAACCGACCGACCTTGAAAAAATAGAAAAGCTTGAGCAGCTTCGTATGCTTGAGAACGGCATGAAGATAAAAGTAGTTGTAACCGAGTTTGACAATCTGGCGGTGGATACGCCGGAAGACCTTGAGCGCGCAAGAATTTATTATAACCGTTATATTAAAAATTTGGAAGAAGAACAGTTGTGATAATTCCTAAGAAAGTCTCGCTCGCGAATATTCCTTCACCGGTTGAAGAAATAAAATTTGACGGTAAAGTTTTTTTGATGAAACGCGATGACCTCACCGGCGTGGAACTTTCGGGCAATAAAGTTAGAAAGCTTGAATATCTTATCGCGCAGGCAAAAAAAGAAAAGGCAGAAATAGTATTTACCACCGGAGGCGATCAATCGAATCACGCAAGGGCGACTGTTGCCGCCGCGGCTAAATACGGAATGAAGTCCAAGCTATTTCTATGGGGCAAAGATTCGGCAAAGGCGGAGGGAAATTTGTTTATTGATAAATTTTTAGGCGCGGATATTTCATTTCTTGATAAAAATAATTTTGAAAATGTAAATCAAATTATGTTCGAGGAAAGAGCAGAGCTTAAGGTAAAAGGGAAAAGAGTTTTTGTAATTCCCGAAGGCGGTTCAACAACGCTTGGCATTTGGGGCTACGTTTCTTTTATGGAAGAAATCAAAAACCAAATTAATATGAAGAATATTCAAGGAATACTTGCGGCTTCCGGCTCAGGCGGAACGGCGGCTGGAATGCTTGTAGGCGCGTCTTTATATAATCTTGATATAAAAATCCATGCGGTAAATGTACTTTATCCAAAAGAAATAATTAAAAAGAAAATTCTCGATCTTGCGGAAGGATGCATCCTGGATTATCAGCTATCATGTGAATTAAAAAAGGATAATCTTGAAATAATTGACGGCTACTCAACGGAAGGATATAAAAATATTACAAAAGAAAAACTTGAGTTGCTTAAAAGATTTGCGCGAGAGACCGGGATAATCTTAGATCCTGCTTATACCGGCAAAGCGTTTACAGCTTATTACGAAAAATTTATTAATAACGACAGCGGGGAAAAAAATATTTTTGTACACACAGGAGGAATTTTTGGTGCCTTCGGAAAACGTGAAAAATATTTAGGTGTATGCTGAATTCTTTAGATTGCCGGAAAGGTATTAAATAACTATTTTTAATGCATGAATTGTATCTTTTGCGATATTGTTGAAAAGAAAGCTAAGGCAGAAATTCTTTTTGAAAATGATTTTGTAATATCCTTCCTTGATATTCGACCTGTTAATTATGGGCACACATTAGTAATTCCTAAAAACCATTATAAAGATTTTCTTTCAATGCCCAAAATAGAACTTGATGAAGTAATAAAAATTACGCAGCATATATCTTCGGCAGTTTACAACAGCCTAAAACCCGACGGCTTCAATGTTATCACAAATAACGGAACAGCTGCGGGGCAATCTGTTTTTCATTTCCATTTTCATATTATTCCAAGATTTAATAACGACAGTTTTTCATTTAGACCGAAATTGAAAAACTATGAAAACGGAACGATGAAAGAGTTTGCAGACAAAATAAGATCACAAATAACAATATAGATGGAAACATGGAAAATAAAATTAGAGTTTTAGTTGCAAAAGCAGGCTTAGACGGACACGATAGAGGAGCAAAGGTAATTGCTGCTGCTCTACGCGATGCAGGCATGGAAGTGATTTATACAGGTTTGCGTCAAACTCCGGAGATGATAGTTGAAGCAGCATTGCAGGAAGATGTTGATGTAATCGGTATCAGCATTTTGTCTGGCGCGCACATGACTATCTTTCCAAAGATTTCAAACCTAATGAAAGAAAAGGGACTTACCGACGTTTTGCTGACAGGCGGCGGCATTATCCCGGAGGAAGATATAGAAGCCTTAAAAAAAATGGGAGTCGGCGAGTTGTTTACTCCAGGCGCGCCAACTACAGCAATTGCAGAGTATATTAAAAAATGGCGGAAAGAACATCCCAGAGAGCAATTAAAATAAAAATTAGATTTTAAAATACGGAAAATCTTGTTTCTAAATTAAAGTTTAATAGATATAAATAGAACTTTCTGCGTTCCTAAATCTTGTTTCTCTTTTATGAAAATGAAATTTCAGTCTCCCGGATAAAATTCAAATTCTTAAAAGCACAAACAAATTTGTTAGCCCACAAAAAATTGAATACCAACACGTTTTTCATAAAAACCAAAAATTTGTTTAGCGCAATATAATTTGAAATGGTCATCCTATTATTTAAGCAGACTAACATTTATAGTTAAAGAGTTTAAGGCTCTCTCATTTGAGAATTTTAACCAGTTATCATTCAAATATTAAGAAATAAAAAGTGTATCCGGTGCAATAATTATTGGGAAATTATGCCGTATAAGCAATAGCTTCTTAATTGCACAAAAGATTTATTTGGAATAATTCTTGACCCGGTATTTTAGCGGAAAATAATAAATTTAAGGAAGGAGTTATTTATGGATGTTGTTTTATTATCAAGAATTCAATTTGCAATGACCGTAGGCTTTCATTTCCTTTTCCCGCCTATATCGATTGGCTTAGCCTGGATGCTTGTAATTATTGAAGGCTTTAGCTGGAAGAAGAAAGAGGAATTATACGAAAGACTTGGTAAATTCTTTGCGAAAATTCTTGCTTTAACATTTGCAGTCGGAGTTGCCACCGGAATTGTAATGGAATTTCAATTCGGGACCAACTGGGCTGAGTATTCAAAATTTGTAGGAGACATTTTCGGCGCACCATTGGCTGCCGAAGGTGTATTTGCATTCTTTTTAGAATCAGGGTTCCTCGGCTTGTATTTATTCGGAAGAAAAAAGGTTTCAAAGGGAGTGCATTGGTTTTCCATAATTATGGTTGCAGTCGGCGCGACTATTTCGGCATTCTGGATTATAGTTGCCGCGTCATGGATGCAAACGCCAGCCGGTTACATACTTAAAAACGGCAGAGCCGAATTAGTAGATTTTTGGGCAGCAGTTTTTAATCCATCGACGGTAATCAGATTTCTTCACACAGTTGATGCGGCTTTAATTACCGGCGCATTTATGGTTGCTGGCGTTTCTGCTTATTTAATTTTGAAAGGAAAGGAGACTGAGCTGGCTAAAAAAGGGATGAAAATTGCCGTTATCTTCGGACTGATTGTTTCACTACTAGAGCTGTTTCCACTCGGACATGAAAGCGGAAGAGAAGTAGCAAAAGAACAGCCTGCTAAGTTTGCAGCTATTCAAGGATTATATTCTACGCAAAACGGAGCACCGCTTGCAGTGTTTGCTGTACCGGTAATGCCTCCGCCGGAATTAAAAGCTAAAATAGAAATACCAAGACTTTTAAGCTGGCTTGCATTTGGTGATCCTAATGCAAAAGTTTTAGGTATAGATCAGTTCGCTCAAGACGATCTTCCTCCTTTGTTTCTTACTTTTGTTTCTTATCATAATATGGTTGTATTGGGTATGCTTTTTATTTTGATAATGCTGGCGGCGTTTTATTATTTAATAACAAATAAATTATGGGATAAGAAGAAATTGCTGCGGATATTTATTTGGGCTATTCCATTTCCTCTTTTTGCCTGCGAACTCGGCTGGATTGCGGCGGAAGTTGGAAGGCAGCCGTGGATAGTTTATAATGTTATGAGAACAAAGGATGCCGTCTCTGCAAATGTACCCGCAGGCGACGTAATCTTTTCAATAATTCTTTTTGCATTTATATATTTATTTATCGGCTCACTATACATTTATTTGCTTGTTAAAGAAATCAAACATGGTCCGGAACCATTTACAGCTAAGGAGGTGTTAGAATAATGGATCTCAATGTAACCTGGTTTTTATTAGTCGGCGTACTTATTATCGGCTATGCGATATTAGACGGCTTTGATCTTGGAGTCGGAGTTTTATATTTATTTGTGAAAGATGAAAATCAAAAAAGGATATATTTAAATTCCATCGGTCCTGTTTGGGATGGAAATGAAGTGTGGCTTCTAACCGGCGGCGGAGCATTATTCGCGGCTTTCCCCGTGGTATATGCAACTGTGTTCAGCGGATTTTATCTAGCTTTTATGCTTTTATTAGCCGCATTAATTTTTAGAGCAGTTTCATTCGAATTCAGAGGGAAAGTATCTTCTACAGCTTGGAAAAAAGTTTGGGATTTGTTTTTTGCGATAGGAAGTTTACTTCCCTCAATTTTATTTGGCGTGGCAATTGGTAATATTTTGAGAGGACTTCCTATTAACATGCAAGGACAATATCTCGGCTCATTCATAGGCTTGCTGAATCCATATTCAATATTGGTCGGTTTAGTTAGCCTTTCGCTTTTTGCCCTGCACGGAGCAATTTATCTTACTCTTAAAACCGACGATACCATAAAGGAAAAAATTCTTCCATGGATAAATAAGTTATGGATAATTTTTATTTTGCTTTATGCCATGGCATCTTTCCTAACGATGTTTGAAGCGCCGTTTCTATTTGAAGGCTTATTAAATAATCCGATCTTTTGGATATTATTTATTTTGATGCTGGCTTCGGTAATAGTTATACCGGTTCTTTTAAAAGGACAAAAATATTTTAAGGCTTTTCTGTCATCGTCATTATTGATCGCATCAATGATTGGCTTAATAGCGGTAAGCCTATTCCCGCGATTAGTCCCATCGAGGATTAATTTAGATTTCAGCTTGACCATCTATAATGCGTCTTCATCTCAAAACACTTTGATGACTATGCTGATAATTGCTCTAATCGGGATGCCGATTGTAATCGGTTATACTTTTTTTATCTACAGAGTATTTAAGGGGAAAGTAGTTCTTACAAAAGAAAGTTATTGATGAATTAAACTTAAGTAGCACGGACTAATTAATCTGTGCTACTTTTATTAATTTCTAATTCTTTATTGATTTGTAAATTACATCCCCGTTTTTGACCGTCATACAATTTAAATTTTTACCTACGGAATAAACTATATCGGCATAATCAGTCGTATCGAAAATTGCAAAGTCCGCAATCTTATTAATTTCCAGGCTGCCAATAGTTTTACTTTTGTTAATAGCCTTCGCTGCGTTTATTGTAACTGCTGAAATTATTTCTTCAATTGACATTTCCATTTTCAAAGCCGCCAAGCTCATTATCAAATTTAAATTTGATATATTTGAAGAGCCGGGGTTATAATCGGTTGAAAGAGCAACCATGGCATTGTTATCAATTAGTTTCCTTGCGGGAGCGTAATCATGGTTGAGGAAGAAAGACACGCCGGGCAAAAGTACGCAAACGGTTTCAGTGCCTGAAATTTCGGTAATATCGTAATCATTAATAACTTCGAGATGATCGACGCTGATTGCCTGGTTCTTAATTGCGATTTTAATTCCACCGGTTGAACTAAATTGATCTGTATGAAGCTTTATTTTTAAGCCAAGCTTTTTTGCTGCGGAAAAAATCATATCAATTTCGTCTGTGGAAAAAGCCGTACTTTCGCAGAAGGCATCACAAAATTCAGCCAGATTATTTTTAGCGATAAAGGGAAGCATTACTCCGGTTATTAACGAAACATATTCGTTACGCGTGTTTTTATATTCTTTAGGAAATGTATGTGCGCCGAGAAAAGTCGGGACAATATCAATCGGATAAATTGTATTTAATCTTTTTATTACTTCAAGGATTTTTATTTCGTTTTCAAAATCCAATCCGTAGCCGCTTTTTATTTCCAAAGTTGTAATTCCTTGCGAAATAAAATATTCAATCCTTTTACCGGTAATTTTTATAAGATCATTAACTGTCGCTTTCCTAACAGCCTCAACAGTCCCGGTAATTCCGCCTCCGCCATTTGCAATTTCCTCATAACTTTTTCCGTTTAATTTGTCTCTGAATTCGTTTGCTCGTGATCCGCAGAAAACAGAATGGGTATGGCATTCAACTAATCCGGGCAAGATTATTTTTTCTTTTAAGTCAATTTTTTGATATGAAGAATATTTGCGCAGTGAATCGTTAGGAATAAAATCCTTTATTAAATTATCTTCTATAAGAAGCGAATAACCGGTAAGCACATTCAACTGGCTGAGAGAATTTCCACGTTTATAATTTGTACCGCCGGTATCAACTGTTACGATTTGCGAAGGATTGGAAAAAATCTTCAGCATAATAAAATCTTATTGAAATATATTTATTGAACAGCTAATTACTTTTGCTTCGTCGTAGCCCATTTGTTTAAGCTGGTAGCTAAGATCATTTGCTTCATCAAAATTCTTGAAATCACCAATCTGGACTTTATAGAATGGCGGATCAAAAATTACATAAATATCTTTTCTACCGGTTTTAGAAGAAATATCCGCTTTTAATTTATTTGCATCATCAAGATTATCGCTAGTAAATGTTAATACTCTATAACCTTGGACAGTTTTTATAACGGTTTTATTCGACGAAGTATCGATCTGATTTTTATAATTATACCAAATAGTATTCTTTGACGGAGTGGAATCTTTTTTTACATCCGGCAGGGAAAGCTTTGTACGATAGTTTGTTAAATCAAAACTTTCCTCATATTTAATTTTTGTTGTGTCAATTTTCTTTATCTCACCGCGTGAAGATTCATTTTCATATCTTGACGCGATGGAAGTACCGCAAGAAATTAATAATAAAGGGAAAAAGAATAGGGCAATTATTGGGCTTATTTTTTTTAACATACCGGAAGTTCCGTTTAATTTAGATTATTAGATAATTCTAATATAAAACAAAGAAAAGAATCCTGAAAATATAATAATTACATCGACAATCATGGTATAAGACTTTATAGCAAATCCGTAAAATGTTGTTCAAAAAGAATTTATTTAGTAAATTTGCTGAAATAAAAACAAATCTTTTAGCAAATGGCAGTAAAAAAACTTAAAATTTTGTTTGTCACATCTGAAGTTGTTCCTTTCGTGAAAACGGGCGGATTAGCAGATGTTTCCGCAGCATTACCTCAAATGCTTGCTGAAATGGGTCACGAAGTTAGAATTGTCGTTCCTAAATACGGCGCAGTTGATACAAGAAAATTCAAAATTCATGAAGTAGTGCGGCTTAAAGATTTGCACTTGAACATCGGCGGTAAAGATGTTGTGTTCTCGCTTCAATCATGTTTTTTACCGGGTCAGAAGATAAGAGTCCAAATTTATTTTTTAGATAACCAGGAATATTTTAAAAGCCGCAACAGTCTTTACGTTGACCCCATTACAGGATTAGACTATCATGATAATGATGAAAGATTTATACTTTTAGCCCACTCAGTTTTTGAATTAATCTCAAAGTTAGGATGGATACCGGATATAATCCATTGCAACGATTGGCAGGGCGGTTTGATTCCGGCATATTTAAAAACTGTTTATAAAGACAACGAGTTGTTTTCAAAATTCAAGACTTTATTTACTATTCATAATTTAGCTTACCAGGGCGAGTTTCCAAAATCATCATTTCATAAAACTGGTCTGCCTGAAGAACTAAATTCCGAAAAGGGAATTGAAATTTACGGTAAAATTAATTTTATGAAATCAGGCTTAATGTTCGCCGATGTAATTAATACTGTAAGTGAGACTTATGCAAATGAAATAAGAACGGATGACGAATTAGGAGCCGGTCTAAGAAGTGTTTTGGCGAAAAGGAAAAATGATCTGTACGGAATTGTAAATGGAATTGATCTAAAAGTCTGGAACCCGGAAAAAGATAAGTTACTGCCGAAAAAATATTCGGCAAAAAATTTACCGGTTAAATTAGAAAATAAAATGGAACTGGCTCAAAAGTTTGGCTTTGAGTATAATGAAAATATTCCGATCATCGGAGTTATATCGAGGCTATTTGAAGCCAAAGGTTATGACCTGATAAACGAAGCTTTTCCTGAGCTGATGAAGCTAAATATTCAGTTGGTTCTTTTAGGTACCGGCGATAAAAAGTATCACACATTTTTTGATAAAATGAGTAAGAAATATCCGTCAAAGTTTGCGTGCTATATCGGCTTTAACGATGAACTGGCACATTTGATAGAAGGCGGTGCAGATATTTTCCTAATGCCTTCGCGATACGAGCCGTGCGGACTTAATCAAATGTACAGCCTTGTTTACGGGACTGTCCCGTTAGTAAGAGAAACAGGCGGACTTGCTGATACAGTAGTTCGCTATAACGAAAAAACTGAAGAAGGTAATGGTTTTGTTTTCAAGCAGTATGAAGTTGACGCTTTAATGAAAGAATTGAAAAGAGCGTTAAAGTTATTCGAGGATAAAAAGACCTGGAATAAAATTATGCGCAACGGTATGAAGTGTGATTTTAGCTGGAATGCTTCGGCAAAAAAATATATTGATCTCTACAGAAAAATATTGAATCACGAGTAATGCTAAATGCCGCTGTCTTTCTTGATCGAGATGGAACTATAAACGAAGATCCAGGCTATATTGGCGAACCGGAAAAAGTTCAATTACTTCCGGGAACAGGCGAAGCCCTTTCGATATTAAAGAATGAATTAAAATTAAAGTTGATTGTTATTTCCAACCAATCCGGTATTGCAAGAGGTCTTCTAACTAAAGAAATGGTTGAGTCAGTTAACAAAAGGATAAACGAACTTCTTGCAAGTTACAATACCGTAATAGATGCATTTTATTATTGTCCTTCACACCCGGATTTTAGCAGTGAAGAGGAGTGTTCTTGCAGAAAACCATCGCCGGAACTTGTTTTCAGAGCTGCAAAAGATTTTAATATTGATTTAAGCCGTTCATATTTCGTTGGAGATATGATTACAGATATTCAGTGCGGTATGAACGCAGGATTGAAAACAATCCTTGTCAAGACAGGTTACGGAGAGGAAAGTTTTTCTATCTTGAAAAAGCAAAATATATTTCCGACTTTTGTTGCCGAAAATATCAAAGAAGTTTCCACTTTTATTCAAAAAGAATTTATCGGAGATAAATAATTGTTCAAACAAAAAGCTCTTCTCATCATGCTCGGGGTTCTATCTTTAACTTTTTTCTCTTGCAGTAATAATCCAACCGCAATTGGATCCGGTTTTGTTAGCGGTGATTTTGTTAATGTTACAACCTTAGACTCTTACACAGATTCATTGAAGCAAACATCTTCTTACTTTAAGCAGGCTGTTCCGTTAGGATCTTCTTCCTACATTTTTTTAGGCAAGAAAAATAATGTGCAGGCTTCTTTCCTTTTGAAATTTCTTGTTTCATTACCGGATTCTATAAACCAGGATCTTATATCGAATAATGCGCAAGTTGTTAGCTCTGTTGTCACCCTGCCGGTAGGTTATGTATTCGGAGACAGCACATCCAGCCTTGATTTTAATGTGTATAAAATTACCAATTCATGGACTTACAATAATTTTACATCGGAAAATTTAGGCTCTTTGACTTATGATCCGACAGATGTTAGCAGCAATAGAAATACATCGACAGATTCGCTGACGACTTTTAATATTAGTAATTCGCTTACTTTGCAATGGCTTGTCGCAGCGGCGGATTCTGTTGATTCAACAATCTATGGAATTTATGTTGTGCCGGCTTCAAATTCCCAGAAGATACTTGGATATTCAACTTCAACAAGCATTTCACCTGAAATAAATTTGCAAGTCGTAATTAAAAAATCCAATGTTTATTCCGACACTGTAGTGTTTTATCCTTTACAATATACAAGTGCAATAAAAGGAAACATGCCGACAGTTAGTTCCGAAGATATTGTTGTGCAGGCTGGAGTGGAAATAAATTCAAGGCTCTGGTTTGACGTTTCCAAGATTCCGGTTAATTCAGTTATTAATCATGCAGATTTGATTCTAACTCCGGACTCAACTTACCAGGTTTTCGGAAATACATTTTATAACTCTATATTGGCTTCAAGCTTGAAAGACAGTTCCTCAGCAGTAATTGATTCGTCTTCATATAATTTTTATAACCAGATGCTTTCATTAAGCAACGGGCAATATATTGGAAACATCGCTTCTATTGTTCAGAATTGGGTTTCAACCCGAACAAATCAAGGCTTGCTGCTTGAAGCAGACGGCAACCTGCTAGGTTTAGAATTATTTGCTTTAAAAGGAAGTAAAGCTTCCAATTTACAATTGCGTCCCCGTTTAAGAATAACTTATTCACTTAGAAAGTAATTATGAATAGACACATAAAAATAATTTCATTTATAATTCTAATATCTTCAATAAATATTTTCTCGCAAAGCAATTCTGTTTATTCCAGACTTGGCATTGGAGATATGGTTTATTCATATTCAGCTAGAAGCCTGGGAATGGGGCAGTTAGGAAATGCAGACGCTGTTCCTGATTTTGTTAATACTTTAAATCCGGCGACCTGGACAAGAATAAATAGAACACGATTTGAAATAGGTCTTGATTATACCGGGCTGTCTGAAAGTGATAACTCTCAAAAAGGTTTTTATGGCAATGCTGAATTCAGAGGATTTACTCTTGCATTCCCGATCAGCAGCGAATATGGAATCGGTATGGCAATGGGATTGATGCCGTATTCTCGTGTCAGCTATAATATAACTTATAATTATCCTTCTCCGACAGATAATGTTTCTAACTATCAAGTTAAATATGTCGGTTCCGGAGGATTAACAAAATCTTTTATCGGTACTTCGTTCCAACTTCCTTTTGGATTGGCATTAGGCGCAACCTTGGATTATTATTTCGGTGAAATGACATATTCTTCACAAATAAATTTTTCAAGCACATCTGATGTTTCTACAAATTATCTTAAAAAATATCAGCCAAGCGGTCTGGGAACAACTTTAGGTTTAATATCGCCTGATATTGCGCCGCTATTCAGCTCAAAATTTATTGAAGACATTCGATTAGGATTTTCAGCAAGTTATATTTCTGATTTAAGCACTGATACAACCGCAACCTCAAATAATGTTTTAACTACAGATACACTTGGAACCGGAACAGTAATGATGAAGATTCCATTAAGGGTTTCAGGCGGAATAAGCTTTGTGCTAAATAAAGAGTATTTAGTTACGCTGGATTATTTGAATCAGCCGTGGCAGAATTATTCGTTCGATAATGTTAAGTCATCAACTTTGCGCAATGCTTATAAAGTCAGCGCAGGATTTGAGTATAGACCATTGCATGATTTGGGATCAACCTTTTGGCAAAATATAATTTGGCGCGGCGGATTAAGCTACGAACAAACACAATACGACGTTAATTATACCGGTATTTATCAGTATTCAATCTCAGGAGGTTTTTCACTTCCACTGAGCTACGAGAATACGCTTGATATTGGCTTGCAATATTCAACAAGGGGGACAACTACTAATAGCTTGGTAAAAGAAAATTCATTCAGGTTTGATGTCGGGTTAAGTCTTGGCGAACTTTGGTTTGTCAGCGGCGAAAGATATTAAAAAATATTTTATAATCGATCAAGAAAAATTTTATGTATAATAACTTAAAAAACGATAAAGAAATTTTCGACGTAATGAAATTAGAAACAAAGCGTCAGCAAGAAAATTTGGAATTGATTGCTTCGGAAAATTTTGTCAGCAGTGCGGTTCTCGAAGCGGCGGGTTCGGTATTGACGAACAAATATGCCGAAGGATATCCAGGTAAAAGATATTACGGCGGCTGTGAATTTGTCGACATGGCAGAAAACATTGCAAGGGAAAGATTGAAAAAACTTTTTAATGCAGAGTACGCTAATGTTCAGCCGCATAGCGGGTCGCAAGCTAATATGGCTGTTCTGATGACCCTGTTGAAACCCGGTGATAAATTTTTAGGATTAAGCTTGGCGCACGGCGGGCATTTGACCCACGGATCGCCCGTTAATTTTTCAGGTCAGCTTTATCAAGCTGTTGGTTACCAACTAAATAAAGACTCTCATCGTTTAGATTATGATCATATTTATGAACTGGCACAAAAAGAAAAACCCAAGTTAATTGTTACCGGTGCAAGTGCATATTCACGCGAATGGGATTACACTAAATTTAGAGAGATTGCCGATTCAGTTGGCGCTTTCCTGATGTGCGATATGGCTCATCCGGCAGGATTAATTGCGAAAGGGTTTCTTAATAGTCCGCTGCCGCATTGCGATGTAGTTACTTCAACTACACACAAAACATTAAGAGGTCCGCGCGGCGGAATAATTCTAATCGGCAGGGATAAAGAAAATCCTCTCGGGATAAAAACTCCAAAGGGTGATAGATTAAAATTAATGTCGGAAATCTTTGACAGTATGGTAATGCCGGGAATTCAAGGCGGTCCGCTAATGCACATTATTATGGCAAAAGCTATTGCCTTCGGTGAAGCTCTTGAGGATTCATTTAAAGAATATGCCGGACAGATAATAAAAAATGCAAAGGCACTTTCGGCAAAGTTAAATGAATATGGTTTTAATGTAATTTCCGGCGGAACTGATAATCATTTAATGCTGATCGACTTAAATAACAAAAATATAACAGGCAAAGAAGCGGAGAATGCTTTGGGTAAAGCAGCCATTACAGTAAATAAAAATATGATTCCGTTCGATCAACGCAGCCCATTTGTTACAAGCGGAATAAGAGTAGGAACGCCTGCCATTACAACACGCGGAATGAAAGAAAAAGAAATGGAGCGAATTGCCGGCTTTATTGATAAAGCAATTAGCAACCACGGAAATGAAAATATCTTGGCTGAGATAAACAATGAGGTTAAAAATCTTTGTTCAGAATTTCCGCTGTATTCAGAACTGAATTAATAACGGTTAAAGATTGGCAACAGAAGAGATAACAACTTATAATTCGCCCGAAGAAAAAGAAGAAAAGGAAATGACGTTCCTTGAACATCTTGAGGAACTGAGGTGGAGAATAATTTATTCTTTAATAGGCTTAGGCGTCGGCGCATTAATTTGCTGGATATTTATTGATTTTTTAGTCGATGATGTGCTTTTAATGCCAGCAAGGAGAGTCGGTGTTGAACTCCAGAACCTAAAACCATTCGGTCAACTTATGCTTTATTTTGAAGTCGCTATGGTTGGCGGACTAATTATAAGCCTGCCGAACGTATTCTATCAATTGTGGAAATTTATTTCACCCGCCTTAAGAAAAAAAGAAAGAAGATACATTTCGTCTATCGTAGCGTTTTCAACACTTTGTTTTTTATTAGGTATTGTATTCGCATATTTTGTTATGCTTCCGTATTCATTAAAATTTGCCGCTCAATTTGGTTCGGCAAATATTAAAAATATATTTGCAATTGATGAGTACATGACTATAATTTTGAGCATCATGTTGGGAGCAGGCTTAGTGTTTGAACTTCCTATGGTCTCATTTTTTTTAACTAAGCTTGGCATATTAACGCCGGAATTTATGCGTAAGTACCGGAGACATGCAATTGTTATTATTTTTATTGCGGCAGCATTTTTATCGCCTGGCACAGATCCGGTTTCGCAAATTATTCTTGCTGTTCCGCTGATTTTACTATATGAAATAAGCATATTAATTTCAAAATATTCCAGAAAAAAATCTTGATTAAAAAAGAATTATCAGAAATTAGTCAGCCGATAAAAGCAGAACTTGACAGATTTGAAGATTTATTTAAGGAATCAATACGCTCAAAAGTTACGCTTGTAGATTTGATAGCCCGTTATATTATCCGGCAAAAAGGAAAAAAGATTCGACCGCTTTTAGTCTTGTTATCTGCGAAGGTAGTGGGGGAAGTAAATGAAAGAACATACCGCGGCGCGGTATTGGTTGAACTTCTTCACACCGCAACTCTTGTTCATGATGATGTTGTAGATAATGCCGATAAAAGGCGCGGCTTCTGGTCGATAAACGCAATCTTCAAAAATAAAATTGCTGTACTTATGGGCGATTATTTATTGTCTCGCGGTTTAATGATTGCGGTTGAAGGAAAAGATTATGACTTTTTGGAAGTAATGACACGGACAGTAAAAAGGATGTCTGAAGGCGAACTTTTACAAATTAGAAAAACAAGAAAATTAAACATTGATGAGCAAACTTACTTTCAAATAATTTCGGATAAGACGGCTTCGCTTCTTGAAACATGCTGCCAGATTGGATCATTAAGCAGTTCACTTAACAAAGAATATCACGAAGCAATGAGAATTTTCGGCGAGTCAATTGGTATTGCATTTCAGATTCGCGATGATATCCTGGATTATGAAGGGAATCTAAGCACCATAGGGAAGCCTGTTGGCGGTGATATTAAAGAGAAGAAAATTACTCTTCCTCTAATTTATTCTTTAAACCAGGTATCTAAGAATGAAGCGGATAAAATAAGGAAGAAAATTAAAGACGGCGGAAAAAAAGAAAATATAAAAGACATTATTGAGTTTGTCCGTCAAAATCACGGGATTGAATATGCTTTGGAAACCGCGCACAGATATTCTGCAAAAGCTATTGACGCATTAAAAATACTTCCGGACTCGCAGAGTAAAATAGCGCTTGAAGCTCTTGTTGATTTTGTGATAGACAGAAAAAATTAGTTCTCTTTCTTTTTCTCTTCTTTATAATCAAAACCTTTAATCGGCTCGCGCAAAGTTAAAACAGGGCATGGAGCTTTTCGAACAACCTTTTCAGCAGTGCTGCCGAATAGAATATGCTCTACTCCGGTATGACCGTGGGTGGCAATAATGATCAAATCAATTTCTTCTTCCGCGGCTGTTTCAATAATCTCTATAAAAGGCTTACCCGTTTTAACTATCGTCTTTACTTTTATTTCATGCGGTATTTCTTTTTCAGCCAGCTTCTCAAGCTCTTCCACAGCACGTTTATCGATTTCAAGATCGACAGAAGGGATGGCAATTTGACCCATACTGAAATCCGGCGGATAAATAACAGGCTCTACCACATATATTAAAATGAGTTCGGCATTAAACTGTCTTACAAAGCTTACAGCGTAAATAAGAGAGCCTTTAGAATAGTCAGAGAAATCAATGGGCACTAAAACTTTTTTGATATTCGGTTCCATTTTAGCCTCCGTTATTTTGTAGATTATTATTCTTCAGAAATTCATCATTCAACTTTCTTAATCTGTAAGTTACAATTTGAAGAATTCCTTTCAAAATCTTAATTCCCTTAGTTGGATATTTTTCCACGAACTCATCTAAATCAGGTTTGAAGATAACGGCGATTTTAGTATCGGTTTTCGCGATGGCAGTTGCAGACCTTTTCTCGCCGTCAATCAAAGCGAGCTCACCGAAAAAATCATCTTTAGATAAATTGGCAAGCGGAAGATTTGTACCTGTAGAATTTATTTTGGCAATTGTAACTTCACCTTCGCGGATTAAGTATAAGCCTAAGCCAGGGTCATCCTGATAAAAAATATATTCTCCTGCAAGATAATTTCTATAATGAATAAGCTCGGTTATCATGGTCAAATCTTTTTTGCCCAATTCTTTGAAGATAGGGATTGACTGAAGACTTTTTTGCACGTCCGACTTTTCCGTCGGCGCGTTAAAAAGATTCGACCAGAAACTACTGTGAATTACTTCTTCGCTTTTGTCTTCCATAATAATCCTTATTGAAAAATTCCAGACTCGGCAACGCGCCACATTTTTTGACATGGAAATCTGTTTTCATAAAGCGCGCGCCCAATAATAACAGAATCAACGCCGAACGGCATTAAGTTTTGAACATCCATCAGCTCGTCCTTATTTCTAATTCCGCCTGAGTGTGTAACTTTCTTTTTTGTTATTTCAGCAACTTCCTTGGTATATTCCAGATTCGGACCGCCTAACACGCCGTTGCGTAAGACGTCTGTAACAATAAACCGCTCAACTCCTATAGCAGCCATTTTTTTAGCAAAGTCTTTGTAATTAATTCCCGTCTTAACTCTTCGTCCTCTAATTATAACTTCGTTGTCTATGATGTCTATAGATATAGCAATTTTTGAAGGTCCATAAAATTCAAAGGCGGAGATAAAATCTTTTGGCGATTCAATTGCCATAGTGCTAAGAATTAATCTGCTGATTCCAACATCCATGATTGCTTTAACATCTTCAAGGCTTCTAATGCCTCCAGCAAACTCAACTGGAATAATTACAGAGGAACAGATTTTTTCAATAGTGGAAAAATTCTTTCTGCTATGCTGTGCTGCCGCATCAAAATCCACAACATGAATTAATTTTGTATTTTCAGCCCGCCATATTTTTGCCATCTCAACAGGATCGTTGCCGTATTCTTGACAATTAAGTTCGGGAATTCCCTGCACAACCCGAACGGTTTTTCCATTTTTAATATCAATTGACGGTATGACTAATAAAAAACTCATTTATAATTTCCACCTGCCGTTATTTTTTATTGTTTGTCTGCTTATTATTAATTTTTGAATTTCGTTTGTCCCTTCAAATATTTTTAAGATTCTTGCGTCGCGATAAAATCTTTCAAGCGGAAGTTCTCTTGAAAACCCCATGCCGCCGTGTATCTGGATTCCTTTATCCGCAACTTCAAGCATCGCTTCAGAACAGAATAATTTTACAATAGCCGACTCTTTTGAAATATCTTTTTTCAAATCATAGTTATGAGCCGTGCGGTATACTATACTTTCCATCGCATAAATTTTTGTCGCCATTTCAGCCAGCATAAATTGGATTGCCTGGAATTTTGAAATAGTTTCGCCAAATTGTTTACGTTGTTTTGAATATAAAGTAGATATTTCTAAAACTTCTTTTGAAGCGCCAAGGCAGCCTGCACCAAGTCCTAAACGACCGGCATCAAGAGTTGCCATTGCAATTAAAAATCCTGAACCGTCTGTCCCTATGATATTTTCTTCCGGAATTTCAACATTTTCAAAAATAATTGAGTTGGTTACACTTCCTTTAATTCCAAGTTTTTTTTCGCTTGGACCAACGAAGACGCCGGGAAGATTTGCATCGACAACGAAACCGGAAATACCGCGGTCTGTTCGCGCGAAAACAGAAAACACGTCGGCAATTCCTGCATTAGTTATCCAAACTTTAGAGCCGTTCAAAATCCATTTATCACCTTTTTTTGCGGCGTAAGTTCTAAGATTAAAAGAATCAGAGCCTGCTTCCGGTTCAGTTAACGCAAATGCTGCAATTTTTTCGCCCGATGTCAGATGAGGCAAATATTTCTTTTTTAATTTTTCTGATCCGCCTATAAAAATAGCGTTGGTTCCGATAGATTGATGCGCTCCAATAAATGTAGCGGTAGAGCCGCAAGCGCGTGTTACTTCTTCCTGAGCGATGCAATAGCCTACTTCACCAAATCCGCCGCCGCCATATTCTTGCGGAAAAGATGTTCCCAACAAGCCGACCTCTGCAAGTTTTTTTATAAGCTCACGGGGTATGGATTCGTTTTCATCAATTTGCTTTGCCAACGGTCTAATTTCAGAATCTGTAAATTCTTTAACAAAGCCGCGCAGCATATTTTGATCGTCTGTAAAAGCGAAATTCATCTGGATTTTCTCTCTTTCTATGAATTAAAAAATAATCAATTAGCTTCTAAAAACAAAAAAGAAAACTATTAAAATATTCAAATTCTTGACTTTTCTAAAAGTAATAAGCATATTTGAGACCAAAACAGTTAAAATTTAAAATATAAAGGACGCGTTATGCAATTGAGAGAAAATTTAAGATCCAATAAGTTGATCCATTTGTTAACAATTTTAGGCTCTTCACAAATATTCTGGATTCTTTCATTTACTTTTTTAACTGCAATTGCTGCTGAAATAACAATACCGGTTAAGCCTGTTCCATTTACGCTTCAGACAATGGTAGTGGTATTATCCGGGGCTTTTCTGGGTGCTAAAAAAGGTTTCTACAGTCAGATTATTTATTTATTACTTGGCTGTATCGGGCTGCCTATTTTCGCACAAATTCCTGACGCTTCAATTGGATTTGCAAGATTGTTCGGTCCAACCGGCGGATATCTTTTAGCATTCCCTTTGGCTGCGTTCTTAACCGGCTTGCTTGTTAAGTTTAGCAGATCATATTTCTGGATAATTTTTTCTATGCTTATTGGCAATACCGTTATTTTGTTAGTTGGATCATCGTATTTAGGAATTGTTTATCTTAAAAGCCTTTCTCAAGGTTTTGAAGCGGGAGCAGTTCCATTTTTACTTTGGGAAATTGTAAAAGTTTTTATTGGAACAAATATTTATTTCGGAATTTCGAAAAAACATTCCGGTTTTTCTAAATAGCAAGAATCACAAATTTTTTGTTGAAGGAAATATTATTTAGATGGAGATAAAAAATATCGTCTTTATTATAGTCTTTATCTCTGCAATAACATACTTTGTATGGAACAGCAGACGAATCATTAAAAATCTTTTTGTAGGTAAAAAATTAGATAATAGGTTTAGCAATGTAAGTCAAAGGCTGAAAAATGTTTGGGTAATTGCATTTCTTCAAAAGAAATTATTAAGAGATCTTAAAGCCGGCATTATACATTTTTTTATTTTCTGGGGATTCGTACTCTTTCTGTTTGCCGTTGTCGAAGCCTTCATTCAAGGCTTTTATTCTCCATTTACTTTAGAGTTTTTGGGACCTATATATTCAATAATCACAGTAATAGAGGATATTTTCGGTCTACTTGTAATTCTTTCTGTTCTTTATGCATTGTATAGAAGGTTTATTGTTCACATCCCGCGGCTTGAGGTCGGTAAAGAAGAAAAGATAGATGCAAGTATAATACTGGTCTTAATAATGTTTGTTTGTATCGCAATGTTCGGTGAAAACATTTCGTTGATTGCTAAACATAATTTCCAGTTAAGCTCTTATGAAGTCAGACCAATTTCTTCATTGTTAAGCCCGTTTTTTTATTCAACCAATGCTTCAAATGCGCAATTATTTTTTGAAATATTTTGGTGGATGCATGTTGTTGTTGTTTTAACTTTTTTGAATTATCTGCCTTTTTCAAAACACCTTCATGTCTTAACATCAATTCCAAATACTTATTTTGCAAATGTTGATTCTATCCGCAACACTATTAAACCAATAAATTTGGATGACGAAAGTATAGAAGTTTTTGGCGCCGCTGATATAGAGCAGCTTTCATGGAAGCAAATTCTTGACGGATATTCATGCACTCAATGCGGAAGGTGCAGTTCTGTTTGTCCTGCGGCAACGGTGGGAAAATTATTATCACCTCGAAAAATTATAGTAGATATCAGACACCGTGTGGAAGAAAAAGCTCCTCTAATTTTGGAAAATAAAACAGATGAAGAAATATTCGGTAAGTCATTAGTTCACGATTATATTACCGACGCAGAGCTTTGGGAATGTACGACGTGCATGGCTTGTGTTCAAGAATGCCCGGTTATGATTGAACATGTTGATTCTATTGTAGATTTGCGGCGGAATTTGGTTTTGACGGAATCGCAATTTCCAGCAAATCTAAATAATGTTTTTAAAAGCCTGGAAACAAACTATACGCCATGGGCTTTCAACCAGGCGGATAGAGCAGCATGGGCAGAAGGTATGAACATCAAAACTATGGCAGAAGATCCGAATTGTGATATTCTTTTCTGGGTTGGTTGTGCCGGCTCATTTGATGACAGGTATAAAAAAGTTACAAAATCATTTGCATCTATTATGCAAAAAGCTAATATTAATTTTAGAATTTTAGCAACTGAGGAAAAATGTAACGGTGATACTGCCCGCAGGCTTGGAAATGAGTATCTTGCTCAGATGCTGATGAAAGAAAATATTGAAACTCTAAACAATTACGGAGTGAAAAAGGTTGTAACAGCGTGTCCTCATTGTTTTCATTCATTAAAAAATGAATACAAACAATTCGGCGGAAATTTTGAAGTGCTGCATCATACGCAGTTGATAAGTGAATTATTGACTGAAAAGAAAATCCAGTTAAAAGATGAATCATCCTTATCAAAAGTAACTTATCACGATTCATGTTATCTTGGCAGATATAATAGTGTTTATGATTCGCCGCGAAATATTCTTGATAAAATAAACGGTGTTGATTTGATTGAAATGAAGCGGAATAAAAGCAAAGGATTTTGCTGCGGCGGCGGCGGTGGAAGAATGTTTCTTGAAGATGAAGAAGGCGGAAGAATTAATATTGAAAGGACAAAAGAAGCACTTGAAACAGAAGCTTCTACGATTGCTTCCGCATGTCCGTTTTGTATGACTATGATGACTGATGGTGTTAAACATTTTGAAAAAACTGAACAAGTTGCTGTAAAAGATATTGCTGAAATTGTATTCGAAAATTCTAACTAGTTCTATTTAATAACTTATTTTAGGAGGTATCTCATGAGTAAATTTGAAGATTTAGTGCAAGCGGTTAAAAATCTTGAAGTAGATTTTGAAAAATTCTACGAGAAAGGTCAAGCTGCCGCTGGAACCCGTTTGCGTAAAGGACTGAGCGATTTGAGAAAACACGCCCAGGAAGTTCGTAAAGATGTTCAAGAAGTAAAAGCTCAAAGAAAAGCAAACAAATCTTAATCTTATTATTAAAAGGCTGAATTAAAATACTGTTTTAGTTCAGCCTAATTTTTTATGAAGTCCAGACATTTCCTACTTCCATTAGTAATTTTTCTTTTTCTTTCAAGTCTTTCGTTAAATAAAATAAAAAATAAAATTCAGTCAAGCTCCGGGCAGGATTCACTAATAACTATTTCAATTTCTGCCGTAGGCGATTTAATGTGCCACATGGTTGAATCAGACTATGCTAAAGTTTCAGCGGATAGTTTTAACTTCAATCCTTTTTTTGATTCAATAAGAAAATATATACAAGCTTCTGATTTTACATTCGGAAATCTTGAAACTGTCACAGCAGGGAAAGCTGCTGCTTTTTCTGGCTACCCAATGTTCAACTCGCCCGATGGTTTTGTCTCCGCAATAAAAAATGCAGGCTTTAAATTAATCTCAACTTCAAACAATCATGCTTTGGATCGGGGCGAAACCGGTGTTCTAAAAACTATAGTACAATTGAAGAAAGACGGTCTAAATTATAACGGGACATTTACTTCTCAAAGAGATCGTGATTCAATTCGCATTTTTAATATTAGAGGAATTAAAGTCGCGTTTCTTGCTTATACTTATGGAACTAATGGAAATAAAATTCCGTATGGAAAGTCATATCTAATAAACATTATTGATACATCATTAATCCGTCTTGATATTTCAAAAGCAAAAAGTGATGGGGCAGAAGTCGTGCTCGTTCATTTTCATTTTGGCAAAGAATACCAGAGATATCCGACTGATTATCAGAAAAAAATTGTTGCTGCTACGATTAATTCCGGTGCCGATATTATTATTGGCGGACATCCTCACGTAATTGAGCCCGCTGAATTTTTTAAAACAAAAGATCAGCATTTCGATACAGGGTTTGTTGCTTTCTCACTTGGAAATTTTCTTTCAAATCAAAGATGGAGATATTCGGATGCAGGCGTTATATTAACAATAAAAATTACGAAAGATTTAACGAAAAATATTTATTTCATCTCAGGCGTCGAATTTATTCCCACCTGGGTATATAAAGGACCAATAAATAATAAAAATGAATTTGAAATTTTACCCGCTCAACTTGCAACAAAGGGAAGGATTCCTTTTTATTTAAGCAGTTCTGATTCTGTAAAAATGCGTCAGGCTTTTGATGATACTAAAAATATTTTAACAAAATATTCTAATAAAATTCAACTACAATCTATTTTGGATAATTAATAGAATTTATCATTTAATTTTATTAGCCTATATTTAGGCTTAATTTTACCAAGCTATATGGAAAATGAAAAACATATTGCAAGTCAGGAAAAAAATAGGGTTGCCTACTGGTCGGTAATTGCAGCAATTTTTTTGACATCATTTAAATTCATTGTTGGAATTACGACAAACAGTCTTGGAATATTATCTGAAGCGGCTCATTCAGGCTTGGATTTAGTAGCAGCTTTAATGACATATTTCGCCGTTAGATTTTCCGCAAAGCCGGCAGATGAGGAACATAACTTCGGTCACGGTAAGATTGAAAACTTTTCGGCATTGTTTGAAACTGTTCTTTTGCTGATCACTTGCGGATGGATTATCGGCGAAGTTATAGAAAGAATTTTTGATAAAGGCGTACATATTTTGGTTAACAAGTGGAGCTTTATCGTTATTTCCGCTTCTATAATAATTGATTTTTCAAGATCAAGGGCACTGAGAAAAGTAGCAAAAAAATATAACAGCCAGGCGCTTGAAGCCGATGCACTGCATTTTTCATCGGACATTTATAGCTCGGCGGTTGTCTTTATAGGCTTGATAGGAGTGTATTTTAGTTTTAATTATGCCGATTCAGTAGCTGCTTTTGTTGTAGCGCTAATAGTTATATTCGTAAGTTTCAATCTTGGCAGACGTGCTATTGACGTATTGCTTGATAAAGCGCCTAAAGGCATGAAAGAAAAAATTGAAGAAATAATTTCGCAGGTGCCTGAAGTTATTTATGCGCATGATATAAAAATAAGAAGTTCCGGCGCTCAAACTCTTGTTGAGATGAACATCCATGTGAAAGAAAATATGACCGTAGAAAAAGCGCATAGTGTTTCGCATGAAGTTGAAGAAAAGCTTCATCAAAATTTTGATGATTTAGATGTGCATATTCACATAGAGCCGGAAAAATAAATTCAAAATAAAAAAGAAAATGTTTTCAGTAGATAAAATAAATATATCAAATGCTATTCTTCTCGCTCCGATGGAAGATGTAACTGATGTTTCATTTAGATTAATATGTAAGGAATTAGGAGCAGATGTAGTTTACACAGAATTTGTAAATTCCGAAGGTCTAGTTAGAAACTCCGATAAAACGCATAAGAAATTAGAAATAGTTGAAGAGGAGCGTCCCGTCGGGATTCAAATTTATGGTTCCGGCATTGAATCTATGGCGGGCGCTGCACGAATTGCTGAAAAGGAAAATCCGGATTTAATTGATATTAACGCGGGCTGCTGGGTAAAGAATGTTGTTGGTAACGGTGCAGGCGCCGGACTGTTAAAAGATCCTCCGTATATGCAAAAATTAGTCAAAGAAGTTGTTGATTCGGTTTCTCTGCCGGTTACTGTTAAAACCCGACTTGGTTGGGATAACGATAATATTCAAATTTTAGAAGTGGCTAAACGCCTTGAAGACGTTGGAGTAAAAGCACTAACAATCCATTGCCGTACAAGGTCTATGGGGCATAAAGGCGATGCAGACTGGAACTGGATTCCCAGAATAAAAGAAGTTGTTAAAATTCCGGTAGTTCTTAACGGCAATGTTCTCACTGCATACGATGTAAAAAATGCATTTGAGCAAACCGGCGCTGATGGAGTTATGATCGCGCGTGGTGCCATCGGCAACCCATGGATATTTTACGAGGCTAAACAAATTTTAAATGACGGAAGTATAATTTCAGAAGTTGATGAAGATTTGAAAATCCAGACATGCCTAAAGCATTTATCTCTTGCGATTAAAATAAAGGGTGAAAAAAGAGCCGTATTAGAGCACCGGAAATTTTATTCGGGATATCTTAAAGGCTTGCCGTTCGCTTCGCAAGTTAGAAAAGATTTGATGGCAATTACAGAATTTAGTTTAGTCGAAGATTCATTAAATAAATATCTTAAAAGATTAAAGAGCGTGCGGGAAGAAGAAATCATTTGACCATTTATTTATCCACAAATAGCAGTAACCAATTTTGCAGAAAATATTTTCAAATAAATTAGCAAGAATAGTTTCTACTATTTTTGTTCCTCCGTCTTTTACAATAATTATATTCTCAATATTTTCTTTAAGCTTGGAATCTTTATTGATTAAGAAAATTATAATGATGATTGTTGCTTTTGCTTTTGGATTTATCTCACCCATAATTCTGTTCTTGGCTCTGAGGAAAAAAGGAAAACTTATTGATATTGATGCGTCGATAAAAGAAGAAAGGACAATGCCATTTTTAATTGCGACAATGTTTTATATAGTTGGTTTTTTTATCCTGATTTATTTTAAAATAAATTTAATTTCTACAGCGTTCTGGTTTTGCTATATTTCTAATACGGTTATTATAGTTTTTATAAATAAGGTGTGGAAAATCAGCGTTCATGCGATGGGTGCTGCGGGACCGACAGCAGCATTGGTTTATGTGTTTGGTTTCATAGGTTTTATTTTGGTCCCGGTTTTAATTTTAATCGGATGGTCGCGGGTGAAGTTAAAGTGTCATACACCTACGCAAGTGGTAGCCGGGGCATTGTTCGGTTTTTCATCTACATATTTGCAGCTTTTTTTATTTTCAAAATTTTTTCATATAGCATAATGATATATTAAAAGTATAAAACATGATAAAATATTCAAAAGAAAATAATGCCGGCATTATTGTGATGAACCGTCCGGAAAAAAGTAATGCTCTTCATCCTGAAATGGTTAAACAATTTGTTGAAAAATTAATCCTTGCTGAAAAAGATGAGCAAGTACGGGTTCTTATAATTAGAGGCGAGGGAAAAAGCTTTTGTGCAGGCGCTGATCTTAATTATTTAAATGAACTTAAAGATTATAATATTTCGGAGAACTATTCGGATTCAGAAAATCTTGCAAATTTCTTTCTCCAAATTTATAATTTCCCTAAGCCGACAATTGCGGCAGTTAACGGCGCTGCTATTGCCGGAGGTTGCGGCGTGGCGTCGGCATGTGACTTTGTAATCGCGGATAGAGCAAATGCTAAATTTGGTTATTCTGAAATAAAGATCGGATTTGTTCCGGCTATCGTTTCAACTTTCTTAATCAAGAAAATTGGCGAAGGAAAAACAAAGCAATTACTTTTATCGGGAGAAATTATTAATGCCGCTGCTGCGAAAGAAATAGGACTGGTAAATTATCTTTCCGACGACGCATTAAGTGAAGCACTTGTACTTTCCCAAAAACTAATGCTTAATTCCGATCTTGCCATGTGGACTACAAAGAAAATAATTAATAATATTTCCCGGCTTAATGCTGACGAGGCTGTAAAATATTGTATTAATTTAAATACTATTTTAAGAACGTCTGAAGATTTTCGCGAAGGACTCCAAAAATTTCTGAATAAAAAGTGAGGCTAATATGAAAATTGATTTAAAACGTTATATAAGAGATGTCAAAGATTTCCCCAAAGAGGGAATAATGTTCCGCGATATAACTACTTTGTTAAAAGATCCCGAAGCATTGAAAATATCAATCGATGAGCTTTATACGTTAGCAAAAGATTTGAATATTTCCAAAGTAGTGGGAATTGAATCAAGAGGTTTTATTTTTGGTTCTATGCTTGCTGAAAAGCTGCACGCAGGTTTTGTACCGATAAGAAAGCCTGGAAAACTGCCAGCTGAAAAGGAAAGCAAAACATATGATTTGGAATATGGCAGTGACACGATTGAAATTCACAAAGATGCGATAAAAATTGATGAGCGTATTTTATTGCATGATGATCTTCTTGCTACTGGCGGTACTGCTTTGGCTGCTGCTAATTTAATTGAAAGCTTAGGGGGTACGGTTGTCCAAATGTCTTTTGTTGTCGAGTTAAGTTTTCTCAAAGGTAGAGATAAACTTAAAAATTATAATGTTAAGTCCTTAGTTGATTATGACAGCGAGGAATGACCGTCGTAATTTGCATGCCATTTTTTAGGTGCAATTACAACTACAAATTCTCCTTTAATATTTTTTGTGTTTAGTACACTTAATAATTCTGACGGCTTTCCTTTCCAGAGTTCTTCAAATTTTTTAGTCAATTCCCTGCATACAACCATTTCTCTTTCAGGCATGAATTCATTTAACTCAGTCAACAACTTTTCAATTCTATGGACCGATTCGTAGATGACTATGGTTCTTTCCTCACTACTTAATGATAATAGTTTTTTTTGCCTGCCTTTTTTTTGAGGAATGAACCCTTCAAAAACGAATGAGTTTGTTGGTAAGCCGCTGATCGTTAAAGCGGTAAGCAATGCTGAGGCACCAGGAACTGGAATGATAGCTATTCCTTTTTCAGCCGCGGAATTAATCAATCTATTACCGGGATCTGAAATTCCCGGCGTTCCTGCATCGGAGACTAATGCACAGTTCTTACCGGATAGAATTTTATCTAAAATAAAATTTATTTTTGAGCTTTCATTAACCGCGTTCAATGAAGTCATCTCTTTCCTTATTTCATAGTGCGAAAGTAAAAATCCCGTAACGCGGGTGTCTTCACACGCAATGAAATCAACATCTTTTAAGGTCTCAAGCGCGCGCAGCGTAATATCTTTTAGATTTCCTATTGGAGTGCTGACAACAAATAACTTTGCTTCCAAATTATTTTCCAAAAAATTTAAAATGATAGCGGCTCCATATGGAGCCGTATCATGCAAGTAGTTATATAAATGTTAATTATTAGACGAAAGCAAAAATAGAACTTTTCTAATAATATTCAAGGCTGTATCAATATCATTTTTAGTTACGTTAAGAGGAGGTCTAAACCTGATAGATCTTTCGCCGCAGCCAAGTATTAATAATTTTTCTTTGTAACACATATTTTTAAATTCATTTCTGAAAGCTGTGACGGGCAAATCGAATGAACACATTAAGCCTAACCCGCGGGCGCTGGTTATTAATTTTGGAAATTCATGTTGAACTTCCATTAGATTTTCCAGAAGATATTTTCCCATTATTTCTGAATTGCCGACAAGGTTTTCCTCTTCGATTATTTCCATAATGAATTTCGATCTTACCATGTCGGTTAGATCGGCTCCCCAGGTGGAGTTTATCCTGCTGGAAACATGGAAACAGTTTTCAGCTACGTCATCAATGCGGGGAGAAACCATAATCCCGCAAACTTGCGCTTTTTTCCCTAATGAAATAATATCCGGCTTGACGTAATGTTCGTGAGCCCAAAATTTTCCTGTTAACCCGAATCCCGTTTGTACTTCATCAAACATAAGAAGGATTTCATTCTCGTCTGCGATTTCCCGCAGTTTTTCGAAAAATTCTTTTCTAAAGAAATTATCTCCGCCTTCACCCTGGATCGGTTCTAGTATAATTACGGCAACATCATCTTTATTATTTTTTAAGGCGGAATAAATTTCATTAACTGCCTGTGTTTCACTTTCTTTAATTCGAAGTAAATTTTGTTCAGCCGGAAAGATAATTTTGGGATTTGTAATTCTCGGCCAGTTAAATTTTGGAAAAAATTTTATTTTATTTGGTTCGGTATTCGTCAATGACAGAGTATAGCCGCTTCTTCCGTGAAAGGCTTGTTTGAAATGTATTACTTGATGTCCTTTTTCTTCTTTGTAACCTTTTTCAAAATTCTTTTGAACTTTCCAGTCGAAAGCTACTTTCAATCCATTTTCCACGGCAAGCGTTCCGCCGGAAATCAAAAAAAGATATTTCATATAGGACGGCATTGCGGTTCTGCTAAACGTATCTACAAACTCCGCCATTTGAGTTGTGTAAATATCTGAGTTAGACGGCTTGTTCAACGCAGCTTGAATTATCTTTTCTTTAACAAAATCATTATTGATTTTTGGGTGATTTATACCAAGCGCAGACGATGCAAAAAAAGTAAAGAAATCCAGATAGCTTTCTCCGGTTTTAGCATCGATTAGAGTCGTTCCATGGCTGTTAACAAGGTCCAGTACAAGTTCAAAGCCATCGGCAAGCATATATTTTGATAAAGTTTTGTGAACTTTTTCAGGCGTGATATGTTCTATCACTTCGTCATTAGTTTTGTGAATGAACGAATTCATATTAAACCTCCGTTATTTTTAGGGTAAAGTTATTACAGACTAAATAATTATTAGTAACGAACGGGAGGTAAAATTAAAATACGTTCTCGAAGCGCGATACGAAGTAACTGCGAAGGATCTTAAATCCGGTCTCTTCTTTGAAATCTTTTAAATTGATCATTTTTTATAACCGGTAAATTTACTAAATACAATTTATGAATAAGATTAGAAAGTTTCAAACTTTAATTTAATGCCGGACTCTCGCCAATTGATTTTATGAATAATATTCATGATGTTTTCAAAGTAAAATTAATTGATTTCCTAAAAGGAAAAACGTTAGTATCGATTGGAAGTATTCAAAAAATATTTTCAATAATTCGCAAAATTTATGAAAGGATTTGGCATGGACTTCTTAAAAAAACTCGGCATCAAAAAAAATAATTATGGTTCAAGCACGGGAACTGTTTGGAATAAAACCAAATCTTCCGGTGAATTGAAAATTAGTTCGCCAGCTACCGGCGAATTAATTGCATCGGTTTACCAAGCCTCGGGCAATGATTATGAAAAAATTATAACGCAAGCCTCGAAAGCATTTTTAGAATGGAGAAAAGTTCCTGCTCCCAAACGCGGAGAAATTGTAAGACAGATTGGAATCAAATTGAGAGAATATAAACCGTTTCTTGGGAAATTAGTTTCATTCGAAATGGGTAAATCTCTTCAAGAAGGATTGGGAGAAGTTCAAGAGATGATAGATATTTGTGACTTCGCCGTCGGTCAGTCGCGTCAATTATATGGTTTCACAATGGCTTCCGAAAGACCTAACCACAGAATGTATGATCAATATCATCCTTTAGGGATCGTTGCTACAATTTCCGCTTTCAATTTTCCGGTTGCGGTCTTTTCCTGGAATGCTATGATTGCCGCCGTTTGCGGGAATGTAAATATCTGGAAGCCTTCATCTAAAGTGCCTCTTTCAGCTATAGCAACCCAGAATATTATTGCCGGCGTAATTAAGGATAATAATTTACCTGAAGGAATTTTTTCACTTGTGATTGGTAAAGGATCAACAATAGGAGAAAAGCTGCTGCAGGATAAAAGAGTAAATTTAATCTCAGTTACCGGCTCAACAGAAGTAGGGCGGCACGCTGCTGAAGTAATTTCAAAAAGATTTGGAAGATCAATTTTAGAATTAGGCGGAAACAACGGAATAATTATTACTCCCGATGCGGATCTAAAAATGGCAATGCCGGCAATTGTATTTGGCGCAGTAGGAACATGTGGTCAAAGATGCACAACTACAAGAAGATTAATTATTCATGAATCGGTTTATGGAAAAGTCAAAGATTCATTAATGAAAGCTTATAAAAGTTTGAAAATAGGAAACTCATTAGATGAAAAAAATCATGTGGGTCCGTTGATTGACTTAAAAGCAGTTGATGAATTCCGTGATGCTTTAATACAAGTAAAAAATGAAGGCGGGAAAATTTTATACGGCGGGGAAGTTCTAAAAGGGAAGGGATTTGAATCCGGCTGCTATGTTAATCCGGCAATAGTTGAAGCGAAGAATGACTATAAAATTGTTCAAAAAGAAACCTTTGCGCCTATTCTATATTTAATAAAATATTCAGGAGATATAAACGCAGCGATTAAGATTCATAATGATGTTGAGCAAGGGCTATCTTCAGCAATATTCTCAAATAATCTCCGTGAAGTTGAAACATTTTTGTCCGCCGAAGGTTCCGATTGCGGAATTGCGAATGTTAATATCGGTACGTCCGGCGCAGAAATAGGCGGCGCATTCGGAGGTGAAAAGGAAACGGGCGGCGGTCGTGAGTCCGGCTCGGATGCGTGGAAAGCTTATATGCGCAGGCAGACAAATACTATAAACTTCGGAACTACCTTACCGCTTGCGCAAGGCATCAAATTCGAGATTTAAATTCATTATTCCTTTTGCGAAAACTTTTCAGAAGGTGCATTTTTGTCCCTATGGAATTTTGTCTAAGAAATGAAACTTAATGAACCAGAAATAGGACTGTTCCCATTTTGATAAAATATTTGGATAATTACAGCCTGGTTTTTGAATAAAACGAATGGTTTTAATATTAGGCTTTTTTATTAGGTATGGTACGTAAATTGTTCTCTCAATAAAAAAAATGAGATGAGACTATGAAAACCTTAACTATTGATTCTTTTGTTTCGGGCGAAAGCGATGTTGAAATAAATCAATACAAAATACTTTCCAGGCTGAAGGAATATAGGAATGAATTTAACAAAAATAAATTATATCCTTCACTTTCAGAGCTTGTCTTTCTCTCATCTCAGCTCGAAGATATTCTTAACAAGAAAGATAATTTTTTACTTCAGGTTCCTAAAAAGCGTTCGGGTCAAAATGCAAAGAGCAAGTCATTGTTCTTTGATGTTGCCGATCAAGTGGTTGAATATGAGGATTATGTTTACGAGCTAATTGAATGGGCGCTTCCTCAAATAAGATCTCTAATTGATGAGGCTTATGTTATTTATGAATTTGTTGAGGATTATTTAGCTATCCGCGAAGTTGGCGTTTCTCCGATCTATAAAGATGAGGGCTATTTATTCGTACATAATAACGGCGAAAATATTATGCAAGTGCATAAATATAGAAACACAGTTTACTCATCCGAGAACACTCCTTACCATTCTCTTAAGACTACTTTCATAGAGAAGGCGCAAATTATTAACACGACTAATGCGCCTGAACTTTTGAAAGACGAAATTATAAAGAGGTCTGATGATAGACCGAATTATGCAACATTTGTTTGCGATACCGATCTGGACTTTCCTTTTGACGAAACTATCTTCCCGGTCGCAAAAAGAAAACTTCTTTCAATTTTAACCGAGATGTAAACGGAAAACATTTTAAGAGATAGCTATAAAGTCCGCTAAGATATGTCCAGTCTCATCAAGCAGCGGATCATCTTTGGTCTTATCATTATCTGAAGGCAATTCGCCTTTTTTCAATAATTTCAAACCTAACTTTTTCCTTCTCTCATTTTCCTTCTGGAAATTCTTGGCATCCGCTTCATCCTGTTCTTTTTTTCTAACGGCTTCGTTCAATGAAATAGTTTTTTTATCGTGAGCGTCCTTATACTCTTTTATTTCAGAAAGATATTCGTCAAACTCAGGATCATTCTTAATCCTCGCCTCGTGCATAGAAGCAAGTTTAGAAATATACGGCTTAAGATTACCATAAGGCTGATACGCGGTAGCGCTTATTTGATCCCACGGCAATGAGCTTGGCTCCGAGCTTTCCATATATTCGTTTGAATCAAAAGCTGTAGGATAAAGTATATCGGGAACAACGCCAAGATGCTGTGTACTTCCGCCGGTTATACGATAGAATTTTGCAATCGTAAGCTTAACCTGTCCAAGTTTATCAGGCTCGTTCGGCATTAGACGGTTTAAGTCAATTAAATTTTGTACTGTCCCTTTTCCATAAGTTTGTTCGCCGATGATTAAGCCGCGACCGTAATCTTGAATAGCGGCAGAAAAAATTTCCGAAGCTGAAGCGCTGAAACGATTTACCAAAACCACAAGCGGACCGCTGTAATCAATTGCCGTATCGGGATCATCTTCAACATGGACTGTCCCATCAGCGTTTCTAATTTGAACCACGGGACCATTTTTAATAAATAAGCCGGTAAGCTTTATCGCTTCTTCTAATGATCCTCCGCCGTTGTTTCTTAAGTCTATAATAATTCCTTGAACATTTTCTTTTTTAAGTTCAGCAAGTAATTTTTGTACGTCGCGGGTTGTGCTTTTATAATTTTTTTCTCCGCGCTGCTCCGCTTCAAAATCGCTGTAGAAAGCTGGAACCGTGATAACGCCAAGCTTATAATCGGTATTATTATTTTTAATATCTAAGATTTTATCTTTTGCGGATTGTTCTTCTAATTTAATTTCATCACGTACTAAAGATATTTCAATAGGCTTTCCGTTAACGCCCTCGGTAGCAGGAAGGATTTGAAGCCTTACGACGCTGCCTTTCGGTCCGCGGATCAATTGTACAACATCGGTAATTCTCCATCCGATTACATCGACCATATCGCCGTCTTTGCCTTGAGCAACGCCTATAATTCTATCGTTAGCGTGCAGCTGCTTACTCTTGAAGGCGGGTCCGCCGGGAATAATTTCAGCGATTTTTGTATAATCATCTTCAGTCTGAAGCTGCGCGCCAATACCTATTAAAGTCCGGCTCATATCTATTTTGAAATTTTCCGAAGCGATTGGAGAAAAATAATTTGTGTGCGGATCAATTGATTCCGTAAAAGAATTTTCAAATAGCTGGAACACATCCTCGCTGTTGGATTGCATTACAGCCTTCCTCAAATTCTCATAACGCTTTTTCAAAGTCACTTGAATATCAGGCCAGGTCTTTCCTGTTAAAATTAAATTAAGCGCATCGTTCTTTACTTTTTTTCTCCATAGCTCATTCAGTTCCGTTGTATCTTTTGCCCAGGGCGCGTTGTCGCGGTCTAAAGCAAGACTTTCATTCTTGTTAAAGTCAAAACCATTCTTCAATAAAGATTCCGCGTAATCCACTCTTTCGTTTACGCGTTCACGAAATACATTGAACATTTGATAAGGAGGAAAGAGATCGCCGTCTTTAATATCATCGCCGAATTGATATTTGTACTTATCAAATTCAGCAACATCCGAAGCGAGAAAATAATTTTTACTATAGTCCAATGATTTCAAATAACGGTCATAAATAACTCCGGAGAGAGAGTCATCCAGCTTAAACTTGCTGTAATGATACCGCGACAGGATTGTATTTATCAGCTCATCTTCGTTTGAAAGATATTTTGCCGGCACAATAGTTTTTGAGGAGTCGCGGGGATCGGCAAAAATATTTTTTCTATAATAAGTTCTCGCTAAAAAAATATTAGCAGCAAGTAAAATTATTACTAAAGCTAGGAGTTTCTTCATAAGGTTTCTCGAAGGTTTCTTCATTCTGTTTTTATTCTGAGAGATTCGTCTGTTTATTAAATTCTATAACGATTAAAAAAGTTCAGCGAAAATAATTCTTATCAACTGATTTAACAAGATTAAAATTAGTAGGTGAAAAAATATTCATTAATCTTTTCCGGACTCGACCGACCTGGAGAAAATAAAATCAACATTCTTCAACATTTTTTTATTATCGAATATTTCTTTTAGCTCACGTGCGGATAAATATTTTAAGACATCGTTTGAATGTGCCAACTCATCGAATAAATTCTTATCCTTATTCGCCCATACTTCCATCGCGGCGGTCTGCACTAACTTATAAGCGTCTTCTCTTGAAACGCCTTTGCTTACAAGTTTCAGCAAGACTGTTTGTGAAAATACAAGTCCTCTCGTAAGGTTTAAGTTCTTCAGCATATTTTCAGGATAAATGAGCAGATTCTTTACAAGTTTCAAGGCAAGATCAAGCATGTAATCTAAAGCTATGCAGGTATCGGGAACAATTATTCTTTCCACGGACGAATGAGAAATATCTCTTTCATGCCATAGCGCGATATCTTCTATTGCCGCTGCGGCGTTGCCGCGGAGGACGCGGGCAAGCCCGGCAATCCTTTCACTCACAATAGGATTTCTTTTATGCGGCATCGCGGAAGATCCTTTTTGTCCTTTCGAAAAATATTCTTCAGCTTCAAGAACTTCCGTTCTTTGCAGATGACGTATTTCAAGCGCGATCTTTTCAAGTGACGCTCCGATTAACGCGAGAGTAGTAATAAACTCCGCGTGACGGTCGCGTTGAATAATTTGTGTAGATACCGGCGCAGGCTTTAATCCAAGCTTCGCGCAAACGTATTCTTCAACCTTCGGTGAAAGATGCTCAAACGTACCGACAGCGCCGGAGATTTGCCCAACGCTAATTACCTCTACCGCATTTTTCAAACGGGTAATATTTCTTTTAGATTCTTCATACCACAAAGCAAACTTTAATCCCATAGTTGTTGGCTCTGCGTGGATGCCGTGCGAACGACCGACGCAAAGAGTGTGCTTATGTTCGATTGCCCGCTCTTTTAAGATTGATTTTAATTCTACCAATCTTTTTAATAATAATTCGCCGGCGGTCTTCATTTGAATAGATAAAGTTGTATCTAAAATATCAGATGAAGTCATACCGTAATGAATATGACGGGAAACGGGACCGACATACTCCGCGACATTGGTTAGGAAAGCAATAACGTCATGCTTAGTAGTCTCTTCAATTTCAAGTACACGCTTAACATCGAAGTTAGCCTTCCGCTTTATCTCATCGACATCAGCTTTAGGGATTTCTCCGAACTCGCTTCGGGCTTCGCAAGCGAGGATTTCAATGTTTAGCCAGGTTCTAAGCTTAAATTCGTCCTGCCATATTTTTCCCATTTCAGGAAGAGTATACCGTTCAATCATTTTCTGTTTTCTCCAAAGTCATTTGTTTTGTAATTTCTTTATTATCTCTTAATAGATGAAGAGTAACGGTCTCACCGCTTCTAAATTGCTGGAACACACCAACCAAAGTTTGATCGTCAATGATCTTATAATTGTTAACCCGTAGAATAATATCTCCGGATTTTATTCCGGCGGCGCTAGCGGGAGTATGTGGGCGAACCTGCGTAACAATTACTCCGCGGGTAGAATTTAAATTATAATATTTAGCAATACCTTCATCAATAGACTGCACGAGTAAACCGATATTAAAATTACGGTTAATCTTTCCGTGCTCTTTTAGCTCGACAATTATTTTCTTAACGCGGTTAATGGGAATCGCAAAGCCGAGACCGATATTGCCCTGGCTTTGTCCAGCAGTATAGATTAAAGTATTCATACCGATAACCTCGCCGAGACTGTTTGCAAGCGGACCGCCGCTGTTGCCTCCGTTTATCGCGGCATCTGTTTGAATCATATTTAAATAATAACGGTTATCAAGCGGCTCAAGGTTCATTCCCAATGAACTAACAACGCCCACTGTAACAGTAGGTTTGTCATTAACATTAAAAAGACCGAAAGGATTTCCGAAAGCGATTACCCATTCGCCGATCATTATGTTGTCTGAATTTCCAAGAGTAACGTAAGGAAAATTACTTCCATTAATTTTTAAGAGACAAATATCCGTAGATTGATCCGACCCGATAAGCTTTGCCTTATATTCTTTGCCGTTGGTTAAGGTAACTGTAATTTCGGATGCATTGCCGGCTACGTGATCGTTTGTAACGATGTATCCGTCCGGCGAAATAATAAAGCCGGAGCCAAGCTCCTTTACTTTTTGATTGAACGTGCCCTGGTCGCCGAAGAATTGCCTGAAGAAAGGATCGTTAAACATGCTGCTGAACGGGCTTGAGTATTGTTTTATCTCGGTAACATTTATTCCGACTACGGCGGGACTTATTTTCTTTACCGTTTCTGTTATCGCGTTATCGCGTGAGTTTGTTATGCTGTCGTTGCCGCTTACATTAACCGGGCTAAAGCTTGACGGCGCTTCGTAATAAAGCTTTGAGGAGCTTTCCGACTGCGCGTGAACCATAACCGGCATTATTAAAATTAAAATTATAAACGGGAGTATTCTCTTTTTCATTTTATTCCTTTGTGTTTTCATTTTGCATGATTAGACTTTTAAGAGGCTCAAAATGTTTTATCATAATAAGCATTAAAAGTGAAGCTGTGAACATCAACAAAGTGGATAAAGAATCCGGGCTTGGAAATGAAAACCTAAAGATGAAATTCAGATTCAAGAAGATGATGAGTATGGTAAAAAGCGTGGCAAGAAAGTTAGATATAATAATTTCTTTTTTAATTATATATGATATAATCCAGCCGATGCCCCAGATGAGCGGCATAAGAGGGGAGATAAGAAGAAGTCCGCCGAGAGCGGTAGAAAGCCCTCTGCCTCCTTTGAATTGCAGCCAGGGGCTATAGCTGTGTCCGATAACAGCAAATAAAAGCGCTAAAGCAGGGAAAATAAAATGAAGCGGCAAAAAGAGGATCATCAAATAAACGCTGAGAAGTCCCTTGAGCGCGTCTAAAAGAAAAATAATAATGCCGAGCCTTTTGGAGTTTGTTACTTCGTAAGCGTTCATCGCGCCGACGTTGCCGGTGCCTGCCGCGGTTATATCTATGCTTCTCGTCTTTTTGAGTATAAGATAAGCCGTAGGTATCGATCCTAATAAATATCCGGTTAAGGCTGATAAAATATAAAGCATGGTAATTTTAGATAATTTGCGTTATAAATTTAATAAAAAAAAAATAGAGAAGAAGGTTATTCAGAGTAAACTTACTGCGCACGCCATGAGAAACAAAAAGCTTCAAGCGGGGAATGCAAGGCATGCTCAATGAACGCTAAGATTCATTTTTATCGATACTATAACTGATTTATTTGGTCTCCATTCGCTATCTATTAGGATTAAAGGAATAATATGAGATTGGTATGAGAAGGATATTCCTACTGGCTGTTCACATTGGGGACAAAGAGACTCCACAGGGTTTTGAGAGGGTTTTCACAAGGTATTCAGAGGGTTTTCAAAGGGGATATTTTAGGAATTTATTTTGCACTTAAGAGATTAAATATCAAGCGCTTAAACATCTATCAATATTAAATATTTTTTTAATAAAATCAAAATAATAATGAGGAAGGGGAGGGACTTTTAATTTTGAATTATGAATTATGAATTTTGAATGAGAAATTAACTAAATAAGCGGGGTGGTGGCTGTTTTACAGAGTCGAATAATTTTAATTTAACGCTTGGATAAAGTAAACAGAATAATTAAATTGTGCCGGATTAAATTATTGAAAAATATTTTTTAATCCGCCTTCGTCCTTCCGGACTTCGGCGGACGAGAGCGTTTGGGTAAAATTCCCCGCCGCTCTGCGGCGTAGGATTATTATAATTAACTAAGATACCTCGCTGCTTGCGGCTAGGAAATTCATTCTCCGGCTCCGTTTTATACGGAGAGTGAAAACAAAAAGATAATTATTTAGGGAAACTTTTTGGAACATAAAACGGTAAATAGGAAAGACGAAGGACGAGGTTTTCTTCACGCGGGCAGGGCGCAAGTCACGGCGGGAATAAATTACATGTATAAAGACACATACCAAAGAATAATTCAGGAAGAAGTAAATAAGCAAAGCAGGAATTATAAAGCCAGGCATGGTGCGCATATATTGGCATTCAATGATATATACTGTTGCTCTTAACAGAGGCATAGGTGTTATGAGCCCATTAGATTAAAGGATAATAGAAAAGAAAAATATTCGTGACTATTGACTAGAGTAAAAGAATATTATGATATTAAATAGATCTTTATAAAGGACATAAATGAATTTAAAATGAAATAAGCGGTTAATAGATAAGAAAATATTTCTTAAATAACAGCCGGATTGTAGACCGCTGATTCGGCTTAAGTAATAGTTAGGGCGCATTAATTCAATAATAATTTAAGTGTAAGAATTTGGTGATTGACATGAATACTCCATTACAAATTTGTAGAAGATCTGATTTGCCTTCCTTTGCTATTGATATTATAGAAAGTCATTCATTAAATGAAAAAGAATTGTTTTGTTCGTCTGGTGTAAGTTTTGGAATGCCTGAAAAGAAGTTCATCTTTCTTTTAACAGAGAAAAAATTTATTTCAATTGTTTCTGAAGAAAATGCGAGGATCAATAACTCTAGACCTTTTAATTTGAATTGCCATTCTATTTTTCTTTCCAAAATAGTTGGAATTCAAACATCTCAGTTTTCGGATCAAACAGTGCTTATTCATCTAATAACGCAAAATAATGGTAATTACTTAATAGGTTTGTATTCGCTAGAAGATTCAAAAGTATTACTAAAAATTATTCACAATCGTTTAAATATTATGAATGAATTCTAATATTCTGTTTTCGCCCTAACCCGCGCCTCAACAACGACCGCGTCTTCGATGTGGTCATATTGAGTCGCTTCGGGTTTAGCTTTTCAGAATTAGTCGCTTGTGTAAAGTTGATTTGTAAAAGAAAACTGATTTATAAAATAAAGTTGCGTTGACAAAACTTAGCCGTTTGTTCTGGGCGGCGTGTTAGGCGCAACGTCTACTAGCTGCCATACAAGAGAAAAAAGATTGACCTTTTAGTAATTGTTCTTTGAAAATTTGTAATAAGGTAATCAAAATAAGTTAAAAAAAGCGCATACCTTTCCGTAAGTAAAGGCATAGT
>Ga0187812_1000063_pt1 | contig 38458 bp, 27 predicted proteins | sample NC_S_2_FD_130582 | JGI IMG/M metagenome (GOLD analysis project Ga0187812, IMG submission 130582) | Wetland sediment microbial communities from Neuse River Estuary, North Carolina, USA - ASW-S_2 | ecosystem: Environmental > Aquatic > Freshwater > Wetlands > Sediment | place: USA: North Carolina...
GCTTGCGTTCAATGTGCCCGTTGTGTCGCGCCGCTACCTTTGGACGCCGCTCGCCTGGCTGGCCTGGTATTTGTATGCGACGGGCAGGTTTTCGCGGCGAGTTGCAGCCGAAGCTTGCTGATTCCGAGCGGGTTGCTGCCAGGCGTGAACGGGGCATGATTGTATACAGCACATCTCGCTTGCCTGCTTGCTGTAAACAGGCGTATACAGGTGGTCAACCGTTACCGTTGAGGCTCTTTTTGGTAAGAGATTGAAACGAAAGGATTGCTCTGGAGTGCCGCAGAATGGCACGCTGGTTGCAATAGCCTGAGTGTCCCCGGCTGAGGCTGGGTCAATCCAAACATAAACACCCACGGGAGAAATCGATGAATACCATGATGCTGAAGATGTATGTGAAGTTCCAGGACCTGATGAACCGCGAAGATGGTCAGGATCTGGTTGAGTACGCTCTGCTGGTCAGCCTGATCGCCCTGGCCGCAATCACCGGTGTGGGCAAGGTCGCATCCGCCGTCACCACCGTGTTCAACAACATCAGCACGTCGCTCGCGTGAGGTTCTGGCATACATCGCACCCAGGACCTCAGCTCCTTGCGGGGGAGATGCATAGGCTGCGTCTCCCCGCCAGGTTCTCTAGTTTCAATTTTGAATTGCCGATGAGACGCGGGCAGATACCAAGCGCCTGACCTTCGCATAGTTGTGTTTATCGCCTTATCTCTTCTCTGCGTTCAGGGCCCTGACAGCGCCGGACAGGTTTCGGTCACAGGCGCAATCCTGAAACGGAGAGAAGCCATGAACAACGCTCTTTTGAAGCTGCACCTGCTGGTCCGGAACCTGAGGAAACAGGAAGAGGGCCAGGATCTGGTTGAATACGCACTGCTGGTCAGCCTGATTGCCCTGGCATGCATCGCCGCCGTAGGCTCGGTAGCCTCGGCCGTGACCACCGTTTTCAACAACATCAGCACTTCGCTGGCGTAACTCGCCGGCATTGCGATGTCGCGCTCAAAGCCGGCCGCGGCCGGACGGCGCGCAATGTCTAACTATCCCCCGGGAGAGTGGAGCGGGCACATCTCCGCCTGTCTTCTCTCTCCCCCCTTTTTTTAAATGAGGGTGGCGGGCAGGAACGCCGAGGTTGACCACGCGGATGCGGCGGTTCGCGGTACGGACATGGGGCACTGGGTTTTGCCGTAAACTTGCGATGACCATGCGCCCATTCTGCTAAGCCTGGAACCGAACCGCGATGTTGCCTGCTGAAAATCAGCCCAATTCTTCGATGCTGGCGATCGAGTGCGGCGTTGCGGCCCTGGTGGCGGCAAGCTCGTTTGCGTGGCCGCGATTTGGAGCGGGCCTGTTGGCGCGCGTGGAGCGGGCATTTGCGCGTCTGGGGCGGCGGCGCGGGCTTTCGGTATTTGTGGTTGGGCTGAGCACGATGGTGCTGCGGCTGGCCATCCTGCCGATCTACGGCATTCCCCTTCCCTTTACTCCCGACGACTTCAGTTTTCTGCTGGCCGGCGATACGTTTGCGCGCGAGCGGCTGACGAATCCCACGCCGGCAATGTGGACGCACTTCGAGAGCATCCACATCACCATGGTCCCGACCTACCAGTCGATGTACTTTCCCGGGCAGGGGCTGCTGCTGGCGGCGAGCACGGTGGTGTTCGGGCATCCGTGGTTTGGGGTGCTGCTTTCGAGCGCGCTGATGTGCGCGGCGCTGACTTGGATGCTGCAGGCCTGGCTGCCAGCGAACTGGGCGCTGGCTGGCGGGTTCATCGCGGTGATGCGCATTGGCGTGTTCAGCTACTGGACGAACACGTACCACGCGGCGGGGTCGCTGGGCGCACTGGGCGGAGCGCTGATGCTGGGCGCGCTGCCGCGGCTGATGAAGACACCGCGCCTGCGGTATGCGCTATTGATGGGCATGGGCATTGCGATGCTGGCGCTGACGCGGCCGTACGAGGGTGTGCTGCTGTGCCTGCCGGTAGGCTTGGCGCTGGGGTGGTGGACCGTTAAGGGGAAGAGCCGGCCACCGGCGCTCGTGCTGGCAAAGTATGCGGTTGTGCCGCTGGCGCTGATTGCGGGCACGGTGGCGTGGCTGGGGTACTACGACCTGAAGGCGTTTGGGAAGGCGGCAACGCTTCCCTACACCGTGGACCGCAGCCAGTACGGGATCGCGCCGTATTTTGTGTGGCAGAACCCGCGGCCGGAACCGCACTACCGGCACGCGGCGATGCGGGAGTTTTATCACAAGGGCGAGCTGGACTTCTTCAATAAGATTCACCGGCCGGCGGGGTTTTTACCGTACACGATTGAAAAAGCGTATTTGATCGTGTTGTTCTACGCGGGGTTCACATTTCTGATTCCACTGATCATGGCGCGGCGGGTGCTGCTGGACCGGCGGGTGCGGTTCCTGGTGATTTGCGTGCTGGTGCTGGTGGCGGGAAGCGTGATCGAGATTTTTGTGCTGCCGCATTATGTTTCGCCGTTTGCGCCGGCGATCTATGCGATTGGGTTGCAGGCCATGCGGCACCTGCGGCTGTGGAAGCCGGAGGGCAAGCCGGTGGGACTGGCGATTGTGCGCTGGACGATGGTTACGTGCGTGGCGCTGGCCGGGCTACGGCTGTTTGCCGAGCCGCTGTACCTGGCGCCGTCGAAGTGGCCGCCCAGCAACTGGAACTTTACCTGGTTTGGGCCGGAGCATTACGGGACGGAGCGCGCCAATATCGAACGCCAACTGGAGCAGCAGCCGGGCGGGCAGTTGGCGATCGTGCGCTACGGCGCGAACCACAATCCGTTCGACGAGTGGGTGTACAACCGCGCGGATATCGATAGCGCAAAGGTGATCTGGGCGCGAGACATGGATGCAGCCGATAACCGGAGATTGATGCAATACTACCGGAATAGAACAGTATGGCTGGTGGAGCCGGATGCGGCGCCGGCGCGGGTGGAGCGGTACGAGGGGCTAGGAACTAAGGGAATAGGGAATAGGGAATAGGGAATAGGGAATAGGGAATAGGGAATAGGTGGAGTGGAAGTATGATTAACGGAAAAAAAATTGCCGTGGTGATGCCGGCGTATAACGCGGAGAAGACGCTGGAGCAGACGGTTGGCGAGCTCACGGATATTGTCGACATCAAGATTCTGGTGGACGACTCGAGCAAAGACAACACGGCGGAGGTGTCGCGGCGGCTAGGTGTGCAGACCTATGTGCATGACGCCAACTACGGCTACGGGCGCAACCAGCAGACCTGCTACCGCGAGGCGCTGGCGGCGGGCGCGGACATCGTGGTGATGGTTCATCCCGACTACCAGTACACGCCGCTGCTGGTGCCGGCGATGGCGGGGATGATTTCGAGCGGCGTTTACGACATGGTGCTGGCCTCGCGCATCCTGGGCGCTGGCGCGCTCAAGGGCGGCATGCCGCTGTACAAATACATCTCGAACCGGATGCTGACGGCATTCCAGAACCTTTTCCTGGGCGTGAAGCTGTCGGAGTATCACACGGGGTTCCGCGCCTTCTCGCGCGAGCTGCTGGAGACGCTGCCGCTGCTGGAAAACTCCGACGATTTCGTCTTCGACAACCAGATGATTGCGCAGGCGGTGATGTTCGGTTTCCGCATTGGCGAGATCTCGTGCCCGACCAAATACTTCGAGGAGGCGTCTTCGATCAACTTCCGGCGCAGCGTGAAGTACGGGCTGGGGGTGCTGGCCACGACGATGGAGTTTGTGGCGCATAAGCTGGGAATTCGCCGCGCACCACGCTTCGATGCCAAAGGCAGAAAAGTCGCAGAGGGCTATTATTCCGAAGCGGCAAAGCACATTTGAGCCGAGGGAAGCCGGGATGAAGCAAGCGCGGCTGGACAGTTTCCTGCTGTTTGTTATCGGGTGTGCAATCTTTGTTGGCGTTGGCGTTCTGTATGCGCGCAGTTCGCTTGTTTCGCAGGTCGATTTCAAATGCCTCTATTACGGATCGCGTTGCTTTCTGCAGCATTCCGACCCCTATCGGCAAAGCGATCTGCTCCGCGTATATCAAGCGGCGGCTGCAGATCACCCATCGGATACAGCCGCGATTCAGCGGATCGTGGCGCTATACGTCAACTTGCCATCGGCATTGGTTTTCGCAGCTCCTTTTGCAATGCTCCCGTGGGGACCGGCCCATTGGCTTTGGATGAGCTTCACAGCAGTGTGCTTCATTTTCGCCACGTATATGATGTGGCGAGATGGAGTTCGCACGGCTCCTCGGATTTCCGGGTTGTTGATTTTCCTGTTTCTGTGTGGAAGCGAGCTGCTGGTCGAAGTGGGCAATGACGCCGGGATCGCAGTGGCTCTGTGCGTGATTGCGGCCTGGTGCTTTCTGGAAGATCGATTTGTGTGGGCTGGAACATTGAGCTTTGCGCTGAGCTTGTTATTGAAGCCTCACGTGACCGGCCCAATTCTCTTGTATTTTCTTTTGTCGAACCAAAAGAACAGGAAATACGCGCTCAGAACAGTCGCGGTCACATTATTGTTCGGCGCAGCTGCGGTGTTGTGGGTTTACCATGTGGTCCCGCACTGGAGCTCGGAGTTACACGCAAATCTGCGAGAGATTGCGGCAGTGAACGGCGTCAACGATCCCGGCCCAGCAGCAATGGATACACCCGCTCATGGAGCCCGCATGGTTAGCCTGCAAACTGTGTTCAGTCTGCTGAACGGCGAACCTCATTTCTATAATCTGGCAAGTTATATCGTCTGCGCACCATTGCTCATCATCTGGACAGTGACGACGATTCGCACGGGATTCTCGAAGGGAAGTGCGTGGCTTGCGATCGCGGACATTGCGGTTCTCTCCATGCTTCCGCTCTACCACAGGCAGCACGACACGCGGCTTCTTTTGCTGCTGGTTCCCGCGATGGCAACACTCTGGGCTTACGGCGGCATCATTGCAAAGATTGGGTTTTGGCTGACAAGTGCCTGCGCGTTATTAACCGGCGACGTTGTGTGCGAGTTTCTTGCTGAGACTGCCAATCGCCTGAGACTGCCTGCCCATGGACTGCCAGGTCATCTGCTAAACCTTGGAATGACGCGACCTGCTCCGCTTATCTTGTTGGCTACTGGAGCATTCTACCTTTGGGCGTATGTGCGGCATGCCCGTCAATCTCAGCCTGTTTGAGCGGTAATCCAGGACATCGAGCGTATTTCGAAGCAGGCCCCCTTCCAGGATCGAAGCATTCACGCCAAAAGCGCCTCCGCGCGCCCCTCCATGGAGGCGGGCAGCGCAGCAATAGCAAGGAATAAAGCCTGCCCGGCAAGAAAGTAGTAATTAGCAAACGCCTGTTTACTGGTGGAGAAAAACAGGAGCAGGGCAACTGCGTAGGCTGCCGGAAACATGGCCGCAACTCGATTTCGAGCCCGCAGCGACCAGACGACAAACGCCAGAACCAAGGCCGGCCCGACTTTCATGATCCACGGGGAAAGAGCGGCGAAGCTCAATGAGTCAAAGCGATATGGTTGCCTCAAATGGAAGAGGACCATGTCATGCCAAAGCGCCCCCGGATTCCAGAGGGCGAATGGCAGAATGGTGGCGGCGGCCGTCGCCAATGACAATCCGGCCAGCTTCCAGTAGCCTTTCCATTCAAAGGGGCGAACAAAATACGCGATGAATGGCACCGCCAGAAGATTGTACTGCTTGCTGGCCAGAAATAGGCCGAGAGCGATCGGCAGCCACCAGCGTTTCTTCACGGCTGCGTAGGTTGTTGCGCAGAGGGTCATATAAACGAGGGGCTCCGTAAAACTGCAGGACTCGACCACGAGAGTGAGCGGGCTAAGCAGAAAAACGGATGCGATACCGAGGCCCCGGCGGTCCGGAGAGAGAGCGAACAAAATCCAGGCGGAGACGATCACCGCGAAGATGTAGCTGATTCTCACATCTCCAAGGAGGTAGCCGGGCAATGCCCAAATGAGCGTTAGCGGCGGGTATTGAAATCCCTCTAATATTTTCCCGCCGGCGACTAATTCAGGAGCGTAATAGAGCGAGGACTCGCGAGCGTTGTACACATCGGCCTGAGTTGCACCAAAAGGATCGGCGCCCCTTAGCAGGCTTCGGCAGGCATCTGCTTGCGAAGAGTAAACATCGATCGCGGGCAATGTACCTGGGCGCACAAAAAGAAAAGCCAGCAGGAGATGAGCCAGCAACAAAAGCGCGAAAACCAGCCGCATCTGGCCGTCCACCTTCCGGGCCCGAACATAGGACCGGTTTCCGAGGGCAGGGCGGGCGAGGGCTGCAATGGCGAGCACAATCGCAAGGAAGAGAACTCCGAGCAGGGCGAAAAGTTCCATTTCCCAGGCGCGTGAACGATAGGCCCCTCTGGCCGCAGCCAAGCCTAAGAGATAGGCGCCAAATGCCGCGACAATCACGACGCAGCCGGCGGCCCCAAGAAGGGCCGCAGGCATCCGTTTTTCCCGAGGATTATGGGCAGAAGTCGAGTCGTGATCCACCGGCACCCCAAGTGAGCTTAGCGACTTATGAGGTTCAACCCGCCGTTCCCAGCGATCTTTGAGAATGGGGAATCCTCAACTGACGACAGAAGCTTGATTATAAGTCTAAGACTCATGAACTTCCATCGTCACGTAGGTTTCAGGCGGCAGCCGCGGCGGGGCTCTCCTACGGTAACGGGTGGTAGCGGTTTCTATCCTCCAGAGCAAGCTTTGAGTCGTGCGTGCTTTCGACAGATTCCGACGAATTCGTCACAGTTGCACATTTTTAACGGATCAGCAGCCAACTGCATCCAACCGGTGAGAACCGCGGCGCTATACTGGCGCCGATGCGGGAGTATCCATTTCGATTGGCTTTAATGCCGCATCTTGAAATCAGGCGGCGGGCCGCACTGGCCCTGCTTCTTGGATTGTGCGCTCTGGTTGCGGGCGCGCAACAGCCGGCCGCGCATCGCGGAGTTACTTACACAACCGTGGACGAGAATGGCGTGGCAATCGCGGGCGCGCGCGTCACCGTGACCGAGCCGGGGTTGCCCCCGGTGGAGCTGTGGACCGACTACGCGGGGCAGGCGCGCTTTGTGCTGCGCAAAAATGCAGCCTACACCGTTCATGCGGAGAAGCCCGGCTTCTACCAGGCAAATGAGGTGAATGTCGATCCGCGACTGACCGGGGTGCGGATCGCTCTGGCGCACGAGCAGATTGTGAAGGAGCAGGTGAGCGTGAGCGCGTCGACTCCGGGGATCGACACGCAGCAGGTTTCCGACCAGATGACGCTGAACGTGCCGGAGATCGTGAATATTCCCTACCAGACGTCGCGCGATATTCGCTACCTGCTGCCGTTTTATCCGGGGATTGTGCAGGACGCGAGCGAGCAGGTGCACGTGGACGGATCGGAGACGTGGGAGACGCTGGACACGATTGACGGCTTCGACGTGCGCTCGCCGGCCAACGGCACGCTCGATATTCGCGTGAGCGCCGACGCGGTGCGGTCGATCGACGAGGAGACGACGCGGTATCCGGTTGAGTATGGGCGGGCAACCGGCGGCATGATCGCGTTTTACACGGGGATGGGCGACAACAAGTACCGCTTCAACGCGACGAATTTCATCCCTTCGTGGAAGAACCAGAACGGGATTCACTTCGACAAGTTCGTTCCGCGATTTACCTTCTCGGGGCCGCTGGTGCGCGACCATGCGTGGTGGTACGACGGGCTGGAGGTAGAGTACGACAACAACTACATCCAGGAGCTTCCGGCCGGGGCCGATACCAATCCTCTGATCCGCGGGAGCAACCTGGCCAAGGTGCAGGCGAACCTGGATGCCAACAATATCCTCACCGGCGGGCTGCTCTTCAACGACTACCACTCGCCTTACGAGGGGCTGTCGTCGCTGACGCCGCAAGAGAGCACGACGAAGCGGGACACGATCGCGTGGCTGCCGTACCTGCGCGACCAGTGGACCTTCCGGCGCGGAGCGCTGCTGGACGTGGGCGTGGGCGAGATGCGTTTTGGTGACGGGCATGAGCCGCATGGCAATTCACCGTACGAGCTGACGCCGGAGCTACCCAAGGGAAGCTACTTCGAAAGCCTGACCGGGCGGTCGAGCCGGCTGGAGGGAACCGCCGATCTTTACCTGCCGCCGCGGCATTGGGCCGGCGAGCACAACCTGCGCCTGGGAGTGGACCTGGATCACGTCCATTACGACCAGGACCAGGCGCGCAATCCGGTGAATTATCTGCGCAAGGATGGAACCCTGATCCGCCAGAGCGTGTTTCCGCAGGCGCCGCCGTTCACGCTGCACAACGACGAGATTGGCGCGTATATCGAGGACGGGTGGCGGCGGGGACATGGATTGCTGATTGAGCCGGGGCTGCGCTTCGACTGGGATGCAATTGTGCGGCGGCCGCTGGCAGCGCCGCGGATTGCGGCGGTGTGGGCGCCGTCGGAGGATACGAAGATCTCGGCTGGGGTCGGGCTGTATTACGACCCTACGCATCTGGCCTACCTGGCGCAGGCGTTTGCGGGGATCCGCGATGACACGTACTTTGCGGCAGATGGGAAGGCGGCGACGGGGCCGGCGCAAGAGACAATGTTTACCGCCAGCGAGGCGGCGCTCCGCGAGCCGCGCGCGGTGAACTGGAGCGTCGCGGCGGAGCGGAAGCTGCCGTGGAAGATCTACGGCGGCGCGAGCTACGTGCAGAAGATTACGTCGAACGTTTTTACGTTTGCGAACCAGAGCGGGCCCGCGCTGAGCGGCGATTACGCGCTGAGCAATGGACGGATCGACCGATACCACCAGGAGGAGTTCGATCTGCGGCGGCTGTTCAAGAACGGATACACGCTTTACGTGGCATACACGCGGTCCTCGGCGCGGACCAACGCAGCGCTGGATTATCTGCCCACGCCTTCACCGCTGGGACCGCAGCAACCGGGGCCCCAGCCGTGGGATGCGCCGAACCGCTGGGTCTCGTGGGGATGGCTGCCGTTCGATCTGCCCTGGTTCAAGAAGAACTGGGATTTTGTGTACACGCTTCAGTGGCAGTCGGGATATCCGTACACGGCGGTGAATGCCGCGGGGCAGGTGGCGGGCGCGGCCGGGGCGTACCGGTTTCCGGCTTTTGTTAACTTCAGCCCCGGTCTGGAGTGGCGGTTTCATTTTCGCGGCGAGTACTACGGGCTGCGCGGGGTGATAGAGAACGCGACGGGGCGGCAAAATCCGGCGATTGTGAACAACAATATCGACTCGCCGCAGTTCGGAATGTTCAGCGAATTCCAGGGGCGGGCGCTGACGGCGAGGATTCGGTTGATTGGGAGCAGGTAGATGGCGCTGGTCTGGAGACCCGCACTACAGCCGGCCGGGAGGCCAGCGCCACAGGGCATGAAGATTTATACTGGACACATGCCGGCAGCCGTTGAGCGCGATCGTTATCTGTTTGGGGCGCTGGAGAGCAGCGCGAAAAACCGGACCAAGTTGCAGGAAGCGAGCTACGGCTACGAAGAGCCGGAAGGCATCTTCCTGACCTCGCTCGATTACGCGGTCAACTGGATTCGCAAGAGCTCGATCTGGCCGATGACGTTCGGGCTGGCGTGCTGCGCCATTGAGATGATGTCGATGGGCGCGTCGCGGTTCGATGTGGCGCGGTTCGGGGCCGAGGTGTTCCGGCCGTCGCCGCGGCAATCGGACCTGATCATCATCGCCGGGCGCGTGTCGCAGAAGATGGCGCCGGTGATCCGGCGGCTGTACGACCAGATGCCGGAGCCGAAGTGGGTGATCTCGATGGGCGCGTGCGCCACCTCGGGCGGCGTGTTCAACAACTACGCGCTGGTACAGGGCGTTAACCAGATTATCCCCGTGGATGTGTACGTGCCGGGTTGCCCGCCGCGGCCGGAGCAGTTGATCTACGCGATCACGCTGCTACAGGAGAAGATCCAGCGCGAGCCGCGCAGCCTGCTGAAGACGCTGAACGTGGGATAAGCATTACCCGGGCTCGCGCCTGGGGTTAACCTTCTTTGGTCCGCATCGCGGGCTATCCGAGCCCAAAACTCTATTTTCGCGTCCATTAGAGGCATGAGGCGGTTCGGCGCCACGCCGGACTTGTGTGTTCGATCCATCCGATTTCACGATCCACTCGGGAGGAGGCACAGTATGCAAATGAAACGGGCATTCGCGGTTTTTGTTTTCATCGGATTCTTCTTTACGTCGTTCACTTTCGCGCAGACGGATGTGGCGGCGAGTGTTTATGGGGCCTTCAACGGCGCAACCAGCGCGAACGGCGTCAAGCAGAGCCCGTCGAATTCGGCGGGCGTGCTGTTCGAGGTGCGTCACATCAGCAATCCGCTGGTGGGCTACGAAGTAACCTATGCGTACAACGGCGCCAACCAGGTTTATACGCCAACTGTGCAGCCTGCGTCGTCGAGCGCGTGCCCGTCTCCGGGGTGCTCGTACATCGCAGCCGCGGTTCCAGCTCACGCACACGAGATCACGGGCGATTGGGTGGTGTCGGTGAAGGCTGCGAACCTGAGGCCTTTTGCGCTGGCGGGAGGCGGCTTCCTGTTGAATGTGCCCACGGCCAACTCGGTGCAGATCGCGACCAATGGATTGATGACCGGCACCAAGAACTCCACGCAGGCTGTGTTTGTGTATGGCGCGGGGCTGGATTGGACGGTGCTGCCGCACCTGGGGCTACGGTTCCAGTACCGCGGGAATCTTTACAAGGCGGCCGATCTGACGAATGCGTTTTCTTCGACCAACGCATTCACGCATACGTCCGAGCCGATGGTGGGGGCGTTTCTGCGGTTCTAAAGAGACAGGGAATAGGGAATAGGGACCGAGAAGTGTCCGAAACGGGGCTATCCGGGTCAACCGAAGAGAGTGTATTACTGTGACTTAGCGGCTTCCCTGCCCTGGCGGCGCGGTGTGGGCCAAATCGATTCTCTGTATACTTATAGAGTAAGCCTCCCGGGGGCGTTTTCTGCAATGAATTCATGGACTCAGGGCGTTTTCCCGCGCCGTTATTTATCGACATCCATACTGGGCCTTTTACTCGTCTTCGCGATGGCCAAGCTGCCGGCCCAAGAGAGCTGGAGCAGCGTAGGCCCCGACGGCGGCGACGCGCGCGCGTTCGCGGCTGTCCCCGGGGACCCCAGCCATCTTTACCTGGGAACCACGAATAGCTGGCTTTACGAGTCGATGGACGCGGGCGCGTCGTGGCACCGGCTGGCGAAGATGCCGGGTTCAAACTCGTACGTGCTGGATCACATCCTTGTCGATCCGGAAGCGCCGACGACGATTTATGTGGCGGCGTGGAGAGCCGATGGGCCGGGCGGGGGATTGTGGGTGACGCGCGACGGCGGGCGGACGTGGAGCGAGTGCATGGGGCTGCACGGACAGGCGATCTACGCGTTTACCGCGGCGCCTTCCGATCCACACATTCTTTTTGCGGGGACGCTGGCGGGCGTGTTCCGCTCCGACGACAGCGGCGCAACGTGGACCGAGATCAGCCCGGAGGGGAGCCGCGAGATTCACGAAGTGGAGTCGCTGGCCATCGATCCGAACAACCCGGACATCGTGTATGCGGGCACGTGGCACCTGCCGTGGAAGACCGATAACGGTGGCAAGACATGGCACAACATCAAGAATGGGTTGATCGTGGACTCCGACGTGTTCTCGATCGTCGTCGACCCGGAACGGACGAAGACTGTCTATCTGAGCGCGTGCAGCGGCATTTACAAGAGCGAGAATGCGGGCGCGCTGTTCCGCAAGATTCATGGGATTCCCAACGAGGCGCGGCGAACGCGGGTGCTCCGGCAGGATCCGGAGAACCGCGAAGTGGTGTACGCGGGAACCACGGAGGGCCTGTACAAGACGCTGAATGGGGGACGCACCTTCCGGCGGATGACCGATGCGGACGTGATTGTGAACGACGTGTTTGTGGATCCGCGCGCCCCCAAACACGTGCTGCTGGCGACCGACCGCGGCGGCGTGCTGGTGAGCCAGGATGGCGGCGAGACGTTTGCGCAGTCGAATGCGGGAATCTCAGAGCGCAAGGTGGAGGCGCTGCTGGTAGACCACGGCGATCCGCAGACGCTGTATGCGGGCGTGGTGAACGATAAGACTTTTGGCGGCGTGTTTGTGTCGGACGACGGCGGGAAGACGTGGTCGCAAGCTGGACAGGGCCTGGATGGACGCGACGTGTACGTGCTGGCGCAGACCAAAGACGGAGCGGTGCTGGCGGGGACCAATGACGGGATCTTCGTACTCGATCCGCCCGAGGGCGCGGGCGGATCGCCGGCCGGCGCTACGGGGCTGGTTTGGGAGGCGCGGAATACAGTTGCCAATACGATTGTGAAGACCGTTACGGAGACGAAGTACCACACGCGCGTGAACGTGGAAAAGACGGAGAAGGCGCCGGTAGTGGAGCTGAGCGGGCGTGTGACGGCACTCGACGTTTCGAGCGATGTGTGGGCGGCGGCGACGGCGTATGGCCTGATGACCAGCCTCGACCAGGGCGGGACCTGGCAGGGCGGGCCGGTAATGGACGCGAGCAATTACATTTCCGTGACCGTGCATGGAGACGACGTTGTGGCGGCGCGGCCGGATGGCGTGGTGCTGTCGCGGGATAAGGGCGTGACCTGGTGGCCGATCGGTGTTCCAACCATGCTGACGCGGATTCATCGCGTGGCCTTCTCGCCGGATGGAACGCTGTGGCTGGGCGCGCGCGAGGGCGTGTACTTTACCAAAGACCTGGGCAAGACGTGGATGTGGGTGGAGCGGCTTCCCTTCCGCGACGTGGACGATTTGAGTTTTGACGCCGGATCGAAGCGCATCCTGGTGAGCTCGCGGTCGAGCGACCAGATTTTTGCCATCGATCCCAAAACGCTGACGTGGAAGTGGTGGCAGACCGGCTACCCGGTGGCGCTGATCCGCGCGGATGGCGAACGGCTGGTGGCTGCGTCGCTGAACGATGGCGTGCTGCTGCAGCCGGCGGCGGGCGCGAGGCCGCTGCAACGGGCGAGTTTGCCGGCCGGACGTTGAGGAACAGTGGTTAGTGGTTAGTGGTTAGTGGTTGGTTTATAGATAAAGAACTGTAGATATCCGACCTTAGCCGCAAAGACAAAAACGCGGCGAAGGTGGGGCACCCGCTTTCTGGAGATGCGGAAAGCTTGCGGAAGGAGCCGGAGGCGATGGGAGCTGAGACGTTGGAAGCTGGCGGGAAGAGCACGGCCTTTCGCACCTACGATGCGCGGCTGGAGCCGATTGCGGCCAAAGTGCTGGCCGGCGAGCGGCTGGACGCCGAAGATGGACTGGCCCTGTATGGAACGCGCGACGTGCTGGCGATGGGATGGTTGGCAAACCATGTGCGCGAGCGGATGCACGGCGATGTGACCTATTTCAACGTCAACCGGCACATTAATCCGACCAACGTGTGCGTGGCGGCCTGCAAGCTGTGCGCGTTCGGACGCAAGAAGGGCGACCCGGCCGGGTACACCATGGGACTGGAAGAGGCGTGGGCGACCGCGGCTTCAGGCTACTCGGAAGCGGTGACGGAGTTTCACATCGTCGGTGGATTGCATCCTGACCTGCCTCTTGAGTTCTTCCTGGATCTTGTCCAAGGGCTGAAAGAACGCTTCCCCAAGGTGCACATCAAGGCTTTCACTATGGTCGAGGTTGCGTTCCTGGCGCGGCGGGCGAAGCTCAGCATTGAAGAGACGCTGATCAAGCTGCGCGAGGCGGGCGTGGACTCGATGCCGGGCGGCGGCGCGGAGATCTTCACGCACCGCGTGCGGTCGATCATCTGCGATCACAAGATCGATGGCGGCGAGTGGCTGGAGACGGCGCGCACGGCGCACAAGCTGGGCTTTAAGTCGAACGCGACGATGCTGTACGGGCACATCGAGAACGATGAGGATCGAGTCGATCATCTGCTCAAGCTGCGCGCCCTGCAGGACGAGACGGGCGGCTTCCAGACCTTCATTCCGCTGGCTTTTCATCCGGAGAATACGCCGCTCGATCATTTGCCGGTGACGACAGGGCTGACGGATATTCGCCAGATCGCGGTGAGCCGCTTGCTTCTCGACAATTTTCCGCACATCAAGGCGTACTGGCAGATGCTGACGCCGAAGATTGCGCAGATCGCGCTGCGCTTTGGCGCCGACGACCTGGATGGGACGGTAATCGAGGAGAAGATCTACCACGATGCCGGTGCGACCACGCCGCAGGGCATGACGCGCAAGGAGCTGTGCCGGCTGATCACCGAGGCCGGACGCGTGCCGGTGGAGCGCGACACGCTGTACCACGCGGTGACGCGGACGGAAGACAGCTTTGTGGTGGCGGTGTAAATGACAGTGGTTAGTGGTTAGTGGTCAGATTTGTAGATAAAGAGCAAGAGCTATAGATAGCCCACCTTCGTTTCGCGGCGAAGGTGGGTTTTTCTTATGGTCTCGGTTATTTTGTTGCGAGCTGCGGCGACGCTTTTTCGCTGGCGGTGAAGGTGGTCCAGGGGCCGGCGATCATGTCGTGCAGGATGGGCTTTTGCCAGTCGAACTGCGGATGCGCAGCCAGGAACGGCGCGGCGTGGAAGTCTTCGCCGCAGGGATGGCCGGCGCGGCCGATGAAGCTCAACTTTGCAGCGAGATCCGAATCCATCACTTTGCCGGTGACAGCGCCGGCGGGATCGAAGGGCGGATCGCCCCAAACCTTTTCGCCCACCGGGGAGGTATCTTCGTGGCCGCACAGGCTGCGCTTGCCGGCGTCGATTCTCTTCTCGTACGTGTCGTGGTGGTCGGAGAGATAGGCCTCGGCGAGCGTGGTGTCGAGCTGTCCGTAGTGCTCTTTCATAAACTGCTCGGCGCGGATGTGGCGGGCGTTCATGGAGCTTTCCGGATCGTTGGGATCGAAGCCGGGCGTGTCGTCGCGAATGAGGTCAGGATTGGAAGCGAAGTTAGAGGAAACGAAGTAGCCGTCTTTCTTGCGGAGGAGCGGCGTGTGGTGAAATCCCAGCTCGAGATAGGCGATCTCGCCGGTCTTGCGGTCACCGATGAGCCAGGAGTTGGCGTAGCCGCCGTTGTTGCCTTTGCGCATGATGGCGGCGTACTCGTCGATGGAGGTAGCGTACTGCATCGCCTTGCGCGAGCGATCGAACTCGGGGATGCCGTCGACGTCGAAGCCTTTGGCCATGGGCAGCGTGGTCTCGGTGATCATAATGCCGGCGGCGTTGACGCCGAAATCGTCCTGGCTGGTGATGACGCCGGGCAGGCCGTCCATGATGAAGCGCTGGCCGTGGGTGGGAACGATATCGAAGACCAGCTGCCAGCGCTCGCCCTCGGCGTAAGAGGTCCAGTTGCTGTGGGCGATGACGATCTTACCGCCCTTGGTGGCTGAGCCGGTGGCGATGAAGGCGCTGCACTTGCCGGGCGCGACCGCCTGCGGCGGGTTCGGTTTGCTGGCTTTGGCGTTGAGCCAGGGCACGTAGTAATTCGTGATTTCGATATACCCATTGAGGGCGACGATATCCCAGAGGTCGACGGATGAGCCGTGCGCGCGGAGGCCGGCGGCGATGCCCTCCAGCTCCTGCTGGTACTCGGGCTCGATGTGCGGCCAGAAGACGTGCTCGGCGGTGTCGCGATAGAAGCTCCACCGGCGCTGGGACATGTGCGAGGCTTCGACCTGGTAGACGTGGATGTTGTCTTCGATCTCGCGGGTGAGGAGGTAGCCGTGCTGGAAGCCGATCTGGTCGGGCGAACCCTGGAGATGAACGTACGTCCAGCCGCCGTCGGTGAATTTGTAGGCACCGTCGAGGCGGGGATCGGCGGCGTGGGCTGGCGCGGCGGCACATGCGGCAAATGACACCGCGGCGAGAACAAGCAAAGCTGCATGGCGCATGGATGCTGCTCCTAGAAAGGGAAGATGCCCGAGGTGCGCCCAGAGTATCACGAGTAGTGCCAGTCTTCAGGCCCGCACCGCTCACGGGGCACTTTCCGGTTTGGCGGTCAACCGGGCCCTTGCCGCATCCAGAACGTGCGGTGCCGTGCCGTCCAGCATCTTTAATTGGCGTGATGCCGGCGAGTGTTCAGGAATCCACCATCTGTATTGAAAACGCGAGCAACAGATTCTTCGACGGGGTCGCGGGAGTATTGGCGGCAGGCCTCCGCTTGTCTCTAGCCGTTAGGGGTGAGGTGAATTATACAGGCATGGATTCCAAGAGGTAATGAGGCTAACTCCATTCAGAAACGAGCCCCCAAAACCTCTCAATTCACTGGATGGCCGCAGACCCTCCGACGGTCCGGCCAGGCGCGCCCAAATAACTTGCACACCCGTTGAAGTGCTGGCGTGAAGATGGTTGCGCGCAGAAAAGCTCTTGACGCCCTGTTGACAAGTTGTTCAGTTCAGATTGGGATAGGTGCGGTATGCCACAAGGGTAGTGCTGAGCGGAGTGCCTTTTACCTGAGAGGTTTTCAGCAGCGCATCGAAATACGGAAGCCGGCTTACGTGGAGCATCCTCTGGAAATTGGCCAGCTGCCCTTCCGACAATAGAAAGTCTCCGGCAGCCTCTGTTGCTTCAGAGCCTGTGCCCTCGAGCAGCAAAACGCTGCCGTTGTGATCGGGATTGGGCAGGTAAGCCACGGTGGAATAGCCTACCGAGCCCGTGGGCACGTAGGTGCTTTGCTCGCCAGCCAGGGGCGCGCGGTTGGTTATGAAGGTCGGCGCGCCGTTATTGGGGATGGTGGTGAAGGTCAATCGGCTTTCGAAGAGCTCATCCCAGGGGTTCGCTATCGAACTGCCAATTAGGATTACGTTGTCCTGCTTGATCAGGGCCGGCATGTATTCGCGCGCGTAATACAAATGGATGTGCTTTGCGAGCGGATCCAGCGCCACGATACGCTGGGCCAGGCGGAAGTCGCTCGAACTGACCAGGTTCTTGGCGGTAATCAGGTCCAGGGCGGCGCGCATATCCGGGTTCGATTCCTCAGTCCGCAGTTGGCTCACGTAGCTGCGGTTGAGATAGTCCTGGAACGAAAACGACCTTTTGCTGACGATCTGGGCCAGCGAAAAGGAGGAATCGGCCATCACCACATCGGTCTGCGGCCGGGCGTCGAGAATCCCGGACCAGAATGCTGCGACCGAAGGCTCGTATTGCCAGGGATAAAACGATCGTTGCATCGCGTCCATCGACCGCTGCAGGGCGTGATTCTGCACCCACAAGGCGGCGCAGCCGATGGCAAGAATAATCAGTCCGGCAATCATCCATCCGCGGTAGGCGGGAACGGCCGGAGAAGTTTGTGGAACAACTTCGCGATCAGCCTCCGGCTCGGCCGCCAGAGCGCGCCGTTCAAACGAAAGCGTGTATCTGCCCTTCGGGACATCCACCAGGATGGGATCGTGGGCGCCGGCTGAATTGTAATACTCGATCAGTTTGGTGCGCAGGCGTCCCACCTGCATGCGGACGCTGGAATCCGTTTGCGGATTAAAGTCGGCCGAGCGTCCCAGCACTTCCGTGCCGATCTGGTACTCCTTCAAATGGCCGGCCGGGGAATGCAGGGTATGGTGCGCCAGGTACTGCAGCAATTTGCAGAGCGCTTCGGAGCCTTGCAGCATCGGGCTCCTGATCAGCCGATCAAGCTGGGTTAGGCATTCTGCTGGATTGGGGTCTTTCGGCCCGCCCGGTGCATGTGACATTTCGGTGACAGAAGCGCTACGTCTATGATAAATAAGCCGCTTACCATAAGAAACCCAACTGGAGACTGTATTAGACGTTTTAGAGACTTCCAACTTCTGTGAACTCTCCAATAGCCTCACGTGGTCATCTCCTCGGTACCCGAGATTGTCACATATCAAAGTTGAGCGTGGCAATGAAGGCAGTGTACCGAGACAGGTCGCTCCCGCCGTTGCGCGCTGTCACGGGAGCAGAGAAGAAATCGACTGTGCCCGATCCTATCGGCTCATGTCGCTGACCCACGCGACCTATCCTTTCCAGGAGGAAACACATGAACAGCTTAGCCAGGCACTTGACGCTCAGATTACGCGAATGGAAAGCGCCATTCCTTACCATCTTTATTTTGCTCGCAATGTCCCCGTGCTGCCTACGCTTAATCGCACAGAGCGGCGCAGGCTCGATTCAGGGCACAATTACCGATTCCACGGGCGCCGTAATCCCGGGCGCGGCAATCCACGTGATCAATCAGGCCACCGGGGTGGCCGCCGACACCAAATCGAACGGCGCAGGGTTCTACCAGGTACCCGGCCTTTTTACCGGCAACTATACGGTAACGTTCACCGCGCCGGGCATGAAAACATACAAGCAAGCGATCGAACTGTTGGTAGACCAGAATGCGGTCATCAACGCCGCCTTGTCGGCCGGCGCAGTCACGCAGCAGGTGGAGGTATCGTCGAACGCCATTCAGCTCACCACCACCGATAACGGCACGGTGGCCACGACACTGGAGAATGCCAGAATCAATCAGCTTCCTTTGGACCAGCGCTTGTTGTTGACCCTGGCCCAGGAAACGACGCCGGGCCTGGAGGCGGACGGAGCCAATCCCGGTTCGCGCGCCAACGGCCTAGAAGATCAGGGGCTTGAATATGTTGAGGATGGAGCGACCCTGACCAATCGCAACTTCGGCGGCGAGCGCAATTCGCCTCAGGGCCAGCTTCCTGATCCCGATGCGGTGCAGGAAGTGAAGATGGATATGTCGAACAGCAGCGCGGAGTTTGCCGCGCCTGCCACGGGCATCATCACCACCAAATCGGGGACCAACCGGCTGCATGGCTCGTTCTTCGAAACGGCGCGCAACTCCGCCTTTGGCCTGGCGAAAACCCGAGGGTTCGTCACCACTCCGACAGCCGACGCCAATCCCCCTCTTGTGCGCAACGAATTCGGCGCTTCCGTCGGCGGACCCATCGTTGTGCCCCATCTCTATCACGGCAAAGACAAGTCCTTCTTCTTTTTCGCGTATGAGCGGTACTCGCTGCGCAGTTGGACTCCCTTGCTGGTCTCGGTGCCCACCGCGGCCATGAAGCAAGGTGATTTCAGCGGCCTGATACCTTCATCCGGGGTCATGCAGCTCTATGACCCGTCGACGACGACGGCCAATGCTGCTTGTCCCACGCCGGGCGTGGTCGGTGGAGTAACGGTGTGGAATGGCGGCAAAACCACCAACAACCCCTACTGCCGTAAGCCCTTCGGCAATGGCATTAATGGCGATCCCGGCAACAACCAGATCCCCATCGGCCGCTTGTCGCCCTTCTCCAAGATGATCTACGACATTCTTCCCAGCCCCACCACCGCGGACGATCCACTCGTGACACCCAATTACCAGATGCACAACATCAACAACTTCACTGTGCCTACCGTGACCTTCCGTCTCGATCACAGCTTCAATGAAAACAACCACGCCTATTTGCGCTATACCGACGATCTCATGGATTGGGTTGCATTGCGGAACATTCCCAACGCCCCGTTAACGGTGGCGGCGGATGGCATCCCCGCCGGCGCCAGCGGCGGCACGCAATGGCTGGTTGCCACCTTCACCGGCGCCATTGGGTTTACGCATATTTTCTCTCCCAGCTTCTATTCGGAAACCGTACTCAGCCAGGAATGGTTCAATCAGTACGATGTTGCCACCGGCGACCCGAACATTAACTACGAGCAAATGTTCGGGACACCCAATAACTTCGTGGAAACGGGCTTTCCGAATATCTCCGGCAACATTCTCACCCTCACCGGCACGCAATGGAATTACAAAGGCGTTCAGATCATCTCGGATATCGACGAGAACCTGACCAAGACTATCTGCCGTCATGAGATTCACTTCGGCGGCCGCTACCAGCACGAGCGCTTCGGTTACCTGCCCGACCGGAACTCCGACCAGATCGGCGTCAGCGCCTATGCTACGGGCCTCTACGACACGACGACAACAACCAACTGGGGTAAGCTGTCGAACACGGGCTACGGCGAAGGCGACTTCTTCCTCGGAGCCGCGAATCACTACAGCGTGCAACTTAATCCGGCCTATCAACATTACCGGGACATGGAGTTCGACGCCTACGTGCAGGATAACTATCATGTAACTCGTAACCTGACCGTGAACCTCGGCTTGCGCTACGAAGCTCATCCTGCCCCGTACACCAGCAACAACCTGATGGAAAGCTTCGACCTCAAGAACAAGGCCATGGTCCTGGCGCAGCCGGTCTCGTATTACGTCTCCAAGGGCTATACAACCCAGACCATAGTGAATAACCTTACCAATCTCGGCATGGTCTTTGAGACTCCGCAAGCAGCCGGCATTCCCAGCACCATGTTGAGGAACAACGACTTCACATTCGGCCCTCGCGTGGGCGCGGCCTACTCGCTCTTTGGCGGCAAAACCGGCACCGTAATCAGGGGAGCGTATGGACGTTACATCTTCCCGGTTCCGGTGCGCAACTCGCTCAGGCTTGCTGCCGGCAACGCCCCGTTTGCCACTAGTTACTCAACCGACTTCAACGGCGCCCAATCTCCCGACGGCAAGAATAACTACCTCATCAGGGCCTCGAACCCGGTCATTGCCGGCGTCAACAGCGCCAACGTGGTGAACAGCGGCAATGCGACTTCCATTACTCCGGGAATCACGGAAACCACGCTCAGCCCAGACTACGCTCCGAACTTCGTAACCGAAGTGAACGCCACGGTCGAGCAGGCGTTCAAGAATAGCTCCGCGCTCCGGGTAAGCTGGGTGTGGACCCACGCCACCAATCTGGACCAATACTATTGCTACAACAACCATCCCTCCGCTTACGTCTGGGATACAGTCACCGGCACCACCGCGCCCGGCGGCACGTACTCCGCCACCGCCCAAGGGCCTTACGACCAGACGCTCTACGCCGGCGGCTGTGGGACCGGCGCCAGTCAGGCCCTGGATCAAACCACGGGCTGGTCGAACTATAACGGCCTGCAGGCCTCTTACGAGAAGATGTTTCACGGCGGCCTCGCCTATCAGATCACCTATGTGTGGTCCAAAGCATTCAGGATCGGCAGCAACTGGTCCCGCGACGGCACGGTTTCTCCCTATGCCGACTTTGCCCCCGGTTTTGGCCCAGGCAAGCCCGCAAGCCTGCCCTCCTGGGGCATGACACACGACCTGGATCGATTTGAAAACTACAAAGTCGACACCGGCATCCCCCCGCATCACATCAACTTCAACGGCCTCTACGAACTCCCCGTCGGCCGAGGTAAAAGATTCCTCGGTAACGCCAATTTCCTCCTGAATGAACTGGTCGGCGGGTACCAGATCGCAGGCAGTGGTCAAGTCTTAGCGAACGACTTCACCATCAGTAGCGGAAACTGGGGGCCAACCAATCCCCTCCACGTCTATAAACACGGGGCTAAGATCACCGACTGTCGCAGCGGTGTCTGCCGCCCGGCGTTCCTGTGGTTCAACGGCTACATCGCCCCCACCGCATACCAGAATTGCACCTCCAAATGCGTCACCGGGCTTCCCTCGAACTACGTGCCCTACCAAACTCCGATCAACAATACTCCTGGCGCCCCGAACTACGGCAACAATAACGTGACTGTCACGCTGAGCAATGGAAAGACAACCTCGGTCGGCTACGATCCAGGCCCGGGAACCAATCCTTTCTCGAAGACCACTCTCCTCGGCCCGTTTAATTACATTGCCGCCGCTTCTCTCTTTAAGGTCTTCCCTATCAAAGAAGGGACCTACCTGCGTTTCAACTGGGACGTTTTCAACGTTCTGAACGATCAGGGATACCTGAATCCCAGTGGCGCCGACGGCGTGGAAAGTTTGCAATCGGCTTATTGGGCTGTCAACCAAAACGGAGGCGGCACCGGTCCGCGGGTAATGCAATTTACGCTGCGCCTGACTTTCTAAACGCCGCATAACTTTGGGAACGTGCCGCTCCCAATCAGGACGGCACGCTCAAGGTTCTGTACCTCCTGTGAACTGTCTAACTTAGGCTATTTCCAACGCCCTTGCAACGGAACGACTGGAAGGAACAGGGATATTACTTCATGCTTAGACGAGAGTTTCTATCGGGCTCAACGCTACTTATGGGAGTAGGCTCGGCAGGGATTGGGCCGGCCGCGCCAATCCTCGCCGCAAAGAACATTGTGGACTATGGCGCAAGGCCGGACGGCAAGATATTGAACACCAATGCCATTCAGCGCGCGATTGATGAGGTGTTCCAGGCGGGCGGAGGTTTGGTCTATGCGCCACCCGGAGCCTTCCTCATCGGCGGCATCGAGCTGAAGAGCAGAGTAACGCTCTACCTTGAGGCCGGCTGCGTGCTGCTTGGGAGTAAGTCGATCGCAGACTACGTTTATCACCCTGGTCCATCGCCGCAGGCCGATGCCAACGGCCATCACTTGATCTTCGCGCAGAACGCCGAAAATGTGACCTTGTGCGGTCCCGGCACCATAGACGGTCAGGGCGAGGCATATTGGGAACCGCGGTCCAATCGCCGGCCGATTCCCGCGGAAGATGCCTGGAAAGAAGGGGCAACCGGCCACTATCGGCTTAAGGACCACAATAACCGACCTTCGCCGATGGTCGAGTTCGTGCAATGCCGCAACGTTCGAATCAGCGGTGTGACGCTAAAGAACTCCGCGGGTTGGACGTTGCGTCCGATCGCCTGTGAAACCGTCGTCATCGATGGCATTCGCATTCGCAATCCAAACTACGGCGTCAACACCGACGGCATGGACATCACCGCATCGCGCAACGTCTTCGTGTGTAACTGCGACATAGAAACCGGCGACGATGCTATCTGCATTAAGAGCGAGAATCCCTACGGCGACTTGCTGCCGACAAAGAATATCACCATTACCAATTGCGTTATTGCCACTTCGTGCAATTCATTCAAGCTGGGAACTGCATCCCACGGCGCCTTTGAGAACATTGTCTTCAGCAACTCGGTGCTGTACGCCGATGCAAACAGCCCCCTGTATACCCGTTCCAGTGCCGGCATCTGCGTGGAAATGGTCGACGGAGGCAGCATCGACGGCGTGGTAGTGTCGAACATCCGCATGCAAAATGTGCGTGCGCCGATCTTTGTAAGGCTGGGCGACCGGAACAGGAAGGAAGGCACGTTTCTGCGCAATGTTCTCATCGAAGGCGTCGATGCGTCCGGCGCAATTGTCTCCAGTTCCATTACCGGCGTGCCCGGACTCCGGCCCACCGACATTACAGTAAGTAACTCCCGCATTCGTACGGTGGAGCAGGGACAAGCCGCATGGACGGATCGGAACGTTCCCGAGGTAGCCGATAAATACCCCGAAGCGCGCATGTTTGGACGCCTTCCTTCGTATGGGTTTTACGTCCGCCACGCGGATCGTGTCCGCTTGCGCGATGTGCAATGCGTAACGGATCAACCGGATGAACGGCCGGCGATCGTGTGCGACGATGTGGAGGATGTGATTCTCGATGGGCTCGACCTGTGCGCGCCAGTTGGGGGCGCGCCGCTGCTCGACCTGAGAAACACGCGCCGCGCATTTCTTACAGGAATGCGTTCTCCCGCGGACAGCAAGGTGTTTACGCAAGTCAGTGGCGCAGGCTCGTCCGGCATAGCGCTCTCAGGTAACTCGCTGGAACCTGGTCAACATGCCGCGACCTATGTCGATGGCGCGAAACAGGGCTCAACTACGATCCTGTGAACACTTAATGCATTGAAGTCCGCAGCCTGTTTCGAGCGACCAAAGGAATTGCGCCTCGTACACGCGCGGATCTGGCGCACCGGTCGAAAGCGAGTGCAACGCGTTTCTCCCAGTCTCTTTCCAGAGAGCGCTCGCTCACCATATAGAGCGTCAGCTTCTTGTCTAGCGCCGGTTCTAACGTCTGGTTCGCGACACTTGGATCATAGACTCCGCTGTCTTTCTCAACGTCGGTCCAGCGGAATCTGTGCTGTTCGCCTTCGGTGTAGCGAATTCCATCGAAGTACTTCGCCAGCGCCTGGTTGGCAGAGAGGCCGGCCTGATAGTACGTCGGGCCAACCCGGCCGGGATTAGTAACCCAGACGGAATCAACCTCTTCGACAGCACGGTAGAACTCCCGCCCGGAGGGGCCTCGTCAGCAGGGGCGATTCTAAAGTTCAAAATGGGGATAAGAACGGGCAGGCCAACATTCTGCGGCCGGTATTTGTTCTGCCATTTCTCGCCAAAAGTGCGAACGATGTGCTCTCGCTGGGACTCCCCGACCCTGGCTCATACTGTCCCACCTCACTGACTTATTGAAAACAGGGATTCCTGCTCTTGTGCCGATTGAGTTTGCGGGCAGCGCGAGCCTTCCTTGATATTCTGGACCGCCTGTCGAATCGCTTCTGAATCAAGAATTGCAGCCGAAATCCTCCACGGCGCACAGGTAACAACTTGTTCTGCGCGCAACTTGTCCAGTTTGATAATGCGGCGCACGCTGTTGGAACTTACGCCGAGAGATTGTGCCGCCTGTTCCAGCGTCAGACAGCCCTCCGTGCGCGGAGGATCATAAGCAGGTAGACCGTGGGTATGTCGAGCCGAGTATACCTTCTTCTCGGTCCAGGTATGACCGGCGCCCGTCTGGAAGCCGAGCCTATTGAGCGTAGTCGCAATTTGCTCATCGGATGGCCACCAGCCATTTGTCTTAAGATCCCTGTACTGTTTCCCGATTTAGAGTGGAAACTGCCCCGGATCGTCATTCCAAGGATTGAAAACGGCAGCGCCGCTGTTTGCCACATGAAGCACATTGCGAGTCGCGAGGTATAGTCCATGCTCAATGGCTGCGGCAGCAAGAAGCGTATCGACAACCGACGGCGAATGGCCGGTAAGGCGCTTAACCTCTCCGCTATTCGCGCCGCAGCGGAGAACAATTTGGTCCGAGACCGACAAGATCCGCCCCGGGAAACGAGTCTTCAGCGCCATGACAGCACGCTGCAACCGAGGCCGACGCTTGTCCCCGGGAGGCAGGTGCTCAATACTCTTTTGGTATTCGCCGAAGGTGAGAATGCTGAGGAACAGGGTTTGTTCAGGTTGGGCCTTGAACCACTTTGCCACTTTAGGGTCGGGCCTGGCGCCACTCGTTGACGGGGTTCACCCCACGCAGGTGTAGTCGAATTTGCAGCGGTTAAAGCATCCGGAAGCCGCAGGAATCAACAAGGGCTGGCGGTATCGCTGTAAACTTATCAATATAAATAACTTGTTTCCACTCAATCTCATCAGCCACCTGTCAATGGCCTGACCTGCTTGGGGAATAGATCCTCTGCGATGAATCCATCCCATTGAGATCGAGTTCGCCGTTGGCTTTCAGGTCAACGAGAATAGCCCATAACCGGCGCTCATTGGGCCGTGAGCTAGAGAGCATATCCGAGTTTCGAGTGAATTGTCGGCAATCCGGAGATAACCGGAATTCCATCTCCTCAAAGATTCTCCAAAAACAACCGCAAGTCCTTCGATCCCGTTTGGCGCAAAAAACGCGCCAAACTCCGCTCCAGATGACAATGTTTTTGGTTATCGGGGCTTATTGTTATTGGCGGACGACTTCGCCGTTCTTCATCACGAATTTCACGTGCTCGACGACGGAGATGTCATCCAGGGGGTTGCCGGGGACGGCTACGATGTCGGCGAAGTAGCCGGGCTTGAGCTTGCCGATCTCGTTCTGCCAGGTAAGGATCTGCGCGCCGTTCAGGTAGTCGGCCTGGAGCACGGCCAGCGGCTTCATGCCGTACTTGACCATCAAGACCATCTCGCGGGCCTGGGTGCCGTGCGGGAAGGGGCCGACATCGGAGCCAACCGCCATAGGCACACCAGCGGCAACCTGGCGGCGGAACTCATGGATCTTGTAATCGAGCATCGCGTGCTCGCGCGCGGCCACTTCAGGGGTGGGCGCGTGGTCCGCGAAATATTCGAAGATGGTGAAGGTGGGCACGGCGGGAATGTGCTTCTGCTTCATCAACTGCATGGTCCCGTCGCTGAGCTGCGTGGCGTGATCGATGGAGGCCACGCCCGCCTCCGCCGCAAATCGCGCCGCCGGCTCGCCCTGGCAATGCACGCCGACGTTGGTGTCGAGCCGGGCCGCCTCGGCTACCGCCTTTTCCAGTTGAGACTCGGTGTACTGGTACGGCGTATGAAACTCCCAGAACTCCGGATCGCCCGGCTCCTCGCCGATCCCGATTTGCGCACACACCGGATCGCCCAGGCAGGGCGCGCTGCCGGCGGGCGCCATGCGATCCGGCCCGGTCTCGTAAATCTTGGCGAAGCTGGATCCTTCCTTGTGCTGCTCGCGCATGACGGCGACGATCTGGCCGGCGGTGTTGGCGTAGTCGGCATTGGAGAGCACATGCTGCGCGGGGTTGAAGCGATTGGCGTCCTCGTGGCCGCCGAGGATGTCGATGGCGTTGCCGCTGATGCGCAGCCGCGGTCCGGGAATGATTCCGGCGTTGATCGCGTCGCGGACGGCCGTATCGGCAGAGCCCGCGCCCTCGGTGCCCATGTCGCGCTCGGCGGTGAATCCAGCCATCAGATCGGCCTTGGCAGCCTGCTCGGCGAGGATGGTGCGCCAGGGGACGGATTCCTCCACGGTCTGCAGGTCTTCCGCGCCGGGATGGAGGAACAGATGCACGTGGGCGTCGATGAAGCCGGGCAGAAGCGTGGTGTCGCCGAGGTCGATGACCTTTGCGCCCTGGGGACGATCGACGGACGTGCCAACCGCCTTGATGCGCTCGCCTTCGATGAGGATTTCGCCGGGGGCGAGGATGTTGCCGGTGTCGACCTGGAGCAGGCGTGCCGCGTGGAGGACGATGGCGGGCGGGGCGGCGGCGGGCGGCTGGGCAGCGGCGGCGGCAGCGAGGAGGGCCGCGAGACAGGCAGCGGCTGCGGTCAGGCGCGAGGCGGAGTTTTTCATGGCTATGACTATAGCAAGGGGCGAGTGATTCGAAAACGTCAAGCCAGGGTGGTGTTGGGGCGGGCGTCGCAGGAGGACCAGGCGGGCTGAGACTCAGCCGGGGCGGGCTCGGGGATTTCGACGCGCTCGATGCGCAGGACGGTGATGTCGTCTTCCTGGCCGAACTGTTGCGCGGCGGCGGCAATGTCGACGGCGGAGAGGTTCTGCCTGGCCATCTCGGCGGTGCGGGCAAAGCCGAAGAGCTCATGACGGCGGTTTTGGGCTTCGATGATGCCGTCGGTGAGCAGGATGAGGCGATCGCCCACCTCGAGGGCCAGGGAGATTTCTTCGACGGGCGCGCCGTCGACGAGGCCGAGAGGAAGGCTGCCAGTGAGCGCCATCTCGCGGCCATTCAAAAAAGGCGGAATGTGGCCGGCGTTGGCCAGCGTGGTTTCGCCGCCGGGCGCTACATGGAGTGCCATACAGGTGGCGAACTGGCCATTGAGGCGGCCGCAGAGGCGATCGTTGATGCCGCGCAGAATCTCGGCGGGATGGCGGGTGATGGCGGCCAGCGTGCGCACCGAGCCCACAATGAGCGAGACCAGCATGGCGGCGCGCAGGCCCTTGCCGCTGACGTCGCCGAGGACCACGAGCAGCGAGCCGTCGGGGCCGGGCATGATCTGGAAGAAGTCGCCGCCCACCTGCTGCGCCGGACGGTACTCGCTTTCAAGGGCGAAGCCGGGGATGGAGGGGATCTGCTCGGGGATGAGCAGGTTCTGCACCTGGCGGGCCTGCTCGATCTCAAGCCGCCACTGCTCGCGGGCGCGCTGCGATTGGAGAAAGCGTCGGAGCAGCAGCACGGTGACGATGGCCAGAGAGAGCACGGTGGCGATCTGGCTGATGGGGAACGAGTAGCCGAAGGCGAAGAAGACGATGGGTGCGTGGAAGAGCTGCAGCTCGTACTGATACTGCGCAATGGCGATAAGGGCGACGGCCGGCAGGGCCAGCAGGCCCTCGGTGCGGTTTTTGAGGAAGCCGCGGTAAGTGACCCAGAAGAGCGCCACGCCTAGCAGCAGCTTGAGCATGAGGGTGAGCGGCGAGAGCCAGATGAGGGAATCGACGGGGAGGAGATGGCCGTAGAGCGGCGCGCGCTGGAGCGCGGTGCCGAATGCCTCGAAGGCGATGAGCGCGAAGACAATGCGCCGCAGGTATCTACGGCGATGGAGCCGGAACCAGCAGGCCCAGAACGATATCCACAGGGCAATGACAGCGGGAAGCAGAATGACGTCGCGCAGGAAGACGGCCTGCATTGCCGGGAGCCAGGTGGTGTTATATACCGTCTCGCTGACGGCGATGACGAGCAGGATGACGATGGAGTTGACGGCCAGCCAGAGGTAAGCGTGCTCGGTGCGATCGAGGGAGAAGAGGGTGAAGCCGACGGCGATGGCCAGGAGCAGAATGGCGGCCTCGGGAAATGCGCTGAAGCGAGAGCGGTCAACGGTGTCCCAGTCAAGGCGGAGCATGGCAAGAATAACTGAAGTTTCGCCCAAGACGGGCGGTCCGTGCATGCCGCCGGCGGCGCGCTGGATGAGGATGGTGTGGGGGTCCATCCACATGCGGATGGCGATGGTGACGGGGCCGTTGCTGATGTCGGCGGGCAGAGTGAAGGCCCGGGGCTGGGCCACGTAGTTGGTGACGCGGCTGCCGTTGAAACGGCCAAATTCGCCGATGAACTGGCCGTTGGCGAAGACCTGGTAGGCATCGTCGACGTCGTCGGGCATTTTGAGGGCGATGCCGCGGGGCCCGGTGCTTTGCAGGTTCACGCGCAGGCGGTACCAGGCAAAGCCGGAGTAGCTGCGGTAGCCGCGAGCGGTCCAGCCGGGGACAAAGCCGCTGCTGCCAATGTAATGGTCGAAGGAGCCGCGGGGCGGGGTGAGGTCCATCGTGCTCCAGCGCGAGTCGTCGAAGCCGGGCTGTGCCCAGGCGGGGTCGTCGCCGGTGTGAAAGCGCCACGGGCCGGTGAGTTGGGCGGAGGCGTCGCCGAGGACGATCTTCGATTGCGCGGGAAGCAAGGCGGGCAGAGGGAACAGCAGCAGCGCACACAGCGGCCATTTCGGAAAAGACCGAAAAAGCACGGCAACAGTGCGAAGCATAGCGCCGCCTCCGGGGGGAATCGTACGGGCGTCTGGGGCTCTTCCCCATTGTATGCAGGAGTTGGGATGGCCGAGAGGAAAATCGAAAAAGTTTGCCGGGAAGCGGGCCATGCAGGCGGCGAGGGCGCCGCCTGTACAGCCGGCCAGGAGACCGGCGTCACTTTCGTCGATCAATACGCGGCGACGCCGGTGAGGTTGTGGCCGAGGATGAGCGCGTGGATGTCGTGCGTGCCCTCGTAGGTCTTGACCGATTCGAGATTCATCATGTGGCGCATGATGGGGTAGTCCTCTGTAATTCCGTTTGCCCCGAGGATGTCGCGGGCCAGGCGCGCGCACTCCAGGGCCATCCACACGTTATTTCTTTTCGCCATCGAAATGTGCTCATGTCCGACCGTTCCGGCGTCTTTGAGGCGGCCGACGTGGAGGGAGAGCAATTGCGCCTTGGAGATTTCGCTGGCCATCCAGACCAGCTTTTCCTGCACCAGCTGGTGACTGGCGATGGGCTGATTGTGAAACTGTTTTCTGGTTTTGGAATACTGCAGGGCCGTGCTGTAGCAATCCATGGCGGCGCCAATGGCGCCCCAGCTGATGCCGTAGCGCGCCTGATTGAGGCACATGAGCGGGCTTTTGAGGCCGCCGGAGCCGGGCAGGAGGTTGGCGGCGGGGACGCGCACATCCTGGAGCGAGAGGCCGCTGGTGATGGAGGCGCGCAAGCTCCATTTGCCGTGGACTTCGGGAGCGGAGAAGCCGGGGCGATCGGTTTCGACGAGGAAGCCGCGGACGCGATTGTCCTCGTCTTCGACTTTGGCCCAGACGACGGCAATATCGGCAATGGAGCCGGAGGTGATCCACATTTTTTCGCCGTTGAGGATGTAATCATCGCCGGATTTGCGCGCCCGTGTCGTCATCCCTCCCGGGTTCGATCCAAAGCCCGGCTCGGTGAGCCCGAAGCAGCCGATCTTTTCGCCGGTGGCGAGAGCGGGAAGCCAGGTGTTCTTCTGCTCGTCGGAGCCGAAGGTGTGGATGGGATACATGACCAGCGCGGACTGAACGCTGACAAAGCTGCGCAGGCCGGAGTCGCCGCGCTCCAGCTCCTGCATGACCAGGCCGTACTCGACGTTGGACATGCCGGCGCAGCCGTAGTCGTGCAAGTTGGCGCCGAAGAAGCCCATCTCGCCCATCATGGAGACGAGCTCGCGCGGAAAGCGGCCCTCGCGGAAGCAGTCCTCGATGATGGGGACGATGTTGTCTTCGACGAAATCGCGGGCGGAGCGGCGGACCAGCAGCTCGTCTTCGCTGAAGGTTGCGTCTAAATGGAGGAAATCGAAACCTTGGAATTTGAATGTCATGATTGCACCTATGGACGGCATTCCAGTGTACAGCGTCGGGGTGGTGGACGGTGATTGGCAGCTTCAGGCCGGCGCCGTCTCGACAAGATGCGCGCGGGAGAAGAGCCAGGGAGCAATGAAGATTCCGGCAAAGCCGGCAGTGGCGTAGCGAAGATGCTCGAGCACAAGCTCCATAACAGTGCCGGAAGCCGCATAGCGGTCAAGAAGGAGCTTGAAGGCGAGCAGGGCAACCACGATACAGGCAAGCGTAATGGCAAAGCGCAAAATCATCGCAGCCGGTCCGCCGCTGCGGGGATCGAACCGAATCCGCTTCTGTTCGAGAGGTGCGGCAACGACGACGCCAAAGAAGAATCCGCCGTAGGCCACCGTGCCGTTGACCTGGCTGTCGATGTGGCCGCGATTGAGCGCGATGCATGCCAGCGAAGCGGCGAAGCCGGCAATCAGGGCGGTCGCGATCTGCACGGCGTAGGGCAGGCGACGCCAGCGGAGGGCCATCGGTTCCGCATATCCCGCCGCGGCCACGCCGATGACGATACCGACAGTCCAGCCGAGCACAACATCTTCACCGTAGTGCACGCCCAGGTAGGGGCGCGAAAAGCCGATGAGAAGGATCAGCAAGACCGAGGCGACGCGCACCCAGGTATTTTTTGCGGCCACGCACATGTAGGAGTAGAAGGCGGCGGCGCCCATGGCATGGCCGGAAGGCGTGGAGTATTCGGTAACCAGGTTCGCGGCGGTTTTGCGCGAAACTGCCCATTTGTCGAGATAGGTCCCCTGGCGCACAAAGGGGCGCGGATTGCGGATCAGGTTCTTGAGCAGATCGTTGGCCGACATCGCGAAGAGGACCACAAACGAAAGCCGGACAGCGAGGTGCTTGTCCCAGGCCACGTAGATGAGCATGATGAGGGCGACATAGAACTGCGCTTCGCCGATAAAGCTGGCGCCGAGAAAGAGGCCGGTGAGCCAGGGGTGGCGATGATTGGCGAGGAATTGGACAAAGCCAAGACTGAAGTGCAGTGGATGCATTGGGACTTTAGACTATTGTCGCATCGCGTACGGCGGATGGGAAAGGCGGCTTTGGTTCAGATACTGCCCTTGGGCCAGGACTTCCCTCAGGGACTAAAGAAGCCGCGTGAGAACGGAGCCGGTAATGGCCGTTAATACTGCGGCGGCAAGTTAGCGTCGCATCGCGACGTAGCGAGTTAGCAAGTTAGCGGCTCTGGTTTGCGGAGCTTGGATGCGGTCGCGCCCTGATACTTCCGAACTTCGGCTGCCTGTGCGGCCAGCACTTACTCCCACTCGATGGTGCCCGGCGGTTTGGAGGTGATGTCGTAGACGACGCGGTTGATGCCACGGACTTCGTTGACGATGCGGTTGGAGATGCGCTTCAACAGCTCGTAGGGGAGCGGGGCCCAGTCGGCGGTCATGCCGTCCTCAGAGTGCACGGCGCGCACCGCGGCGGTGTATGCGTAGGTGCGCTGATCGCCCATCACGCCCACACTCATCACTGGGAGCAGCACGGCGAAGCTCTGCCAGATTTTCTGGTAGAGGCCCGCGGCCTTGATCTCCGCGACCACAATCTCGTCGGCTTCCTGAAGGAGAGCGACGCGTTCGGGCGTAACTTCGCCGAGGATGCGCACGGCCAGGCCGGGGCCGGGGAAAGGCTGGCGGCTGAGGAGTTCCTCGGGCATGCCCATGTCGCGGCCGATGCGGCGGACTTCGTCCTTGAACAAATCGCGCAGCGGCTCGATGAGCTTGAGCTTCATGTGCTCGGGCAGGCCGCCCACGTTGTGATGGCTCTTAATGGTCTGGCTGGGGCCTTTGACGCTGGAGGACTCGATCACGTCGGGGTAGAGTGTTCCCTGCACCAGCCAGTCGACTCCGCCGGTTTGCTGGGCGATGCGATGGGCCTCGTCGTCAAAGACGGCGATGAACTCCTGGCCGATGCGCTTTCTCTTGGTTTCTGGATCATTTACGCCTGCCAGCTTTTCAAGGAAGCGCGCGCTGGCGTTGACGGCGACGATGTTGAGGCCCAGCTTGTCGCGGAGGTTTTTCTGTACCCTTTGGAATTCGTTTTTGCGCAGCACGCCGTTGTTGACGAAGATGCAGGTGAGCTGGCTGCCGATGGCCTTGTGCACGAGCATGGCGGCAACCGAGGAGTCGACGCCGCCGGAGAGCCCGCAGATGACGTGTCCGCTGCCCACCTTGGCGCGGATGGACGCGACGGTGGATTCGATGAAGTGGGCGGGAGTCCAGTCGCCGCGCGCGCCGCAGATAGCAAAGAGAAAGTTTTTGAGGAGCTGCGGTCCGAGCGGGGTGTGGTGGACCTCGGGGTGGAACTGTACGGCCCAGGTGCGGCGCTCGGGGTTCTCGATGCCGGCGAGGGCGTTGGAGGAGTAAGCGATGCGCCGGAAGCCAGCGGGCAGCTCGAGGGCTTCGTCGCCGTGGCTCATCCAGACCTGGAGGCTTGGGGGCAGACCGGCGAAGAGGGCGGAGGCGCGGTGCTCGATGGCGACTTCAGCGTGGCCGTACTCGCGCTTGGGCGCGGAGCGGACCTTGCCGCCGAGATGATGCACGATGAACTGCAGTCCGTAGCAGATGCCGAGCACGGGGACGCCGAGCGAGAGGATAGCGGGATCGGCGGGGGGCGCGTCGGGATCGTAGACCGAGGAAGGCCCGCCGGAGAGGATGATGCCGATGGGCTTATAGCCCTGGATTTCAGCCAGCGGCGCCGTGCAGGGGAGCACGACGGAGAAGACGTTCTGTTCGCGGGTGCGGCGGGCAATGAGCTGCGTATACTGCGACCCGAAATCGAGGATGACGACTGTCTGGGTGTCCACAGTCCAGTGTGGCAGGACTGTGGGCGGCGTGTAAAGAAGCTACTCGTAGTGGTACCGAGCCTGCAGGAAATCGACGCGCTCAGCGGTAACGCGGTACACCAGCCGATGCTCCTGCGTGATCCTTCGGCTCCAGCAACCAGCGAAATCATGCCGCAGCGGTTCGGGCTTGCCTATTCCGCTGAATGGCTCGGCAATGACTGCCTCAACCAGTTCGAGCGCGCGCAGCGCCAACTTCCGGTCGTTCTTGATGAACCAAACGAGGTCTTCCCGGAACTTCGGCAAGAAATCGACTCCCCGCTCTACTTTCTTGCTCATAGTCGGGGTAATCCTCCAAAGTGAGGGGCCTGATTACAGGCCCATTGAGCGGCGCAGTTCTTTCAGGGCTACAGCCGCAGGCTTGGTCCGGGCTGGCTTTTTGTCGTTTCTCTTAGACTCAGCAAGCGCCTCGCGCAGCCGCCGCGCATTCGCCGGCGAACGCAGCAGATATGCCGTCTCTGCCATTCCCGCCAGCTCATCGGCGGCAATGATAGCCACATCGGGTGCGCCGCGCCGCTTCACCACGACCACTTCGCGGTCGTCAACCACTCGGTCGAGGTATGAAGCCAGATTCTCACGCAGCGCCGTGTAAGTCGTCTCTGTGGCCGACATAGCTCCACCTCATCTTTCAATGTACAGCTTTCCTGTACGCACGTCAAGGCAAGCCCTCCGGAAGCTTCACCGCCGGAACCGGAATCCAGCGATCCTCCCCTACCAAAAACACGCCTGGGACAAAACGCCGCGTGTCCCTTTGCGTGCCTCAGCCGCTCACCCGTTGCTTCGTATCTCGCGAAAGCCAGTACGCAAGAACCGATGCCGCAAGAAATACTGCCGCCACCAGGAGATTCGGATATACGGTCATGCCGTCGAAGCGCGGCTCCGCTCCCGGCCTACCAGCCCACCAGCTTGACGATGGCAGCAAAAACGGGATGTAGAAAAGCGGGGTCCAATAGGAGACGGAGATGATGAGCCCGATCTTGAACGCAAGCTCGGGTTCTGGCGAGCGCCGCCAAAGCAGCCAAACGCCCATCGCGGAGACACCGGCCAGCAGGAAGAGCAGCAGCGCACCGTGAAAGCGCGCATGGGGATGCCAGAGCGGGTTCAGCAGATGGTTGGGGCTCCAATCCAGCACAAACGACAGAAGGCTGCCGCCAGCCAGGATGACGGTCATCAAAACTCGGGCGAAGGTGGCGCGGGGCATCGGGGTTCCTTTCCTAAGTGAGTGAACACTCACTTTAGCATGTACATTCGAACCGCCCGCCTGTCAAGGCGATTTTGCAGTGTCCGCGCACCTTCCGATTTAAGATTCATACAAGTCATGAACCAGCCAGCCAAGGCGCCTCGCCGCGGGCGCGCCAGTCGAAAACCGCAGATCGTCGCCGCTGCCGAGAAGCTGATCCGCACCCACGGCCTGGCGCATGCCACCACCAAGGCGATTGCCGCTGAAGCCGGCTGCTCGGAAGGCGCACTCTACGTTCACTTCCGAGGCCGTTCGGAGTTGCTCCTCGCGGTCCTTGAGGAGAGCCTGCCCGACATGCTCGTCCCGCTGCAGTCGCTGGAGTCGGCCGTTGGCAAAGCCACGCCTCGGGAGAACCTGCGGCGTGCGCTGATGGCGATCTTCGCTTTCCACCAGCGAGTGACACCCGGCATTAGCGCCCTTTTTTCCGAACCCGATTTGCTGGCCGGCTTTCGCGAATCGCTCGTCTCGCAAAACAAGGGACCGCATGGCGCCATCGCACGCCTCCGCAAATACATTGCGGCAGAGCAGAAGCTCGGCAGAGTGAATCGCAGCGTCGATGCCGAAATCGCCGCGACAACTCTCATGGCGAGCTCATTCTTCCAGTCGTTTGTCGGGCATCTCCTCGGCGGCAAGGAGCCGTTCGAGCCTTTCTGTAAGCGCCTGGTCGCGAGCGTGCTTCAACTGAATAGAGAATGAGCGAAGCAGCGCGACTACGGCAGCCTCGCCGCCGCGGCCACCGGGTCCCAATGGTCTTTCCCGGCGAGGAAAGCGCGCGGAGTGTATTGCGCGGCCTGAGCCGCAGTGAGCTGGTGCGACCACGCCACGCGCGCCGCCGGATTTGCTCCCGGACCCGTGTCCTTGTACTCCGCGTAATAAGCCTGCGGCGTGCCGGGCGTCTTGCCCCATGCACTCCAGCCCTCGGGCACGATGTTGGCGGGCAGTTCTGTCCTGATGTAAACCACGCGCGAAAACGGCCGCCACGGCCGGCCTAGAGCGACCGTATCGCGCTCGCCGGGCTCGATGCCGCTCGTCACCTTGCTGTCGATGATCACGTAGCCGGTGGGCTGTTGGGGCGAGGTGCGCGATTGCGCGGTGAGGTAGCCGGGGCCGTTGGAGTGAATTTCGGAGTGGTCGAAAACCGCCGCGGCATTGCCGAAGATGAAGTCGACGCCGCCCTCGATGTAGGAGTCGAGGTAGTACTGGCGGCCGTAGTCGGCAAAGAGCGTGTCCTGGTGGCCGAGGAAGCGGCAATGTTTGAAGATCGCGCGGTCAGAGCGGACGGCCACGGCGACGGCCTGGCCGGTATTGCCAGCCGAGTTTTCGAAGGTGATGTTGTCGGCCTCGAAGCCCGCGCCGTTGATCTCAACCGTCTCAGTGAAAAACGTGCCGCCGGCCTGCTTTGCGTTCAGGCTGTTGGTGATGACAACGTCGGCGGGTGACTTTCCCATGCCGATGAACGTGATGTTGGGGTGGTTCTGCGTGACGATCACGCGCTCGTGGTAGATGCCGGGAGCGATTTCGATGTAAACGCGGCCGCCTGGGCCAGGCCAGGGATGGTGGTCCATGGCCATCTGGATGGTTGGAAACTCCGTGGTGCTCTCGATGCCGGTTTTCACGTCGGGCGAGACGCGGACGTGGACGTCCTCTACCCCAGCGACATGGACCCGCCTCTGGGGACCCCGGTCCTGTGCGCAGGCGGGCAGGCTGGCTAGCAGGGCGGCGGCGATCAGGCAGAGGCGCATGGTGAGTGTTCGGTGGTCAGTGGTGAGTGGTTAGTGGTCAGAGACGACTGTTCGACGTTCAGCCCCACTTCTTGCCGAGGGCGGGAAGATCGGCATGGGCCAGGTCTTCAGCCTTCATGGCGATGCGGAAGTCTACCTTCGCGTTGAACTGGAGAAACCAGGGTTCGGCGAGGCGGGGGACATCGGAGGGAGCGACGAGGTCGACCACGAGGACGCCGGAGCGGTGGCCTTCGTGGGTGGTGAAATAGGCCGCTTCCGGCTTGGCGTCGTCGAGAATCTTCTTCATCGTCTCCCCGGCGGTTCCATTACGAACCGCGGTGTTGAAGGGCTCGATAGGGAGTTCAACGAGCATGAGCATACGCATGATGTGAACCTCCGCGTGCCGGACTGGCGTGGGGATGGCGTTTGGCACGTGACAAGATATACCACAGAGAAGCTGAATTGACGATCAACGCGGTGCATACAGGCGCGCCGCCTAACAAGCATCGCTACTTTCGGTCCAGGCGGCACGGCGCCAAAGGCCCGGCCCCGCTGTGATAGCCTTTTGGTCATCGCAGCCCGCTCGAACGGCGAGGCGCGATGTCGTCCCGGCCTCCACCTCGGGTGTTTTTCGTGCCGATGGCCCTGACCGGTTGACGCAGCTTCCACGAGGGAAGAATCCATGAGATTTACACGTTTCGTTCCGATTTGTGCGGTTATTGTTTCGGTTTCTACGGCAATCTGCCTGGCGCAAACAGCGGCGATGCCGCAGAGCACGCCGCAGCAGCCCATGCTGCAGAGCATGGCCAATCCCGCGCCGCCGCCGGAGGTGCGGAGCTTTGACGCCTCAGCGATCGACAAGAGCGCGGATCCGTGCGTGGACTTTTACCAGTACGCCTGCGGCAACTGGCTGAAGAGCAATCCCATCCCCGCTGACCAGACGCGCTGGGTGCGGTCGTTCTCGATACTGGCGCAGCGGAACCAGTATTTGCTGTGGAAAGAACTGAGCGCCGCCGCGGCCGCTCCCAAGGATGCGCTGCAGAGGCAGTACGGCGATTTCTTCGCCTCGTGCATGGACACGGCGGCGATCGACAAGCTGGGCTTCGACCCCATCAAGCCGGCGTGGAAAGAGATCGACGCGATGACGGACATCAAGCAGCTTCCCGAGCTGATGAGCGAGTTGGAGAACCACGGCACGCCGGATGGTTTCTTCGATTTCGGCGTGAGCCAGGACGAGAAGGATTCGACCAGGCAGATCGCCGAGATCGAGCAGGGCGGCACTACCCTTCCCGACCGCGATTATTACCTGGTGGACAACGCGCATTTCGCGGAGATTCGCGCCCAGTATGTCGAACACATGAAGAAGATGTTCGTGCTGGCCGGGGACACGCCGGAGCAGGCGGCCAAGGAAGCCGGCGCGGTGATGAAGATCGAGACGGCGATGGCCAAATCGTTCCTGAGCCGCACGGAGATGCGCGATCCCAACAAGGTGTACCACATCTACAGCGTGGCCGACTTCGAGAAGATGGCGCCGAACTTCGATTGGACGGTGTACTTCTGGCAGACGGGCATCCGGCCGTTCCCGACGCTGAACGTGGCCACGCCGGAGTACTTCAAGGCACTGAACGGGATGCTGGCCAGCGAACCGCTGGAGGCATGGAAGAGCTACCTGCGCTGGCAAGCGCTGCACGGCCAGGCGGAAGAGCTTTCAAAGCCTTTCTTCGCTGAGAACTTTGCCTTCTTCCACCAAACCCTGGCCGGGCAAAAGGAGCCGCTGCCGCGCTGGCGGCAGTGCACGATTGCCTCGGACCGCGCGCTGGGCGAGGCCGTGGGCCAGGACTGGGTGAAGCAGTACTTCCCGCCTTCCTCGAAAGAAAGCATGGACAAGCTGGTGGCGGAGTTGGAGAAGTCACTGGGCGACGACATCAAGACGCTGCCGTGGATGAGCGAGGACACCAGGAAGGCGGCCGAGCAGAAGCTGGCCATGATCCGCAACAAGATCGGGTATCCGGAGAAGTGGCGCGACTATTCAAGCGTGAAGGTGGAACGGGGCGAGTTTGTGCACAACATGCACCAGGCGGCCGTATACGACCGCAATTACAACTACAACAAGCTGGGCAAGCCGGTGGACGAGAAAGAGTGGGGCATGACTCCGCCGACGGTGAATGCCTACTACAATCCATTCTTCAACGACATCAACTTCCCGGCCGGCATTCTGCAGCCGCCCTTCTTCGATCCGAAGGTGGACCCGGCGGTGAACTTTGGCGGCATCGGGGTGGTGATCGGGCACGAGATGACGCACGGTTTCGAC
>Ga0187812_1000064_pt1 | contig 37678 bp, 26 predicted proteins | sample NC_S_2_FD_130582 | JGI IMG/M metagenome (GOLD analysis project Ga0187812, IMG submission 130582) | Wetland sediment microbial communities from Neuse River Estuary, North Carolina, USA - ASW-S_2 | ecosystem: Environmental > Aquatic > Freshwater > Wetlands > Sediment | place: USA: North Carolina...
CGCGATGAGGATGCTCTCGCCTACCTCCGCAACCATCGCGAGTTCCATAACTTCCTGCTCGTCGAGCAGCCCAACACCAGCTACGCCGAAATACTCATGCGCCAGTTTTATTTCGATGTGTGGCATAACCTCGCGCTCGCGCGTCTCGAAGGCTCCGCCGATTTGCGCATCGCAGAGATTGCCGCGAAATCGCGCAAGGAAGCTGCATATCACCTGCGCCGCAGCTCCGATCTGATCGTACGTCTCGGCGATGGAACGGAGGACAGCCATGCGCGCATGCAATCGGCTGCGGAAACGCTCTGGCCGTTTACCGGTGAGCTTTTTACGCCCGACCTCGCCGATCGCGAAATGGCTGCGTGCGGCCAGGGCTTCGATCCTGAATTGCTAAAGGATGTGTGGTTCCACTACCTCCGGCAAGTCTTTGAGCGCGCCACGCTGCACATACCCCCCGCCGGCGCATGGATGCACAGCGGCGGCAAACAAGGCGTGCACACCGAGCATCTCAGCTACCTGCTCGCCGAGATGCAGGTGCTGCACCGCGAATATCCGGGGGCCGCATGGTAAGCACAACGCCACAGGACCTCTCCGCGCCCCCGCGCCCATCGATCGAGCAAATATGGGCGTGGCTCGCGGAGATAGCCGATCCCGAAATTCCCGCCGTCTCCATCGTCGATCTCGGCATCGTGCGCGAGGTCGCCTGGAACAGCGATCACGACGCGTGCATCGTCACCATCACGCCAACTTATTCCGGCTGCCCCGCGACCGCTGTCGTTCAGTCTCGCATCCGCGAAGTGCTGGAGCAGCACAACATCCCGCACGTGCAACTGCACCTTCAGCTCTCCCCGCCCTGGACGACTGATTGGCTCACGCCCAAGGCCATTGAAAGCCTGCGCGTCTTCGGAATCGCTCCGCCCGCGAGCCCGGCGACGCAACAATCCTCCGGCATTCTTCCTGTCATCGATTCCGTCGCCGTACAAGAGCATCCGGCTTGCCCGCGCTGCGGATCAATCCGCACCACTGCAATCAGCCAATTCGGTTCCACGCTCTGCAAAGCCCTTTACCGTTGCGAGGATTGCCTGGAGCCATTCGATTACTTCAAGTGTCATTGAGCGCAGAAAACGCCATGAGCCACTTTCACCCGCTTCGCGTCGCGAGCTGCCGGAATGAGACCCGGGACGCGGTCGTCGTCGCCTTCGACGTGCCCGGCGAACTGCGCGATCGGTTTCAATTCGTTCAGGGTCAGCATCTCACTCTGCGGGTAACGGTGAAAGGCGAAGAGCTCCGCCGTTCCTACTCCATCTGTTCCGCCCCGTTCGAAGATTCGCTGTGCATTGCCATCAAGCGCGTGCCCGACGGCCTCTTCTCGACGTGGGCTCATGCGCATCTCAAGCCCGGCCAGTTCGTCGACTGCATGGAGCCAGCCGGCCATTTTCATGTGCCGCTTGAGCCTGCCGCTGCGCGTCATCACGTTGCCTTCGCTGCCGGCAGCGGCATCACGCCGGTCCTCTCCATCGTGAAAACAACGCTCGCCACCGAGCCGCGCAGCCACATGACGCTCGTTTATGGCAATCGCTCTTCCTCTTCCGTTCTTTTCAAGGAAGAGCTCGCCGGCCTGAAGGATCGCTACACCGCACGCTTCAATCTCGTTTACGTTCTCAGCCGCGAGCATCAGGACGTCGAACTGTTCAATGGCCGCATCGATCGCGAAAAGTGCGACCGCCTCCTCAGCCAATGGATCGGGCCGTCTGCCATCGACGTCGCGTACATCTGCGGCCCGCGCTCCATGATGGAGGCCGTCTCCGAGAGCCTGCAATCGCGCGGCCTCGACAAATCGCAGGTCAAAATGGAGCTATTCTCAGTCGGCCTGCCGCAAGGACCGCGTAAACATCTCATGCCCGCCGCATCGCGCGTGGAGGAGTGCAAAGTTACGGTCATACAGGACGGCCATCGCCGCGAATTCACCATCGACCGCAATCGGCAAACGGTGCTCGACTCCGCGCTCGAGCAGGGCATCGAGCTTCCTTACTCCTGCAAGGGCGGCGTCTGCTCCACCTGCCGCTGCAAGCTCACGCGCGGCGAAGTGGAGATGGACACACACTACGCGCTGGAGGACTACGAGATTGCCCGCGGCTTTATTTTGCCATGCCAAAGCTACGCGCTGACTAACGAGTTGGCGCTCGACTACGATCAGGACACCTGATCGGCGGAGAACAACGATGGACGTGCAAAGCTACGCACTCGGCAAATGGTTTACGGGGGAAGGCGGCGACGTGGTTCGCAACGCCGTAACCGGCGACCCGGTCGCAACTGTCTCCAGCCGCGGCCTCGACTTCGCTGCCATGCTCGACTATGGCCGCCGCATCGGCGGCCCCGCGCTGCGCCGGCTCACCTTCCACGAGCGCGCGCTCAAGCTGAAGGCGCTCGCGCAATACCTACTGGCGCGCAAAGAGAGTTATTACGAACTCTCCGCCGCCACCGGCGCTACGCGCAACGATTCGTGGATCGATATCGAAGGCGGCATCGGCACGCTCTTCACCTACTCGAGCAAAGGCCGCCGCGAGCTGCCCAACGACACCTTTTTCGTCGACGGCCAGCCGGAGACGCTCTCGAAGCAAGGCACGTTCGTCGGCGTGCACATCTGCACTCCGATTCAAGGCGCCGCGGTTCACATTAACGCCTTCAACTTTCCTTGCTGGGGCATGCTCGAGAAACTCTCCGTCACACTGCTTGCCGGCGTTCCAGCCATCGTCAAGCCCGCAACACAGACCTGCTATCTTGCCGAGCACATGTTCCGCGACATCGTCGCATCCGGCATCTTTCCTGAAGGCTCGCTGCAGTTGATTTGTGGCAGCGTCGGCGACCTCTTCGATCATCTTCAATCTCAGGACGCCGTTACCTTCACCGGCTCCGCATCCACCGGCCACAAGTTGCGCCAGCATCCCGCCGTGCAGCGCAACTCCGTGCGCTTCACCATGGAGGCCGACTCGCTCAACTTCTCACTGCTCGGCCCCGATGCCGCCCCGGGGTCGCCAGAGTTCGATCTCTTCGTAAAAGAAGTGGTCCGAGAGATGACGGTAAAGGCCGGCCAGAAGTGCACCGCGATCCGCCGCGCCTTCGCGCCGCGCGCGCTTATGCCCGCGCTCATTGGCGCACTCTGCGCTCGCCTAGCGAAGATTGTCGTAGGCGATCCAAACGCTGAAGGCGTCACCATGGGCCCGCTGGCCAGCCTCGCGCAGCGCGACGAAGTGCGCGAGCGCGTGCGCGAGCTTTTGAGCGGAGCCGAGCTCGTCCACGGCAGCCTTGACGAATGCAATGTGGTTGGCGCCGACGCACGAGCTGGCGCATTCCTCTCACCCCTCCTCCTCAACTGCGCCGACCCGCGAATGCATGCGGACGCGCATCGCATTGAGGCCTTCGGTCCGGTCACCACGCTCATGCCGTATGACTCCATCGACGACGCTGTCGAGCTGATCCGCATGGGCGAGGGCAGTCTGGTCGGCTCACTCTTTACTTACGACAACGATATTGCACGCGATCTGGTTCTCGGCGTCGCTTGCTTTCACGGCCGTTTGCTCATCGTCAATCGCGACTGCGCGCGCGAATCGACCGGCCACGGCTCGCCGCTCCCCAACCTGGTGCACGGCGGCCCGGGCCGCGCCGGCGGCGGCGAGGAGATGGGCGGCATTCGCGGCGTGATGCATTACCTGCAGCGCACCGCGTTGCAGGGTTCACCGGAAACGCTCACTCGCATCAGCCGCAGGTGGATTGCCGGCAGCGAGCGCCGCAATGCGGTCCATCCTTTCCGGAAATATCTTGAGGACCTCGAACTCGGCGACAGCGTGACCGCCGGTCCGCGCGTCGTTACGCTCGATGACATCGAGCACTTTGCCAGGTTCACGGGCGACAGGTTCTACGCGCACATGGACGAAGCAGCCGCGCGCGCCAACCCGTTCTTTGGCGCACGCGTCGCGCACGGCTACTTCGTCGTCTCTCTCGCCGCCGGCCTTTTCGTCGATCCCGATCCCGGCCCGGTGCTGGCTAACTACGGCATCGACAGCTTGCGTTTCCTCTCTCCAGTCTTCCCCGGCGACGCGCTCACCGTCACGCTCACCTGCAAGCAAAAGAATCCGCGCATCACGGAGAATTACGGCGAGGTCCGATGGGATACGGCCGTCACCAATCAGGATGGCAAGGTGGTTGCGCAATACGACGTGCTCACCATGGTGCAGAAACGACCTCAACCGGAGCCGCTTCCTGCCGCCATTCATGCTGGCGAGGGAGTCGCCGCATGACTTACCAGAACATTCGGTTTGAGATGGCGGCCGGCGTTGCGCGCCTCACGCTCCATCGCCCGGAGAAGCTCAACAGCTTCACGGCCGCGATGCATGAGGAGATTCGCAATGCTCTGACGCGAGTTGGGGCCGAAGCCGGCGTGCGCGTTCTGCTCATTACCGGCGCTGGCCGGGCCTTCTGCGCCGGCCAGGATCTGGCCGACGCCGGCATCGTTCCCGGTTCTTGCGCTCTGGATCTCGGCGAACAAGTGGAGCGTTACTATGCGCCGCTGGTTCGCACACTTCGTGCATTGCCGTTGCCCGTGGTTTGCGCGGTAAACGGAGTTGCCGCCGGCGCCGGCGCGAATCTTGCCTTCGCCTGCGATCTCGTAATCGCAAAGCAATCCGCTTCTTTCATCGAGCCATTCTGCAAGCTGGGACTGCTCCCCGACACTGGCGGCACGTATTTTCTTCCCCGCCTGGCGGGAACGGCGCGCGCCATGGGCATGGCCTTACTTGGCACAAAGGTCTCGGCTCAGCAAGCCGCCGATTGGGGCCTGATCTGGAAGTGCATCGACGGCGAGGAATTTGCCGCCGAGGTTGAGGCTCTTGTTGCGCAACTCGCGGCCGCGCCCACGCTCGGCCTCGCGCGCACCAAGCACGTCTTGTACGGCAGCGCAAACGCAACCTTGGACGAGCAACTCGACGTCGAGCGCGACGCCATGCGCGAGCTTGGCCGTACGCACGATTACCACGAAGGTGTCGATGCCTTCCTCAACAAGCGCACGCCGGAGTTTCATGGCCGCTGACGCACATTTCGAACAGCCTCTCTCACCGGATGCACTCGTCGGCATTGCAGGAGCAGGCACGATGGGAGCTGGCATCGCGCAGGTGGCGGCGCTTGCCGGGCATGCCGTGCGCCTCTACGACGCGCGGACCGACGCTGCGCGCGCGGCCATTGAGCGCATTCAGGCGAATCTCGGTCAACTCGCGCAAACGGGCAAAATCCCGGGCGATCGGGCGAATTGCGCTTGCGCGAAATTATCCATCATTGATTCGCTGGAGGGCTTTTCCGGATGCAGTCTGATCGTCGAGGCAATTGTTGAAGATCTCGAGGCCAAGCGCGCTCTCTTCCGCGACGTCGAGAAGCACATCTCGGCACAAGCGATTCTCGCCACTAATACGTCGTCGATTTCCATCACGGCTATTGCCGCAGCGCTCCAGCAGCCGCAGCGTCTCGCCGGAATGCACTTCTTCAATCCTGCGCCCATTATGCCGCTGGTTGAGATCGTTTCCGGCGCGGCCACTTCGCCCGATATCACCGACGCTCTCTACGCTACAGCACGACTGTGGGGCAAGATGCCCGTGCGCACCCGCTCCACTCCGGGCTTCATCGTCAACCGCGTAGCTCGTCCGTTTTATGCCGAAGCGTTGCGCGTGCTTCAGGAGCATGCCGCCGATTGCGCCACCATCGACGCTGTCATGCGTGAGTCGGCCGGTTTCCGTATGGGTCCGTTCGAGCTGATGGACCTTATTGGCAACGACGTGAACCACGCCGTTACCCGGTCAGTCTTCGATGGCTTTTGCGGCGACCCGCGCTTCACTCCGTCTCCTCTTCAGTTGGAGCTGATTCGGGCGGGCCATCTCGGCCGCAAAACTGGGCGAGGATTTTACGTCTACGACACGGGCGAGCCCGACCCGAAGCCATCAACGGCCGTGCCGAGTTCGCTCCCCTCGCACATTGAAGTTTTTGGAGAGTCTCCGTTTGCGATGACTCTCGCAGAGCGCTTGCAGGCATCCGCTACAGGGTTCGAGCGCGTCACGACGCACGGGGACGAGCGCATTGCGGCGTGCGACCAGTGCGTTCTCTACCGGACTGACGGCCGAACGGCGACAGCGCGGGCGGCGACGAACCACGTGTGCAATACCGTCGTCATCGACCTCGCGCTCGACGATCGCACCGCAACGCGCGCGGCGATTGCCGCGGCCGACCAGGCCGATCAGGCCGGGCTTGCATCCGCGTCCGGCCTGCTGCAAGCCGCAGGCTACGCCGTCTCATTTATCGACGACATTCCTGGCATGATTGTCATGCGCACGGTGGCGATGCTTGCCAACGAAGCCGCCGACGCGGTGAACCAGGGCGTCGCGAGCGTCGCCGATCTCGATCTTGCCATGCGCAAAGGCGTCAACTACCCGCGGGGACCGCTCGAGTGGGCCGACGCTCTCGGCATCGACAACATTGTTCAGGTGCTCGACAACCTGGCGGCCGCATATGGCGAAGACCGCTATCGCGTCTCTCCGCTGCTGCGGCGCAAAGCTCTGGCAGGACTTCGATTCACGGAGCGCGACGCCGAGCAGGAATCGACCGGACAGAACACTGCGGCTTACGAAGCAGTTCGAGGATAGCGCGTGAACGGAATCAGTCGAATCGGTGCAGAAATGAGATGAGCAGAGCAGCGACCAAATCGGCGCAATCCGTCACTTTCGCGCAGGCGCCTGCGGAGACGCGGCCGGCCACGCGATTCGACTGGCTCCGCATCGTGCGCACCTTTCTCATCTCTCGCGCGCTCGACGATCTTGAAGAAAAGACACTGCTGCCGGCAAAACAGGTCAACTACCAGTTCTCCGCGCGCGGGCACGAACTCGGCCAGATTCTGCTTGGCACGCTTCTGACGGGAAGCCACGATGGCGTAAGCGGCTACTATCGCTCACGGCCGCTGCTGCTCACCCTTGGCCTTTCCGTCACGGACGCGCTCAAGAGCGGGATGGCGAAGAGCGGCGGCGTCAGCGACGGCCGCGACATCGGCGTTGTATTCAACCTGCCGCGCACTGCCGGGCCCACCGTGCTGCCCATGGCCGGCGGCGTGGGCACGCAGTACACGCCCGCCGCCGGATGGGCACATGCGCTGCGCTATTACACCGAAACGCTTGGCGACATTCGCTATCGCAATTCGATTGCCGTTGTTCTCGGCGGCGATGGATCGGTCGCGACCAACGGTTTCTGGGCCGCGCTCAACATCGCGACCACGCGCCGGCTTCCGTTGCTTTTTTTCATTGAAGACAACGGCTACGGCCTCTCTGTTCCTTCAACTGTTCAGACGCCTGGCGGAAATATCGCGCGCAATCTCGCTGCATTTGCGAACCTGCGAATCACCGAGGCCGATGCGGCCCAGCCTGCGGAAACCGCGGAGACGATCTTCGATGCAGTTGCGTATGTCCGCGCCGGGAGCGGGCCAGCTCTTCTGCGCATCTCCGTTCCGCGCCTCAGCGGCCACTCGGGCCAGGACAACCAGGCCTACAAGCCCTCGGATCTCGTCGCCGCGGAGCAAGCCGGCGATCCACTCAGACATCTTCGCAACCTTCTCGTTCCCGCGACCATCTCCGAAGTGCAATGGGCGGAACTGCAAGACGAGGCTGCCGGCGTCGTCGCTCGCGCATACGCCGAAGTTTATGCATCCCCCGATCCCGAGCCCACGCGTGAGCATGCGGTGCGCTACGTCTTCGCAAACGATGTGCTGCCGGATGGAGCTTCCGCGCACCCGCAGCCTGAGCCGACGCGTTCAAACATGATCGCAGCCATCCGCCGCACTCTGGAATCGGAGCTCGAAACCAACCCGAAGCTCCTGATCTTTGGCGAAGATGTTGGCATGAAGGGCGGTGTGCACACCGCTACGATGGGGCTGCAAAAAGCGTTTGGCGCCGATCGCGTCTTCGACACCAGCCTCTCCGAGGAAGGCATCGTCGGCACCGCTGTCGGCATGGCGCTCGCCGGCCTTCGCCCCGTCGTCGAGATTCAGTTCCGCAAATATGCCGAGCCGGCAACCGAGCAGTTGAACGACTGCGGCTCATTGCGCTGGCGCACGGCGAATCGCTTCTCCGCGCCCATTGTGGTGCGCATGCCGGGCGGCTTCAGCTCGAAATGCGGCGATCCCTGGCACAGCGTCTCAAGCGAAGTCACATTTGCGCACGCCGCTGGCTGGCAGGTTATCTGCCCTTCGAACGCCGAAGACGCGGTTGGCCTGCTGCGCACCGCCATGCGCAGCGCCAACCCCACCATCTGCTTTGAACACCGCGCGCTGCTTGACGCACCGTGGGCGCGCCGCCCCTATCCCGGCGACGACTTCATGCTGCCGCTCGGTGTTGCGAAAATCGTGCAGGCCGGCACACGACTCACTGTCGTCACCTGGGGCGCAATGGTCGAGCGCTGCGTTCGCGCCGCGGAACAGACTGGTTTCTCGATCGAGATCGTCGACCTGCGCACTATCGTTCCCTGGGATCGCGCGGCCGTGCTTGCCTCGGTGGAGCGCACCAGCCGCTGCCTCATCGTGCACGAGGACACCATGACCGCGGGCTTTGGCGCGGAGATTGCGGCAGTTGTCGCGCGCGAAGCGTTTCTCTCGCTCGACGCGCCAGTGGAGCGCATCGCCGTTCCCGATATTCCGCTGCCGTACAACGTGGGGCTGATGGAAGCGGTGCTTCCCAGCGTTGAGCAAATCGCCGGACAGATGAAATCCACAATTCGCTTTTAGGAAGGTTGCGCTTGAGCGAAAATGCAAATTTGAGGGGCGTGTTTCTCTGCGATGCGGTGCGCACGCCCATCGGCCGCTATGGCGGCGTACTGTCGAGCGTGCGTACCGACGATCTTGCCGCTGCGCCCATCCGTGCGCTGATGGACCGCAATCTCAAAGCCGATTGGTCGGCGCTCGATGACGTGCTTCTCGGCTGCGCCAACCAGGCCGGCGAAGATTGCCGCAACGTTGCCCGCATGGCGCTGTTGCTGGCCGGACTCTCCGATTCCGTTTCCGGGGTTACCGTCAATCGGCTTTGCGGCTCGGGGCTCGAGGCAGTCGCAACCGCTGCGCGCGCCATTGCCATTGGCGAGATTGATTTCGCCATTGCCGGCGGCGTCGAATCCATGTCGCGCGCTCCGTTTGTCATGGGAAAAGCCGAGTTCGCCTTTCAGCGCTCCGCGGAAATTCTCGATACGACGATCGGCTGGCGTTTTGTAAATCCGCGGATGCGAGCGCTCTGCGGCGTAGACTCGATGCCCGAAACCGGCGACAACGTGGCAAAGGAGTTTGCCATCGAGCGTAGCGCGCAGGACGCCTTCGCCTGCCGCAGCCAGATGCGCGCGGCCCAAGCCGCTGCCGACGGATTTTTCGCCGAAGAGATCGTACCGGTTGAAATCCGCGGCAAAGCAGGAACAACCTCTGTCACAGACGATGAACACCCACGCCCCGGCACTACGCTCGAGGCGCTCGCAAAGCTCAAGCCGCTTCATCCCTCCGGCACGGTGACTGCCGGCAACGCTTCCGGCATCAACGACGGCGCTGCCGCAATGATTCTTGCTTCTGAGGAAGCCATCAAAACGCACGGTCCCACGCCGCGCGCGCGCATTCTTGGCGCGGCGACTGCCGGCGTGCCGCCGCGCATCATGGGCATCGGCCCCGTGCCTGCTACGCGCAAGCTGCTCGCACGCCTCAATCTTTCGCTCTCTGCCTTCGACTGGATCGAGCTGAACGAGGCCTTTGCCAGCCAGGCCATCACTTGCCTGCGCCAACTCGGATTGCCGGAAGACGCCGAGCACGTCAATCCTGCCGGGGGCGCCATCGCTCTCGGTCATCCGCTGGGCATGAGCGGCGCGCGCCTGGCACTCACCGCTGCTCACCGTCTGGAGCGATCCGGCGGCACCCGCGCGCTGGCCACCATGTGCATCGGCGTCGGCCAGGGAATCGCGATGGCGATGGAACGTGTTTGATGCGGACAGGGTTTGTGGACACGCAGGTCCCATCATATATATGGCGCGCACCCGCCTGTACTGCCACGGCGGCGCTGCCGTATCCTGATAAGTGAGGCGAATGTCCTGCCGCTCGCGCGCGCAGATTCGTGCTCGGCAATATTGATCTCGGAGGTTCCAGGGTGTACATCCCGCTCAGTTATTCTGTTGTCGGCTCGCTGGCCGGCCTTGCGGGCGTGCTGGTGTGGCGCGTGCGCGAGGGCCGTACCGCCGTCACCGCGAAGAAAATTCTCTTTCCGCCGCTTGGCATGGCTACCGGCTTCTCGATGTTCATCGTGCCAGCGTTCCACGTTCCGTGGGAGTGGGCCATCGGCGCATTTCTCATCGGCGCCATCGTGCTGGCGTACCCGCTGCTGCTCACATCCACGCTCGAGCGCACGGGCGAGGTCATCATGATGAAGCGCTCCGGCGCGTTCTTCAGCGTGGTCATTGTGCTGGCCGCCATCCGCTACCTGGCGCGCGGCTACTTCGATTCCATACTCTCCATCGAGCAGACGGGCGGGCTCTTCTTCATCCTCGCCTTCGGCATGATTTTGCGCTGGCGCATGGATATGTTCCGGAAATATCGCGAGCTGACGGCGCGAATGCCAGCTTTTAGCTCTTAGCTTTCAGCTTTCAGCTCCATCCTGGTAATTAGTAAGCCTGGAACTGGTGCAGCGGCAGGCGCACGCGGAAACACGTGGAGCCCGGCTGCGATTCCACGCCAATGTGCCCGCGGTGCTTGCGTACGATGCGCATCGCCTGGTCCAGCCCAAGACCCAGCCCGCGCTCCGGCGGCTTGGTGCTGAAGAACGGCTCGAAGATCCGCTCCTGCAGCTCCAGCGGAATGCCCGGACCGCAATCCCAAATCTCCACCAGTATCATCTCGCCTTCGAGCCGGCAGGCGAGCCGCATGCGGCCCTCATTGCCCATCGCGTCGAGCGCGTTCTCGATCAGCGCGGTCCACACCTGGTTCAGCTCGGCGCCGTACGCGCTGATGGCCGGCAGGTCCGGCTCGTAGTCGCGCTCCACGACTACTCTTCCCAGGCGATTTCCAAACATCTGCAACGTGGCCTCGAGCCCAGCCGGCACGCCAATCTCGAGAATCGGCGCACGGTCCATGTTCGAGTAGCTCTTTACCGCTTCGATCAGATCGAAAATACGGGCCGTCGAATGAACCAGCGCATCGGCCGCGCGCGATGCGCGCAGGAAGCGCGCAAAGAACTGCAGCGAAATCTCCGCTTCGGTTGGCGTAAGAGTTTCGCACAGCTCGTCGAGATCGGCGGCGGTGATGCCCTGCTCGGCCAGCGGCGGCGCAATCTCCGCCGCGCTTTCGCTGCCGACCTTTTTCAGCCAATCGCGCATCGACTCCTCGGCCGCCAGCATGGCCGCCGTGCCCGCCTGCTGCGTGCTGCTCGCCGGCGGCCGGGTCAGCACCTTCCGCTCCCACGCCTCGATCGCGTGAATCTGCCCCTCCTTCAGGCAAAGATTCACCAGCCTGAAGCGATTCCGCCGATTCTCATGCAGCGCCGTCACCAGGCTCGCCGACGCACGCTGCGCCGCCGACGCCGGATTGTTGAGCTCGTGCGCTAGGTTGCCGGCCAGTTTGCCCAGCGCGGCCAGCTTTTCCGCCTGCTGCTCGATGCGCGTCACTTCGCGCACGCGGTCCAGCAGCGTCGACACCACACGCTGCGCCATCGTGGGAATCGCTTCAAGCATCGCGGGAAACACCGAGCGCGGAACAAGCAGCGCCCACAGCGGCGACACAGCGATTCCCTGCCCCCCATAGCTCTTCATGCGTGAGAAGGGCAGAACGCCGGTCATCTGGGCAGTGCGGCCGATGAAGAAGCTGGCCGGCCCGCCGTGCTGGCGCCGCACATGAATCTCGCCCTTGAGCAGAATCACCATCTGCTCGGCGGGCGCACCTTCTTCAAACAGCACGTCGCCAGCATTGGCAACGCACTCCTGCCCATGGCGCACCAGCCACAGCCGGTCTTCGAGCGGAAGCCCGCTCAGCGGGGCGACCTCGTCGAGAGCGGCAGCAATCTCGAGTTCTGGAGTGGGAACGGCAGGCGCAGTAGCGGCGGTTGTAAACATAAGGGGGACCTCCGGGGCGCATATCCAGTGTAGAACGAATGCGCTCCGGGAGCATTAGTAGCGGACCGGTAGAATCTCTTTTGAATGGAAACGACTTTTACCCTTACTCGGCTTCGGGCACAAGCTCGGCCTCCGCGCCCACCCATTCCGGCTCCTCTGCACGCCGGAAGGTCAGCGCTCCAGCAACCGCCAGTACTATGATGGCCGGCTCGATCGGCTGGCGATAATCCATCAGCGGATGCGTCGCATAATAGGTGATCGGGAAAGCGAGAACGAGCGCCAGGTACGGCAAGCATGCAGCGTGGCTCATCCTCCACAAGCGCCGGATGCCCAGCAGCATGAGAAAGGTCATGCTGCAAACGTAAAACACATTCCCCGGCTCGTACGGCTGCTCACGCAGCTCTTTGGCCGAGAAACTCCAGTACCCGGTCCAGTAATAGCGGATGCGGCGCAGTGTTTTCTCCACCAGGAACTGCGGATGGCGATGAAGATAATCCAGAATCAGCGTCTTCTTCTCCGCCAGGAATGCAGGCTCGCCCATGGCCAGGAACTTGCGCATCTCCACGGGATTGCTCGAAGGGTGCGCGAAGCTCGGATCGAGCGACATGTCGCCGTAGTTGTCATCGTACAGTTCGAGCCAGAAGTTATCGCGCACCGGGCAAAGGACGCCCACGGTGCGAACATTCCGAATGATCCACGGCGTCAGAACCGCCAGCGTTGCCGCCAGCGTCAGCGCGCCCTTCGCCAGCCAACGCCGGCCCGAGCCGCGCACCTGCCACAAAGCGATCGCCAGCAGGAATGGCAGCGTGGAAAGCGTCGATGGATTGGAAAGCGCCGTAAGTCCGCACAGCGCGCCCCACCCCAGCCATGCCCAGCCGCTCGACGCCCGGTGAATGCGCTGCGCAATGCAGAACGACGTGGTGAAGAGCAGGCCGGTGAGCGAATACTCCCACACCCGCCCCGCCGAAAAATAGATCGCAAATGGATATAGCGCCCAGAACCACGCCGCCGCCCGGGCCGGCCCCGCGCCCAGCGAATACTTCGCGCTGAAATAAACAGGGATGCAAGTGCAGGCCGAGAGCAGGCTGTTGATCGCCAGGATGACAAAGCCGGAGGCAAGCGAATAGATGCCGAAGAGCCGGAAAACGACTGCCAGCAGCGACGGGTAAAGAGGCGGCTGCATTGCGGTCGGCCCGGTGATGGGAAAATACGGCGAGCTGAACCCATGGCCGCTGGCCAGCGCCCGCGCAATCCAGCCCATCTCCCACCCAAACTGCTCGTAAAGCTTGTCGGCGTCGGGCAGTCCGCGATAGGTAAACAAAACCACCACCAGCCGCAGCGCAAACGCAATCGCTACGATCATGGCGAGTTGCTTGCGGACAGACGTCTGCGGCGCCCGCTCCTGGCAGATGCCTGCATCCATCCCGGCCTCTGCGCTCGATTTCGCAGAGCAATTCGCTTCAGTAGCTGGTGGCATGTTTTCAGTGCTTGTTTGTATGGACGGAAAACTCTCTGCAATGGTCTACGCGCCGGGGAAGAATTTGCAAATTTTCGACTCAAGTCATTTGGAATCTTTGCGCAAATCCGAACTCTGCATTCAAATTTAACGGGAAAAGCGAAAAGCCATCATAAAAGAGAGGCCGTATGATCACCGCGGATCGATTTTGAAGCCGCATTGAAAGGGCGCGGCTTCACAGCCAGCGGAACCCCTTCCGCCGCCGGCCACACCTCTGCCAAGAGCTGCGCCGGATCAATCGTCGTCTTTCCCCGCCTTTTTCAGATGCGCCTTCAGCAATGCCGGAACCGGCGCATCGCCCATCGCATCCTTCCACAGGATGATATTGAGCTTGTCCGTCGGCGCGCGGTCCTCGTGGCTGAAATCCATCTTCATGCTGGCGCGCGCGCCCACCGCATCCTTCTTGTTCGCGGTGTAGATCAGCCCGTTGTCCCGGTTGGAATCATCGGCCGTGTACGCCGGCTGGTCGCCCGGCCCGGTAAACAGGCTGGCAATCTGCGAGCAGAACGCATCGTCGTTGTTCATCGGCGGCAGGCCCAGCAGCGATTCCATGGTGCGGATCACGCTTACCGTCGAGTAGAAGCGGCTGTCGACAAACGGACCGTGCGGCGCGTACTTGCTGATCACCAGCGCAACGCTGCGATGCGCATCCACGTGGTCGGCGCCATTCTGCGCGTCGTCTTCGAGAATAAAGATTGCCGTATCGTCCCAGAACGGCGAGTGCGAAATGGCCTCCACTGTGCGGCCCACCGCCAGGTCGTTATCGGCAACCGACGATTTCGGCGTCGGCCCTCCCGGTCGCGTCCCTGCCGTGTGGTCGTTGGGCAGCCGCAGTTGGATGAAAGCGGGCATCGTATCGCGGCCCTCTTTCTTGTCCGCGATCCACTTGTCGAGATGCCGGAGGAAGATATTCACGCGAATCTGGTCTGGAATCATCAGATTGAAATCCGGCGCCTCGGGAGCGAAGTGGCCCACCAGTTCCGGCTTGGTGGCCACGTTCATCGCAATCAGTGGAATCGCCCACGGCCACTTGTTCACGCCGCCGCCCCAATCGACCGGCAACTCCTGTCCCGGTTCGATGGCGTTGCGCGTGCACGGGTGCTCCGCCAGCATCGGCCCCAGCTGCGGATTCAAGGTGGCGGATTTCTCGCCACAAAACGTCGTCGAGATGTACTCGCCGAAGTGGTAGTACGTCTTGCCGTGGGCGGCCAGGTTGCTCCACAGGTATCCGCTCTCCGGCTCATTCACGTCGGGAATCTTCTGCAGGAGCGGATAGCCGTCGGCCACCACGCCCTCATAATCGTAGGTGCGTTCGCTACCGCGATAGTTGATTTGCCATGTTTTTTCCAGGTAGTCCGACCCGATGGCCGCGTTCGACCACACATGCCCGTCGCCCGACACCTCACCGGAATCGAAGAAGTTGTCGAGCACGCCGAACTGCAGCGCCAGCTTGTGCTCGTTGGGTGTAACCGCCTCGCCATACATCGCCAGGCTCGGATCTCCGTTGCCCACCGGATGCCCATCCTGCTCCAGATCGCCCAGGATCTGATCGTAGGTGCGATTTTCCTTGATGATGTAGATGACATGCTTGATGCGGTTGTGAGAGCCGTGGGCAAAGATGATCTTCTCCTGCGCCGCCTTCATGCGATTCGAGGCCAGCACCACATCCGTCCACTGCTTCAGATTGCCTGCAATCGCAGATTCGTCGATCGCCGCCAGCGAGCCGTACAGCAGCGTGGCGATGTAGGTATTACTCCTATGCTGGCTCTCTTGCACCGTTTCCACCGGTCGCTGCGGAAAATTGTTCGGCCCGGTGCCGCGGCTCTTGTCCGTTGCCACGTAGAGCTTGCCGCCGGACAAGGCCATCGAGATCGGCATCCACTCCGTCGGCACAAAGCCGATCGGTTCCACCATGCCCTGCTTGGCCGCGGCACGTGTCAGCTTCGACGTGTCGATCACTGCCACCGCGTTGCTGGCCATGTTGGCCACGTATAACCGGCCGCCATCCGCATTCACCGCCAGCGCCACCGGCTCGGCGCCAAAGTAGCTCTGTCCGGGCAGCCGCGTATCGAAATATCCGCGCACCGCGAGCCGCCTGCCGCGCACATCCACCGCGGCCACGGCGTCGCGGTTCGCCAGCGCGACATACAGCGTGTTGCCATCGGGCGAAAACGCAAACGCGCAGGGATGCGTCCCCGGCGCAATATCGCTCGAGGGTTTGAGCAGCGCCAGCTTGCGCCCAACCGCGCCGTGCACAAGATCGAGCTCGACAAACTCCGACGCATTCCACAGCGCCACAAAAGCTCGCTTGCCATCCTTCGTCACGGCGAGTGCAATCGGATACGTCGACGGCACCGTATCGCTCTCCGACAGATCGAAGCTCTTCTCGATGGTCCCGCTGGCCGCATCCAGCAGCACCACGTTGTCGGCAAGATTGTCTGCCACCAGCAGCTTTTCCCGGCTGCCCGATCCGATCACCGCGATCGCTGCTGGATATGGAATCGCCTTGCCGCCCAGCTTTCCTCCGCCCAGCGCCGTCGTACGCCCGGCGGCGAGCGGCTGCAGCGGCAGCGGGATCAGCCGCTCCGGCGTCACCACGCCATTGGCAAAGCGATACACCGCGATGCCATTGCCCACCGCATCTTTCCCATCGCCGTTCGGGCTGGTCATCGAGGCTATGCTCGCATACAGATGCTTGCCGTCTGCGCTAAAGGCGAGCCCCGAATACAACGTCTGCTTCGCGCGACGCCCGGTGCGCGCATCGGGAAAATCGGCCAACTTGCCGATCTGCGTGTTCAGCACCGCCAGCGACTGATCGTACTTCGACTCATAGGTTCCGTAACCGGCGTTCACCGTAACGATGTAGCGGCCGTCCGGCGAGATCGCCATCGAGATTGGCAGGCTGTTCAGCCGCTGCGGCTGCCCTGGCGCCTGGCCGATCAACTGCTTGCTCGAAGGCAGATTCACGGTCTGCGCGGAAAAGGATTGCAGAAACCCGCAAAAGCCGATCGCGGTAAAGGCTGAAAGAGATTTCAATCGCATGATTCACCTGGGAGAGCCGGTTTTGCGGCGTGCATGGATTTCACGATTCGCGCTTGAGCGGATATCGAATTTCAGAGCGATTGTACATGCCGGTTGTGAATCGGGTTGTAAATTACCACGCATTCAAGCCGTGTGTAATTCCGCCGAGCCGCGCGCCTCACCATCCCAGATAAACGAGCGGCACAAGCCCAGCCGCCGTCAGCACCAGCAGGAACAGCAAGGCTTGCCGCCCGGTCTTCTGCCCCGCCAGCGAGAAGGCGTAAATTCCCTTAATCAAATTGTTGCTCGCCGCTGCGATCGCGATCGCGCCCGCGGCAATCCTGACCGCCTCCGCCGTTGCGCCCGTGGTCTGCGTGAGGCCCATGATGAAAGGATCCACGTCGCTCACGCCCATAATCGCCGCCAGCGCGTCGATGCCCGCGCGCCCCAGGTACGCGACCGCCAGTTGCGTAATCACCAGCATGGCCAGGAAGAGCCCCGCAAACAGAAATGCCGCGCCCAGCTCAAGGGGATTCTTCGGGTCCTCTTGCCGCTGCACGGCCTGCGCGCCGCGGTCGCTGCGCCGCGTCCACAAATAGCCGAAGCCAATGGCGCCGGCCGCCAGGGCTAGAAACGGAACCCAGAGCAGCGCCATCAACTGCCGGTTGAACAGCGCCAGCAGAATGGTGAGCCGCAGGTACATCACGCCGCAGGCCATCAGGATGCCGCCCGCAAACAGGTGCGGATGATTCTCCGTCTTGCCGCGCCGCGCCAGCACCACCGTGGTCACCGTTGACGAGTAGGCGCCGCCCAGCAGCGCCGCCAGCACCACTCCGCCTTGCCCTTTGGTCAGCTTCTGCAACACGTAACTGGCATAGGAAATGGCGCTGATGGCCACCACCACCAGCCATGTCTTGAATGGATTGATGTGGAACGGCCCGAACTCCTGATTCGGCAGCACCGGCAGAATCACGCCGGTGAGGAACAGGAACTTGGCGAAGGTGAGAATCTCGCTCGGGTCGACGCGCGCGGCGAGTTTCTCAAGGCCGGCCTTCAGGTCCAGCAGCAGCAGACTGGCCACGCCCAGCGTGGTCGCAATCCAGAAATGCCCATAGCAGACCAGCGCGCCGACGAGGAACGTCGCCAAGCCCGACATCTCCGTCGTCGCGCCGGCAGTGGCCGAAGTCGCCAGCTTGTGCCAGTACGAAATGAGAAGAAAGCCGGCTACCACCAGGAAGCCGATCGTGAGCGGCAGCAGTTGCGTGCCGGAGATCAGCGCCATCGAGTAGCCAACCAGCCCAATCAGCGGAAACGTGCGCACCCCGCCGAAGGCGTAAGCGCCTCCCGCCGTCTTGTGCTCCTCGCGCTCCAGGCCAATCAGAAACGAGAGAAACAGCACCAGGAAAATTTTTACCGCATCAGGCGGCAACCGCTGGTAAATTTCCATGCGAACCAGACCTCGGACCCTCGTGCTTCAAGGAGGCTAACAGAATACTCCTCCCCAAGCCGGGGCCCGAGGTTGCCGGGTCACTGGCCACTTTGCCCTACGGGTAAATCCCGCGAATCTGCACCGCCTCCGCCACGCGGCCAATGCCCAGCATGTTGGCGGCAATCCGCATCGACACCTTACGATCCACGTGGATCTTGAGCACGTCGCGGAACGACGTCTTCATCACCCGCTCCAGCCGGTTGTAGATGTCCTGCGCCTCCCAGAACAGGTGCTGCTCGTCCTGCACCCATTCGAAGTAGGAGACGGTTACGCCGCCGGCGTTGCACAGAATGTCCGGAATCAGGAACACTCCCTTGCTCTGGAGGATTCGGTCGGCAGCCGGAGTCACCGGGCCGTTCGCCGCCTCGGCCACCAGACGCGCCTTCACCATCCCGGCATTGTCTTCGCGGATCATGTTCTCGAGCGCCGCCGGCACCAGGATCTCGCAGTCCACGCCGATCAGGTCCTGCGGATGAATCGGCTCGCTCTCCGGGAAGCCGTCCACGTGCCCGCACATGCTCTTCATCTGGATCAGTTCCGGAACGTTGAGCCCGTTGCGGTTGTAGATGCAGCCGGTCGAATCGCTCACCGCCACAATCTTCGCTCCCGCCTCGTGGAACAACTGCGCCGCAACCGATCCCGCATTGCCGAAGCCCTGCACCGCGATCCGCGCGCCTTTGAGATGCATCTTCAGGTGTTCGCAGGCGCTCTCCACGGTGTAGAACACGCCGCGCCCGGTGGCTTCATTGCGCCCCAGCGAGCCGCCCAGGCTGATGGGCTTGCCCGTGACCACGCCCGAGATCGAATACCCCTTGGTCATGCTGTAGGTATCCATGATCCACGCCATGGTCTGCGAGTTGGTGTACACGTCGGGCGCGGGAATGTCCTGTGCCGGGCCGATCAGCGGCAGAATGGCGCTGGTGTAACGCCGCGTCATCCGCTCCAGCTCGCCGAGCGACATGTGCTTCGGGTCGCAGGTCACGCCGCCCTTGCCGCCGCCAAACGGAATATTCACGACCGCGCACTTCCACGTCATCCAGGTGGCCAGCGCCTTCACCTCGTCGAGCGACACCTGTGGGTGAAAGCGGATGCCGCCCTTGGCCGGGCCGCGCGCCGTCGAGTGTTGCACTCGAAATCCTTCAAAACGGTGAATCCTGCCGTCGTCCATGCGTACCGGCACCGACACCGTGAGCACCCGCTCCGGATACTTGATCATCTCTCTCGTATCCTTGTCGAGACCCATGGCGTCAGCCGCCGCATCGAAGTTTTCCAGGGCAACGTCGTAGGCGTTGTCCCTGATTTCTGTCATCAGCATTGGTTTTTCCTCCGTGCCTCATCCGAAACTGCAATCCGCCCACATCACTCGCGGGTGGACATCGGTTCAGACAACACTCTTTTCCATCCCGACCGCCTCCGGCTTTTGCGCCGAGCCGTACACCGGCAGCAGCCACTTGCGGTAGTCCGGCAAGTGCCCGCGCGTCGCATGAAAATAAATCTCGCCCAGCCGCCGCGTCAGCGGGCCGATCTCCGCGTCCTTCACCGGCCGGTGATCCACGCGCACCACGGGCGCCAGGCCCACCGCCGTGCCGGTCAGGAACAGCTCGTCGCAGATGTAAAGCTCGCTGCGATCGATCGACCGCTCGACAACCTCAACGTCCAGCTCGCGCCGCGCCAGCTCCATCACGGAGTCGCGCGTGATTCCCTCCAGCACGTTGTCGGTGATGGACGGCGTAATCAGCTTGCCCCTCCGCGCCATGAACAGGTTGCAGGTCGCGCCTTCGGCCACGTGGCCGTTCTCGTTCAGCAGGATCGCCTCGTCGAAGCCGGCGCGCCGCACCTCGTCGCTGGCCAGCGCGCTGTTGGCGTAGGCGCCACAGATCTTGCCGCGCGCCGGAATGGCGTTGTCGTCGATGCGCCGCCATGAGCTCACGCCGGCGTGCAGCCCTTTTTCCGCATGGAGATATTCGCCGAACGGCACCGCCACAATCGCGAACCCATCCTGGTCATCCGGCGCAACGCCGATGCGCTCCGCGCTCTTGTACGCCAGCGGCCGGATATATACATTGCTGCGGAAGCCGTTGCGCCGAATCAGTTCGGCAGTGATCGCGCTCAGTTCCTCCGCTTCCAGGGGCACGTGGATGCGCAGAATGCCGCAGTTCTGCTTCCAGCGCTCGTAATGCTCGCCCGCGCGCAGCACAAACACGTCCTGTGCGCCCTCGTCCCAGTGCGCGCGAATCCCCTCGAACACGCCCGTGCCGTAGTGCAGCGCATGGGTCAGGATGCCGACCTTCGCCTCGTGCATCGGCATGTACTCGCCATTGAAAAAGACAATCACGTTCGGATCCCCTTCCGCGTTCATCCCGTAACCTCCGCATTTGTTTGTTGAAAGATTTCGCGCCCGCGCGCCAGGGCTCGTTCGTCCAGTTCCACCCAGCGCGGATTTTTCACCAGCCGGCTCAGCGCAGCCTCGACGCTGGCCTGGGGAAGCACGCCGGCAATCTCCAGCAGCGCGCCCAGCATGATCATGTTGGATGCGCGCGAATCGCCCAGCTCATCGGCCAGGCGCGTAAACGGTAACGCAAGCACGTGAATGTCCGCGCGCACGCAGTCCTCGGGGAAGGCATCGCCGTTGTAAATCACCCAGCCGCCCGGCCGCACCGTACGGTCGAACTTGCGCAGCGACGGCTCGTTCATCGCGACCAGAATGCCGGGGGCGGAAACCAGCGGCGAGTCAATGGCCTGGGACGAAAGCCGCACATGGCAGTTCGACGTGCCCGACCGCATCTCCGGCCCGTACGACGGCAGCCACGAGACCTCGAGCCCCGCATCCAGTCCGGCCTCGGCCAGCACCTCGCCCAGCAGCAACACTCCCTGGCCCCCAAAGCCGGCGATGCGCACTTCCACGTCGACGTTCTTGCCAGCCTCCATCGCGTGGGCGTTGCCCGCCGGCAAATCTTCCTCCGCCACTCCAAGAATCCCGGGAATCGCCGCCAGCGAAGGCGCGGTCGGCGGCAACGGCTTCGGCGCGGCATCTTTCGTCCGATCCCGCAGCACGCACAGCGGAAACGTCTTCTCCATCACATCGCGCACCCAATGCTGCGCTTCCACCGGTTTCATCTTCCAGATGGTCGGGCACGGCGCCAACACTTCGATGAGCGAGAAGCCCAGTCCGCGCGCCTGGTTCTCCACCGCGCGCTTGATCGCCTTCCCCGCCTGTGCAATCTGCTTGTTGTCGCCCAGCCCCACGCGCTCGATGTACACGGGCGCTTCGAGCGTCGCCAGCAGCTCGCTCACATGCAGTGGATAGCCCTCTGTCGCCGCGTTGCGCCCCTCCGGCGTGGTCGTGCTCTTTTGCCCCAGCAGCGTGGTGGGCGCGGCCTGTCCGCCGGTCATGCTGTAGATTGCGTTGTTGACGAAGATCACGCTGATGTTCTCGCCGCGATTGGCCGCGTGCAGAATCTCCGCCGCGCCGATCGCCGACAGATCGCCGTCGCCCTGGTAGGCCAGCACCACGCTTTCCGGCCGGCTGCGCTTCATCGCCGTGGCCACCGCCGGCGCGCGCCCGTGCGCCGCCTGCACGTTGCCCACGTCGAAGTAGTAGTACGTGAACACCGAGCAGCCCACCGGCCCCACCAGAATCGTCTTGTCCTGAATACCGAGCTCGTCGATGGCCCGTGCCAGCATCTTGTGCACAATGCCATGCCCGCAGCCGGGACAGTAATGCGTCTGGTGCTGCAGCTCGCCCTTGCGCTCAAAACGCGGATAAAATGCCTTGGCCCTGCCCTGCGCGACCTCGTACTCAAGAATTGCTTCGTTAGACATGGGCCATCTGCTCCTTCTGCTCGGCCGGAGCGGCGTGCAGCCGCCACTTCTGCCCCATTCGTGCGGCCAGCTCGCGCACAAACCGCAGCACCTCATCGTGCGAGGGAACATTGCCTCCCATGCGGCTCACCAGTTCCACCGGCCGTGCGCCATTCAGCGCCAGCCGCACATCGTCGTAGAGCTGCCCGTTGCTCATCTCCACCACGACAAATACGCGCGCCCGCTCCGCCAGCCGCCGGAACTGCACCGCGGGAAACGGATACAGCGTAATGGGCCGCAGCACGCCCACCTTCAACCCGCCGGCGCGCGCCTCGGCCGTCACCGCCTTCAGAATTCGCCCCACGATGCCGTAGCCCACCAGCACGATCTCCGCATCCTCCGCGCACCACTCCTCCGCGCGCGCCTCGCGCTGCTCAGCGAGCTTGTACTTCTTTTCGAGGTCCAGCTCATGACCTTCAAGATCGTCCGCGTCCATGTACAGCGAGCTAATCAGGTTCATCCGCGTCTCGGCGGTTCCAGTCACCGCCCAATGCGGCGTCGGCGCCTCCGCGGCCTGCTGCGGAAACTCCACCGGCTCCATCATTTGCCCCACAAACCCATCGGCCAGCACAAACACCGGATTGCGATAGCGGTCGGCCAGCTCGAAGGCTAGCGCCGTCAGGTCGGCCATCTCCTGCACCGAGTGAGGCGCCAGCACCAGCGTGCGGTAGTTGCCGTGTCCGCCGCCCTTCACCACCTGGTGATAGTCGCCTTGCTCGGAGTTGATGTTGCCCAGCCCCGGCCCGCCACGCATCACGTCGGCGATCACGCAGGGCAGCTCCGCGCCGGCCATGTAGCTGATCCCCTCCTGCATCAGGCTGATGCCCGGTCCGCTCGATGCCGTCATGGCGCGCACACCCGCACTCGCCGCGCCGTAGAGCATGTTGATGGCCGCCACTTCGCTCTCCGCCTGCACAAATACACCGCCGCATTTCGGCAGGTAGAGCGCCGCGGCCTCGGCAATCTCGCTCGCCGGTGTAATCGGATATCCATAGAACGCGCGGCAGCCGGCCAGGATCGCGCTCTTGACGATCGCCTCGTTGCCCTTCATCAGTTGCTTGCGCATCATGCCGCCTCCGTCATCGCCCGATGCACAATCACGCGCAGCACCGTGATCGCTCCCGGCTCCGGGCACGCCATAAAGCAGATGCCGCACCCCGTGCAGCCCGCACCCGCATACTCCGCCGTGCGATAGCCGTAGTGGTTGAGCCCTTCGCTCATCCGGATTACCTTCGGCGGGCACGCCTCGATGCACAGCCCGCACCCCTTGCACTCATCGCCGTCGATCTGCAACTTTCCTCGATCTTGCTTCATCGCTTCCATCGCCTTCATCCCCATCGGGTGCCCCAGTTTCGGCGCGTCTTTGTTTTTGTGCCTAGCCTGGGGGTGATCCTCATACGCAAACCGTTTCCGCCTTCCGCTCCAGATAATGCGCCCGCACCGCAAACTCCTCCAGCTCCCCTTGAAAGCGCGGATCGGCAATCGCGATCAGCGCCTCGGCCCGTTCGCGCAGCGTCTTGCCGTGCAGATACGCAACGCCGTGCTCCGTCACCACGTAATGCACATCGCCGCGCGACGTCACTACGCCCGCCCCCGGTTCCAGCACCGGCACAATCCGCGACACCGTTCCGCTTTTCGCCGTCGAAGGCAGCGCGATAATCGGCAGCCCGCCCTTCGATCGCGCCGCGCCGCGAATAAAATCGAGCTGCCCGCCGAAGCCGCTGTACGGCCGCGTGCCCAGCGAATCGGCACACACCTGCCCGGTCAGATCAATCTGCAATGCCCCGTTGATCGCCACCATGCGATCGTTCCGCGCCACTACAAACGGGTCGTTCGAGTACTTGATGGGACGGAACTCGAAGCTCGGGTTTTCGTGGATGAAATCGAATAGCCGCTTGGTCCCCAGCACGAATGCCAGCACCGCCTTGCCGCGATGCAGCGACTTGGCCTCGCCGTTGATTACGCCCGATTCCATCAGATCGATCACGCCGTCCGGGACCATCTCCGTATGAATGCCGAGATCGCGCTTATCGGTCAGGCAGCGCAGCACCGCCTCGGGAATGCCGCCGATGCCGGTCTGCAGCGTGGCGCCATCGGGAATCAGCGCGGCCACGTTGCGCGCCACGCGCATGTGCATCTCGGTGAATGGATCTGCCGCATACTCGAGCAGCGGATGTGCACTCTCCACGATCGCATCGATGCGGCTGATGTGAATGGCCGTGTCGCCGTGCGTGCGCGGCATGCGCTCGTTCACTTCGGCGATCACCACCTTGGCCAGCCTCGCCGCGGTCAGCGTGCAGTCCACAGTTGTCCCCAGCGTGACAAAGCCGTGCGCGTCCGGCGGCGAAACCTGCATCAGGACCACGTCGAGCGGCAGCGCGCCGCTCTCGAACAACCCTTCGATCTCGCTTAGAAAAATCGGCGTGTAATCGGCGCGGCCTGCTGCCACCGCATCGCGCACGTTGGCTCCCAGAAACAATCCGCGATGCCGAAAGTGCCCCGCGTACTCCGGCTTGGTGTACTCGGCGCTGCCCAGCGTCATCATGTGCACCACTTCCACGTTGTGCAACTCGGGCGCGCGCGCCACCAGCGCGTTCACCAACACGGAGGGCGTGCCGCACCCCGACTGCACCCACACGCGGTCGCCCGAATTCACCGCACGCAGGGCCTCCGCCGCACTCATCCGCCTGCGCCGATATTCATCGTTCCCCATCATTGCCTGAGACCTCCGCCGCGCGCCGCGGAACTGTGCAGAAGCTGCTCCAACTCACCGTTCCATCCCGCCTTGCGAGAACGCTGCATACTCTCCAAACCCGCGTTATTCTGCGCTTTGGACGCGCGCGATTGCCGTGATGGGTGTCACCCACGCCTGCGAAAACGTATCACGTTTCCTGTGCGATTCTTTGTGCGAGGTTGAGATTTTTTCGCGCGTATTTCGTATGGCGAAATTCGCGTCTCCGATCGCCGTTTCTGTTAGCTGTTAACGGGCACGCAAAGGCCTACGCGCGCTATCCGTTAGCAGTTAACAGTGCGCGAGTTCCCTTCTCGCACACTCCGTTAGCAGTTAACAGATCGCGGCGCATCTACCAATGAACAGCTAGAAGCGAGAGGCTAGAAGCTTAAAGCTAAAAAATCCGCGCCGCCCATTCCTCGGGGCAGCGCGGATTTTTTCTTGGTCTTGGTTTAGATTTATTGCTTTTCCGCGTCGGGAAACAAATCCGGAATCGGGGCGCGCAGCTTCTCCTCCTCATCCGGCGCCGGCAGCGGCTTGCGCGGCAGCATCTGGTCGCGCATGGCCGCGTTGTATACAAAAATCGCCTCCACCGTCGCAATCTGCTTCAGGTCCGCAGGCTGCAGCCGTTCGTACACGTCCTGGTTCGAGTGGTGCGTACGGGACTCGTAATCCAGCGGGTCCTGGATGAACTGGAACCCCGGAATGCCTACCGCGTCGAAGCTCAAGTGGTCCGTCCCGCCCGTGTTGCGCTCTGAAATTGTCGTCACGCCCAGGTCCTTGAGCGGCGCAATCCACTGCGCAAAGATCGGTGCAATGGCCGCGTTGCCCTGCGTGTAGACGCCGCGAATCTTTCCCGAGCCGTTGTCCACGTTGAAGTAGGCGCTGATGAGCTTCTGTTCCGGCTTCACTTCCAGCGGGCCCACCGGCCTGCGCAGAAAGTCGGGCAGGTTCACCTGGTCCGGCGCCGTCGACAGCTTCGCCGAGCCAAAGTGATCGCGGCAGTATCCGCGCGAGCCAAAGATTCCCTGCTCCTCGCCCGTCCACAATGCGATGCGGATGGTTCGCCGCGGCTTGACGCCCAGCGCCTTCAGAATCCGCACCGCCTCCATGGCTACAATCGTGCCGGCGCCGTTGTCCGTGGCGCCCGTGCCCGCGATCCAGCTATCCAGATGGCCGCCGAGCATGACCACCTGGTCTTTGAGGGTGGGGTCGGTGCCGGGAATTTCGGCAATGGTGTTGTAGCCGTGCACGTGATCGCCGTGGAAGTTGGTCTCGACGTTGATCTGCACCTGCACCGGCACGTGGTCTTGGGTGAGGCGGTAGAGACGGCCGTAGCTTTCGATTGCCGCAACCGCCACCGGAACATTGACCTTGTGGTCCGCCAGATACGGCCTGCGCCCCAGCGTCGCGCCGTTGTCATCGAAGAACGTGCCGCCCGAGCCGCCGCCATTTTTTCCGTCGCGGCTCGGCTCGATCACCGCGGCCACCTTCTCGTCGGCGAAGAACTGCGCGATCTTGTCCAGGAGCTGCGAGCGCAGCATGTACATCCGCAGCCGCTCCCGCAGCTCCGGCGGAATGCCCCCCGCATTCGGGCTCACCTCGAACTGCGCAATCTCCGCAAGCTCCTCATCGCTGTAGCGCTCAAAAATCGCCTTGTCCACCGGCGGCACCGGCCGCATGACGCCGAGCAGTACCACCTTGCCCGCCAGCTTGCCTTTGTACTGATCGAAATCCTTGTCGCTCTGGATGCTGACGTAGACCACGTCGCCGGTCACCGGCCCCACCGCGCCATCTGCGCCGTGCGTGGAGGGCGACCACGGCGTCGCCTGCAGAATCAGCACCGCCGTATCCGGCTTCACCATGCGCGCCCAGGTGTTCAACTGCTGCCAGCCCATCCCGAACTCGCCCCAGTCCTCCAGGTGCGCGTTCTCCAGGCCGATCCGGGTCAGCGTGTCGCGCGCCCACTCGTTGGCTTTCAGCACCTCGGGCGAGCCGGTGAGCCGCGGGCCGATGTCGTCGATGAGCGCGCCGGCAAACTCCATCACGTGCGAGTCGTTTAGCCCCTCGTTGCGGATGCGCTGGTACATGTTCAGGTCCAGCGACTCGACGGCCGGCTGCACTTCGGCGTAAGGATCCACCTGCGCCGGTTGCGGCGCTTCGGCGGGCTTTGGTTTGTGCTTATCGGCCGCGTACAGGGGAAGCGTAGCGGCCAGAAGAATCGCAGGAAGGATGCGGCGGCAATTCGCAGGCATAGAAACTCCGGGTATCGGTCGCAATTCAGAGAATTCTATCCGATCACGCGGAGCCGTTCGCCGAAAGTTTGTTTTTAATCGCTCTTGCCCGAATCGCCCGTAACCGCCGCCGGCAACACAATTTCCACCAGTGAAAACCGCGTCTGTCCCGGCGCCGAGCTCTCGAAACCCACAATGTGCTGGTGCCGTTCCGATCCTGCCTTCAACTCGAAGCCGTTGTGGGTTCCCTGGTACCCGTAGCTTTTGCCGTTGTTGTCGATGTTCACGTGCGTCTTGCCCTTGTCCGAGCAGGTCAGCCCTTCCGAGGTCGTGGTTGGCGTGCCCACCGGCGTGTTGTCCTGGCACGCGATCACGTCGCCGTACCGGCCCAGCGCCTTCTTGTAAAACGCCACCACCTTGTCCTGGCTGTCGGGCGTGGAGTAGTTCACCGCCTTCACGCGCAGCTCCCACTGGCCAAAGCCCATGTGCACGTCGGCCGACTTGTCGTTGTCCTTGTCGGTCACAATTTGCGCGCCGGGATAGGTGGGCAGACCCAGGTCGGCGGCCGTGGTCTGGTTGGTGTTCACGTGCATCCCGCCAAACGGCGTATCCACCTGCACGCTCTTGTCCTCGCCGTTGGCGCCTTTATCCACGTGCACGCGGCAGCCGCTCAGACCGGCCGCAAAGGCCAGCACCGCCGCCACTCCGGCCGCAGTCAGGAGCCGACTACCGATTGAATTCTTTGTCAGGTTCCGCAACATGGCATTCGCCCTCTTGGCGGAAGGATACGACGGACGGGCCCAAAAGGTTCCAGGCCGGGGCTTCAGTGCGAGTGGCCGTTGTCTTCCTTGCTGCTGGTGCCCCACAGAATGCAGAGCGCGAACACGCCGATAATCACCGGCACGACAAAAAACGGGGAAGTGATATGCATGGCTGGGAAGCTCCTTGTGTCTTCAGGGTAGCAAATCAGGTGGCAAGGACCAGGTGTCAGGTTTCAGGTGCCAGGTGTCAGGCTCAAAGCCCGCTGCCGGCAGCAAAAAACTAACCCCTGAACCCTATTACTTCGGCCCGCCCGCCGGATAATCGACGCGAAGCGTCAAAATCTCATACGGATGGATGGGGACCTTGATGGTGTCGCCGGTAATGGTGAGCGGCTGGCCTTCGGGTTTTTCCATCAGGTTGGTGACGGTGGCGCTGGTGGCGCCGGGCGGCACGTGAAACTCCGCCGTTGTTTCCTTTCCCGCCCATTCATACGCCCTGAAAATCAGCGCATTCGCATCCTCGGCCTTCTTCACTGCTGTTAGAGTCACATTCCTTGGCTCAACCGAAGCAAAAGAAAACTCCGCCGGCAGCGATCCCGGATGCGCTGTCGTCACTACCGCCTCGAGCGGATAGTCGTATTCCCACCCGCGTCGCATGGTATCCGCGTCCTTCCACGTTCCCGCGTGCGGATAGAGCGCGTAATGGAAATGCTGGTGGCCCATGTCGGCATTGGGATCGGGCCACTTGGCCGAGCGCAGCAGCGTAAGCCGCAGCACGTTGCCCACTGCGTCGTATCCGTACTTGTCTTTGTTCAGCACGCTCAGGCCGTAGACCTTGCCGTCCGGCCCCTTGCCCGAGAGATCGGCCCAGCGGAGAGCGGGCACCTCGAATTGCGCCTTCTCCCATGAATTATTCCGAGTAGTCGGCCGCTGGATGGTGCCGTAGGGAATTTCGTAGGTGGCGAAGTCGCTTTTGACCGAAAGCGGGAAGGCGGCCTTGAGCAGGACATGCGATTCGTGCCAGTCGATGTCGCTGTCGATGTCGACGACGTCGCCCTGGAGGCGGATGGTCTGGACGAATTTGGAGTTTTGATAGTGGCTGGTGATGCGGACTGTCGGTTCGGGAGAATTCTGATCGATCAGTTCCACCGAATCTGCTTTCTCGATTGTGTCGGGCGGGACATCGAGCGTGCCGGGATCGATGTTCCAGGCGTCGTAGTTCTTGGGCAGGTCCTTGAAGAACTGGAGTTGGTTGCCGCAAGCGCCGGGACTCAGAATTTCGCGATTCGTTGACCCGCCTTCCGATCCAATGAGAATACTCGTAACGCATCCCGACGTCTTGCTTACGGAGAGCGCGAGCCCCGTCCCAATCAACTTGAAGGAGTCTCCGCTCTCGACAGGTTTGTTGTAGGGCATTTTGCCGTAGTTCGTCGCAGCGACTCTTACGATCTTGTAGCCAAGCGGCGGCACGTCGGGGATGTGGAGAGCGACAGTTCCCGCTCCCGTCGACTTATCTAACGTCCATTGCAGTGGAACAAGCAGGTGCCGGACATCGGTCCCATCGACGGCCATGAGTCCGGTAAGGTGATTTGGGTTGAGTTGAACCTTGACCGCGATATCGCCCGAACGTGTCCATCCGAGAGGGTTGTAGACGACGACCGGAGTCCCTGCGCCAGTCGTCTCAATTTGCTCAGAGACTTTGGCCAATGCTGCCGCCGAAATCTTATCGGTGGACATGCGCACCCAGTCGTAGTCCTTCTGCGAGTCCTTATAGATGATGCCGACGCCGGAGCCTGCCGCGAGATCGTGGAACTGGTTGAAGAGGACTTTTTTCCAGTCTTCGGTGAGCGCATCGCCCGGGTACTTCGCGCCATCGAGCCAGGCTAAGGACGACCACTTCTCCGCGTTCAGCAGTTCCTCCTCAGAGACGCGCATGTTGTGCTTGTGGCGGGCTTGCGTGGTGAAGACGCCGCGGTGGTACTCGAGATAAAGCTCGCTGTCGAAGGTGGGAATGGCGATCTTGCCGGCGACCGGGGACGGCGGCTCGTAGCCGGGCATCGACTGGTAGTTCCATGTGCGGCTCTGGGGCGCTATTTCCTTTTCGACGGTTGAGAAAAATGCCTGCGCCGAGCCGAACTGATACCTGGGCGTGACCGGTGCGCCTCCATCGGCCTGCGCGGCCATCGCTCCCGGATCCTTCCAGTGAAAGCCCTCGTCGAGGATGGCCCGCGTCGGCCCGCCGCCGTGATCGCCTACGCCGTAGAGGTCGAGCAGCTCGGGCAGCCCTGGTGAAAATTTTCTGGCGTTTTTCAAATCCTCAGAGAGGCGCACGGGGTTGAGCGTGAGGTTCACGTAGTCGTGCGGGAAGTAGGTGAGCACCTTCGATCCGTCCGGCGACTCCCACCAGAAGAGCTTGAAGGGCAACTGGTTGGTATCGTTCCAGGCCATCTTCTGCGTGACGAAGTAATCGATGCCGCTCTTTTTGTAGATCTGCGGCAATTGCCACGAGTAACCGAAGGAATCGGGGTTCCACCCGATGCGGACGTCGACGCCGTAGTTTTTCTGGTACCAGCGCTTGCCGACGAGGAGCTGGCGGACGAGCGATTCGCCGTCGGGCATGTTGAGGTCGGGCTCGACCCACATGCCGCCCACAATCTCCCAGCGGCCCTCCTTGATGCGCTCTTTGATCTGGTCGTTGATGTCGGGGTAATCGTCGGCCAACCACTCGTTGTATGCCGCCGCCGACTGCGTAAAGGTGTAGCCCGGATACTCGTACATGAGTTGCAGAGCGGTGGAGAAGGTGTTTTTGACCACGCCGACGGATTCGGTCCACGGCCACAGCCAGGCGGCGTCGATGTGGGCGTTGCCGTCGAGGTGGAAGGTGGCCTGCTGGAGCAGCGGCCGCAGCACCTCCAGCTTCTCCTGCGCCGCCTTCAGGCTTGCGTCGAATTGTCCCTGGTTGTGCGCATCCAGCGCTTTAAGATCCACCGCGTGAATCGCCCCGTTCAGCGTGGCCATCTGCGCCTCGTCGTTGGGCGCAAGGCTCGGCAGCAGCACTGCCGCCGACAAAAACTCCTCCGCCAAGTCCGCCGGGTTCGGCCGCGTCTCAGGGAAGTCGATGCGCAGCGTTGCGCCGCCGAAGCGCTTGGTGTCGACCGTGTGCAACAGCTTGACGGCGATGACCGCCTTTTCGCCGGGCTGCGCTTTGTCAAAGAGCACCACCGGCTCCAGATCTTCGCCCAGCGCAACGCGGCGGCCGTTGAAGTAGAAGATTTCGGGCATGGGGCCGTTGGCGTCGGCATGGAAATCGAACCAGATGCGCGCGCCCGTCAGGTCGTATCCATCGAGCGTCTTTGGAACCTCTACGGTCTGTCGGAACCACACCGCATCGTTCGGCGCGCGCGTGCCCACCGCCATCAACGGCCATGCGCTGTCGTCGAATGCCGCGTCCTCGCCGTGCGCCAGGTCGCCCACGTGATATTTCCACGCACCGTCCGGCAACTCGCGCAGGCTCATCAGCCGGTCGACGATTGCCCTCGAATCGGAAGGCAGATTCTGGGCCGCGCGCGCAAACTCGGTATTGCGCTGGGCACGCGCACCCATCCCAACCAAAACCAGGAAAATAACCGCACAAGGGCGCCACTTCAAGCCGAAAATCATGGCAAAAATTCCTCCACAGCATCTTATTACCCGCGGCCCTCGCCACAGCCATCCATAATGTGGATTTGCGCCGCAACCTTTTTCCATGTCTCGGGTCTTACCTTCCACGGGAGATGTGCGCCCAAGCCGGTGAACTGGATCACACGCAACACAACTTTAATCTTCAGCTCCATCAAACCTTTACTGCAGCGGCCGCATACTATCCATGAGGAAGGAGTAGCACATCCGGAGGAGACGCGATGCTCCTGAAGCGAATGGTACGGATCTCGACCACTTTTCTTCTCTCGCTCCCGGCGTTCTGGTCCGCCTCCGGCCATGCGCAAGCCGCTCTTCTTATGGAAGAGCCCTACGGCATTTACGGCACGCTCAATCCCACCGGCCACAACGCCATCTACTTTGAGAACATCTGCGCGGAAACGCCGCTCAAGCTGCGCCGCTGCCATCCCGGCGAGCTGGGCGCAGTCATCTCGCGCTACGAGGGAGTGGACGGCTACGACTGGATCGCCATTCCTCTCATTCCCTATCTTTATGCCGTCGAAGACGCCGCTGACGTGCCCATGCACGTCGATCGCGATATCGTCGTCGATCTGCGCAACCGCTATCGTGAGGCTCACTTCGAACCCCTTGGCCTCGACCAGTCCGGCGGCAGTTATGTCCGCGACGGCTGGATGCAGCTTATTGGCGCAGCCTACGAGCGCCGCATCTACGCGTTCCGCTTTCAGACCACGCCCGAGCAGGACGATGCGCTCATCGCGCGTCTCAACGACGAGCGCAACCGGTCGCACTTCCTTCTGCTCTTCCGCAACTGCGCCGATTTTGCCCGCACGGTGCTGAACATTTACTTTCCGCACACCTTTCACCGCAGCATCTTTCCGGACGCGGGGGTGACCACTCCCAAACAGATCGCCTACAAGCTGATGCGCTACGCGCGCAAGCACCCTGAGCTGCATTTGACGGTCTTTGAGATCCCGCAGATCCCCGGCTACCGCGGCCACAGCCACTCCACCAAAGACATCGCGGAGTCATTCTCGACAACCGCGTACGCCATCCCCATCACGCTGGTAAACCCCTATATCGCCGGCGGAATCTTCGTCGATTACATCGTCCGCGGCCGCTATCACCTCATCCCCAGCCACCCGCGAGTCGTGGGCCCCGGCAATCTTGCCGCATTGACAGCGCCTCTCGGTCCCGGCGAGAATGCGGCTGGCGCCGTTGCCCAGGCTCCCGGCGCTGCTCCCGCGGAGATCTTCCCCACGCAAACCGCCATGGGAGCCGATACCGGCCTGAAAGAAAGCAAGGCTGCGCATGAGTAAGCACGCCCCGCAAAATCTGAAAAACCACGCTCGCTTCGATCCGCTCTTCCACTTCTTCCTGGCGCCGGTCCTGCTCGCCAACCTGATCGTCGCCATCGTCCACTTGGTCCGTCACCCGCACTTCTTCCCCGCGTGGCTGGCGGTGCTCTCGCTGGCGGCATTCATCGCCCTGTTCAAGGTGCGCATGTATCCGATGAAGGTGCAGGACCGCGTCATCCGCCTCGAAGAACGCATGCGCCTGCAGGCGTTGGCCCCGACAGAGTGGCACACGCAGATTTACCACCTCACTGAAGATCAGTTGATCGGCCTGCGCTTCGCCGCCGACGACGAAGTGGTGGAGCTGGCCAAGCACGCCCTCGAGCACAATCTCAATCGCAAGCAGATCAAGGAGCGCATCCGCAGCTGGCGCGCGGATAACTGGCGGGTGTGAGCCCGCGGCAATGAATTCGCCGAATTGAATATCGGCGCGCGAGCGCGGCTCGAATCGTCGATCCCGAGCCGCGCCCGCAACCTTCTTATTGCACGTCGCTCACCTTGCCGTCTTTGAAGATGACCTTCATCCCGTTGTAGTAATAAATCACCTTCGGTCCCAGGTTCGCCACCCGGGTTGGCGCGCCCAGAGCCGCCTGCACTTGGCTCGTGCTCTGGCCCAGTTCGATCGATGCGGGCGCGGCGGGAGCGGCCGGAACCGAGCTTGCCGGCGCGGCGCTCAGCGGCGCGCCACTGTCCTGCGCCGCCTCCGTCTCCGCCTGATCGCCCGCTTGCACCTGCTCCTGAATCTCCGTCCCGGCGTTCGGGTCCGGCGGCGGCGCGACCGCGGCGTACAGCGCTGGAGCCGGCTGGCCCTGTGCTGAAGGCGGCAGCGCCGGCAGTCCGCCCGTCCCCTGCTTGGACTGCAGGTCCTGCAGCCCCTGGTCGATGGTCTCCCGCATGTGGTTTTGCATCTCCTGCAGGTCTTCCATCGAGACTGATACCACATCGGACCGCTGGCATTCCGGCCCGCCCTTACTGGCCAGGACCACCAGATCCGCCGCGGTCGCATCCGCGGGCGGCGGCGTGCGCAGCGTCAATACATCGCCGTCGCTCAGCGCGCACTCCGATTGCGCCGCATCCACCACGTCCAGCGCGCTGCCCACCACGAACACGTGCGGCCGCCCGTCGCTGACCAGGCGCGCGATTCCGCTGGAGCCGGGATCGACATCCTGTTGCTGCGCGTTCTGTCCCGCTTCCTGGTTTTCCAGCGCCAGTTGCTCTCGCACTTCATCGGCGATCTGCTGCTTGACCTCCGGCGTCAGCTCCGGAGGTCCGCCCCCGGCGGCCGGCGCTCCGTCCACTTCGCCCGCCTCCTGCTGCGCCGCATACGCCGACTGCAGATCGGACGAGATCATGTAATCCGTCAGCCAGAACGCGGCCGACGGGTAAACCGGATACGGCTGGAAGTAGTAGCCGTAATATCCGTACCAGGGACTGCCTCCCCATCCCCATCCAAACGCCACAGGCGCCGCCCACGGGTTATAGGCCCATCCGTAGAACCCGGGACGATAGTAGAAGCCGGGCGCATACACGTTCAGATACACGCCGCGATAGGCATACCCGTGGTAAAAGCGGCTATATTCGTGCCCGTGATAAAAGTACGTCCGCCGCGCAAAATCGTGGCCATGGAAGTTGTACGGGCGCTGCACGAAGCCCCTCCGGCCGCGCTCCGCGAACACCCGGCTGTGGTCGGCGCGCTCCATTGAGATTCTCCGGTTGCCATTCAGCCCGCGATGTACGTCGACGCCCCGCCGGGGATCGTGTATATCGCTCAACCTGCCATTGGGGCGCGTGCGAACCACGCTTCCATGCGAAGTGCTCCGCTCGACGCTGCCCCGCGGCACATTGCCTCTGATCGGCGAAGGATGGGCATTATTGCCAAACCCACCCCCCGGCCGCTGCCCCTGCGCGCCCTGATTGAACCCGCCGGGCCGCTGCTGGAAATTCCCATTCCCCTGGCGGTTGGCGCTGGGCCCCGCGGCCGGCCCCGGCCGATTCGCCGCAGGGCCATTAATCGCCGGACGATTGGCCGACGGACCGTTGGTGCTCGGACGATTCGCCGAGGGGCCATTGAATTGCGGACGATTCGCGGAAGGCCCGCCCGTGCTTGGGCGATTGGACGAAGGGCCATTGTTCGGCCGCTGCATGGCTCCGCCTCCGTAGTTGCCCGCCGGCCTGGACGCCGGGGCCGAGGACCGCGGCGCCGGAGCGGGCCTTGCCGCCGGGGCGGGCCTTGCCTGAGCTGGCGCCGGTTTCTGATTGTTGTTGTTGGCGGCGCTCGCCGTGCTGGCCGGTCCCAGCAGCATGGCCAGAATCGCGGCCGCGAAAACACTCCTCACGGTCCCCTGAAAAAATCGCTCGTTCATAGGATCCCCTTCCTCTTAGCTGGCGCTCGATCGCCGATGCGCAAGCTCGCTACTCCACGTTGCTGACTTTTCCGCCGGTAAACGTTACCTTCATGTCCTTGTAGTAGAAAATGTCCTTCGCGCCGAGCTTGGCCACCTTGAGCGGCTGTCCGAATCCGGCGATAACCTGGTCCATGGTCTGCCCCAGTGAGATGGTTGGCGGCGGCGCATCGGCCGGTGGCGGCGGGGGTGCGATGGCCGGCAATGCCGCCATTGCCGGAACTGGCGGACCTGCGGCAGCAGGCTGAGAAGCCGCCGGTTCGACATTACCCTGGGCTTGAGCCGGTTGCCCTCCCTGATCGCCCTGATTGTCCTGCGGCACCACCGTCAGCACCTCGGACACTTCCTGCAGAGCCGCATCCACGCTGGGCACTTCCTTCTTGTTGGGAAACGGAATCTTCAGGGTTGCGTAGTAGCGGATGTCATCGTAGGGATCGCTGTAAAGCGCGAAGACAATTCCATCTTTCTGCACCTGAATGCCGATGACCCAGCACTTCTCCTCGGGCACAAAGGTGCGGTGCGGATAACTGGCCGCGGTTCCTCCGCCGGTGGTCAACATGCTGATCCCGAGATCGCGGCCGAACCCGCCCCAGCCTTGCCCGATCTTTCCGTTCTTGTACGTATTCGAAGGCGGCATCGGAGAAGCCACCGCGTACATCACCAGCCCCGGACTGTGAATCGTCACTACGTCGCCGGCCGTCACAATATCCGTGCGATCCGCGGTGATCGAGGTCAATTTGAATTGTGAATTGAGTTTCTGCTGAATGGCCGCTGTATCTCCCGCCTGCGCAGCCAACCAAGGAACGGCCGCAAACGTGATAACGGCCAGTTCAAACGCACAAAACCACCGAACCTGTTTCATGGGCCCTTACCTTTCACAAGTTTTCGGGGGAGTCAGCACCAAGCTGCAGAAACGAACATCGCGCTACTTGGAAGGTCAAGCCAGTTCCGCCTGGGACTTGGCTCGACGACGGAAGCAGCCCTCAACTGCCCGGCAGCGCGCCGAGCGCGCTATTTACCCTGGCATGGGCGCAACCGGCACACGCCGGAGAAACTGCTTGTGAGGATGCTCCATCCACGCTAACACGGCTTCTCTGTGAGAGACGCGCCGCTGCTCACATTTATTTCTTCACCTGCTCCCGGCTCACGCCCCTGGCCGCTCCGGATCGGAGCTTGTGTCCCGCGATCGAGGCTCCTCCGCCGCGAGCGATTCCTCGTCCAGCTCATGCTCATGCCGGTACTGCTCCACCGGCATCTTGCCGTCCCACCACGCCCAGTTCATCGGGTACACGTCGGGATCGAGAAACACCTGGTAGAAGTGCCACACCAGGATCGCCAGCGTGGCCAGGATCGCCTCGTAGAAGTGGATGGCCGTGGCCACGTCTACCCACCAGCGCGCCAGCAGGTTGCCCACCCACACCTTGGCCCACATCATCACGCCGGTCAGTCCCATCAGCGCCGTGCCCCACACCAGCGCCCAATATTCCGCCTTTTCCGCGTAGCTGAAGCGCGCGAACTTCGGCTTCTCATTGCTCAGCCCGAGGTAATAGCGCATCGCTCCCCAGGCGTCGAACGCATCCTTGGGCCGCGGCGCCAGGTCGCGCAGCAGCCTGCGCCCTTCACGCAGCATGGCGAGATAATAGAGGTGATAGATTCCCGCCGCAATCAGCACCACGCCGGCAATGCGATGAATCGTTCCGCGCAGGTTTTCGCCCATGCCCAGCGTGTGCGCAAACCAGGTATCGGGGAACTTGAGCGCGAAGCCGGTCAACACCAGCACAATGAAGCTGCTGAGCAGAATCAAATGCTGCCAGCGCTGCTGCACGCTCATACGGGTCATGAACGGGTTCTGCATCCGCCGCCGCGCCACCGCCTTGCTGCGCCAGATAATCGCGTTGTGCAGGAACATGGCGCCGATCACCAGCAGGATGAGCACTGTATAAATCCAGCGCACCCAGCGCACCGCGATCGAATCGATATCGTTTCCGCGCACGCCGTCCTGCAAGTGCACCTTGGTCTGGATGAACTTGGCCGTCACGCCGCGATGGCACTTGCCGCAGGTCGCCTCAAGATGCGCCGCATTGATCGTCGACCGCGGATCGCTCGAGGGCAGTATGTCGTGCACCCCATGGCAGCTTGAGCAATTCGCCGCCACCAGCGACCCGCCCTCCGTCGCCAGCCCGTGATAGCTGTCGAAGTAGCTGGTCACGCGGTTGCCCGGCACGCCAAACTCCTGGCTCAGCCGCACTCCCTCGTGGCACGGCGCGCAGGTATCCCGCGAAACGTTCTGTTCCGCAACCGGCGCGTTGGGATTGTGCGGGGACTTGATGGTGTGAATGCCGTGGCAGTCGGTGCACACCGGCGCCAGCGCATTGCCGTGCGCAATTGCCTGCCCATGAATGCTGGCATTAAACGTATTCGCGATGTCCGTGTGGCATTTGCCGCAGGTGCCCGGCACATTGAACTTGGAGATCGGCGACTGCGGATTGTTGGCCGGCAGAATCTCGTGC
>Ga0187812_1000065_pt1 | contig 37607 bp, 40 predicted proteins | sample NC_S_2_FD_130582 | JGI IMG/M metagenome (GOLD analysis project Ga0187812, IMG submission 130582) | Wetland sediment microbial communities from Neuse River Estuary, North Carolina, USA - ASW-S_2 | ecosystem: Environmental > Aquatic > Freshwater > Wetlands > Sediment | place: USA: North Carolina...
CAGCCTCGTATGCGCTTTCAGCAGTTTCTACTACAAGTTTACCATCGAGAATCGGGCCTGAGTAGATAGGCTGACCTCCGGGACCATCGCTTTGCTGCCCACCATCCACAATCTCGGCTACACTCAAGGCGCGCAGCTTTGCCAGTGCTGCTGCATCCGTGCCCTCAATACCATGCTTGCGCGCAAAATTTATTCCGATAGTTTCCGCCGAAACGGAGTAATAGGGATTGGAATTGTCTTTACTTATCGGTCTACCAGTGAGGACACCATCGCGGCCGCCGCCAGACTCGATGATCGCTTTTTGGAATAGGCCTTTCACACTGGGTATAGTCAGTAGTGAATGTACTGAGACTCCACCGGCAGACTCTCCGAAAATTGTAACATTGTTAGGATCACCCCCAAAAGCAGCTATGTTATTCTGCACCCACTTTAACGCGGCTATCTGGTCCATGTAGGCATAGTTACCTTTGGGTTCTTCCGGGTGCTCAATGGTTAGTGAGGGAAACGCGAAGAAACCAAAACGTCCTAGACGGTAGTTGAAGGTAACTAGGATTACTCCTTGCTTAGCGAATTGAATTCCCGAGAAGTCAGGCTGGGAGCCGCTGCCGAAGACGAAAGCGCCGCCATGAATCCACACCATTACCGGCAGTTTCGATCCAGTCTTAGTACCTGCAGGCTCCCACAAATTGAGATACAGACAATCTTCCGATGAGCCGGTCGCAATGGATCCGGAACTGCGAGGCCATCCTGCCTGAGCACAATTTGCACCAAACTTACTAGCATCACGTACTCCCTGCCACTTGTGTACGGGTTGCGGCGGCCGCCAGCGATATTCTCCTATAGGCGCAGCCGCATAGGGGATTCCCTTGAAGCTGTCTACTTCTCCATCTGTTGTACCACGCACGACTCCATTAGCTGTGATGACTTTCGGCTCATTGACCAAAGTATCATTGACTATTGTTTGCTGAGCATGCACAGAACAAGCGATAAAAAATAACATAAATACTGATAATAATTTTTTCATTATGAACTCTTTCATTTTAGTAAAGACATTTTTTCATCAAACTTGTTTTTCAAAGTGAGATATTTTTGTAAATAGGTTTAAGTTTATCAAGTGATATTCAGTCAAAGAATAACCTTCTAAAAATTTATACTTCTTACTATTTTTTATTACTTATCTCAATTCAAAAGAACAATTTATTATTTAAATATCAAGCTTTCTAGATCCCATCCATTTTATAATTTCCGGATTACGATGATCGAAAAACATACTGGTTTTCATATCAAGAGATGCTATGGCACTCATATCTTCGGTGCTTAATTCAAAATCGAAGATGTTAAAATTTTCAATCATTCTTTCTTTGCGAACTGATTTAGGAATAACTACTACTCCTCTTTGTGTAAACCATCTAAGTATTACCTGAGCAACTGATTTATTATATTTCTCAGCCAAAGGAACCAATAGTTCATTACTGAATATATTATTTTTCCCTTCGGCAAATGGTCCCCATGATTCAATCTGCACGTTATTTTCTTTTAAAAATTTTTGAGTTTCAATTTGTTGATTGAAGGGATGAGTTTCAATTTGATTTACTGCGGGAACAACTTCATTAAAAGTAATTAAGTCCATCACACGATCCGGGTGAAAGTTGCTTACGCCAATTGCCCTAACTTTCCCATTCTTATATAATTCTTCCATTGCCCGCCACGAACCATGCACATCCGCGTAAGGCTGGTGAATAAGGTATAAATCCAAATAATCCAATTGCAGTTTACTTAAAGATTTTTCAAAAGCTCTTTTTGTCTTTTCGTAGCCTGTGTCTTGAACCCAAAGCTTAGTGGTAATAAACAATTCTTTTCTATCTACGCCGCTTTTTTTAATTGCTTTGCCGACTGCTACTTCATTCATATAGGAAGCTGCCGTATCGATTAAGCGATAGCCTGTTTGAATAGCGTCAAGAACACTTCTTTCACATTCTGATAAATCAGTTACCTGAAAAAGACCGAAACCTAAAATCGGCATTTCAATACCGTTATTTAATTTTACCGTTTGCATAATTTTTTCTTAATTTTTTAAATTGACTTTAGTTTCATTTCCTAATAAAGAGGATCAAAGTCCTGTTCTCTTTTCCAACTCTTCCGGATACCGGTCGCCAACTACTTTGATTTTTTCAAGCGCAGAATTAATTTCACTTAGTTCACCGCCAGTCAGTGTAATTTCTGCCGCACCGATGTTTTCCTCAAGCCGGTGAAGTTTTGTGGTTCCCGGAATCGGTACGATCCAGGGCTTCTGGGCAAGTAACCATGATAATGCAATTTGTGCCTGCGTTGCATTTCTTTCTGCTGCAATCTTGCCGAGTAAATCAATTAGACCTTTGTTTGCCTTTCTATTCTCTTCTGTAAACCGCGGTACGATGTTTCTGAAATCTGTTTTATCAAACTTCGTATTCTCGTCTATCTTTCCTGTAAGGAAACCTTTTCCAAGAGGACTGAATGGAACAAATCCGATCCCGAGTTCTTCCAGTACTGGTATAATTTCTTCTTCAGGTTTTCGCCACCACAACGAATATTCGCTTTGCAATGCAGTAACCGGCTGAACAGCGTGAGCGCGGCGAATTGTTTTAACTCCTGCTTCAGAGAGACCGAAGTGTTTTACTTTCCCTTCCTTTATCAAATCCTTTACTGTTCCGGCTACGTCTTCAATAGGAACGTTCGTATCAACGCGGTGCTGATAGAAAAGATCAATTGCATTAATCTTAAGCCGTTTCAGCGAGGCTTCAGCCACTTCCCTAATATGCTCAGGGCGGCTGTCCTGTCCCTGCATCTTCCCGTCAGAACCAAGTTTGAATCCGAATTTTGTTGCAATTTTAACCTGACCACGAAAAGGAGCGAGGGCTTCGCCGACAAGTTCTTCATTTACGAAGGGACCATATGCTTCGGCAGTATCGAAGAATGTTACGCCGAGTTCTACTGCTTTATGTATTAATGAAATCATTTCCTTCTTTTCAGGATACGGAGGGAAAGCAAAGCTCATTCCCATGCAGCCAAGTCCTATTGCTGAGACTTCCAGATCGCTGTTTCCAAGTTTGCGCTTCTTCATAATTATATTCCTCATAAATTCGTTATTAAAATATTCCAAAACTTACGATGCTAAATTAGGTAAGAAGATAAGGCAGAACGTATACAAAAGGCGGGATTACGGATACATTTTTACGTGTACATCGTTTGCGTTTTATGTTTGGTTAAACCGTGTGAAAACAAGTTGAATGATAAAATTAGATTGCTGTAACTTAACGTACGAAGTTATTTCCCGGAAATTATATGGCATAAAATAAAAGCAAACGGCAAAAATATTCTAATTAGCTCACCATGCATCTACAAAGTGGCAAACAGCTATTCCAAGGCTTATTTTAATTTGTGGAAGTTTAAAATATTTTTCCATTTCATTCGTCTTTATATATAAGAATTAGAAAAACCGGTTAATGACAGAACAAGCAGAGACAATCGAAAAAGCTTTAGCTAAAGAAAGAAGAGGTCTGTTAAGCTTTATCAGAAGGTTCGTTTCTTCAAAGGAAGAAGCGGAAGATATTTTACAGGATGTTTTCTTTCAGTTTATTGGCTACGCTAATATTGACGTAATCGAGAAAATAAACAGCTGGCTTTTTAAGACTGCTAAAAATAAAATTATCGATAACAGCAGGAAAAAAAGAAGTGAAAGATTTTCGGAGATTATCGGTAAGTACTTCGATGACGACGAAGTTTTTTCTTTCGAAGATCTTATTCCGTCAATTGATTTAACGCCTGAAGAATTATTTCTCCGTGATGAATTCAACGAAGTCTTTGAATCCGCGCTGGCAGAGCTTCCATTAGAGCAAAGGGACGTTTTTCTGATGAATGAAGTTGACGCTTTGTCATTCAAAGAAATTTCCGAATTAACCGGCATAAGCGTAAATACACTTTTATCGCGCAAACATTACGCGGTAAAACAATTAAAGAAAAAATTAATTAATTATTTGAACGGGTAACGATATGCATCATACATTTAAAAAGAAATTTATCGGCAGAGCAATCGCGTTTGTAATTGTATTCGCCGCTGTGCTAACCACTCTTGTTTTCCTTTTGTGGAACTGGCTTATGCCGGCAGTATTTAAGCTGCCGGAAATAAGTTTTCTGCAGGCATTCGGAATATTACTGCTGTCCAAAATTTTATTCCTGGGATTTCACAAGCGGCCCGGCTCGTCTCACGACTTTAGAACAAGAGAATTCTGGAAGAAGAGATTTGAGGAAGAGCATAAAGCTGCGGGTGAAAGTCCTGAGGCAGGTAAGATTTAAAATGCTTAAATCAATTTCCCGTCAGTTCGGAAACCCGCGCGGCGTTCCGGGTAAAATCGTCGGATATATTTTAGCAAAAAACAATACGGATCGAATCAAATGGCTGATTTCGGAAATGAATATTAAGCCTGATGAAAAAATCCTTGAAGTCGGCTTTGGTCCCGGTATCGCCGTTGAAATGATTTCTTCAATGCTTACTACCGGCACTATAACCGGCGCCGATATTTCGGAAGTAATGTTTAACCAGGCTCTAAAAAGAAATATCAAAGCTGTGAAAAAAGGAAAAATAAAGCTTATTAAAGGCACCGCAGGCGATATCAATCGAGATGAAAGATTCGATACAATCTTCGGAATGAACGTCCACATTTTTTGGAACGACCCGGTTGGAGAAATTAAAAAGCTAAAACAATTGTTAAAGAATTCCGGCAGGTTAATACTTGCTCTTCAGCCGAGGTCCGCGAATAATGATGAGATGGTTTTGAAAGAAGCCGAAAAGACAAAAGAATATTTCAGGCAGGCAGCGCTAAAAATTATCGGCTTCAAAATGTTTCCCCTGAAGCCGCAGTCTGTTTTTTATGTAGCCGGCAAAATTTAAAAAAGAATATCATAATTTTTAATCAAAGGTTTAAGAATGACGGATATAATAATTTTGAAAACAAATATTAAATCAAAAAGAGATTTCATGTCTGTCAAGAATTCTCTAAAATATAATTATGAAATTAACGAGTGCACCGTCGATCTTGAAGACCGTGACAAAGTTTTGCGCGTAATTGGAAACGACCTGGATGAAGCCGAAATAGTTTCCGTAGTAAGCGGGCTTGGATTCAAGTGTGAAGAGCTATTATAAAAATCTCTAACTGCAAACTCTCAAAAATTATATGTAAATCCGAGCCACGGAACAAACGGGAATGTATTGCCATTTAGAAATTCCGCCGTAGTAAATAAACCGAAATCGCCGGCTACTTTATCTCCGAAAAACCTGATACCGATTGAATACAGCCCGGAACCGTTTAAGAAAGTAAAATAGTCTTCAGATATTAACTTTGCACTGCTGGAAACTCTTAGCTCTCCGCCAAGCAGCAATAGACCGGTGCTGTTGCCGCTGTTAGAGGAGGCTGTATTTATTACGCCTAATGTAAATGCGAATATACTCCTGCTAAAAGTGGCTGCCCCGTAATAAACAAATTGAGCCTCGCCATATCCGTTAGTAATATTAGCGACCATGCCCCCGGCTGCAAGGCAAAGGTTATTTCCTTCAAAAGTTTTATTAAGGAACGTTGCTTTTATGCCTAAATAAAATAGCTGTGCCGTTGCGTTGGGCAGAAGGCTTACTCCGCCTCCAATCGAAATAACATTATCGATGCCGCCTGAAAGCGTGGGAAAGAATACCATGTAATCTGAAAAAGAAACCTGCCCTCCTTCAATAGGCTCTGCCGTCGGTCCGAAAAACAAATGAGATTGATTCGGATCTTTGCTGTATACATTGACTCCTGCTGATTCTCCTTTCGGCTCTTCCACTCTTCGAATTTGCGAAACGGGAATTATCATAATTATATCATCCGGGGTTTTAATGATAATGGAAGTATCGCTTACAGAAGTAATCTTACCCCTAATCAACTTACCGTCTTTTAATTCCAGATCAATTGTTTTAACGCTAACAGCGTACTTGACTTTTTGTGAAGTTGAATCCGGAGGAGAAATAAATGAATCATGAATTTTTACGGTCCTTCCGTCATCAAGCTGCAGCTTTGTATATGATGCTTCCCTCTCAATTACTTTACCTGCAACTACTTCTCCGTTTTTAAGCTTAATCTCTATAAACTTTCCTACAGTCAGAGAATCCTGCGCATACAACTGCGCCGAAGAAATGATTAAAAAAATTAATAAAGAACCTTTAATGAATTTGTACATATTCATACTCCCTAAAATTTTGTTAAACGAACGCCGCCGGCTTAAATTGACGGCATCTTTACTATTCTACCTATTCAATAATATACATATGCTTTGTTCCCGGATAATAATTAGAATGCGGGAATAAAAGATAACCTTCACGGGTCAAACTTGGACCTGCTTCTTTAACATAAGATCCTAAATTTAATGTCCAGAGTATTTTTCCTGAATTACTAACGGCTTGTACATCGTAGCTTGATGAACCTGCAAACGCAGACGTTTCTATGAATATAGTTCCTTCTGCATCGCAAACCAGGTGCGTCATGTAGTCACCGTGGTTAATTGGAACACTCCACCGCTTTTGTCCTGCGTTGTCTAATGAAATAAGATTTCCATAAGACAGAAAAGCAATGTTGCCGTTTGGATCAATTGTTACATTCCAATTTGCGCCTGCGTTAGCAATTTTCCAACGGACTTTCCCTGAAGAAGAAATAGAAAAAAGATCATTCCCGAAGTATGAGTAGACATTACCGTCTACATCAATACTAATTGCGCCCTGTTGACTGCCTCCCAATGAGTCTATGAATATTATATCTCCGTTTGTATTAAACGTGTAAAGAGACTGGTCAGCCGTACTTCCTCCGACATAAAAACGGCTTCCATCCGGAGCAAAGCTGATTGTCTCAGCATCGCCCCATGCAAAACTTCCTAAAGGCGCTCTACGCTGCCAAAGAATTTGTCCCGATGGATCAATGGAGTATAACGTTCCGGAATTAGTAATTGTATATATATTTCCCTTAAGATCGATTGCATTAGATTTCAGTAAAACCTGCCCGTCAAGTTTTGTATGCCATAGAAGAGTACCGTCATAGCTAAATGCGGAAAGACCATCATGAACGCCGATATATATAACTCCCCCGGCATTTACAATCGGTGAATTATTATTTGGCAAATTTAAATCTATAAATACCTTCCAGAGGATTGTACCGTTTAAAGTGATGGCATAAAAATTTGAATCCGAGGCAATATAGAAAACACTATCTGAACCTATTACCGCGTCGGTGGTGTTCTCGTCTAAAGGAACTTCAAGCTTTACTCTACCTACTGCAGGCCCTTTAAACGGACTTCTTCCTGTACATTGCGCGTCGTGTAAAGGTTTGGACCATGAAGTCTGCGCTAAAGTAGCCCATGGAATGTCATGTTGAGGTTTGATAACATAATGAGTCGTATCTCCGCCAGGAGTTGTAGGACTGCCTGACGCTTCTTCCTCTTTTGAACAGCCGGAGTAAATAAAAATTAAACAAGAAAAAATCAAATAAAAGTATTTCATAATGCCCTTTCTAACAACATAACTTATTTGTTTTTAAGCCGCTTAAAAAACACCAATATTTATTTCAGCTGGCTGACTCACCTCCGCCAGGGCGGATTAGAACATGCCTCCGCTGAAACAATTTTATTTAACAGTCCGCCTACATTTTTACCGCTTGCATTATCGTGCCGGACAATTTATAAAACAACATTACACAGCAGACTTTATATTATATCTGCGTCAAGAATAACCCACTTTCTCATGGCTTAATCACATCATCAATTGAACGTAAGAAGGATTTAACGGCGACAGCAAATCTCTCAGGCTGGTCTATATGCACACTGTGACCCGCTTCGGGAATTTGTTCAACTTGTAATCGCGGATTTATGCTTTGCAGCTCTTCTGCAACGGCAGAAGTAACCACACATCTATTGCCAAATACGAGAAGACTTGGAATATCAATCTTACTCATTAACTGCTTATAATCCGGATTCGGCGGCGTGAGAACATCGAAAGCCGCCATGCTGGTTTGAAGCCGTGCACGCGCGAATAACTCAAGTGTTTCCGGCGACCTGTTAGGATGTCTCTTCCTCGCATCGGATATTACTTCATCCAATGACATAATTAGAATCTTCCGGTGCTGATCTGCCACGTCGCTATCACGAACTTCGCGCTGAACTTTTGGACTTAAGAATGTTGGATCAGCTAAGACCAAACCACGGAGTATATTTGGTTTACGGCTTGCCGCCGCTACCGCGGTCATTCCTCCCATAGAATGTCCGATAATAATTGGAGGAGAAAGTTTTAAAGCTTTTATCAAACCGGCAGCATCGTCTGCATGGTCTTCGTACCGGTATCCATAATCAGGCGCGCTCGACTTTCCATGCCCCCTGGCGTCCGGCATAATTACATCGTATTCTTCTTCCAGAGCTTGTGCCAAACCTGACCAGCACACGCCGTTAGTCATTAATCCATGAAGCAAAATTACAGGCGGTTTGTTTCCACCTGTTCTTGTGTAGTAAATATTAATTCCGTTTGCTTCGCAGATTGCACTGTTCCAGTTGGTCATGTATTATTTCCGTAGAGTATAAGATTCATATTTTAGTTTATAATTTAACTCAGCCTAACACCCTGTGTTTCCCGCGCTGCTGTTAATTGAAGACGGAACTTTTTACTTACATGTCCGCTTCGACGAATTAAATAGTGTATAAACCGACGATCCTACAATGTACTAACCCTTATTGATATTCCGTCTGTTAATCGTAAAAAGTCTTTCGAATTTAGCGTTAAAATCTCATCAACTTTTGCTTTTATCGCGCATTCAACAACTATTGCGTCATAAATAATTCCGCCGGATAAATTTGAATTACTCATTTTATCTACAATTTTAAAACAATCTTCATCGGTTAGGTAAATGCTCTCTGCTATATTCATGATGTTGTTTTCAATTAATCGTTTTGCAATTACCGGCGTAATTTTGGGTTTAAATGGAGCGCTCGTTAATACACTGTATATCTCCAATATTGTATGCGATGAAACAAATAATTGAACTTCTTTGTTTCTAGCTTTCATTAAGTTTGACAATGCGGATTTATGTTTTGGATGGGATTCAACAAAGGCAGCTATTAATACGGAGCTATCAAATAGAATTTTCAACATTAGCCCTTATTTGTTAATAATTTGTGCGTCCGTCTATTCCTATCGGACTTTATCAAATCACTTTTTTTGTCTTCCAAGCTTCCGGTGAAAACAAGAATCCCATCTCTATCAACAACAGGCTTTTTTTCTTGGACCAATTCTATAACAATTCGTTTTCCATCTTCCGAAATGTTCAACGTTGACTTTGAATTTATTCCAAGTTGTTCACGAAATCTTTTGGGAATTATAATTCTGCCGAATTTATCTAATGTGGTTACCATAATTTTCTCTGATATTTATTATTGGCAATATAATATATCGATTTGCCAAAATCAAATTTAGGTTTATAACACTTTGACGGATTAAAGAAGTTATACCATTTTTATTTTTCAATTACTATCTCATTCTTTGAATAAAAAATTCCTCTGGTTGCTTGATTTAATACTTCTATTTCTTCTTTATAGTAATTATAGTAATTGAAGTCAGTGCTGGGATATACTCCAGGCAAATATTTATAATCCTTAATTTCATACTTCAGACTAATAAGATATTTACCTTTTGGTAAAAGATAATCTTTTAGAGAATAAGCTTGCATTATAAATGGTGGAAAATGAATTGATGCGAAAGGTTCAAGTTTTATAAGATTCTTTTTCTTTGGTAAAGTGATTGGAATAGCTTCACAACCGATGGGCAAATTTCGTCTAATAATCTTACCGCTTTCATTTTTTACAATAATCGATACTGTATTAAAACAAGGTAAATCTTCAATTAAGTATATAGGATATTTTGTTTTATTTGTGAACGTAAGATATACAGTTCTGTAATCTCGGCTTAAACTATCTATAAATATATCTAACATTTCGTCGGGCTTGTAAGTGTTGAATAAGTTATGATATTCTTTTATTGAATCGGGCATTGAGACAGAAACCCTAAGAACTTTTAAACTAAAGTTTTTTGTTAGGTTAGAATTATTTTCGGTTAATTCTATTGTATCCTTTTGAGCTGCATAACCTATATAGCTGCATTTTATAATGTATTTCCCCAAAGGGACATTTATAATTTTATAATCGCCTTTATAATTTGCGGCTGTGCCAAGACTTGTATTTAATAAAAGAATATTTGCACCAACAAGAGAACTGGAGCTATCTCTAAAATCAACTACTCTACCATTTATAGTCCCAGTTTGACAGTATATTGTAGTTGAAAGAAAAAATAAAAAAAATATATATTTCATATTTCCATCAAACGGTATTACAGTGTTGCCTTTCACCCGCCTCTGAATTTTTTTAATTGTAGAGACGACCCGGCGGATTGCCTCCGTCTTAATATTTTATATCACCAGCACCTTGAACAAAAAACTTGTTTTATCTACCAACTTTGTAAAAACACAATACTGCCGCCTTTGGCTGATTAAAGCTGTTATATTGCATATTATAAAATAATGCATAGTAGGTCGTTTCACAATGTATCTCTATGAATAATACTTTTTCAAACGATTTTTACGCAAATTAATTCTGTTTATCTAACGGAAAATATCTCTCTTTGATAACGTTAAAATGGTGAAGTTGATGTCCAATGATATTAAATCCCATTGCCAAAACGGACATCTCGTATTTGTAGAATTTACAGTTTGTCTCTAATATTTGTCGGTTGTATGAGTCAAACATTGCCTTTGTTGCAATTCGAACTACCCGAAGTTCAGCGATTAATTGTTCTATAGATAATTCATCAGCGTTTGAATTATTTGCCATAATTTCTTGGTCAAGTCCTTCAGGTACTATTCCTACATTTCGTGCAAACACAAGCGTTCGATAGCACCAAATGCGCTCCCAATCGATCAAATGTTGGATTATCTTATTGACTGACCATTTCCCATCTGCGTAAACTTTAAGCCCAATTCGCTTTAGTTGTGCAACGTCTAAATCATCGATTTGTCTCAAACTTTTATCGAAAGCATCGGCAAGTTCAATATCCTCAACCAAATTAATATAGTACTCAAAGTATTCCGGTAATTCCTTTATGTCTGATCTTTTCATAATCTATGCTTAATATATTGTTAATTAAATATAAGTCTTTTAGTATTAATTTTTTGCAATATGACCTGCTTGCCGCTAACCCGGCGGGTCGTCTCTGTCTTAATATTTTTTATCTCCACTACCCAGAACGACAAACTTGTTTTGTTTACCTACTTTGTAAAAACACAATACTGCCGCCTTGGCGCCGGTAAATATTATTCTTTATCTCCGGATTGTCTTTTTACTTACCTTTCAGACTTTGGCTGATTAAAGAGGGTTATACCGCTTTTTTATGATGTGAAGATTTTAATTCCCCTTTATTATACTTATGAATTATACTGGAAATCAGTGTTTGATAGGGAATTCCTTCTTCTACTGCCTTTACTTGTATATCATGATAATCTTTTGAAGTTAACCTAATATTTATTCTTTTGCTTTTCGATATACTTTCTTTTGCTGCCTTAACATAGATTTTTTGGTCTTTCTTTTTAATAGGCTTCCATTCACCTTTTTCGTAAGACTCTACTAATTCTTTTTCTTCTTTATCTATATATTTCATTTCTATTCTTCCTTATTTAAATACTTCTTTGTCGCTTCTCTGCTTGGATAAATTGTCTTCAAAAAATACTTTTCTTCATCTTCTACAAATGGGGCAAGGTATGCATAATCTCTTGCTTCTATGATAAATATCTTTTGATTCGGAAATTTCTGTTTATTTGGATGTTCAACTACTTCTAATAATTTGTTATTCGAGAGTGATAATACAATTTCTTCAAAAGATATATTTCCTGTTGCCTTTAAGAGATTATTCTTATCTTCATCCCAAGCAAAATACTTCATTTATTTAATTTCCTTTTTGTGTGCCTATTTGACACAAGTAAAAATTAATAAAGCATTACGATTAAATCAAGCGATTGCCTTTATATCTTTATATATTAAATGTAGTATCTAATGCCTAATAACGCCGTTGCCGATAAGGCGCCCGCCTCACTTTGCGTATCGAAGCGTGCCGCCCCGCCTCTGCATTTATTTTTTTAATTGTAGAGACGACCCGGCGGGTCGTCTTTTTCTTAATATCTTTAGTCACTAACACCTTGAACAAAAAACTTGTTTTGTTTACCAACCTTGTAAAAACTTAATATTGAATTCTATTAAGAATTTATTTTTACCATATAACCTGGTTCTGTAAAACATAACTATATCTCCATCAACTGTATCGTTGAAAACAATTTCCATATCTGCTGGTAATGCTTCTAATTGTTTTCGTAACTCACCGACTGTTATTCTATTTTGTGCTTCAAATTTTCTTAGCTCAGTTCTTTTTTTATTCATAAATCCTCAACTTTAAATTTTATTTTATAGTATTGGCAAGATAGTTATTTCCCTTTATTCATTGATTTCATAATTTTGGTCAGTGAGTTTGTAGCATTCTGAGCGATAATTTCTGATTGCTTAAATATTTTACTGCCTAATTGTATATGATATGTTTTCTCATCTTCCCAATATTTCAGATACTCATCATATGACTTTATACGCAAATTATGACTTTCACGAATTTTCTTATCTATCTTTTGAAACGCCGTAGGAACAACTAACCTGCCATTTTGCAAATAGTCACCTTGCCAACCTGCATTAGTTACAAAGCTAGCATCTTTTATGGATTCGCGCACGTCATCCAATGATGACGAACTGTTGTTTAATCCATTCATTGTCTGCGCAACCTTCATGCCTTGTTCATTTTGGGTATTTAGGTAGCCACCTGCAGAACTGATATAAGCTTTCTCCGGCTCTAAAACAGCAACGGCATCATTTGATGTTTGTAAGTTAGATTCTCGTATACTTTTATTAGAAAAACTGTTTATCATATAACTAATCATTATTGAGATAACAATAAGAATTATGAAAAAAGCAAAACAACCATTAACTCGACTATATTTATAACCACAATTAGGACAAAATTGTGCATTGTTGGCAATCATTTGTCCACAAGTTTTACATGGTTTCATTTTCATTTTTTAACTCCTAATGTTGGGTAATATAGCGTTGTTGTTTTTAAGCTATCGACCTACACACAAAAATACAACAATAAAAAACTTTGCCGATAATTATTTATAAATTTATTTTATTCACTACACTCAAAAGCAACTAACTTCTATAACGCAATTTAAATGCAGAAAAATATAGCAATTTTTAAAACAGTCGCTTTGAGTTACGGGTTATATTGCGTCTAACATTTTTCTTATTTCTTGCTCGTATAAAGAATAGTTCATCCATTCCAATTTATTTAAAATGTTTTCAGCAAAATGACCATGATTACTGCCATCTAAATCGAAATAAGAATTTTTATACCACTTTTGAAATCTTTCACTATAATAATTGCAGAGACGATAAAAGACAGTTGGAGTTGGTTCATTAAATTTTTTGTCTTCATAGTGCATTGCTTGATTACGACCAGCAAATACTATTAGACCAGAAGGTATATCCTCAATCACTCTACCAATACAGAATTTAGCTGCCGAAGTATTTTCCTTTATAACATTTTTAAATTCATGCGGCACCGTAGTGTTATTAGAAAATAATTTTATGGCAGTATATCCGAACTGAAGTATTGCGCCACACAAGGTAGAACGCGCAAATGTTTCAAACGCAAATTCATTGTCTCTTTTAGTTCGTTCGCCAATAATATCTTTATTTTCTTCTTCCCATTTATCTCTCTCTTTGCGATATTCTTCCGTATTAGTATCGCCACAATAAAAAAATACAGGTCTTTCAGGTTCTTTCATTAATTCATAGTAAGAATAATAGGAATCATAAATCCTTTTGACTGCGCTTTCTGTTTGTTTTAGATATTGATCGATTGTTTCCATTTCATTTGCGATAAACCATTACTTAACCCGAATCTGCGGTCTTCAATCCGGCTGTTAATTATTAAAAACATTTCATACCTATCAGCCGCTTTATTTATTTTTTCTTCTTCCTGGATTATTCTTTGGTGTGTGTCTTTATACTTATTATTTATTCCCGCCGTGACTTGCGCCCTGCCCGCTTGAAGAAATCTTCTTCCTTCATCTTTCCTATTTACCGTTACATGTTCCAAAAAGTTTCCCTAAATAATTATCTTTTTGTTTTCCTCGCCTTGTCTACGACGAAGCCGAAGACTAAAAATTATTTTTCAATAATTTAATCGGCACAATTTAATTATACTCTTTACCTTATCAAAGAATAAAATAAAAATAATGGCGACCTCCGAGGTTACATAAATAGAACATACTCTATAAAATATAATCATTCTAATTTAGCAACCTCGAATCGTTAGTCAGTTCATGCCAAAAGGATCCGCAAAGGTTGTGTCTTCTGCTACAAAATCAGCTATATCTTTAAGGAAACACTCTCTTAGTTGTCTTGATTTTTAGATCACAACGGAATCCGCAAAATTATATTCTCTTACTATTTTTGAAGTAGCCATAATATTTCTCCTATTCTAAGTTTATATAACTTATTATAATTTAATAAATTAGCTGATTACCGGCATATTAGTGTTAAATACCCGGTACGCAGATAAAGAAACTTTTTTCGTTGGTCTTAGTACACTGTTCGAAGGTTCTTGTACAGCGTTCGTTAATGCCGATACACTGTTCGAAGCTTCTTGTAAAATACACTTTGCGTTCACTACGTTTTCGTTGCGTGCTCTGCGTGAAATGGGTTTTGTTTCTCGCGGAGATCGCTGAGTATCCGCAAAGAGCGCAGAGAATTTATTCTGTGTAACTTTTCCTCCCCTTCCACAAAAAGGAGAGAATACTTATTTTAAGAACGCTTTCGGCAGCGGCAGGGGCACGCAATTTCATTTCCTTATAATTGAAAAGATTTCTTATATTTCATTCATACTTTATAAAACAAAAATTACAAACGGAAATTTATCAAGGGATACACCGATGAAAATGTCTGGCGGACCTGCGTCATTAAACATGAAGATAGCGTTATTAGTTCTTGCTGTATTAATTGCCGGGGGAACATTATTCTACACCCAGAACTTAGTAGTTCGTCTGCAAGAAAAGGAAAGACAGATTGCAGAGCTTTACGCGCGGGGCATAGAATACGTCGCCAACACATCATCACCTGAAACGGATATTACATTCCTCTTTGAAAATATATTAAAGCCGATAGACTTCCCGCTTATCAATTCCGATCCGAAAGATAGAGTTATAATTACGGACAAGTATGATATAAAAGATATTAGGAATATTAAGTACGATACTTCGTTGACCAAAAAGCAGCTTCAAAGATACTTTGAGAATAAAATTAAAGAGATGGATAAGATACACAAGCCTATTTACATTACTTATAAAGATTCCGTGCTGCTTCAGAAGATCCATTACGGCGACTCCGACCTGATAAACCAATTAAAATATTATCCTACACTTCAGCTAATTATCGCGGGACTTTTTATTATCATCGGCTACATCGGCTTCAGTAACATAAAGCGCAGCGAGCAAAGCAATATATGGGTCGGCATGGCAAAGGAAACGGCTCACCAGTTCGGCACACCTATATCAAGCCTTATGGGATGGCTCGAAATGCTTAAGCTAAGCTACAAGGATAATGATAAAGTTCTGGATATTGCCGATGAAATAGACAACGACGTCCAGCGGCTGAATAAAATTACTTACCGCTTTTCAAAGATCGGCGCCAAGCCTGAGCTTAAAGAAAAAATAGTATATGAAGAAATAAAAAGAGTAGTAGATTATTTCCAAAGAAGGCTTCCGCAAACCGGCAAAAGCGTTGAGCTTTCTCTTACCGGCGATCAGATTGCCGGCTCGGAGTTAAATTCGGAATTATTCGAGTGGGTAATTGAAAATCTTATCAAGAATGCCCTCGACGCAATTGAAAATAAAAAAGGCGAAATAAAAATTGCTATAACCCCGAACAGAGATAAAATAGAAATAGATGTTTCCGATAACGGCAAAGGCATAGAAATGAAAAGGAGAAAAGATATTTTCCGACCCGGCTACAGTACAAAAAGAAGAGGCTGGGGTCTTGGTCTCAGCTTGTCTAAGAGGATTATCGAAGTTTACCACAAAGGAAAAATATTTGTTAAGACTTCTTCACCCGGCGAAGGCACAACCTTTAAGATTATTTTGAAACGATGCTGAGCAATTTGCCTGTTATTAGCCAATGTTATAAAATTATTCTCCAATGTTTACATGTAAAAAGTGTTTCATAATAGGTAAAAAATACAAAAGTCTAAAAATGGTTCAGCTAATAGTTGTTTTTTATTCTGTAATTAAAGTCTACCGGCTGGCACGTGAGTTGAATAACTAAATCTGAAAATAGAAAATAGTTTTAAGCATAACTCCCCCCCATGAATGTCACAATTGGCGGTTTGATTATCCCTCAATCAAACCGCTCCTTCTTTTAAACCAAACCGGACGATTTTCTCAAGGAATAAAAATTATTTAAGTGATGTAATATCTATACCCGCGCGGCTTGATCTATCATGCTGTTTAACGCGGAGAATATTTCGGCTTTGCCGGATTCAACTCCCAGCAATATTTCTCCGATGTTTTTAATTAGGACAAATTTAATTTTCCCGCTCCTGTTCTTTTTATCCAGCAGCATTGAGCTGTAAACATTTTCAAAATTAATACCGGTAAGATTTTTCGGAAGCTTTACCTTTTCAGTTAACGTAAGCATTCTCTTTAAGTCGAGTTCTTTTATCAAACCCAGGTTCTTTGATAAATGTAGAGCTGAAATAATTCCCGCGGTTACAGCTTCACCGTGCTTTATCTTGAAATTTAATTCGGTCTCAAATGCGTGCGCAAACGTATGCCCGAGATTTAATATCTGTCTGAGTCCGCTTTCTTTCTCATCCTGCGAAACGACAGACGCTTTTATCATTGCCGATCTTTTTACAACATAGTTAATGATTCTGCTCTCTTTCCGCAGAAGGCTGTCAAAGTTCTTTTCAACAAAGAAATAAAAATTTTCATCTGATAAATAAGCGTATTTAATTACTTCGCCTAACCCGGAGATCAATTCCTTCTGCGGCAGGGTTTGCAGAAAGTCCGTGTCAATAAAAACAAATTTAGGCTGATAAAAGCTGCCTACCATATTTTTATTCTTTTGAAAGTTTATACCGGTCTTCCCGCCGATAGAGCTGTCTACCATTGCCAGCAAAGTAGTAGGCACGTGAATTAAATTAACACCGCGCATAAAAGTGGAAGCCGCAAAGCCGGCTAAGTCTCCCGTAACTCCGCCGCCTACAGCCGCGATCAAAGTGTCCCTCCCGAAATTATTATCGAGCAATGCGGAATAAATCTTATTAAGCTCCACGTAGCTTTTACTTTGCTCGCCAGGTTTTAAGAAATATAAAAATCTCTTTTTAGTCTCATTGAAAAAAATATCCTTAACCTTCTCAGCCCAGAAATTTTTCAGGTTTTCATCCATAATAATGAAAATATTTTCCGTCAGCTTATGCTCGTTAATAAGCGGCAATAGTTTATCTAAAATAGAGCCGCCGGTATAAACCGGATATGATCTTTCATTTAACGAAACCGGTATTTTTTCCACTTGGTTATTTGCCTTTCTAAGTAATTAAAAAAATTCGCCCGAAAGAATTTTGTTTGCGATCTTATCAACTGTCTTACCTATTGATATGCCGTCGGTTAAAATGGTATAATCGGCTTGGTCATAATATTTTTCCCGCTTGCTTAAGATACTTTGAAGCCTGCCGATAAAATCTTTTTTTGACAATCCGCCGGAAGCGCCGCCGGTTAGAAGCGGTCTATCATTTTTAAATTTAAGCCGCTCATACGCGACTTCGGGTGAAACTTTTAGATAAATAATTTTACCGTTCTTCTTAAAAAAATCCAGGTTGCTTTGATTCGCCACTGCCCCGCCTCCAAGCGATATAATAATGTTGTCGCTGTTTGAAAGCTCCGTAAATGTTTGCCGCTCGACTTCTCTAAAAAAGTCTTCGCCTTCGCCGCTAAAAATCTCAGAGATTTTCTTCCCCAGCTTTTTCTCAATTACCTGGTCCACATCATAATAATTCCAGCCGAGCGTATTGGCAAGTATCGGTCCTATGGTGCTTTTTCCCGCTCCCATAAAGCCTGTTAAATATATTATATGGTGCTTCATTAAATTCTTTTTTTAATGTTTGCAATAAATAAAAAGTTTGATAAAAATAAAAACCCCCAGATACTTTCTGAGGGTTTTGCCAAAACTTATGTTTAATGTTATTTACTGGTAAAACTGCTGACGGTTATCAACAATTTTAGCATTCTTTTTCAGACCGGCAATCCACTCGCTCAAGAAGATATTCCTTTTTGCTTGAAGAAGGTTTTGTCTAATTGTGCTTGACTGGTTTGCAAAAGCGGTAGAATCAAAAGGAGTTCTTTGAAGCACCTTTATTAAGAAATATCCACGAGAACCTTTAACCGGGTCCGAAACAGTATTTAGCTTTAATGTTTTCGATTGTTCAATAAAATTATATTCAAATCCAAGGCTTGGAGCAGGCGTATTAGGCGTATAAGTGCCAGTCTCATTAACGGTAACCTTAGGGTCTATCGAAGAAACTTTTGTTAAGTCGCCTCCGATTTTATCCTTAATAGATTCCGCTTCCTTCAAAGCAATGGCAAATTTCTTTTCCCTGACAACCATAGATTTAACAATCGCCTTAACCTGTTCGAGAGATTTTACGCCTTCTTTTATTTCACCGGAAACTTTTACTACCGCATATCCTTCCTGGGTCTTTAAAGGATCGCTGATCGTATTAAGGCTCTTATCAAAAGCGAAATCTACAATATTTTTATTACTGCCAAGACCGGGAATACCATATGTATCTTTAGTGAACGCGGGAGTTTCCATAATTTTATAGTTCATCAACTGTGCTTCCTTTTCAAAGCCGTCTTTATTTGAAAGGAATGAAAAATCTTTCGCTGAATTTAGATTATCATCCTTGGTTGAAACAGAAGGTCCAATTGTGTTAACTAATCTTTCCACAATATATTTTTTACTTGATTTGCTGGTAACTTTAATAATATGGTAGCCGAAATTTGTTTTAATCGGTTTTTGAATTTCTCCAACTTTCCCGGAAAACGCGGCTTTGTCAAACTCCGGAACCATTTGTCCTTTTCCAAACCAGCCTAAATCGCCGCCCCGCATCGCGCTACCCGGATCGCGGGAAACCTGGCTTGCTACTTTAGCAAAATCTGCTCCGGCTTTTAATTCATCATATACTTTCATTGCCTCATCATAATTCTGCTGATCACTGCCGTATTGATTTATCAATATATGCGAAGCTCTAACCATAGGCTGATTCGATTCCACGCTTCCAAGGTAATGATACAATACGTAACCTTCCCGCGAAGCTATCGGTCCTACTATTGAACCGGGTTTAGAATTGTCAAATTTATCCACGGCTTCAACAGGCAGCGCGTTTACCGCAAGTGTGTCTATTGAATACGGAGTGGAAGAATATGTAGTTACTAAAGTTTTAAAGCTCGTAGTATCCGTTTGTGTTTCAGTTAAAATACTTTCAAGGTTGCTTTTTACAGTAGCAGAGTCTTCCGCTGAGGCAACATTCTTGAATAAAACATATTGCAATTTTCTTTGAGCCTTAATTTGAAATTTATCTAAATTATTGTTGTAATAATTTTGCAAATCTTCATCTGACACTTTAATAGTTGAATCCGGAATTTGGTCTATACTAACTAAAGCATATTGGGCGTCAATCTTTGTATTTTGATTTATGAATTCCCTTTTTATTTCCGGCTCACCAATTTCGACAGATGCAATCAGCATGCTTTGCAATTTCTGGTTTAACAAATTCTGTCTTATATAATCTTCAGCTTGAAGAAGCGGTTTCGCATTCCTCGGATCATACATAGCTCTCATATAAAGTTCTTTATTAAATTTTCCGGTTGAGTCGACAAAATTTTGTTTTAAAAATTGCGGCGGGTTGTCGCTTAATATAACATCACGAATTTCTTGGTCCGAAACGGTAATGCCCATCTTTTTTATTTCTTGTTCCAATAAAGTCTGGGTAACCAGAGCATCCCATACCTGGTCTCTAAACTGATCCATGTTATCGTCAGAAATATCTTTGCCTGTTTGAGCTTTTTGGTTTTGACGTTCGGTATCTATTGCTTTATTAAAATCTTGATATGAAATTTCTTTACCGTTAATAGAACCCACGTTATTTGATCTCGCACCAAAAATAGTCATAATATCCGAATTGGATATAATCATAAAGAGTGCAAAAAAAGCGCCGGTGCCAATAATAAAGATAGGAGTTAAACTTCTCATCTTGGCCATCATACCCATAACAATATCTTCTCCATATTATGGTTTAATAAATTTAAGAAAACAAAAATAGACACATGGCTGTAAAAAAGCAATGTTAAATGTTCTAAATATGTAATCATCTTAAATAGCTAACCGGAATCTACTACATTTAGATTAAATGAAGTTGACTTTGACCAATATCAAACATATTTTTGTTCGAATATTATTAATTGAAGAGGGCTCTTTCATGGAAGAAAATAATGATTTTTTAAAGTATGTTCCAATTTTCTCTGAACTGGACGACAAAACAATAGAACAAATTTCCAAGTTAGGAATAAAAAAATCTTTTGCAAAAGATTCGGTTGTCCTATTTGAGCATGAAACCGGTTCAGCACTTTTTGTAATTATTCAGGGGAAGTTAAAAGTTTCGCGCGTTAGTGACGACGGCAAAGAGGTCATTCTAACTATTCTCGGTGAGTCTGACTTTTTTGGAGAAATGGCAATCCTTGACGGCTTAACCAGGTCGGCTAACGTAACCGCGATGGAAGATGCAGAATTATTTATAATTCAACGCAGCGAATTTCTTAACCTGCTTCAGATTCATCCTGAAATTGCTATTGCGCTTTTGCAGGAGCTAACTCAGCGTTTGCGCGCGGCGGATATGAAAATTAAGTCACTATCTCTCAAAGACGCCGAAGGTAAAGTAGCTACTGTAATACTTCAACTTGCAGATGACATTGGCAAGATCAAGCAAGGCACTGTAGAAATTGAAAAGCTTCCCTTCCAGCACGACCTTGCCAACATGGCAGGAACTTCGCGGGAAACTATTTCGCGCACGCTGCATTCTTTCGCTAAGAAAGGTATGGTTGAACTTGACGGCTCGCGGTTGAGAATTATGGATTACGAAAAATTCAAGGAACTGTACGGATAATTCTCTATGGGTAAAGTTGATCTACATACTCATACATCATATTCCGATGGTTTTTATTCTCCGAAAGAATTAATTCTTAAAGCAAAAAATGCCGGCATAGAAGTTATCGGCATAACCGACCACGATAATGTAGCGGCAATATCTGAAGCTGCCGCGTTTGGAAAAAAAATCGGCGTGGAAGTTATCCCGGGAGTGGAAATAAGTACAGATGTTGAGGACAAGGAAGTTCATATTCTTGCCTATTTTATTGAAACCGACAACAGTGAACTTGAAAGATATCTGCAATTTTTTCGCGAAGAAAGATTAAAAAGAGCGGCAAGGATTGTAAACAAGTTAAACGCTCTCGGCTTATCGATTACGTTAGATAATGTTTTAGATAAAGCAAAGAATTCAGCTGTCGGCAGGCCCCATATAGCTCAAGCCATGCTGGATAAGGGATTAACTTCATCTTATTATGAAGCCTTTAATAAGTATATCGGCAACGGCTGCCCGGCGTATGAAAAGAAGGTACATCTTTCTCCGCAAAGCGCTTTTAAAATAATTAATGATGCCGGCGGATTATCTTTTATTGCTCATCCTGGCTTTATGCATGAATCATTATTAAAAGAAATTATTACAGCCGGAGTTGATGGCATTGAAGTAATTCATCCGTCTAATAATTCGCAACAAACCAGATTTTATCGCGGCATAGTTAACGAATATTTCTTGTTAGAATCAGGCGGTTCGGATTTTCATGGCGGCAAAAGAGATGATGAAGATAACTTAGGTAAATATTATACAAATATCTCCGTCGTTGAAGCAATGAGACAGCGCTTGCTAAAAAACAGCGCATAATTTTTTTAATTTAATTTTAAAATAAATGAATATAATAGAAGGAAATCTTTCCTGCTCAAATAATAAATTTGCAATTGTGGTTAGCCGCTTTAATGAATTTATCGGACAAAAACTTTTGGACGGCGCACTTGATTGCCTTAAAAGACACGAATGTCTGGACAAAAATATAGACGTTATAAAAGTACCGGGCGCATTTGAAATTCCTCTTACGGCAAGCAAGCTTGCCGAGAGTAAAAAATATAATGCGATAATTTGTTTGGGTGCTGTAATCAGAGGTGCTACACCACATTTTGATTATGTTGCGGGCGCAGCAAGCCAGGGTATTCTTGAAGCGTCTTTGAAATATAATATCCCGATTTCTTTTGGAGTTTTAACAACCGATAATATCGAACAAGCTATAGAAAGAGCAGGGGCTAAGTCAGGCAACAAAGGATGGGACGCAGCCATAACTGCTATTGAGATGGCAAATTTACTCACGAAGCTTTAAGTCTTCTTTCCATGACCTTCTCACTGAGAAAAATTTCGAATAAAAATTATTTCCCAAGCTTATTAATTTCCTTATTTACACTTCTTCTATATTTACCTTCATTAATGATACCTTTCTTAAATGACGAGATATCATTTATCAAAAGAAATCAAGTTTCTAATATTTGGGACTTTTTCAAATTGTTTGAAAAAAAAAGTTATGACGGCTATTATTACCGACCCTTAGCTAATTTTATTTCTGGCATAACTACTTTTTTTTCCCATTATGATGCGGGCTATTATAGATTATTTAATTTGTGTCTTCACGCTGTCTCCGGAATTTTGCTTTATTTCTTTTTATTAAATTTGCTAAAAGAAAATGGACGTGGAAAAATCATCTCCTTGTTCAGCTCTTTATTTTTTATTGCTTTCCCTTTAAACGATTATGTGATTTTCTGGCAGACCGACCTTTTCGATCGGCTGATGTTGATTTTTTATCTCGCCGGTTTAATAGTGTTTGTAAAAAATAATTTTAAGCCGGGCTACCTTTCTATGTTTTATTTTTTGCTGGCATTATTGTCAAAGGAAATGGCGTTCAGTTTTCCATTAACAATAATTTTAATTTTATTTTTCTCCCAAAAAGAAAAAAGACGGCTACGCGAAATCATCATACGCTCTTTCCCCTACATAATTTTAATGGCACTTTTCATTTTGTTTAGAATAATATTTTTTAACAATAATGTTTTTACTGCAAAGGACGCTCATTCCAACGGCACTATATTAATAATTCTAAAAAATTATGTCTTATTTATCGGTTTGCTCGTGTTCCCATTTTTTATACGGGAAGTGCAAAATATTTTCCTTACGCATAAATTATTTTTATATATTTCTGCTTCAGCGGTTTTGTTTCCCATTTTTTATCTCTTAAAAAATAAGATTAAAAAAGAGCCGGCATTGTTATTTTTTATTTTGTTTGTAATTGTTACAATAGCACCAGCCAGTAGACTATTTATGCGGTGGTATCTGTATCTACCTGAAGTCGGTTTTGCGGCTTTTGCCTCGTATTTTATTTTTTCCGCCAATTTTAATAAGGTTACAACCCCAATCATTATTGCCGCATCTCTTCTCATAATTTATTCAAGTGCATTTTTACTGAAGGAAATTGAGTGGATTGGGACTTCAAACAAAGCTGTTAATTCGCTAATGGTATTTATCACAAAAAATAGGAGCGAAATTAATAAAGACGGTAGAGTTGACTTCCTGACGATTCCGGCAAAAGTAAATGATATCCCGGTATTTAATCTCGGATTTGATCAACTATTTAATTTCTACGGCAATTTTCCCAGACCAGTTGAAGTTAATTTTTATTCCAAGTCTTATTTAAATGATTTTAATGACTCACTCCAAATTATCCGCACAAGCGATGACCTAATATTGAGTCAAATAAATGATAATTATTTTATACTTTTTAATGATGGAAAAAGTATTAATTTTGAAACTAATAATTTCGAGAATGAAACTAAAAGAGATCTCACAATCAAAAACACGGAGTTAAAAAATAAGATACTTTATACTTTTTCAAATGGAAAATTTTTAAAATTAGAGGAATAGAATGAAAAAAATAATAGGTATCTTATTCTTTTTTTCTGCTGCATGTCAGATGAATGCGCAGCAGGTTTCCGGCTGGCAAAATTATACGGATATGAAAAATGTTGCAGCAATTGCAACATATCAAAACGAAGTTTGGGCAGCATCAAGCGGAGGTGCGTTCCTTTATAATGCCGCTTCGGATTCATTCAAAACTTTTCATAAGACCGAAGGTCTTTCAGATAATTTGTTGACTGCTGTAACTGTTGATAAGTATGGCAAAATTTGGTTTGGAAGCAGCAGCGGTTCAATTAATGTATTTGATCCGTCTACTAATGTATTCCGGGCAATCTTAGATATTTATAATTCGGGGCAGAGTTCGAAACAGATCAATGAGCTTCAGGCTTCGGGTGATACAATTATTGTTTCTACCGCCTTCGGAATTTCTTTGATCAATCCCGCTAATTTAGTTTTCTACGATACCTTTTTTAAATTTGGTAATTTCCCTTCGAATACACCTGTTAATAGCACTTTCAAATCCGGATTAATATACTCAGCAACGCAAGCGGGTGTTGCAATACAAAAAAGCGGCGCTACAAATTTATCTGCACCGGAATCTTGGAATGTTTATTCAACTTCAAACGGTCTACAATCAAATACAGTTAATAAAGTCCTCTTATACAATGGCAACTTAATTGCTGCGACATCAAATGGCATATCTCTCTTTAGCGGTTCAATCTGGCAAAATTTTATTCCTTCATTCAATAATACGAATGTAAATGATATTACTAGTTCCGGTGATACGCTGTTTATTTTATCTAACAATAATATTTTTTCCTATTATAATAATAACCTCAAAAATATTTTCAGTACCTCAGCTACTTTAACACAACTTTCATATTCAAATACCTTAGGATTAGTTGCTGCTGGTTCAAACGGGATTATCCTTGTTGAAAGTACATCACATAACAATTCTTTCGCACCTAACGGACCTTACGTTAATCAATTTCCAAGTTTGGCAGTTGATAACTCAGGTGATTTATGGTCTGCAAGCGGAAGAGATATTACTGGACAAGGATTTTATGAATATAATGGAAAGTCTTGGAGAAATTTTAATACTTCAAATACTTCATCCTTACCAACAAATTTCTATCATGTTGTTTATGCGGCACCAGATAACTCCATCTACTTTGGGAACTGGGGATCAGGTTTTATTAAAGTATCTAATTCACAAATTGAAAATTTTTCTACAGCAAATACTGGAATGTATGGTATTCAAAAGTCTCCACAATTTTTAGTAATTTCTGGATTTGGTTATGATTCAAAAAACGATCTGTGGGTTTTAGATTACGGCGCTGTCGACAAAAATAATTTGGCTATGCTTACACCTGACAGCACTTGGTATCACTTTTCTATTCCGGCAGCGCAAGGACAATATTTTGACCAGAATTTTAATTTAGCCATTGATCAGTACGATACTAAATGGTTTTCATCTTATGATGCTAACCACTCCGGTCTTTTCTTTTTTAATGAGAATAAAACTTTTAACAATGCAAACGATGATATTTCAGGTTATTTAACAACGTCAGATGGGCTTAACAGCAATTCAATTAGTTCTGTCGTTGTTGACCAACGGGGAGATGTTTGGGTCGGAACAAATGCGGGAGTAAATATTATTACAAACACCGGCGGAATTTTTGACGGCGGTAAATCTTCTTTAGTTATTTCTTCTGTGTTCTCGTTAAGACAACAAATCGTAACTTGCATGTCTGTAGATCCTATAAATGAAAAATGGATTGGTACTAACCAGGGCTTAATATTGGTTAATTCCGATGGTACAAGCGTGCTTGCCGAATATACTTCGGCTAACAGTCCCCTGCCTTCAGATAATATTACGAGCATCGCTGTCGATCAAAATACCGGGACAGTTTATGTCGGGACAGACGCAGGATTAACTTCATTTAAAACTTCAGCCGTAAAACCTGTCGATAGTTTTTCCAAGCTTTTTATTTACCCAAGTCCGTTCGTCATTAAAGATGGATCGAATAATAATCTTACAATAGACGGTTTAATTAGCAACTCCGAAATAAAAATTGTTTCAATTACAGGTAAATTGATTAGCGATTTTCAATCTCCTGGAGGTAGGATAGCAAATTGGAATGGACGTGACTCAAATGGCAACCTTGTAAACACCGGAGTATACTTAATAGTCGCATTTGATAAAGATGGCAACAATGTTATTACTTCAAAGGTAGCAGTTTTACGAAAATGATTTCTATTTAACTTTATTATCTACTTTTAAATGATCGATCTTTCCAACCTATCATTGCAATTCAACGGTAAATATCTTTTCCAGAATATTAATTATAAGATAAATTCTGGCGATAAGATTTCATTAGTTGGAGCCAACGGTACGGGAAAATCTTCTCTGCTTAAAATAATTTCCGGTGAACTGCAGCCGGAAACAGGAAAAATATTAAAACAAAAAAATATCAGCATCGGTTATCTTCCCCAGGAAAGCATAATACATCAGGGTAAGGCTTTATTAAATGAAGCAAAAAGTGCATTAACCAATATTGTTTCTCTTAACACTAAAGAAACACAAATTACCACAGCGTTAGCTGATGTCAACTTGAGTGAAGAAGAGCATAATGATCTGATAAATCAATTAGGCGAAGTTCATTATAGGCTTCAGGAGCTGGATTCATACAGCGCGGATTCAAAGATTGAAAAAATTCTCACGGGACTTGGCTTCGATGAAAATGATTTTGGAAAGCTTACAAATGAATTTTCTGGCGGCTGGCAAATGAGAATTGCTCTTGCAAAAATTTTGATCTCTCAAAACGATGTTTTGCTGATGGACGAACCGACGAATCATCTGGATCTCGATTCGCTCGAATGGCTAATAGATTTCTTAAAAGATTATAAAGGTTCATTGCTAATTGTTTCCCACGATAAAAGATTTATTAATGAAGTTACAAACAAAACTCTAGAGATTTTCCTTGGCAAATTCTATTCTTTCAGCGGCGATTATGACTCTTATTTAAAATATAAAGAAGAGCGCGATTCTCAGTTTGCTAATCAATATCTGATTCAGCAAAAAAAAATTAAAGAGACCGAAAGTTTCATCGAACGGTTCCGATACAAAGCGACAAAAGCTAAACAAGTTCAGAGTAGGATTAAGCAGCTCGAAAAAATTGATCTAATTGCACTGCCTGACAACAGAGAAAATATTAATATCAAGTTTCCGGAGCCGCCGTTGAGCGGTAAGGTAAATATAGAATTGAAATCCCTTTCAAAATACTTTGGCGATAAAAATATTTTTTCGGATTTAAATTTCCAGGTAAGCCGCGGAGATAAAATTGCATTCGTCGGACCTAACGGAGCAGGTAAAACAACTCTATCTAAAATTATTTCTGGCAAAATTGATTTTGACAACGGAGAAAGGACTATTGGTCACAATACCATTATATCATATTATGCCCAAGACGTAGCCGACAATTTGGAACCGGAGTTTGATATAATTGAAACAGTGGAAGGAATCGCAGAAGATAAAACCCTTGGTCAGCTTAGAAATTTACTCGGCTCTTTTCTTTTTTCAGGTGATGATGTTTTCAAAAAAATCGGTGTACTTTCGGGCGGTGAAAAAAGCAGGGTAGCGTTAGCGAAGATTCTTCTTACAAAAGCTAACTTTATTATTCTTGACGAACCTACGAATCATCTTGATATATCTTCAAAAGCAGTTTTGCAAAAAGCCTTAATTGAGTTTTCCGGCTCACTTATTCTTGTCTCTCACGATATAGATTTCTTAACGCCGATAGTTAACAAGGTTGCTGAAATAAGAAACGGCGCTATAAAAATATTTGATGGAGGAATAGAATATTATCTTTTAAAAAGACAAGAGGCTTTAGCTGAAGATAAAAATAATTCGATTAATAAAAGCACTACATCAGACTCCATTTCAAAAAAAGATCAGAAAAGGATTGACGCGGAAAAGCGTCAGAGAAAATACGAAGCGTCAAAGGATTTAGTTAAAGAAATTTCGGAATTGGAAAAACAAATTGAGTTGCTGGAAAGGAAAGAAAAAGAACTGGAACACAATTTGACTTTACCTGAATTCTTCAGCGATCCGCAGAAAGCGAAGGAAACGACTTTTTTATTTAACAATACAAAAAAAAAACTTGAGGATAAAATAAAGGAATGGGAAATTGCGTCAGAAAAATTACACAATATCGAAAAACAATTCAGCTAAACTTTAACCCCAAGAAATTCTTCAGCCAAAACAATTCCTCCGTATAAAGCAGAATCATCCCCCAATTTGCTCTGAACTATTTTGGGAGGTTTAGAATTCTGTTTTAAAATATTTTCTTCAAAAGACGACCTGATTTTTGGAGTCATAAAATTTCCTATGGCTTCAATTAGTCCGCCGCCTAAAATAATTTCCTCAACGTTTAGAAGGTTTGTTAATCCGGCTAAAGTTACTCCTATGGTTTCACAAGCTTCGCTTACTCTTTTTACGACAATTTTATCCTTGGCTTTTATTGCCGCCGCCAATGCTTTGCTTTTAATTGGTTTATTCTTACCGGAGATTTTTGTAATTATTGTTTTCCTTTTATTTTTAATATCGCTTTGAATATTTCTCACAATTGCCGTGCGGCTTGCTAATGCCTCAAAACATCCTTTGTTACCGCATCCGCACTGCGGACCGTTTTTATCAATAACGATGTGCCCGATTTCTCCGGCTGTATAATTAAAACCTCGATATATTTTGCCGTCAAAAAAAAGAGCTCCTCCGATTCCGGTTCCCACAAAAACGACTAAAATATTTTTTGAGTTAGCTCCTTCACCAAACCCTTTTATACCAAGTGCGCCGAGGTTAACATCGTTTTCTATCAGCACAGCTAAACCAAGATTTTTTTCTAAGCGTGTTTTTAATGAAAAATTTTTTAAGCCAAGATTTGGCGCGGCGCTTACTTTGCCCGTATACGGATTCAGCCAGCCCGGTATGCCTAAACAAACCGCTTTAATATTTTCTTTTTTTAAGTTGGCTTCAGCTATCGTCTCTTCTACAATCGCAGTTAATGTTTTAATTAAATCAATCGGCTTTGCTCCGGAAGGAGTTGGTTCCTTAACCCTTGCAATTATTCCTTCTTTAGTATTAATTGCGGCGGCTAAGATTTTTGTACCTCCCATATCTATGCTGATTACATATTTCTTTTCCAGATGAAACCTCCTTGGATAAATTTGATAACTTAAAAGCGATAAGCAAAAGAAAAATTACAAATAAAAATTTTGTTTTCAAAAATTTGTTAACCTATTTTTATTTAGTTGTGAATAGTAAAGATTTTTTAAACTTTAAATGATATGATTAAAAATGCAGAAGGTTAGACCTTTAAAAAGATTCGGGCAAAATTATCTTGTAGATGAAAATATTTTAGGCAAGATTGCTGACGAAATAAATCCTTCCGATAATGATTTTATTCTCGAAATCGGACCGGGATTAGGCGCTTTAACTAAACACATCTTTGAGCGGGCAAAGAAATTCTCTGTCGTTGAGATTGATTCGCGGGTTGTTGAAGAACTTTCCAATAAATTTCCCGGCATAGAGGTAATTCACAAAGATGTTTTAGATTTGGATTTGCAGAAAATCGCAGAAAGAAAGAATTCAAAATTAAGAGTAGTCGGAAACATTCCATATAATATTACTTCACAAATTCTTTTTAAGATGATTGATAACCTTGATGTTATTGAAGATGCCGTCCTAATGATGCAGTTTGAGGTTGCTCAGAGATTAAACGCACGGCAAGGCACAAAAGATTATGGAATTTTAGCTGTAATAATGCAGCTCTTCGCGGACATAAATATTTGTTTTAAAGTTTCTCCAAACGTTTTTTATCCGAAGCCTAAAGTCAATTCTGCAGTAGTACATATTTATTTCAAAGATACTCGCTTATCAAAAGAAGAAAAGAAATTCTATATTCAAACCGTAAAGGCTGCATTTGGCAACCGGAGAAAGACTTTAAAAAATTCACTAAGTAATAGTATATTTGGAAACTTAAATTTTAAAGATAGCAATATCGATTTATCATTACGCGCTGAGCAGCTTTCAATAAATGAATTTATTCTCCTTGCTAAGTTCGTACAAAATAATTTTACTCAATCTAAATGAACTAATTTTATACAAATTTTCTTTTTTAGCGGATGAACTTATTAAAATCATTTCTTTACAAATTAAAAGCCTTCGACTTAGTTGTTGTTGTTTTTTATCTTTTCTTAATATTATTAAACCTAATCTTTTACTACGACGTTGAACACTGGCTGCTGTGGGTTTTAATAAATCTTTTTATAATTTGTCTAACATTTGTCATCGCCTATTTCGAATACAAACACGACAGCACTTTTTGGCACATAATTCATTACTGGTATATAGCGCCGTTAATCCTTTTAACTTTTAAAGAACTCTATTATTTAATAGAACCTATTAGACAGCGCGATTTCGATTGGCTTTTTATTGACATCGACCGATGGCTCTTCGGAACCGATGTAGCGGTGTTCCTGCTAAAATACTCTTCACCGCTTCTTACTGAAATTTTACAAATTATATACAGCTCATTTTATTTATTACCAATTCTATTAGGACTCACACTTCTAAAAGACAAAAGATATGTCGCGCTTGATTACGCGGTCTTTTCCATTATCTACGGTTTCTATTTATCTTACCTTGGTTATTTTGCGTTGCCGGGGATAGGACCGCGATTTACACTTCACAGCTTTACTAATTTAAACCAACAGCTGCCCGGATTATTTTTCACACCCTATCTTAGAAACTTTTTAGACATGGCTGAATCAATTCCGATAGGGACAAAAAATCCGGCAGCAATTGTTCAGCGCGATATTTTCCCGAGCGGTCATACAATGATTACTCTTATTGTAATGTATCTTTCAGTTAAGCTGAGAAGCCGGTCAAGATATTTCTTTATTCCGGTTGGATCATTATTAATTTTCTCAACCGTTTATCTCTGGTATCATTATGTTATTGATCTTTTCGGCGGTCTGGTATTTATGATTTTTTCTCTTTGGTCGGGAAAATATATTTTTAATTGGTGGCGAAGGGAACTGGGACAGGAAGAATTTGAATATGATAAATTTTAACTTGGACCCGCATTGTACAATATGAACGATAAAAAAAATAAAGTAAAAAATATTTTCGATTCAATTGCCTTTAGATATGATTTCCTAAATCATCTTCTAAGTTTTGGAGTGGATCATTACTGGCGGTATAAAGCTCTTAAATTAACCGGACTAAATTCAAATTCAATATTATTAGATGTTGCATGCGGCACCGGCGACGTTTCAATTGCCGCTAAAAAATTTGGTGTTGAAAAAATATTTGGAGCGGATTTCTCCTTCAACATGCTTTCTCTTTTTAATAAGAAAAGCAGCTGGATCAAAGGCAAATGCGTTCAAATGGTCGCAGAAAAGATGCCCGTAAAAAATGAATCGGTTACGAACATTACTGTTGCTTTCGGTGTAAGAAATTTTTACGACATACAGCAGGGATTTAATTCATTTTATTATGCGCTTAAAAAAAACGGGAAGGCTACAATAATTGAATTTAGAATGCCGTCAAATAGATTTTTCAAAAGCTTATATAAATTTTATTTCAAAAAAATACTACCGGTAATCGGAGGAATAATTTCGGGAGATAATGAAGCCTACAAATATCTTCCTAACTCGGTTGAAGAATTTGATGAGAAAATTAATTTGCCCGAACTCTTAAAAAATTCGGGCTTTGAAAAAATTCGGAAGTTCAATTTAACTTTTGGAATTGTACAAGTAATAATCGCAACGAAATAAATCTTATTTCACACTGTAAGAAAGTAACGTCTCCGTAACTGTCGTGGTCGTGTCAGCAAGATTTACTCCGCCGCCGCTAAACGCGCTGAATACAGCACCGTTTCCCTGCCACTTTACTACTCCAATATTTTGAACTAACCAGGCTGTAGCAGAATACTGTGTGGTTGCATAACCCGGAAAACTTAGTTTTAAAACAAAATTTATCTTGGCTGCAGTTTGATTAGACTGTCCATTGGTGAGATTTAAAGTTATAGGTTCATTGCCTGCATAATTAGCGTGTACATTAATAATAGGCACAGAATAAGTCCCAAAATTTAATCCCAAATTAAAAACATCCCAATTTGAATTGCTTTGAAAACCAAGTACAAAAACTTTAAGCCTTGAATCGATTGAGATATATGGTTTCACTGAGTCAGGAATTAATTTATATAGCCCGGTTGTATCAAGTCCAAAGAACACAGAATCTCCGGAAACCAGGAAATAAGAAATATTAACTTGTGTAGCTAAACCGAAAGACAGGCTATCAATTTCATTTTGATAAGTTATACCATTAACCGCAGAACTGCCGCTGTAAGTTGCTGATCTTGTTCCGGTAATAGTTCCTCCTGTAGAATCTGTAGAATGAATTGAGTACACATAATAATCCCCGTCCTTATTTGGGAAGTATGCAGCGTTAACGCCGGTGTTGTTAGTTGGTCCCACTGAATTACTGCTTTTGCACGCGTTAAAAATTATTGCAGTAAAAAAGACAATAAATAATAACGACCATTTATTTTTCATAGTAGCTCCTTAAATTAAATAATCATTTTTTTTAATTCATTAAACGCTATTGCCCGGTGGCTAATTTTATTTTTTTCTTCAAGAGATAATTCAGCCATCGTTTTGTTAAAACCATCCGGTACAAAATACGGATCATAGCCAAAACCATTTGTGCCTTTTCGCTTCATAATAATTTTTCCATGAACTTCGCCTCTTGCGGAAGAGAAGTTCTTGCCATCAAAATAAACTGCCGCGCAAACATACTTCGCTTTATGAGGCTCGTCGAAATTTGCCAGGGCACGTAAAAGTTTATCGTTGTTTTCATCATCAGTTGCAAGCTCACCGGCGTATCTTGCCGAGTAAACGCCCGGGCTATCATGTAATTGCTCTACAGCCAAACCCGAATCATCTGCAATTGTCGGCAATCTAAATGAATCATAAATAATTTCAGCCTTGATTTTAGCATTCGCCTCAAACGTTGTTCCGCTTTCTATGATATCGGGAATATCAAGTCCAAGCAAAGAAACAAGCTTGATTTTATTGCCGTCGAGTATGTCTAAGACTTCTCTAATCTTTCCTTTATTTTTAGAAGCGAAGATTATCTCTTTCATCATTCTGACTTTCTTTTATTTATTTTATAATAAATATTTATCAACGCTCCAACCGACGTCATTGAATTCAACACGGAAAAAATTACATCACCGAGAAAAAAAGAATACAGCATAAGTGAAAAACTTCCTATGCTGTTTAATATTAAAAAATATCCGTTCACACCGCATTGCTTTTCTCTGATAGTTTCAAAAGTCTGAGGAATCCAGCTTGCGGCTAAAGTTATCAGCCCGATGTAACCAAAAATTTGCATAAAGTTCCCTTTCTATAATATTTCAATAATTATTGTTTGAATTTTACTAAGATTTTTTTTCATCAAATATATTTTCCGTCACTTCAAACGCATATCTTAAATGCGGAATTACAATTGAACCGCCGACAATCAACGCCACGTTAAAGCTTTCATAAAGTTCTTCCTTAGTTGCTCCTTCTTGTATTGAGCGGTCAATATGATAAAATATGCACTCGTTGCACCGCAATACCATCGAAGCTGTAAGTCCCATTAGTTCTTTCGTTTTGGCGGGAAGCGCACCGTTTACATACGCTTTGTTATCTAAAGCAAAAAATTTATTGAAGTCTCGAAAACCCGAGTTCAATATTTTATCGTTCATATCCGCCCTGTATTGCCTTGTTTCTGAAGTAGTCTTTTTCATCTTCGTTCCAAAAAAATTAATTATAAATTTTTGCGGCAAATATACTATTAGCACCAAAAAGAATAAAACTAATTTTCAATTATCTTTTTTCTTAATTAAATTTCCATTCGATTATTCAAAGAATTGCCGATGTTTTTTCCTTTTTATATTTCTAAAAAATATATCTATTCAAAAAAGAATTCCAGGTTCATCTCATTTATTTCGGGATTTTCTATTGCCGGCATTGCGCTCGGCGTCGCTACTTTGATAATCGCGCTGAGCATATTAAACGGCTTCCAGAATACAATTACAAATAAGCTTATTGATTTTGATTCTCACATACAAATTTCTTCATACTCAACTTCGCTTCCGCCCTATGAGAAGTTTATGCCGTGGCTGAAGAAAAGTCTTTCTCCTTATTACAAAAGCATAAATCCTTTCGCGTCAAAGCTTGCTATTATCAGCAGCAGGTCGTTCAAGGAAGGAGTGAACATAAAAGGGATTCGTCCTGAAGACTCGTGGGGTGGAATTAAGCGCGATATCGTTGCGGGTAAATTTTTGTTGTCCGATTCATCTGAAACTCCGGCAATAATTATCGGGGAAAAACTTGCTGAAAAATTATTAGTCAAAGTTGGCGATAAAGTAACTTTGTTTGCGTTGAATAAGGATCAGATCCCTTCGCCTGAGAATTTACCTAATATAAAAAAGTTCGTCGTTGCCGGTATTTTTGAAAGCGGTATGTCAATATACGACGATTTAAATGCCTATGTAAATATTAAGGCGGCTCAAGAGCTTTTCAATATTGGTGATAACGTAACGGGCTATGACATAAAAGTAAATGATATTTCCAAAATAGATAGCCTTACTGATTTCTTAGCAAATAATTTAAAATATCCTTATACGGCAAGGTCAATCTATCAGATCCACAGGAATATTTTTACCTGGATTGAGCTGCAAAAAAAACCTATCCCGATTATTTTAGGATTAATTATTATAGTCGCGGTTTTTAATATCATCGGCACACTACTTATGATAGTGCTTGAGAAAACTAATGCGGTAGGCGTTCTTAAATCCCTCGGCGCAAACAGAAGGCAAATTGTTTCTATTTTCTTAATCCAAGGTTCATACTTTGCATTGACGGGAATTGTTTTAGGTAACATAATCGCCTTCGTTCTTGCTTATCTTCAATTGAAATTTAAAATCATCAGCATCCCGTCGTCTGTATATTTTATGTCTTCCGTACCGGTACACCTTTCGGCGTTTAATTTTATTCTGGTTTCAGCGCTAACTTTCCTTTTATCAATAATAGCATCTGTGATACCAAGTTTTATCGCGTCTAAAATTCAGCCTGTAACATCACTTAGATTTAACTAATGAATTTCGAATCGTACATATCGAAAAGATATTTAGTCTCGAAGCATAAAATTAATTTTATTACCATAATCTCATTCATTTCGGTAATAGGAATTACAGTTGGAGTCGCGGCGTTAATTGTTGTGCTATCTGTGTTCAACGGCTTCGGGAGCTTAGTAAGATCGTATCTGATGAATATGGATCCGGACGTTCGCATTGAGATTATTTCTCACGAAGGTTTTAGCAGACAAAACGATATTATATCCGCGCTGAAATCCGTAAAAAATATTAATTCGTATGCGCCGTTTGTCAGTGGAAAAGTTTTGTCTTACAGCGGTGGCAGTACTCAGGTTGTTAATCTAAAAGGCATTGATGAAAAAGAAGGAGATAACATATACGGTTTGCAGCATTTCATGATAATGGGTACTAACGATTTATCCGGTAATGGAGGCTTGCCGCACATAGCCATAGGGCTTACTCTTGCTGATAGATTAAGTGTGGTGGTCGGCGATACCATCACGATAATTTCTCCGGTTGGGATTGAACAAGCCATCACTCAATTTTCAATGCCGGAGACTCAGAGATTTATTATAAGCGGAATTTACAGCTCGGACAATAATGACTACGATGCTAATTTTATTTTTTGCGATTTGCAGTACGGTCAAAAACTTCTAGGATATAATAATAAAGTTCAAGGCTATGATGTTAAAACAAATAGTGCTGATAATTCTGAGAAAGTTAAAACTGACCTTGAAAGAAAGCTTGATACAAAATTATTCAGCATAAATACGTGGTATGATTTTCATAAAGAGTTATATTCCGTAATGCAGATAGAAAGATGGACAGCTTACATCCTGCTTTGTTTGATTATTGCAGTCGCGAGCTTTAATACGCTTGGCTCTTTATCGATGTCGGTGATTGAAAAGAAACGCGATATCGGCATTCTTCGTTCTATGGGAGCAAGTGAAAAATCCATCTTAAAAATTTTTATGTATGAAGGTCTGCTCATCGGAATAATCGGGACTGCTGCCGGACTTTTACTTGGATATTTAGTTTGTTATATGCAAATTCATTATAATATTTATCCGCTTGATCCGACGCGTTATAAAATCGATTCGCTTCCGGTCCAAATTAAAATGTCCGATTTCTTTTTTGTATCGGCAGCTTCGATGCTTCTATCTTACATAGCTTCGTTAATCCCGGCAAAGCGCGCCGCAAAAGTTAATCCTCTTGAAGCGATCAAGTGGGAATAAAAATTACAAAAGAAAATATTTACCTATGAATGATTCAATAATATTACACGCCGAAAGCCTGATAAAAACTTATCAGTCAAACAAAAATAAGCTGGAAGTTTTAAAATCAATTTCGCTGGATATTTCAGCGAAAAAGATATCGGTTATCGTAGGCGCTTCAGGAGCGGGTAAAAGTACTTTGCTTCATCTGCTCGGCGGTTTAGATAGACCGGATTCCGGCAGCGTTTTTTTCAACGATGAAAATATTTTTAAATTGAATGATGACAAACTGGCTAAGTTTAGGAATAAAAATGCAGGCTTCGTTTTTCAATTTCATCATCTTCTTCCGGAATTTACAGCGGTTGAGAACGTAGCGATACCATTGATGATAAACGGAAAATCTCTAAATGATTCTCTTTCACATGGCAAAGAATTAATTAATTTAGTCGGACTTTCAGACCGGTCAGATCATAAACCGGCGGAGCTTTCCGGCGGGGAACAGCAAAGAGTTGCCGTTGCAAGAGCTTTAGCCAATGATCCGTCAATTATATTTGCTGATGAACCGACCGGTAACTTAGATTCGGCAAACAGTGAATCAATAAATAAAATTATCGTCGACCTTCGGGATAAGCTTGGGAAAACATTTGTAATTGTAACACACAATCTTGAGCTAATGAAATTAGCGGACGAAGTTTTTGAAATGAAAGACGGTAATTGCCTGAGAAAATAAAATTATAATTTGCTCAAATAATCTACCAGCAATCGCACTCCGAAACCAGTCATAAATTTTTTCGTGTAGTTATTGTAATTATGCGCTATCGCAGGTCCCGCAATATCAATATGCGCCCATGGAATTTTTTTATCAACAAAGTTTTCCAG
>Ga0187812_1000066_pt1 | contig 37138 bp, 27 predicted proteins | sample NC_S_2_FD_130582 | JGI IMG/M metagenome (GOLD analysis project Ga0187812, IMG submission 130582) | Wetland sediment microbial communities from Neuse River Estuary, North Carolina, USA - ASW-S_2 | ecosystem: Environmental > Aquatic > Freshwater > Wetlands > Sediment | place: USA: North Carolina...
AGCCGCAATTTCGAAATTGCCGGAGAAACTTAGGGTTCCGCTGTTGCTTAAAGATATTGAAGGTTTGAGCTATCAGGAAATTGCTGAATCGGTACAATGTGAAATAGGAACTGTAAAGTCACGAATTTTTAGAGCCAGAGAAGGATTGAGAAATATTTTGAAGCCCTACGAGAGGGAGCTACGATAATGAAAAATATTTACAAAAAATATGAGATGCTGTCTGCTTATGTTGACAACGAGCTATCTGAAGGCGAGATTAAAAAACTTGAAGACGAATTAAAGTTTTCCAAAGAACTTCAGGAAAAATTGAACGAATTGAAAAAAGTCAAACAGCTTACCTTAGCGTCAGTGAAGGGAATTAATGAAAATCCATATTTTGATACCCGCTTGTCAGTTTCAATGAGGAATGATGGACCGTGGCTTTTCCGGTTAAAGAAATTTTATCCGGTAATAAGCATTGTAGCTTTAAGTATTTTGTTAATGGTCGTTTTGAAATATAACCCCGGTATTATTAATAATCTCGTAGAAAAGCAAAAATCTAATATTACAGATTTTTATAAGCAAAACTTAAAGCCTTTATTGTACGCTGCCGATTTGACTAACGAAGATATTTTCAATTTTGCTTTTTATCATCAATTGCCGCTTGATAATTCCAAACGCCAATATCTGTATCTGGGTTCAAGCCCTAACGGTAATAAGTATTTTGAGATTAAAAATTCAGGTCAAGACTTGAGCGGGAATAATCTTGAGAAATTTATAAAAGGTTTAAATCTAAATACCGTTCAGAAACATCAAGTTGATTCGATTCTATCGAGCTATGCTGATAATCTTCAGTCCCAGGTGCTGGTAAATGAGAAAAATACCGTTGCAATAAATCCTAATATATGGAATTTTAATAAAGCTCTTGTGGCAGACTTAGTTTCATTTGCTGCTAAAGCAAATAAACAAAGAATGCAAAACGTACTTCCTGCCGGATTTGAAAATTACTGTAATCGTTCATCTATAGCACAACTTGTTAGTGAGGTTAATTCTATTAATGGCAATAACTATATTTTTATTACGCCGGATACAATTTTTTCCGATTCATTTTATTTTGATAAAGGAAAATTTAATGAAGACATGAAGAGATTAAAAGATGAAATGAAAAAGGCGAATAAAGAAAACAAGAATTTCGTTTTCAATTTTCATCTGGATTCAAATCTTGTTAAGCTAAACGATATCCCTTCTATGAGTGATTTTAAAATATTCTTCGATAGCAATTCATGCCGTATCCACTTGCCTCAGATGATAGTGCCTCAAATTCCAATGAAGGATTTCGACAGCATTGCTATTAATCTTGGAAAAGCAGGTGACCTATTCAAAATGTTTTCATTTGATTTCCCTGATATGAATAAAGGAAAGAACTTCAATTACAAATATTATTATTCTGATTCTGCAAAAGGATTAAAATTTAATTTCAAGGCTTTTCGGTTTGATACTTCATTCAATTTTAACAACAGGAAACTTAACCGTCTGTACGGAAAGAATTTTAAGAAGTTCGGGTTCGCAAATCCCGATTCTATTGCCGAATTATATAAGGAGTTCTTTAGCGATTCAACTGCCTTTAATCAAAAAGAACTTGAAAAAGAGTTACAGCAAGTTCAAAAGCAAATTGAACTCTTCCAAAAGCAGATGCAGCAATTGCAAAAACAAATTCCAAACAATAAAAAGGAAACTACAACCGCAAAGCAGATTGAAATATAACTTTGTCCGGCTATGGCGTTGCAGTCACAGCCGGCATTTTTCTCAAATCTGCTTAAAAAACACTGCCATCCTATTTTTCTTCCGTTCATACAACACTCCTTTACAAAAAACATTTTTTAGCGTAATTTAATTTTAGAATGAAGTGTGTTTTCTGATTTTGTACACAATGGAATGAATTAAATTTATAGAACTTATTAAATTCACCAAATTAAAATTATGCACTTTGAATTATCGAAGCTAAAAATTAACGCTAGATTCCAATTTTTTATCTGGACGACGATAATATTGTTTTTCTTCAAATTCTTTATTCCGTCTTCCTCTTCAATAGCTCTATTAATAATAAATGAAATATTAGTAGGAATAGATGCTGCCGCGTTCATTTTCTTTTTAATGGATTGGCTACACATCAAAAAAGTAAATCCTCTTTCTCTGGTAATGAATATTGGGATTCTGACAGCTTTAATTTTTTTCTTTATTGTATTTGCAAACCCGGTTCTCGGAGAATTGTCCGGCGCAACAAAATCTACCCCGATTAAGTTTAACTTAATTTATAATCTTATATCATTTGTATATTCGATAATAATTCTTGGCTCTGTTTCATATATATTTTTAGCTTTCCGTGAGCTATATTTTTTGAAGCAAAAAAGAAATGTAAATACTTATTTCAACACAATGGTTGTTTTTATTGTTTTGTCTTCATATTCAACGATGCTTCAACAAAGCTCAGATCTTCTTTATATAAAAGATACTTTTTTTATAATTTCGATATTGCTGATAATTTTTAATTCTATAAAAATTTCTTGGATTGCGTTTATAATTAAAAAAGAAAAAAAGATTCTTCTATTCCTTTCAATTATCATCGCAATTTTGTTTGTCTTGAATTTGGCAAGCAATTCGGAAGGAAGTACCAACCATCAAATTTTAATGAATTTCTCACCGGCGCTTGCTCAGTTCTTAAAAGTTAATATGATATACGGAGCTATTTATTTTAGCGTACTGTTTTTTACAACTTTATTCCATATTCCCACTGCCGAGGCATTTGATAGAAAAGCTCAAGAAGTCTCTTCGCTTCAGTATTTTAGTAAGCTGATTACCGAGGTTTTTGACTTTGATGACCTAGTCGACACAATTTCTGAAATTGCATCTAAGATCAGCAGTGCCGACGCCTCCTGGATTGTCTGGAAAGATAATCATACTTTAAAATCAATCGGGAACAAAAGTATCGGATTCTTAGATGCCGACTTGATCACCGGGTTTATCAAAGAAACAAAAAGTGATTTGGAGTTGAACGGAACCGAATTCCTCAATCTCGAAAAATTCCAAAAAAAATCCCAGCTCAGCGAGCCATATTTTTTTATCTCAATTTCTCCATTGAAGATGCATAATGAAACCAAAGGTTTTCTATTTACTGCAAGGAAAAATAATTTTGTTTTTGATGACGAAGACAAAAATGCGCTTGATACTTTTTCTGATTATGCTTCAGTCGCAATCGAAAATTCTCATTTGTTTGAAGAGTCGTTAGTTAAAGAGAGACTTGAGAAGGAACTTGATCTTGCGCGGGAAGTTCAAAGAAAAATTTTACCGTCAAAAAACCCTGACCATAAAGATTTGAATATTTCTTCAGTGTTCATACCGGCTTTTGAAGTGGGAGGAGACTATTATGATTTCTTCGAGATAGATAAAGATAATTTCGGTTTTGTTATTGCGGATGTATCCGGCAAGGGTATTTCTGCTGCATTTATCATGGCTGAAGTAAAAGGAATTTTTGAATCGCTTTCAAAAACTATTAGAAGTCCAAAAGATATTTTGATTAAAGCTAATGAAATATTGCAAAGAACATTGGACAGAAAAAGTTTTGTTAGTGCTGCTTACGGATTGATAGATCTGGAAAATGAAACGTTGAAAATTTCACGCGCGGGGCATTGCCCGGTTCTTCTGCTTCGTAACAAGACTGCCGAAAATATGAAGCCTTCGGGTATTGGATTGGGTCTTAATTTTACCGAACATTTTGCGAATACTTTGGAAGAATTAAAAATTGATTTGCAAGAAAATGATACGATCGTTCTTTATACCGATGGGATTACAGAGGCAAAAAATAAGCAGCTCGAAGATTTTGGAAACACGCTTTTTGAAAAAATACTTTTAGAAAATTGCGATAAAAGCGCAGACGAAATATCCAATAAAGTTATCCGTGAAGTAACTTTGTTTTCACAAAACAATCCTCAGCATGACGATATAACTTTAGTAGTACTTAAATGGAAACAAAAATTAAAAAATGATGGAGAAAAAGAATGGCAGAATTCAGCACTTCAACTAAAGATGTAGGTGAAGTTAGTATTATCTATTTGCGGGGCTATCTTGACGCGCATACTGCCCCGGCGCTTGAAAATACTTTTTCAAATTTAATTGAAAAAGGTAAATACATGACAGTTGTAAATTTTAAAGAATTGGCATACATAAGCAGCGCAGGATTAGGTGTGTTCATGGCTTTTATTGAAAAAATGCGGGAGAACAACGGCGACATTAAACTGTCGAGCATGAATGATAAAGTCTTTAACATTTTTGACTTACTCGGCTTTCCGTTGCTCTATGAAATTTATAAAACAGAAGATGAAGCAGTTAACAAATTTATCGAGTCTAAGAATCTTGAAAAATAAAAAATTCAAAATAGAAGAAAAAGAATTAATTGTTAAAAGCAGGACGGAAAACCTTTCCGAGATCAGGCAGTTTGTTTCTTCCGGTGCAATACTAATCGGTATGCCGGTTAACATTATTGATAATATTATTCTTGCTGTTGATGAAGCATGCACGAATATTATTAAACACGCTTATAAATATTTTCCCGAAGGCGAAATTATTATAAGACTTAAATTTTCGTCTGAAAAATTTACGGTAATTATTATCGATCACGGGGTTCCATTTAAGCCGGAGACAGTTCCCGATCCGGATTTGCAGCGCTATTACCGCCAGCACCGTGTAGGAGGATTAGGTATGTTTCTAATGAAATCTTTGATGGACGAAGTAAAATATGTTTCAGTTCCGGGTAAATATAACCAGGTCCTGTTATCAAAAAAATTAACAGTCACCCATTAAGAATGAGTGAAGTAGAAAATATAAAAGTAAAAAGAAATTTAACCGCTCTGGTTGAATTTAGCAGGATAATAAATTCAAGCCTCGATCTGGAATTTATTCTGAATAACGTGCTATTAACTTGCATGGGCAAATTTTTTGTAACAAAAGGATTAATAGCGCTAAAAATAAACGGTATAATAACCCCGATATCTTCAAAGGGATTTTCAAAAGAGACTATAGATAAGTTTCCTGAAATAAAAGAAAAAGAAAAGTTTTTTGACGACGATTCATTTCAAAAATATTTAGCTGAAAATCACATTGTCGTAGTTGATAAGATTAGCTCGCCGCAAGAGTGTTTGGGTATTGTATGTCTTGGTGAAAAATTAAATAAAACCTTATTCACAGAAGATGATACGGAGTTTTTGCGTACTATCCTTAATATATCGGCATCCGCAATTCAAAATTCAATGATGATTGATGAGCTTAAGCGTGTAAACCGCGCTCTTGATAGAAGAGTGCATAGATTGAACTCTCTTTTCGAACTTAGTAAAGAATTCGGAATGTTCTCCGAATCTGCAAAAGTTGCCAGGCTCTTGGTGTACTCTGTTATCGGGCAATTTCTTGTTTCTAAATTTGCAGTAATAATTTTTAGCGGCGACCATTCTACAATTCTCGAATCAAAATATGATGAAGCTGAGCTCCAGCGCTTTATCAAAAACTACAAGTTTAATGAGATTGATAATTCAGTAACCAGGAAAGAATTAGCAGAAAAATTTCCTGTGCTGCAAAAGCTTGGTGTTGAACTAATCGTTCCTATGCAGATGCAGAGCGAAACTAAGGGGTTGATCCTGCTTGGCAAAAGAGTTAATAACCATGATTATACGGAAACTGATATCGAGTTTATTTATTCTGTAGGAAGCCTTGCGATTATTTCATTGGAGAACCAGAGATTATTTAAAGAAGCTTTAGAAAAACAAAAGCTTGAAGAAGAACTTGAAATAGCGCGCGGTATCCAAAAAAATCTTTTGCCCCATGCAATACCTAAGTTTTCAAGATTTGATATTTCAGCTGTAAATATTTCGTCCCAGCACGTAGGCGGAGATTATTACGACATTATTTCTTTAGATGAAAATAATTTTTGTATAGCAATAGGCGATGTTTCCGGCAAGGGCGTACCGGCGGCACTTTTAATGGCTAACATCCAGGCTTTCTTAAGAATAATATGTAAACATGGAATGGATCTATCCGAAGCAACCGGAATTATTAATGATCTTATTACTTCTAACACTTCCGACGGAAAATTTATTACTTTTTTTTGGGGAATGTTAAACGAAGAAAACCCTGCTCTTCAATATGTGAATGCCGGGCACAACCCTCCGCTTCTAATTAGAAATAAAAAAATTCAGAAGCTGGAAAAAGGCGGAATAATACTCGGCGTTATTAAAACATTTGTGCCTTATGTTAGCGAATCAGTCCGGCTTAAAAAAGACGATGTTATTATTTTGTTCACAGACGGTGTAACGGAAGCTAAAAATATTAACGACGAAGAATTTTCAGATGAGAGACTGGAAGAGCTAAGCGTAAGATTGTCGCATCTTTCTGCCGATGAGATCTTGAATAATATTAAGAATGAGGTTCAGAGTTTCGCAAAAGGAGCTATGCAGTCGGACGATATTACTATGCTGGTTATAAAAGTTATCTGATCCTTTTTTGTTTTTCCAAAAATTACTTACTTTGAACTGTAAAAAATAATTAAAAGTTCATTGTTCCCGAAAATTATTTGTAGCTGATTTCAACATGTTAAAAGTAAAAGAATTTTATTTAAAGAATAAGCCGCTTTTCATAATAATAATTTCAGTTATATTAATACTAACTGCAGTGGTTGAAATCTATTTTACTCTTGCTGTAAGAATTCAATCAAACGATGAATGCTTATGGGTCGACCAAAAAACTCCCGATAATAAAATTGTCCTGCATTTTCAAAATGTTAAAGTCGGCGGTGTTACCTGGAATGCCGGTGTTAGGGATGGCGACCTGCTTCTTCAAATAAATAACCATGATCTTCCAAGCGCCGGTGCTGCTCAATTAATTTTAAATAAAGTAAATGCCGGCGAATATGCGAATTACACAATCGAGCATGACGGTAAAATAATTCACACTAAAGTTTATATTAAAAAGCTCGTCAATATTTCGCTTTTAGCTGATGCTATCTTGGCGCTGATGCAAATGCTTATCGGCTTTATCGTCCTTTTAGCTAAGACGGACGGCAGAGTTCAAAAAATATTTTACGGTATCGGTGTTGCTTCTGTTTTGAACAGCATGCAGTTGTTTATCCCGGTCGATATTTCACCTGTTGTTGTTCAAGCCAATGGATTGATTTATCTTTTTCTTGCGGTTTTGCTTGCATCAGGAGTCAGTGCTTTTCCGTTCCTGCTGCTTGCATTTTTCTGGACCTTCCCTAAGCCGTTTAAGGTTATCGAAAAGAAGTGGGCAAAGAGGTTGTTGGTTATCGTTCCGGCTATATTAGCTTTAGCCATAGTTTTTATTTTAGTTGAAGTCTTTGGCTTCGGGAATGGAACGGTAAGCGAATCGAACAAATTAATTTCATATTTCGCGTACTTCTTTTCTGCTGTGGAAATAGCAGCCTTAATTTCTCTTATTATAAATTATAGAAGGCTCAAAACCAAAGAAGAGAAAAAGCCGGTATTTATAATTCTGATTTCTTTTATTATCGCATTAGCTGCTATAGTCTATACTGCACGTATTGCACCGATTATTTCGGACAAGGTTTTTAATTCGCCGCAATATTACACGCCGATAATCTTAATTATCCTTATCCCAATTGCTTTTGCGTACTCAATTTTCAAATATCAATTGTTGGATGTTAGCGTTGTAGTAAAAAATACTGTGGTCTATGGAGTTGCTACAGTCGGCTTAGCTGCTATTTACTTTCTTGTGATTTATTTGTTGGGACAAAGCATTAGCCAGGCGATAGGAACTCAATTTCAAACGGCTATAGCCGGGATCGTATTTATTGTTTTCGCATTAGTTTTCCAATCTACAAAAGATAAATTCCAGGACTTTCTAACTGCGCGATTTTACCCGGAGCAATTTGCTTATCAAAAAGTATTGATAAGATTCAGCAATGACGTGTCTACCGTTGTCGGTCTCGAAAATATTTTAGATTCGATGAAAGAAACCTTCGTCCATGCATTAAGGATAAATAATTTCGGCATTTTGATTAAAGAAAGTAAATCTGTTAAGTACAAACTTGTTAAGAGCGTGGGACTGAATAAAAATGAAATGTATTTCAGCGGACAGTTAGCTGATGATTTTATTTTGACCAAATCTTTAGTATCAAAGCAGCCTGTTATCGATAGGGAAGAGTTCGTAAAAATTTTCCCGGATGAAATTTCCGATTTGGTTGACAACAATATTTATACAATAATTCCTATGATAATTAAGTCAAAAGTTATCGGGTTGTTATTTTTTGGACTTAAACACTCAGGCTCACAGTTTGCTGGAAAAGATTTGGAACTTTTGTTTGCCGCCGCTAATCAAGCTGCAATATCTATTGAAAATGCGCGTCTCTATCAGTCGGAAGCGGACAAGCTTAGGATGGAACGGGATTTGGACCTTGCAAGGAAGATCCAGCAGGGTTTACTTCCGAAATGTATACCATCAATTAACGGTTTGGACATTTGCGGAGAAATGATCCCGGCACTTCAAGTGGGAGGAGATTATTTCGATTTGCTTCCTGTTTCGGATTCAAAGCTTTTTGTTGTTGTTGGTGATGTTTCCGGGAAAGGTCTTGCTGCTTCGTTATATATGGCTAAGCTTCAAACAATGGTGCAGCTTTCTTGCAATGTGGATAAATCGCCGAAAGAAATTCTAATCGAATTGAACCAGCATTTCTATAAAAGTATTGAACGGAACTCCTTTGTTACTATAACACTGGCTTTGTTTGATGCTGAAAACAAAACTCTTAAGTTTTGCCGAGCCGGGCACATGCCGCTTCTTGTTGCTTCGAACGGTTATGTTAATTCTTATAGAACACAAGGTATCGGCGTGGGATTAGAAAAAGGAAATATTTTTGAAAGTACTCTTATTGAGGAAGAAGTCCGTTTAACTTCGGGACAAATCTATGCTTTCTTTTCCGACGGCATCACTGAAGCAATGAATGAATCCTCCGAGCTTTTTGGCGAAGATAAGCTTTCTGAGCTTTTGAAGAATAAAGCTGCCATTCATTCAAATAAAATAATGGAACAAATCTGGAACGAAGTTATAAAATTTAGAGGACAAGCTGAGCAAAACGATGATATGACGATGGTCCTCGTTAAGGTTTCCTAAAATAATTTGGTTTAAAAATAAAAAAGCCCAATGATCGGGCGACCATCGGGACTTAGTTCTTTTTTCTCAAAAGGCAGGGGAGAACCTTTTGAAAGAACCGAAGTAAATTTATACAAGCACGCCTAAGAAGTCAAGAAATAATTTTCCAAATATTTATTCTTGTGATAAAAATAACAAAGGTTACATTTTAAAACTAAAAAAGCCGGCAATAATACTGCCGGCTTTTGAATTTATAAACTATTCGTAAGGTTAAAAGCTTACTTTCTTCTGGAATCTATTCGCATATTCAAGAACCAAGGCGCTTGCTATAAAAATAGAAGAGTATGTACCGGTAATCGTTCCGAAGAATAACGTGAATGAAAACGCTCTTAACACTTCACCGCCGAAAATCAATAGAACCAATACCGCCAATAATACAGTTCCCGCGGTAAGTATTGTTCTGCTCATCGTTCTATTAACGCTTTGGTTGATTAGATCTTCAAGCGGCATTGTTTTGTGGATTTTCAAATTTTCTCTAACTCTATCGAAAACAATAACGGTATCATTAACCGAATATCCAATTAGTGTTAGGAATGCGGCAACCACCGTCAAGTCGATCTCAAGATTTAACCCCGGTATTACTCCATATAAAGCTGCATACAACCCGATTGTAATCAGCACGTCATGGAACAACGCGACAACGGCTCCAACCGCGAAAATAAATTTAAAACGGAAAGCCAGGTAAATTAAAATTCCAATTAGCGAAAGAACTATTGCAATTAATGCATTAGTCTTTAATTCATTTCCTACTTTTGGTCCAACGTGGTCTTCTTTTATGATCTGGAAATGATTGTCCGGCATCTTTGTCCTAAGATTCTCTTTTATCCAATCTGCAATACCAACTCTAACAACCATCTGAGTGTTTGTAGGTTCTTCCGAAACTTTACCAGCTTGATAACCGGCATTTAAAAGCTGGCTGATAATCTCATTTGTAGTATCAACATTGGCAAAAGAATATGTAACCGAACTTGCCGTTGTATCTACCTTAGTTTTAGGAATACCCGGATAAATTTTATCAATAGCATTATCAATATGTGTTACAACCTTTGGAAAGATCGACGTGGGAATATTTTGTGATTCGGTTCTAACAAGCACTCCTGTTTCGCTGCCGAATGTTTTTAACTCAACAAAGCCCAAACCAATATTTTCAATATATTGTCTTACGGTGCTGACATTCACCGGCTTATCAAATTGAAGAACTATTTCTGTTCCTCCCTTGAAGTCAATACCGAAATGTAATCCTCTTACAAAGACGTTAATCCAGCCTATTAAGAATAGTGAAAGAGAAATAACATAGAAAATCTTTCTCTTACCAAGCCAGTCAATATGAATATTTTCAAAAATTCGCATTTATAAATTTGCTCCTTAAACCGTTTAAATTATCCTATGGTTAGTTTAATACCTTTTGCTACCATGTAATCAAATACTACTCTTGCAATAACAAGCGCGCTGAATAAGCTTGCGCCAAGTCCTATCATTAATGTTAAAGCAAAGCCTTGAACCGGACCGGTACCGAACTGGTATAATATAACACCGGTAATAAAAGTAGTAATATTTGAATCGATGATTGCAGAATAAGCTTTTGAGAACCCGCTGTCGACAGAAGCTTTCAGCGTTTTGCCTGTTTCCATTTCTTCTCTTATACGCTCGTAAATAAGTACGTTCGCATCCACCGCCATACCTATTGTTAAAATGATACCTGCAATATCGGGCAAAGTTAGTGTGGCGTTAAAGCCCGCTAAAAATCCAAGTATAAAAAGTATTGTAAAAATTAAAGAGGCAGCCGCGACAGTACCGGCTCTTTGATAATACATTATCATGAAAAAGCTTACTACCAAAAATCCAATTAGGGTAGAATTAAAGCCGCTGTTAATAGAATCCTGTCCTAACGATGGACCGACAGTTCTTTCTTCAATAATATCAACCGGTGCTGGCAAGGCACCCGCTTTAAGAACGATTGCTAAAAGCTGCGCTTCCTGCAAATCGCCGCTGCCGGAAATTTGAGAGCGTCCGCCTGTAATTTTATTTTCTACAACCGGGGCTGAATAAACAACTCCGTCAAGTATAATCGCGATTCTTTTACCGACATTTGCGCCCGTTATACGAGCCCAATCGGCTGATCCATCGGAATTCATTTCCATGTTTACAATAGGCGCGGAAGTTTCCGGGCTGATTGTAGCTACGGCGTTTGTAATTACTCCTCCGGTTAGCAATGCATTCTTTTCAACGCAGTATAACATGTATATTGCCTGTCCGTTCTGATTTGCAACGGGCTTTGCTCCAAATACAAATTGAACATTATCAGGTATTACGCTTTGTACATCAGGTCTATTCAGCATTTGCTCAAGCTTATCTCTCTCATCAGCTTTAACATAAGCGTCCGCTGTCTTTCCTTTAGGATCTATCATCGCTATCGAAAAGAAAGGATGCTTGGCTGCAAATTCTTCGGCTGACATTTGTTTGTTTGATGAATCGCTCGAAGCAACTTTATTTTGTTTCGTTTCTTTCTTAGCAAGCTTTGTATTTGATGTATCAGCCTTTGCGGTATCTGACGCATAAGTTCCGGCTAAAACATCGTCAACCTTTTTCATTATTGAAATTGTAAACTCAGGATCTTTTACCAGCTTGAACTCGAGCAAGGCTGTTCCTTGCAGAAGCTGCTTTGCCTCTTCTTCGCGGGCAACGCCTGGAAGCTCTACAATTATTCTTCTTGTTCCTTGTCTCTGGATGGAAGGCTCGGAAACACCGTACTGGTCAACTCTATTTCTTATAATTTCCATCGCTCTTGTAACAGCATCATCGGCATCTTTCTGCAGGTCGCCGCGTATTTCATTATCATCCTGTCTTATATTTCCAAAGTACCTGCTAAGTCTAATTCCTCTTGCGGCAAGATTTTTAGCTACAATATCAACTACGGATTCCTCCGATACGGTCGCTTCTTTTTCGGATTCAGCCATCACTCTTTTGAAGACATCATCCGGGCTTTTTGCTAATTTTTCAAGCAGCTTGCCTGTATTAACTTCAAGTACAACGCGCATACCGCCTTGTAGATCAAGACCGAGCTTAATGCTTTTAAGCTTCATTTTATTTATTGTGGGATCCGCGTTCTTTATGCTGTCTTCAACCGCCTTAAGCTTGCTGTCGAGAACGTTGGCAGCTATTTGAGGATTTTGTGCTTTAATCTCCTTTTCCTTCTCGGCTACGATTTTATTAATCGTTTTTTGATTTTGATAATCAACGTATGTCGGATATAAAAGGTAGATGCTGAAAGCAACCGCTAAGAGAATTAGGATTAGTTTAAATCTGTATTCTTTCATGTTTCAATATTGCTTCTAAAAAATGATTCATTAAATTAATTGAAGGTCAAAATTACTCGTTGAGGCTTAGAAAGTCAATAAATTTTGAAGTATTAATCATTTCTTATTTCTACCTTTTTTCTTTTTAATCTTCTTTTTATGCGTGAACATGATCTTGATCTTGACTTGAAGTTAGTTCGGATTCATAATTATGATCAAGATTAATCATCGCTACGCTGATGTATTAATCTTTACCGAGCGCTCGCCCAAAGGACAAGGGTTCCGAAGTTTTGAGTCTGTTCCCAAAGTAAAATTTCTTAGTGACTTGGAGACTTTGCGGCAAACAATAACTTTCATTATAAACATGCTCCAAAAGATTTGCCACAAAGACTCGAAGACACAAAGTTTCACAAAATTTTTTTGGTCAGTCTCTAATTATAATAACGAAGATAACAGTAAAGGTTCTAATGTTTGCTTAAATGGAGAAATGGTCTAAATTTCTTCATAAGAAGCCCTGAGTCAAAGATTATTGTAATTTCCCCATAGGATTGTGCGTCCATATCACAAATAAAGCCTGCCGAATGACAGATAACCGCCTCCCAATCACAAATAACGTCTGCCGGATGACAGATAACGGCATCCTAATCACAAGTAACGCCTACCGAATGAAAGATAACCGTATCCCAGTCACAAGTAACGTCTGCCGGATGACAGATAACGGCATCCTAATCACAAGTTACGTCTCCCGGATGACATGTAACCGTGTCTTACTTATAAGTAACGTCGCCTAAACGCACCGGATGTGAGCATGGCTCACAAAGGTTTATATCCAAGGCTCAAGATATGGCGCCTAAGTAATATAGCACTCCTACATTTGTGCCACATGGCATTATCGTAGGTGGTCAAACATGGATTGGATATTAATTACTTGATTTTGAATTTTAACACAGCATCTTAATCAAGGCGTTAATGGTGAGGCTAAATTTATTCACAACAGCAAAGCAAAATTTACCTGGAGTATTCGCTTAACTTTCTTCTAATGAATTCATTAAAGCCTTCTCTCTTAACTCCGAAAACTTTTTCATTAGTTCCTTTAGTTTTTAAGTAAATTGCAGGTGCTTAAATTTTCAAATACTTCTTATAAAAGTTATTTCCTTATTTCAGCAGTATCATTTTCTTTATCGAACTAAAATCCCCGGATTCAATTTCATAGAAATAGACTCCGCTTGAAAGACTGCTTGCATCAAAGCTTACAGAATATTTCCCATTAGCTTTATATCCGTTAACAAGAGTTTTAATTTCTCTTCCAAGCATATCAAAAATTTTCAGCGTTACAAATGACGAATGACTAATGTCAAATGATATCGTTGTAGATGGATTGAATGGGTTGGGGAAGTTTTGGTAAAGAGAATAATTATCCGGTATAATATTATGATTTTCTTTAACATTGGTTATCAGCTCAGAAAGAGGAGCTTTCCATATACCATACCCACCGGCATATAAAATACCATTATATATAGTAAGTGAAATAGCTGGAAGATAAGGTAATCCACTTTCCATCCAACTTACACCATTGTCGGTAGAAAGATAAACTCCATTACTATCAGTTCCAGCAAATATATTATTACCGTTAACTGCTAAAGAATATATACTGTGATTTGATAAAGAGTTATATTTTTGTACCCAACTAACTCCGTAATCACTAGAAACGAAAACGCCATTAGATGTTCCGGCATAAACATTAGCCTTATTAGTCACGAGACAGTAGATAGAATGATTAACTAAAGAAGTATCATTTATTATCCAATTTATTCCAGAAAGTGTAGTGTTATAAACTCCGTTGCCTGTACCAATCAAAATATTTAAACTATCTTTAGAACTTAAACCAAAGCTTAATGAATAAATAGGAAGATGACCTGCAGTAATAATTGGTGATTGAAACCAATTTATTCCATTATCTGTTGAATAATAGACTCCCGAATAATAAGCCCCTGCAAAGATGATTGAGTCATATTGTATCAATGCAGGAATAGAAGTATTAGTAAAAACCGAATTATTTATTTGACTCCAGCTATTCCCGTTGTCGTCGGAATAATAAATTCCATTCCCGTTGGTACCTGCAAATATTTTTGTTTTGTTGTTAGTGAACGATAGTACCGGAATCCCTGGTAAACCTGTCTGCTTCCAATTATTCCCTTCATCAGTGGACAAATAAATACCTTTAACGGTGCCTGCTATCATATCTGTTCCGCTTTGTTTTAATGAAGGTATAGGCAGTATGGGGAGCCCTATTTGAGACCAGGTAGAACCGCTATCGGCAGAAATATAAATGCCGCTTCTTATCGTTTCCGCAATAATATTTGTCCCATCCACAGTAAAATTTAATATTGATTCATTGCTTTGGATACCAGTGTTTTCTTGTGACCAATTTGTTCCATTATCTGTAGAAACATAAATTCCATTCCCCAAAGTCCCAGCAATAATTTTGGAACCTTGAAGAGCTAAAGACTTTATGCCAATTCCCTTTGGTCCGATCCATGACCAACTTATTCCATTATCAGCTGAACGATAGGTTCCCCCGTTATACACACATACAAAAATACTATTACCACTCACAATTAAACTATTAATAGGACCTGGCTGTAAACTAAATTGGGACCAGTTTGATCCATTATCATAAGAGTAGTATATACCAGATGGTGTAGTTGCTATAATTTCATTATTTAGAATAGATAGTGAAGAAATCCAACTATAGGATAATTCATTATTAGTCTGTTTCCAACTCATACCATTATCACTGGAAAGAAAAACACCACTATTGCTAGTCCCAGCAAATAAATTTGTCCCAATGCATGCAATAGAAGTAATAATTGTATCAGTTAAACCAATATTAACTTGTTCCCAGTCTGCACCGTTGGTTGTTGAAATAAATACTCCGTGATTACTCCCTGCAAAAATTGTTGATCCGTTTGATGTTGTCAACAATGCATTTACGCTAATATTTTTTAAGCCAATAGAAGTCCAGCTTTTCCCATAATTAGTTGAGGCATATAAACTACTGCTGCCATCTATATTAATGCCTTCAGCAAATATTTCCCCATTTGATATGATAAGGGCTGGTACTTCACCGCTATTCAGTCCATTTGCCTGCACCCATTGTGCTTTTGTTCTATTGTTAGCAATTAACAGCAAAATGATAAGCAAAACCTGAATATATTTTTTCACCTGTCCCTCCAATAGATTTAATCGTTAACCATCCTTTTTATTATTTAAGCATTCCTTTAGATTGTTGCTTATTAAACCGAGGCGATTACTCTTTTCACTAACCGTTCAAATTTATCTTTCACAAGATTAGCCGTTTCAGTTACCTCGGAATGGTTTAATTTTTTATCTGATATGCCTGCAGCATAATTTGTTATACATGAAATTGACGCGGTCTTTAATCCGGTGTAGCCTGCAAAAATTGCTTCGTGCACAGTTGACATCCCAACTGCGTCGCCGCCGAATATTTTAATCATCTTTATTTCCGCTGGAGTTTCGTAGCTTGGTCCTTTTGTGTACCAGTAGACGCCTTTTTGTAATTCAATATTTTCTTTTTCTGCGGCTTTTAAAATTATATTATTAAATGCGGCAGAAGGAAAATCTAAAAAATTATTTTTCTCTTCGGCATAAGGAAGCCCGATTAAATCCGTAAGCTCTTTCATTATGCTTATTCCGTTGAATGAAGTTGTAAGCATTAAGTCGCCGGGAGTTAAGTTTTCCGAGATGCCTCCTGCGGCGTTCGTAAAAAGAATTTTATTTATTCCAAATTTGCTTGTTATGAACGCCGGAAGTATGCATTGGCTTAAAGAATAACCTTCATAAAAATGAATTCTTCCTTGAAACAGAAGTATGTTTTTACCTGCATATTCGCCTAAAATAATTTTTCCCTCATGACCTTGTATTGTAGATGCAGGATAACCTGGAAGGGAAGAGGTATTAATGGAATTTTTTATGTTAATGCTTTTAGCAAAATCTCCCAAGCCGCTGCCGAGTATGATTGCGATGTCGGGAGTTACCTGGAATAATTTCGCAAGAGCATTAATAATTTCTTTGTATTTAAAATTAAGATTTATCATAAGTCTATACTAAAATTCCTGCGAGAGCCGCCGTCATTAAAGTTGCGAGCGCGCCGCCGAGAACAGCTTTCAATCCGAACGATGCAATGTCCGACTTTCTGTTCGGCGCCATTGGACTGATGCCGCCAATCTGGATTGCGATTGAAGAGAAATTTGCAAAACCGCAGAGCGCGTAAGTTGCCATTGTAATTCCTTTCTCGCTTATCTGACCAAGCTTAATCAAGTTTGATAAATCCACGTAAGCGACGAATTCATTCAACACTGTCTTAGTTCCTAATAAGCTTCCGAATTGAAGCGCGTCTTTCGCGGGGACACCGATCCCTATCGCGATATATTTTAACAGAATGCCGAATATCAGCTGCATTGATAAAGGCTGTCCGAAGTGCGACTGAAGCGTCTGGTTAATGCCGAAATTATTTCCAAGGTTCTGAAGTATATAATTAAACATCGCTAATAAAGCAATGAAAGCTATAAGCATGCCGGCAACGTTTAACGCAAGCTGAAGACCGTCCGATGCACCATTAGCGGCAGCTTCAATTACGTTTGAGGAACCCTTTTCTATTTTGATTTTTACCGTCCCTTTAGTTGCGGGTTCTTCAACTTCAGGGAACAAAATTTTTGCAATTACAATCGAAGCCGGAGCAGCCATAGCGCTGCCCGCTAATAGATCAACGGCAAATTTAAGCTGCGCAGCCTGCAGCGGCATTTTAGTTAATTGCGCATAAGCTTGACCAAGTATCTGGCTGTAGCTTGCTATCAGCGCCGCCGAAATTGTTGCCATTCCGCCTATCATTATTGTAAGCAATTCCGATTGAGTCATTTTAGAAATATAAGGCTTAACAAGCAGCGGCGCTTCGGTTTGACCGAGAAAAATATTTGCGGTGTTGGATAAAGTTTCGGCGCCCGATGTTTTAAGCAGCTTGCTCATGATATAAGCAAAAATCTTTACGACGAATTGAAGTATGCCGAAGTAATAAAGCAACGCTGAAAGTGTTGATACAAAAATAATAGTTGGTAAAATTTCAAAAGCGAAAAAGAATCCGATATTGTCTGTCGCGGTGCTGTTTGCGAGTTTACCGAATACGAATTGACTTCCCTGTATCGTAAAGCTTAAAACCATAATGACGGCTTGACCAAGCCAGTTAACTGCGTCTTTAATCCAGCCGAGAGGAAAGAACCATGAGCGCAGAGTTTCTCCGTGGATTATAAAGATTGCAATTGCAAACTGCATGATCAATCCCGTTATTACTAAACGCCAGTCAATTTTTCTTTTGTCTTTGGAAAATAAAAACGCTATCCCTATGATTACTACTAAACCGAGAAGCCCCCTGGAGATTGAAATAAGATCCATGTTATTTTCCCTATGATTCGTTTGGAATGTAATGGCACTTGCGGCATCGTGCCTCATAAATATCTGAAGCGCCTACTACGACTCTTTCCGAAGAAATAATTTTCCTTTGAGTTTTGTCCGCCGGGTTTCCGCAGTTTACGCAGATAGCCAAAGTTTTTGTAATGTATTCTGCAATTGCAAGCAGCTGCGGCATCGGCTCGAAAGGTATACCGCGGTAATCTTGATCGAGACCGGCGATTATAATTCTTTTCCCGTTGTTAGCAAGCAAGTTGCAAATTTTAATAATGTCGCTCGAGAAAAACTGAGCCTCGTCAATGCCTATAACATCGGCGTCGTCGGTAAATTTCAAAACCTCGTTTATATCATCGATCAAAATAGACGGAAGACTTTGTTCGCTGTGAGAAACAATGTCGGAAGTGGAGAACCTGTCGTCAATCTTAGGCTTGAATATTTTTACTCTTTGCTTTGCAATAGAAGCTCTTCTAAGTCTGCGGATTAATTCTTCAGTTTTCCCGCTGAACATACATCCGGCTATTACTTCAATCCATCCGGTTGATTTAGGCATTGCGTGTGGGGCTCTATCCATCATAATATTTTTTCTATTTTAGTTCGTTATCGCCGAATGGGAACGGCAGCATTTCTGATAATTTAAGTATTTTTAATTCTTCTTTGTGGTTAATCATAATAACATCAATGTCGCCGCATAGATCAAGCATAACCTGCCGGCATGCTCCACACGGCGGACAAAAATCCGGAGCGTCGCTTGCAATGGCTATCGCTTTAAATTTTCTTTCGCCTTCTGAAATCGCCTTAAATAACGCCGTTCTTTCTGCGCATATTGTTAAACTATACGAAGATGTTTCAATATTACCCCCGCTAAAAATGTTTCCTTCTTCAGTCAAGATAGCGGCACCGACATGAAAATGTGAATAAGTAGGAAGTGAAGCTTTTTTTGCTTCAACAGCTTTTAACGCTAATGTTTTATTATCCATTATTTTGATCTTTAATATGCGGCTCAAAAATAAATTTTTACCTTTTGAAATCAAATCCGGGTTATGAAAATATTTTCATTACCATTTATCTTTTTTGAAAATTGCTCCCGCAAAATTTATAAGTAAAAATATCTCGTAAATTATTTGCAAGAAGAAAATACTTACCGGCTTGAAATGATATCCGAATGTTTCTTGATAAACAACTACTAAAGCAAGGTCGAAAAAAAGCTTTAGTAAAAATGGGATAAAGAAGACCGGGCTTATAACAGCTAAAATTAGAGAACAGAGACAAAGAAGATTTACCGTGTGCCAGATACCCAAACCAATTTGACGCGATGGAGAATAAAAGAATGACGTTTTTGTATGCCGTGCGCGCTGGTTAAAGTAACTCTTAAAAGATAATTTGGTGTAAGAATATACCGAAGAATTTTTTTCTTTTACAGTTCCAACTTTCATTTTATTTTTAATGGCTTCGCGCAAAAGCAAGTCATCGTCGCCGCTTATTGTTTCAATTGTGTTTTTGTAGCCGCTTATCTTTTCAAATGATGATTTTTTAAAGCCGAAATTTCTTGCAGCAGCGGAAAAAGGTACGCCAATATTTGCCGATGAAAAGGTTAATAACGAGCTCCTAAGATTTTCGAAGCAAGAGATTTTATTAACTAATTTATTCCTTTCGTAGAATGGAGCAGCGCCGAAAAGGAAATCATAACCCTCGTTAAATTTTTCTGCGTAGCTTTTTAGCCAGTTATTTTGAGGCTCGCAGTCTGCGTCTGTAATCATTATATAAGGGTACTTTGCTTTTGATACTCCAAAGTCTAAAGCTCCTTTTTTGCCGGGCAGAGATTTTTCCTTCAGAGTATAAACTTTATAATTGGGAAAATCGCTTTCGTAATTAGCGGCAATTTTTAGCGTATCGTCTGAAGAATTATCATCTACAATTATAATTTCGTAGTTTAAATAAGAGTACTCGATTCGCTTAAGAGCGTTCATTAATTTCGCAAGATTGTCTGCTTCATTCTTTGCGGCAATTATAATAGAAAATAAAATTTCTTTGTTATTTTTTTGACTATGTTTTCTTTTTCTGCTTAGTCCAATGAAGATAAATAGATTTAGGACAGTCAAGATTACTGCAATAGCTAAGAATATTATTTGAAGGATTTCCATAAAGCTAAAATAAAATAATTCCGGCAATAATTTAATCTTTTGTTCCGATAAATTATTATAATATCCTATGACGAAAGCCGGCAATTACGCCCTTTATCATTTTTTTCTTGTGTTAATTAAAAATTTCATTTATTGTTCAAGTAGCAAATTTGGTCTTATTGTAAATTCCGTTTCTTCTTAATCAATACTAGGAGATGGTGCTATGAAAGGCTTTCGTCAATTAATGTTTCTTGCCATGGTTTCAATTTTTATTTTTTATTCTTGCTCGCCTTCTTATCAACAGAACTTTACAAAAAGCGGCAGTGTGGGCAGATATACGGGTGTATTTCCATACCGGAATGATTCTAAGCAGCTTGATGCAATAAGCAACTCCATACAACGCATCTCCAGCTTGGCTTTATATGAAGTTTATTTGTTTGGAGAAAACAGCAATATAAAAGTCAAAGACTTGAATAGCGACACTATTCAAAAAGATTTTGTGAAAAAAACGGGAACTGATAGATCAAGCTCGGGAACAGCAACTATAATATATTCAGACAATGGAAAAGTCGGTCTCTTAACTTGTGCGCATGTTGTGGATTTTCCGGACACAATTATTTCGTATTTCTCAAATGAGAATGGAACATACACAGATAAAGTTGCAAGTATAGCGTTTAAGAAAAAACAATTTATATACGCGGCGGGATTTCCTAGAGGCAGTGAAGTTAATATTATTATGATGGACAAAAGTTCTGACTTAGCCTTGCTGGGACAGGATTATCCCGTGCAATATTATCTCGACTTTCCGGTGATCGGCTGCGGCTACGGCAAAGCAAAGGAATTAGACCTCGCCAGCTTTGTGTATATTATTGGATTCCCTTTGAACTATAAAATGGTTTCGCAGGCAATTGTCAGCAGTCCGAATTATGATAAGAACGGTTCATTCTTCATAGACGCTGTAATTAACCGCGGGTATAGCGGCGGCGCTGTTCTCGCTATTAATAGTGAAACATCAAAGTTTGAAATGGTTGGCATAGTCGATTGGGTTGCAGAAGAAAACCAGAATATTATCGAACCGCCTTCTACCGATGAGAACTTAGTCTATAACCCGCTTGTTCCTTATAAGGGCGAGGTCTATGCTAAGCAGATGAAGATTATTAAATACGGTATTACAAAAATTATATCTATGGAAGAGATTGAGAATTTCCTTTTGAAATATAAGAATGATATACTGCATGCAGGCTATATCTTCCCGATTTATAAATAACGATTGAAAATAACCGTTACTATTTGACAAATGAACAATTTAATATTACTTTTGTGCAAGCTTATTTAAGATATATGAAAATCAATAATAAATACTTTTTTACGAACTGTTCCACAACAACAATGCATACCCCGAAGACCTCTTACGGCGGCTGAAGCACGGTTGTGTAAAGTAATAAGATTAAAAACCGGCTTCAGAGATGAAGCCGGTTTTTTTTTACCCTTGTCATTTAGAATGCTAATGAAAGAAAAATAAAATATGAAAGTCTTAAAGTTTGGTGGATCTTCTGTCGGTAATCCCGAAAGGATTAAAAATGTTATTGAAATCATAAAACGGTCTATTCATTCAAACAAAAAAATTGCCGTAATATTTTCTGCTCTACAGGGGATAACTGATGAGCTGATTAAGATCAGTAACCTGGCTGCCTCCGGGAACGGCGATTATTTTGAATTGTATAAATTATTGGAAAAGAAACATCTCCAGATCGCCAAAGATCTTCTTGATGTAAAAACTCAAAGCAACTCGCTTGCAAATATTAAATTAAGCCTTAATGAACTTGAAGATGTTTTACACGGGATTTACTTAGTTAAAGAATTATCGCCGAGAACATTGGATTTTATCTTGAGTTTTGGTGAAAGGCTTTCTTCATATATTATTTCTCAAGCATTAAAGGATAACGGCATTGACTGTGAATTTCTTGACAGCCGCCAACTTATAAAAACAGATGAAAACTTCGGAGCTGCTAAAGTTGATTTCGAAGTTACAAACAAAAATATTACTAAATATTTTAATGCCCATAAAAAATTCCAGGTCATTACAGGATTTATTGCCTCGACTAAAAGCAATGAAACGACAACGCTTGGCAGGGGCGGCTCTGATTACACCGCTTCAATCTTTGCTTCCGCGCTGAACGCGAAAGAAATTGAAATATGGACTGATGTTGACGGCGTGCTTACCGCCGATCCCAAAAAAGTTAAGAAAGCTTTCTCTTTAAAATATCTTACATACGAAGAAGCAATGGAGCTCTCTCATTTCGGCGCGAAGGTTATTCATCCGCCTACAATGCAGCCTGCGCTTGATAAAAAAATTCCGATAAGAATAAAAAATACTTTTAACCCGTCCTTTGAAGGCACCGTAATTAATGGAAAGAGCGAGGCAAACGATTATTTGATCAAAGGCATTTCTTCAATTGACAATATTTCTTTAATAAGAATACAGGGCGGCGGAATGGTTGGTGAAGCCGGGCTTGCGCAAAGAATATTCGCGGCTCTCGGCAGCAAAAGAATTAATATTATTCTGATTACACAAGCTTCGTCTGAACATTCTCTCTGCCTCGCAATTCTTCCCAATGATGCTGAAGCAGCGGTAAAAGCTATACAGGATGAGCTTCACTACGAGATAAATGAAAAGAAAATTTATGATCCCATAGTTGAAAATAATTTATCTATTATTGCGGTAGTCGGTGAAAATATGCGGAACAGGCCGGGAATTTCAGCAAAGGTTTTCCAGGCGCTTGGCAAGAACGGAATAAATATTGTCGCTATCGCTCAAGGCTCATCGGAATTAAACATCTCAACCGTAGTTTCTAAAGATAATGTTACCAAAGCTCTGAATGCTCTGCATGATGCATTTTTCTTATCTATTACAAAAACCGTGAACCTTTTCATTGTCGGCACAGGTTTGATCGGCGGAACGCTGCTTAGACAAATTTCTAATCAAACGAATTTTTTAGCTAAGGAATATTTACTTAATGTAAAAATCATTGCGCTTGCTAACCGCAAGAAAATGTTTATTGATTCTAACAGCATTGATCCGGCAGATTGGGAAAATAAGCTTGATACTTCGGAATTAAATACGAACCTCGATAAGCTAATTGATAATATGAAGAAACTGAATCTTCCCAACAGCATTTTTGTTGATTGCACCGCGAGCGAAGAGGTTGTTGACAAATACCAGGACATACTTGACGCCAGCATTTCTATTGTTACCCCTAATAAAAAAGCTAATTCAAGAAGTATGGAATTCTACCAAAGCCTTAAGCAGTCTGCGCTTTATCATAACGTAAAATTTTTATATGAAACAAACGTCGGTGCCGGACTTCCGATCATAAATACTGTTAGGGATTTAGTTTCAAGCGGAGATAAAATAATTAATATTGAGGGAATTCTATCCGGCACATTAAGCTATCTTTTTACTTCGTTTACCAAAGGAAAATCTTTCAGTCATATCCTTAAAGAGGCAAAAGCCAAAGGCTTTACTGAACCTGATCCAAGAGATGATCTAAATGGAATGGACTTTGCGCGCAAGGTGTTGATTCTTGCTCGCGAGGTTGGGATGAAAATGGAATTAAAAGATGTGAAGGTTGAAAATATTGTTCCTTTAAGAGCAAGGAATTCAAAATCAATTGAAGACTTCTTTGCCAAGCTCGAAAAATGTGATGATGAATTTGAGCTTAAAAGGAAGGCTGCTGAAGATAAGGGAAAAGTTCTTCGCTACATCGCAAAATTAGAAAACGGCAAAGCAGAAATATCATTGCATGAGATTGATGATAAACATCCGTTCTATTCATTATCCGCCACAGATAATATTCTGGCGCTTACAACAAAGCATTACAAAGACCGACCTATTGTTATTAAAGGTCCCGGTGCCGGTGCCGATGTAACCGCGGCTGGCGTTTTCGCGGACATCATTAGGATTTCTAATTATTTAATTTAAATGCAACTTTTTTTTTGAAGTAAAACAAATTATAAGAGAATAAAAAATGGAAAACTCATCTAAGATACAGGTAGGAATATTAGGAGCTACCGGAAGCGTAGGGCAAAAATTTATTTCATTGCTGACCAATCATCCCTGGTTTGAAATTGCGGAAGTTGCCGCTTCCGAAAGATCAGCGGGCAAATTATATAAACAGGCGGTTAACTGGATATTATCTTCGCCGCTGCCTGAGTTTGTCGGGAACCTTACTGTTCAAGAATGCGAACCGGGTTTAAAATCAAAAATCGTTTTCTCCGGGTTGGACTCAAGCGTTGCCGGACCGATCGAAGAAGCATTTGCGAAGAAAGGATACATAGTCGTTTCCAATTCTAAAAATCACCGCATGGATAATGATGTACCTCTTCTTGTACCCGAAATAAATGCTGACCATCTTGAATTAATTAAAACTCAAGGCTATAACGGAGGATGCATCGTGACCAATCCTAATTGCTCTACAATCGGAATGGTGTTGGCGCTGAAGCCTCTTTTTGATAACTTCGGTTTGGAAGCTGTAAATGTGGTTACAATGCAGGCGCTTTCCGGCGCAGGCTATCCGGGCGTTTCAAGTCTTGATATTATAGACAATGTTATTCCATTTATATCGGGCGAAGAGCCGAAGCTTGAAAGCGAACCTCTGAAAATTTTAGGAAGCTTAAGTAAAGACCATATTAAAAATGTGGATATTAAAATCAGCGCGCAGTGCAACCGCGTAGCAGTTGTTGACGGGCATCTTGAATGCGTCCAGGTTAAGCTTAAAAAGAAAGCAACGCGCGAAGAAATAATTAATGCGTGGAGGAATTATTCCGCTGAACCTCAAAAATATAATTTGCCTTCTGCGCCGGTTCATCCCGTCTATTATTTTGATGAAGAAAAATATCCGCAGCCGAGAATACACCGCGATCTCGACAAAGGAATGGCTGCTTCTGTCGGCAGGTTAAGGGAAGATAATTTATTTGACTATAAATTTGTCGTTCTTTCTCATAACACTAACAGAGGCGCTGCCGGCGGCGCTATTCTATGCGCTGAGTTGATGAAAGCTAAAGGATACATTTAACAAATATTCCGGTCCATCGAAAGAAATGAAATGAAGAAAATAAAAGTTTTTGCTCCTGCTTCGGTTACAAATGTTGGCAGCGGTTTCGATGTAATGGGCTTTGCGATAGAAAAGCCCGGCGATGAAATAATTCTGAAGATAACGGACGGGCCGGGTATTAGAATAACAAAAATTACTGGCGATGGCGGAAAGCTTAGTAAAGACCCGGCAAAAAATACTGCGGGTCTTTCATTAATTTCTTTAGTTGAGCATCTTGAATTTAAAAAGGGAATTGAGATTGAGCTTCATAAAAAGATGGCTCTCGGCAGCGGGCTTGGATCGAGCGCTGCCAGCGCGGTTGCGAGCGTCTTTGCTTTTAATGAGTTGCTTGGCAAGCCTTTGGCTAAAAGAGAATTAATCCAGTTCGCGCTCGAAGGAGAGAAGCTTACCTGCGGAGGCACGCCGCATGCGGACAATGTTGCCGCATGTTTGATGGGCGGGTTCGTTATTGTAAGAAGTCTTTCTCCAATCGATGTTATTAATATCGACTATCCTAAAAATCTCTATTGTACTATCGTTCACCCTCATCTTGAAATTATTACGGCAAACACAAGAAAGATTCTTCGTAAGCACATTTTGCTTTCCGATGCGGTAAAACAATGGGGAAATGTCGCAGGGCTTGTAGCCGGGCTTGTAAGCGGCAACTATGAATTAATCGGGAACTCTTTGCAGGACTTTATAGTAGAGCCTGTACGCTCAATATTAATCCCGAATTTTTATGAAGTAAAAGAAGCCGCTTTAAAATCCGGCGCGGTAGGATGCAGCATCTCAGGCTCCGGTCCGTCTATTTTTGCTTTCAGCAAATCTGAATCTGCCGCAGAAAAAACCGGCGCGGCTATGAGAAAAGTGTTATCGGACATCGGCATAGGCAACGACCTTTATATCTCAAAAATAAATAGAACCGGTCCAAAAGTTATTTCTTGAAAAATTAATGATCTACTTCAGTACAAATAATAAAAGTGTTACGGTATCATTCCGTGAAGCAGTTATAAAAGGCATCGCGGAAGACGGCGGACTTTTTATGCCTTCCTTTATCCCGGAGCTTCCTCAAAAATTCTTTAATGAAATAGATAAATTATCATTGGGGGAAATTGCGTTAGAAATTTCCTCGAAGTTTGTTGAAGATGAAATTCCAAAGAATGATTTGCGAATGATAATTGAGAAATCAATCTCATTTGATGCGCCTTTAATAAAGCTTTCCGATGGTTTGTCTATACTTGAATTATTCCACGGACCAACTTTAGCGTTCAAAGATTTCGGCGCGCGCTTTATGGCGAATGTACTGGGCTATTTTCTCAGGCATGAAAACGGACACGTGACTATCCTTGTCGCAACTTCCGGTGATACCGGCAGCGCGGTTGCTAACGGCTTTTATAAAGTAGATGGAGTAGATGTTGTTATTCTTTATCCCGCCGGAAAAGTTAGTGAGATTCAGGAGAAACAGCTTACTACTCTCGGTGAAAATATAACCGCCTTGGAAGTTGATGGTACATTCGACGACTGCCAGAGGCTTGTTAAAGCTGCTTTTGTCGATCCCGAGCTTATTAAAAAGAAAAAATTATCTTCGGCAAATTCGATCAACATCGCGCGGTTGATTCCTCAGTCATTCTATTACTTTAAATCCTATGCCGCTTTAAAAAAGGAAAATTCAAATATTGTCTTTTCTGTGCCGAGCGGGAATCTCGGTAATTTAACAGCCGGACTTATTGCCAAGGAAATGGGTCTGCCTGTATTCAAGTTTATTGCGGCGGCAAACGCTAACAATGTTTTCCCAAAATATCTTCAGACATCGGTTTTTAATCCGCAGCCTTCCATAAAAACTTATTCCAATGCAATGGATGTAGGCAACCCCAGCAACTATGCAAGAATAGTTTCTCTTTATGGTAATGATTATGAAAAGATAAAAAGCATTATATACGGAACAAGCTTTTCAGATGAAGAAACAATCTCGGCGATAAAAGAAATTCATTCTAAATATAATTACACGATTGATCCTCACGGCGCGGTGGGCTATTTAGCTTTTAATGAATACTTGCGTAAACATCAAGATCAAAACATTACCGGTGTTGTGCTTGAAACGGCGCATCCCTCTAAGTTCACGGATGTAGTTAATCAAGCGATAAAAAATGAAATTGAAATCCCGGCGCGGTTATCTGCGGCTATACGGAAAGAAAAAAAATCGGTACTTATATCTAAAGGTTATGAGGATTTTAAACAGTTCCTTCTTCAAAAGTAAGTAAATAAACTTCTTAATTATTTAAAGGCACAAAATGAAGTTATATAATAAAGCAGCGATACTCGGGGGCGGAAATATTGGTCAGGCAATTGCTAATGGACTTGTTAGCTCCAATCTTTTTCCGCCGGGGAAAATATATATTACTAAGCGAAGGGTTGACGTTGTAAAAGATCTTGCTGGTAGAGGATTCAACTTAACAAATGATAATCCCGCAGCGGTAAAAGAATCTGAGATAATTATTATTGCCGTCCAGCCGAAGCAGCTCGATGAATTGCTCAAGGAAATAAGCCCTGAGATAAAAGAAGAAAAGCACATTGTTATTTCAGTTGTCTCCGGCGCAAGCATTAAAGCGATCAAAGAATTAATCGGCAAGAACGTGCCTGTGGTAAGAGCAATGCCGAACACCGCGATTGCCATCGGAGAATCAATGACTTGCTTATCGTCAGATACAAAAACGAATGGCGCTATAAAAATTGCGGAAGAAATATTCAGTTCGGTCGGCAAGACAATGATAATTGAAGAAGATCTTATGGTCCCGGCTACAGCATTATGCGCATGCGGTATCGCTTTCTTCCTCCGGGCGATACGCGCCGCTTCTCAAGGCGGTATTGAGATAGGCTTTCATTCCGATGAAGCGATTTTTATGGCTGCGCAGACCGCGAAGGGCGCCGCGTCGTTATTAGTTAATACCAAGTCCCATCCTGAAAGCGAAGTTGATAAGGTGACTACTCCGAGGGGAATAACTATTTCCGGATTAAACCAGATGGAGCATAATGGCTTCAGCTCTGCTATGATAAAAGGTATTACAACTTCAGCTGAAAAAGCTGCACGTCTTTATAAGGGCGAATAAGCCGGTTGAATGAATAAATAGTATCTTGAAATTTTGTTTTTGCAGGGAGTTATAAGAAAGCTGTCCGGACGAATTATCATCGCAGACAGCTTTCAAAAATAAATCATTAAGCAATTACAGGGGTGTCTAATTTCTTAAGATCGGCGTGAAGTTCTTCCTCGGTTAGATGATGCTCTACAAGCTTACCTGAAAAATATGCATCGTAAGCGCTCATATCAAAGTAGCCGTGACCGCTTAAATTAAACAAGATTGTCTTCGGCGTTCCTTCTTCTTTGGCTTTTAACGCTTCTTTAATTACACATGCAATCGCGTGGTTTGATTCAGGCGCGGGAATTATTCCTTCCGCTCTTGCGAATTTTACACCCGCATCAAAGCATTCGATCTGGTGGAAGGATTGCGCTTCAATCAATTTGTCTTTTAACAATTGGCTTACAATTGCGCCGGCGCCGTGATAACGAAGCCCGCCTGCGTGAATCGGAGCGGGCATGAATGTGTGTCCCAATGTGTACATAGGAATAAGCGGCGTTAAGCCGACAGTGTCTCCGAAGTCGTATCTGAACTCTCCTTTTGTCAGCTTGGGACATGAAGAAGGTTCAGCCGCGATACATCTGACTTTTTTGCCTTCGCGGAAATTAAGTCCGAGAAAGGGAAATGAGATACCTCCGAAATTAGAGCCGCCGCCGAAACAGCCGACAACCGTGTCAGGAAAATCTCCTGCCAATTCCATTTGCTTTATGGCTTCAAGACCGATAACTGTTTGATGCAGCAGTACGTGGTTTAGTACACTGCCGAGAGAATAGTTTGTATCATTGTTCGTAGCCGCTCTTTCAACCGCTTCTGAAATTGCAACGCCAAGACTTCCCGGCGAATCGGGGTTTTCTGATAAAACTTTTCTGCCGGATTCAGTTCTATTCGTGGGCGAAGAATATACTTTTGCTCCCCAGGTGTTCATCATAAATTTCCTGTACGGCTTTTGCTCATAGCTTACTTTTACCATGTAAACTTCCAGATCGATACCGAAATGATTGCACGCAAAGCTGAGAGCGCTGCCCCACTGACCTGCGCCTGTTTCAGTAGTTAATTTCTTTACTCCTTCCATCTTATTGTAATATGCCTGCGCGACCGCGGTATTCGGCTTATGCGAGCCTGCCGGGCTGACGCCTTCATATTTATAATATATCTTTGCAGGCGTATCAAGAAGCTTTTCAAGATGAGTAGCTCTGAACAGCGGACTTGGTCGCCATAATTTATACACATCTCTTACTTCTTCCGGTATATCAATCCATCTTTCTTTTGAAACTTCCTGCTTAATTAATTCCATTGGGAATATTGCCGCCAGATCAGCGGGACCTATAGGCTGCTTTGTGCCCGGATGAAGCGGGGGAAGCGTTGGATTAGGCATGTCAGCTTGAATATTATACCATTGTTCTGGGATCTCCTTTTCGGGCAGTACGTACTTTTTTGTTTTTTCCATGCGTTATTCTTCGGTTTAATTTATGAATAGAATTTATTTAAATATATTTTAATTATTCAGAAGATTCAAGATGAAGCGCTTCAGACAATTGTTTATTTGCGTCCGGATGAATATACATGCAGAAAAATATATGCTTACAACAAAAAGTATAAAATATATCTGCTTTAATTATTTCCGCGGGAAAATATTTCTTTACCGCTTTTGCATTAGCGGGTCTTTTTATTGCCGAGCCATAACAAAGCGTTAATAATTAGTCTGTCCTGAATTTCATTATTAAATGTAAATGAAAGCTCTTTGTTGCTTTTATCTTCATAGTCAATATCGTTATGTCCCATGTTAATGTAAATCATCTTGTAATTTATATTAGTCCACACGACCGGGTAGTAACCGCTATGCCAAATTTCGGAAAGCTTTGGACCGGTACCGAGCGGGAAGCTTGTTGAATCAATTGATACGAGTATTTTTATATTAGGATTCTTCCTCAAATCGTTTGACCATCTGTACCATTCATTAGGCGATGATCTAAATGTATTCGGCAGGTTAGAGGCGGCGGGATGGTGATGGTCTTCAACTCTTAATACCGCGGAAGTAGGACGCCATGTATTGCTGACGTATGAGCCGGAACCCAAAAAATCGTTATGATACCAATCCCAGTTTTGCGGATATGAAGAAGGTGTTAGAGCAAACGCTGCAAAATGAAATCCCATCCATGCGCCGCCGTTATGCATATATTTTTGGAAAGCCTCTCTTTGCGCAGGTTCTTCCGGGCGCGTATCTAAAAAGATTACAACTTGATACCTGGAAAGGAACGCCGCATTCAGGTTGTTCCAATCGTTTGTTGAATCATAAACAAAATTATATTTCTTCGCGATTTTAGGGAACCACCTGTTAGCCTCGTGTACAAAGCTAATATGCGCCGGGTCGTTCTTCGCGGTATAAAATGCGATAACTTTAAACTTTGGGTGAATGCTTTGTCCTTTGATTGAGGTAAAGCAGCACAGCGCCGCGAAAAATAAAATCACGTGTACAAATGTTTTGCCGTTAGTAATATTAAACATACATATCCATATAATACTCAAGGTTAAAATTAAAGAAATAATATTTACACTAAAAGATTAAGCACATGTATGATGGCGCTGAATTGCTGTCATTCAATACAGTGATGTTATTGCACACCGTATTTAGCGGCTTTAATATTCACAGATTGATTCGCTGCAGCGAAATATGTAACAAAATTTTATTACACGACCAGTAGAGTCTTCCTTTTTATTACTTAAAAAAATTTTTGCATTAACTTGATTTTAACTAAAGTAATATATAGTTTGCCTTTGCATTATTAAATCATGGAGCATGTTTAAAGGAATTATAAAATATTATTTCCTATACGTCTTCTGCATTTTATTCGTTTCCTCTTTGTTTAACTTTATCCCGTCTGCGGGGTTTATGTCGTATGCGTGGTTTACCCCGTCTGCGGGACAAGCTACACAAACACAAACTTCTGCAAATAAAATTGATCCAAATATTATTTATCCCGTTTGCGGTGCTTGTCCCGTCCGCGGGATTTCTCTATGCCGGCGGTGCAAGAATAATAGCTTAGATTTTAATTATCGAAATTTTACTATTAATAATCCGCCGGAAAAAGTATCATCATTTAAAAACAAATTAGTTTCACAAAGACCGCCGCATCAGACTAAGCTTAAAGAAACCGGCAAAGTTGAAGCTAAGTTTTTATCCGCTAATTTCTCCAATTCACATAACAAAGAACTAACCCATTCAAAACAAACCGATAAATCCAACCACTGTTGCTTTCTGATTTGAGATGAATACCCGGAGGGGTGACTCAAGTTCTAAGCACAAAGTTCAAATTTCAAACTAAATAATGATCGCAGAATGATGCGGTATAGTTGAAATTAATTTCAACTATACCCGGTCTAAAGGAGCTATAATGAAAATCAATTTCAATGACTTCCGGTTAAGAAAGGATATGGCTGAAATCAATTTCAGTGGCATCCGGTCAAGAAAGAATGTGATTGAAATCAATTTTGCCAGCTATCAGGCAAAGGGAGATATAACTGAAATTAGTTTCAATGACATCCGGTCAAGACAGTGTATGATTGCAAACAATTTCGATGACTTCTTATCAATACCGGATACAACCGCAATCAATTTTGGCAGGATCAAATTAGTTGGTTACTAAACAAATAATATTTTAATAAATATAAAAAGGTTAAATACAATGATAAGCAAGCATCTTAATAATCCATTTCTTGCTGATGGTATCAGCAATGCTAATTACAACCAAATTTCGTCAACTCATATTGAGAGATTAACTGTAAACATACCTGACACCGCAAATATGATCTATGGTGTTCCGGTGCCAACTATCTTCGACACTATGATTACCAGTACACAAACATGTTATAATGCATGGAAAGCATCCACCGATCTAAATGCGACGCAGAAGTCACTGAAGGAAGGCAAGACAATTAGCGTTGATGGCTCGATGAAGGATATGAAGTCGTTCATTTCAACCAAAGAGGGAGTAATCGCCGATAAGTTCCATCCGGGCACAGCGGTGTATGAGGAGTTCTTCCCGCTGGGGTTAAGTGAATATTCGAGTATAAGAAAGAAGAATGCCGACAAAATTCTTAAGCGATTTATCACAACTCTTGAAGCGCATAAGGACAGCTTTGATGCGTCAATGCTGACTGAGGCAAATGATAAATACAATTTGTACCTAAGCCTTAGAAAAACTCAGCTTCAGACAATAAGCAAGGTAAAGGAGGAGAAGATAACTTCGGATGATAGCCGTTATGCGCTTGCTATGCAGTTGTACCGTAACCTATTAACTCTTTTATTAATATATGCTGAGGAGCCTGAGAAGGCGGCGGTATATTTTGATGAATCAATACTTAAGAAAAAATCCGGTAATAATAAACCGGCAGAAACAGCGGCGCTGCAAGCTTAAGTAATTAATTACTCTGCGTTCCCCGCGCCTGCACGCCGATTGTTGGAGGGTAATCTCTGCGATCTCAGCGTGATCCGCCGCGTCGGATTTCTCGCGAAGACCGCGGAGAACCCGCAGAGTACGCTGAGAAGGAAAATAAGTCAGGCATGAAGATTTTTTATTATGTCTTAAAGATCTAAATAATTAATTATTTAATAGTAATAAAAATGGAGATATCTAAAATGGAAAAAATACGATTCTTCTTCTTGGTTGCTCTTATTTCCCTTATGATGGGAGGCTTAAGCTGGGGACAAACAACTATTTTTTCTGAAAATATGGGAACGCCGCCTTCCACTACTGCAATAACTAGTTATACTGGCTGGCAAAATAATGGTATATTAACATTTACTGGTTCAGGAGATGTAAGGACTACAACTGCATCAAGCGGCTATACAGGTGCATCTGGAAGTGGTAACGTATACTTAACAAATACAGTTGGTAAAGATTTCCAAATTTCCGGAATAAATACTTCTTCTTATTCTAATTTACAATTATCCTTTGGAATTTTTAAAAGTACTACTGCATCTAATGGTTCAGAGTTAGTAGTAGAAGTAAGTTCGGATGGAGTTTCATATAGCCCATTAAGTTTTACTCTTGCTACAGGAAGTGGAACCGCATCTTGGAGCTACCAAACCCCAACAGGTTCAATCCCTTCAACATCAAATTTGCGCATCCATTTTAGGCAGACAGGGACTACTGCTCAATTTAGGATTGACGACGTTAAATTGACTGGTACTTTGCCAAGTGGTACGCCTACCAAATTGTCAATTACCAATGTAAATAATGGCATTTCTCCTTCTACTTTAGAATCGTTTAATGTAACAATAACTTCTTTAGATAATACGGATACGCCAGCAAGTGTTTCAACTAATACTGATGTTACACTTTCTTTAGCAACCGGTACCGGTTTACTTGGCGGAACTTTAACCGGACAAATTGCGGCGGGCAGCAACAGTGTAACAATATCCGGAGTAACTTATAGTAAAGCGGAAACCGGTGTCTCAATTACCGCTAAAGCTTCAGGCGGTGATGCGCTTACTGACGGCACAAGCTCTACATTTACTGTTTTAGATGCAGCCTCTCAATTAGCTTTTGTCGGCGTACCTTCGGCTGGACAGGCTAATTCAGCCTTAAGCTCTTTTACAGTTGAAGCGCGCCGTAGCGATAATTCTGTTGACCAGAATTTTACAGGCGACATTACTATTGCCAAAGCCTCGGGTGCGGGAAATATTTCAGGCACTTTAACGAAAACGGCTGTCGCAGGCGTAGCAGCGTTTGATGATATTCAATTTGACGCTTCGGGAACATATAGAATCTCAGCGTCTTCAACAGGACTTACAGGCGCAACAAGCGGTAATATCAATTTACTTTCAACCGCGCTTCCTTTAGTAGAAGATTTTAATTACACTGCGGGCACAACGCTTGTATCAAATGGTTGGGGCACAACGAGCGGGACAGGAAGCAACGATGTAACAGTAACGTCCGGCGCCCTAACTTATACAAACTATTCAGAGTCCGGTATCGGGAATTCTATTCCGCTTGCAAATACCGGTCAGGATGTATATAGACCATTTGATAAAATTAATTCGGATAGTGTTTATGTTTCTTTTTTAATAAATGTAAGCGCTGCCCAATCAGCGGGAGACTACTTTATTATATTATCGCCTTCTAGTAGTTCGTCATCTTTTTATGCAAGACTTTATGCCCAAAGTTCGGGAGCCGGATATGTCCTTGGTTTAGGCAAGTACACTGAAACTGAGATATACAGTTCAACAGTGTTAAATTTCGGAACAACATATTTGTGCGTTATCAAATACGAATTTAATTTAGGAAGTTCAAATGATGATGAAGTGAGTCTCTTCTTATTTGCTGATCCTGCCATACCGTCAACAGAGCCGGGAACGCCGGAAATCGGACCGATTACAGGCGATCCTGCTAAAGCCGATGCTTCTAACTTAGGAAATATAAACCTACGGCAGGGAAGCAGTTTATCGGCACCAACATTAACAGTTAGCGGTATTAGGATTGCCACTACATGGGACCAGGCACCTCTCCCTGTTGAATTAACATCCTTCACTTCTTTAGTTAGCAGCCAGGGAGTAGAATTGCAATGGACTACAGCGACTGAAGTTAACAACTACGGATTTGAGATTCAAAAAATAACGGCAAATGATGGAGAAAGTCATTCGTCAGTAGTCAATAGTCAATGGCAGAAGATTGGCTTTGTAAAGGGCAGCGGCACATCAAATGCGACTAAGAATTATTCATACATGGATGCGACGGCGCTTAACGGTACAGTTAAATACAGGCTAAAACAAATTGATAATAACGGCACGTTTAAGTATTCAAAAGAAATTGAGGTTAACGCAAATACACCGCTTAAGTTTGCGCTTAATCAGAATTACCCGAATCCTTTTAACCCGTCGACCATAATTAGCTACTCTGTGGCTGAGCAGGATATTGTTACGCTTAAAGTAGTTGATATACTTGGCAGGGAAGTAATCACATTGGTCAACGAAAAGAAAGCGCCCGGCACATACGAAGTGAAGTTTGACGGAAAGAATCTCGCGAGCGGAATATATTTTTATAGAATGCAGACTAGTAATTATGCGGAGACAAAAAAATTATTGCTGCTGAAATAAATCTCTTAGCTATAAACGCAAGTGCCCGGTTAATCCGGGCATTTTTTTTATAATATATTTATCTCATACGCTAAATTATATTCAGGCGAGTTTGAATAGCAAAAGTTTAATAGAACTAAACGTTTGTAGAATAAATAACCTTTAACAAATGAGCGCTCCGTTAGGAATGCAATCTATATTGGCGCATATAAAATCTATCAATAATTCTTTATTAATGTAATTCAATTTCCAATTGCTTAGATTGTTATATATGCGGGAGGGAAGGACTAAGACTTGTAATGAAAACAAAAAAATAGCAGGCTAATCCGGGATAAGATTGCCTGCTATGAAAATTCGCTGAGTGCTGTTTTACTTTAACAGCATAAGCTTTTTAGACATAATTGTTTTGTTAGTTCTTATCGTATAGATATAAACACCGCTTGCTAAATTATCAGCTTTAAAATTCACTCTAGTTACACCCGCCGGAGCGATTGAATTAAACAGCGTTGCAATCTTTCTGCCCATAACATCATAAACAGTTAGTTCAACTTTTTCCGCCGAAGGAACTGAAAAGCTGATTACCGTTGATGGGTTAAACGGGTTTGGATAATTCTGGTAAAGGTTATATGAATAACTTTTACTCGTTTTAGAATCAACGGATTCTATTATTTGAATAGCTGAGGAATCAAGAGGGAATAGTTCATAACCTGAACTATACGGAGAAGCAGATTTATACTGCTGAACTATTCCTGTTAAGCTAACTGAACCTGTCGGGACTGATTTACCTAATAATGATGTATTGGTCTTAACAATCCGGAAGATCAATGTGTCAGTACCGTCTGTAAAGTAGTAATTCCATCCTGAAGTGCTCGTGTGTAAATTGAATGTATCATAACCGCTGCCCGTATCCGCGAACGTTACATTATCTATTCGGACATACATACCTTCATATTTCTCAAACCCGTTCCATGGCTCATTAATTATATCCGTTATTTTAACAACTGCAGGTTCTACTTTATGCCCGCTTGATATGATTTGAACCGCGCTGGTTGATGTTGACGCGAGTTCATTCAACCCGCTGTAGTTAGTTACCTTCCAGTTGCTTATTACTACCGAGTCTCCTATTTGTAAGCCCGGTGTTTGTGTAAACGAGCTGCCGTAAACTGAAATACCGGTATTTGAATTTTGTATCGTTCCCGGTCCGGATGTTCCGGTTCCTAACTGAAGTATTGAAGTAACAATACCGGTAGTATTTATAGTGTCGCCGACCATTACAGGCACACCTGTAGCGCCATTCATCTTTAATGAGTCTATTGGCGTAATTATTTTAGCGATAACGCCGGAGGAATCGAGAGGGAAGAGTTCATAACCTGAACTATAAGGAGAAGAAGATTTATATTGTTGGATTATTCCGATTATGCTAACCTGTCCCGTTGGAACCGGTTTTCCTAATAATGAAGTATTAGTTTTTATTACTCTGAAGATCAGTGTGTCTGTCCCATCTGTAATATGGTAATTCCATCCTGAAGTGCTTGTGTGTAAATTGAATGTATCATAACCAGTTCCTGTATCTGCGAATGTTACGTTGTTTAGCTTTACATACATGCCTTCATATTTCTCAAACCCGTTCCATGGCTCATTAATTATATCGGAGAGAGTTGCTGCCGCAGGCTCTACTGTATGACCGCTTGATATAATTTGAACCGCGCTGGTTGATGTTGAGGCAAGTTCA
>Ga0187812_1000067_pt1 | contig 36947 bp, 31 predicted proteins | sample NC_S_2_FD_130582 | JGI IMG/M metagenome (GOLD analysis project Ga0187812, IMG submission 130582) | Wetland sediment microbial communities from Neuse River Estuary, North Carolina, USA - ASW-S_2 | ecosystem: Environmental > Aquatic > Freshwater > Wetlands > Sediment | place: USA: North Carolina...
GAGCGTCCCGATAACAATCGGGAAGTTCAGGAGTTCGATCCTCCTTAGCTCCACAAGTAAAAAGGGATTTAACTTTTATATTTATCCCCAAAAGTAAAATTTAGTCCTTGAGAGAGCGTCCCGATAACAATCGGGAAGTTCAGGAGTTCGATCCTCCTTAGCTCCACAAGTAAAAAGGGAAATTAGCTTTTTAAAATTCTTTCTGAATTATGTTAAGTTTTTTGAAAGAGCGTTTTTGTCCTACAAAATTTTCTCCAAATAATTTATTAATGAACTTTAGTAAACTTTTAGCGCATAAAAATTTGGTAAAATAATTTTTGTTTTAACCTTGACATTTTTAGAGCGGGGTAATATATTTTACCCATGAAAATTACATTAAATAGGATTTTACTATTTCTTCTGTTTGTTGCCACGGTTTTTGCCGGCGCCTATGTATATAATTTTAGTGTGAGCAATGAGGGCGATAATATTAAAATTGAATGGAACTCCGGTCAGGAAACCGACCTTAAAGATTACGTAATTCAACGAAGCACGGTTCAGTCAAGTAATCAGTATACAGACATAGCGACAATATTACCGCAGGGAAGCAATTCATATTATTCTTATGTAGATAAAGCAGCCTACAAAACCAACGATGTATTTTTCTTCTACCGCCTGAAAATTGAAGATAATGACGGCACTTTTTCTTACCTGGATGATAAGCCTATCTCACATAGTATTTCAGCAGTAAAAAGAACGTGGGGCAGTATAAAAGCAATGTTTAGGTAAATGTAATTGAGTCCGTTTTACTTTTACAAAAACTATCTTAACTATCAATTCACTAGGCTCCATTTCCAAAAAATAATCTTTATGTAATGAAAAAATATCTCGTCAGCATATCTGCATTTATTCTACTGATTTTATTTTTATCCGGATGTGCAGCCAGCAGATATACCCGAAAAACTTCTTACGTAAATTCAACAACTAATAATTTTATCCGTGTGCTTCTGAAGAACGAAAATGAAAATATTTCATTTGTTGTCCGCTCGCCTGTTTACCTTTATGCAGAAAATAATCCCATCGCGGTAATAAATACGGGGAACCGCTTGGATTTTTATAAAGATGGGAATAATGTAAAACTAAATATTCGTGATAGAATATTCGACGGAAAATTTTTCCAGTTGAAACCCGAAAAAGACGGAAACACAGTTGAGTTTAACGGAAGAAAATATGACGGCGTTATAAAAATTGTTTCCAATGGCAATTCTATTAATATTGTAAACCAGGTGTCGTTAGAGGATTATTTAAAAGGCGTCATTACCGCAGAAATGCCGATAGGAAAAGGGAGTGAATATCTTGAAGCTTTAAAAGCTTTCGCAATCTGCGCAAGAACTTATGCAGTTACAAAATTGAATAACGGAAACTCATTTGATGTTTATCTCGATACCCGCGACCAGGTTTATAACGGCGCTGGAAGGGAAAGCGCAATTTCAAACCGCGCAGTTGACGAAACTAAAAATATGATTCTTACTTATGACGGCAAGCCTGCTGTTGTTTTTTATCATGCGTCTTGCGGAGGTCATACGGCAGACGTTAAGGATGTATTTCCCGGAAATGACGAACCCTACCTGCGAGGGGTAGAAGATGGTGATCCGCCTAATTGTTCCATCGCGCCAAATTTCAAATGGACAGAAACCTATTCCTCACAAAAATTTATACAAAGGCTGCAATCCTCCGGATATTTGCCTAATGGAAATTTCACTTTGCAAAATGTTTCCGTAGCAAATAGGAATTCTTCAGGTCGTGTGGAGAACCTTTCGGTAGATGTTAAATCGGTTGAAGGTGACACTAAAAATATTTTAATAACCGGTAATAAAATCAGAAGTGTAATTCGTACTTCTAATGATAAAGAAATTTTGCGCAGCACCATGTTTGATATAGTTTTCAACGGCAGCGAAGTTGTTATAAACGGTGTCGGCAATGGTCATGGCGTGGGCTTATGTCAGTGGGGAGCAATCTACCAGTCAACCCATGGAAAGAATTTTAAAGAGATTTTATCCTTTTATTTTCCGGGAACGCAGATAGGAAAAATTAATGATTAAAACCAGCCTTCCAATTTATCTTGCATCAAAGTCGCCGCGAAGAAAAAAATTGCTGGAGCAACTAAACTTAAAGTTCAAAGTGCTGAATGTTGAAATTGATGAAAAAGTTTTCCGCGGGGAAAGCCCTTCAAAAGCGGTAAAGCGGCTCTCGGTAGAAAAAATGAATAAAGCCAAGCTTCATGTTAAAAGCGGAATTATTATAACAGCGGATACTATTGTTGTAATCGATAGAAAAATTATCGGCAAACCTATAAATCAAAAAGATGCAGAGAATATTCTTAAAAAATTGAGCGGGCAAACTCACAGAGTTTATACCGGGTTTTCCATTTACAATTCCGCAACGAAAAAAATAATTACAGATTATGAGCTAACGAAAGTAACTTTTCGTAATTTAACGGCAGAAGAAATTAAAGACTATGTATTAACCGGCAGTCCGATGGATAAAGCCGGTGCTTACGGAATCCAGGATGATTCTGGAGCGGTGTTTGTTAAAAAAATTAACGGCGATTATTATAATGTTGTGGGCTTGCCGCTCACAAAAGTTTACGAAGCATTGCTGATGGTGTTATAATTGATTAAAAAATTAAAAAAGAAAATATTATTCTCTTTAGCGGCGGCAGGAATTTTATACCTCGGCTTTTCGCTTTATGCAAACTTTAATAATCTGCTTATTACCTTTCAAACTTTTAACTGGTATTTAATTCCATTGTTGTTGATTCTCTCGCTGCTTAATTATTGTGTAAGATTTTTGAAGTGGGATTACTACCTCTCCTTGTTGAAGATCGAATTAAAAAGAATTGATTCCTTCTCAATCTTCATGTCTAATTTAATAATGAGCGTTACACCCGGTAAAATGGGTGAGCTATTAAAGTCATATTTAGTTAAAGAAATTTCAGGCACGCCGGTAAGCAAAACTTTCCCGATTGTTTTTATAGAAAGGATTACCGATTTCATTTCGCTTGTGTTAATAGCCTTAGCCGGCGCTTACCTCTTCAATTTTGGAAGAGCAATTGTGCTGGGCGTGGGAATATTTTTTATAATTATTTCTATAATCTTAAGCAATCGAAAATTAGCTCTGCCTTTAATAAAACTTTTTGAAAGAATTAAATTCCTACGCAGACACCTTGAGAGTATTCATAATGCATATGAAACCTCATACATATTGCTCCAGCCGCTTCCGTTATTTTATATGACGATGCTTGGGATTATTTCTTGGTCGTTTGAATGTTTTGCTTATTACTTAATACTGATTAATTTTCATATGAAAATTAGTTTTTTGTGGGCGGCTTTCAGTTACGGGTTTGCAATAATAGTTGGCGCAATTTCTATGCTGCCCGGCGGACTTGGAATTACAGAAGGATCACTTACGTTTATGCTTGTCCAAAATAATTTTTCAAAAGATTTAGCAGTGGCATCGACTTTTTTAATTAGAGCAGTTACGCTTTGGTTCGCAGTTTTAGTCGGAATTATTAGCGTAACATTTTATCAAAATAGATACGGAAAAATAACCGTAGAACCCATTTAAAATTAGGGAAAGGAAAAAATAAAATGGCAAAAACAAAAATCATTGTTCCAAAAGACGGTGAAAAAATCACAGTTCAAAATGGAAAAATAACAGTACCTGATAACCCGATAATTTGCTTTATCGAAGGCGATGGTACCGGTCCCGATATATGGCGAGCGTCAAAATTAGTTTTTGATGCTGCTGTTGAAAAGGCATATAAAGGAAAAAAGAAAATTGCATGGATGGAAATCTATGCCGGTGAAAAAGCCGTTGCAACTTACGGCAAAAATAATTGGCTGCCAGATGAAACGGTAGAAGCAATAAGAGAATATGTTGTAGCAATAAAAGGCCCTCTTACAACGCCGATCGGCGGCGGCATAAGAAGCTTAAATGTTGCGCTTAGACAATTGTTAGATCTGTTTGCTTGCGTACGACCGGTAAAATATTATTCCGGTGTGCCCAGCCCAATGAAGAATCCGGAAAAATTAGACATTGTACTTTACAGGGAAAATACGGAGGATGTCTATTCCGGAATCGAATTTAAATCGGATACAAAAGAAGCCAACGACTTAATAAAATATATCAACAAGAAACTTGGAAAGAAAATCAGAATTCCTTCCGGAGTCGGCATAAAACCTATGAGTGAATTCGGAAGCGCAAGGCTTGTTAAAAAAGCAATTGAGTATGCACGTGATCATAATAGAAAAAGTGTTACGCTCGTACACAAAGGCAACATAATGAAATTTACCGAAGGTGCATTTAAAGAATGGGGCTACAAAATTGCCAAGGCTGAATTTAAAGACTTAGTTATTAGCGAAGATGATCTTTATTCTAAATTTAACGGGAAATTGCCGGAAGGGAAAATCTTAATTAAAGATAGAATTGCCGACAGCATGTTCCAGCAGCTGTTATTAAGACCTGATGAATATGATGTTGTCGCAACTCCAAATCTTAATGGCGATTATCTTAGTGATGCGGCAGCTGCTCAAGTAGGCGGGCTTGGAATGGCTCCCGGAGCTAACTTGAGCTATGCAACTGCAATCTTTGAAGCGACTCACGGCACTGCTCCGAAATATGCGGGACTCGATAAAGTTAATCCCGGCTCTGTTATTTTATCCGGGGTAATGATGTTTGAATACTTAGGCTGGGATAAAGCTGCTCAGCTTATTGAGAAAGCTTTGAAGAAAACAATTAAGTCTAAAGTAGTTACTTATGATTTTGCAAGGCAGATGAAAGGCGCAAAAGAGGTCAAATCATCCGAGTTTGCAAAAGAAATAGTAAAAAATATGTGAAATATAAAAGTATAACAGCCGCTCTTCCTTGATTTTCAAAAGAGTGGTTGTTATATTCATTAAGAAAAATTAACCTATAAAAGGAGATCTATTATGTCTAAAGATAATAACTCAGGCAAAGGTTTCTTAATCGGATTTCTTGCCGGAGGAGCTATAGGCGCTATTCTTGCATTGTTGTACGCTCCGAAAAGCGGAAAGGAATTGCGCAGTGATATTAAACTAAAAACCGACGGGATTCTTGATGATGCCGACAAATATTTGGCTGAAGCAAAAGATAAAGCCAAAGATTTAATAAATGAAGGCAAGAAGAAATCGGAAAAATTAATTTCCGAAGCCAAGACAAAATCGGAAGAATTGCTTAAAGATGCTGAAAAAGTTTTTGGTGACGCAAAGGCAAAAGCCAATACGGTTATTTCGGCGGGTAAAGAAACGATTACAGCCGAGAGCGATAGGCTTAAAACCGCATTAAAAGCCGGTGTAGATGCGTACAAGAATACTAAAGAATCTTAATCAATAATTTGAAAATCCTATGGAAATAGTTTCGGTTTTTAATGTACTTCTGCTGCTCTGTGCAAGTGCGCTTTGCATTGCTTTAATTATTTATTTAAATCGAGTTACAAAGTCTGTTAAAGGAATTGAAGATAACCTAAAAGATATTTCAACCCAAATAAAACCTTTAATTTCATCCACAACTTTTTTAAGTGAAAAGTTAAATTATATCTCGGAAGAAATAAAAGAACAAGTTTATATCGGAAAGAATATTGTTACCGAAGTTAAAGACCGCGTAGATACAATATTAGATCTTGAAGAAAAAATTAGAGGCGGGTTTGAATCCTCTATCTTTGATCTGATAAAAAATCTGTCTGCGGTTTCTAACGGTGTAAGCGCTTTTTGGAACGCCTTCAAAAAAAAATAAAATCAATAAATATTGTCTCACCTTTGAATCTAAGGAGGAAATCCCTTGAAAGAATACGGTGCTGAATCAATCCGAAATATTGCATTAATCGGACATGGAGGAAGTGGCAAAACCACTTTATCCGAAATCTTATTATACACCGCCGGTGCTATTAACAGAATCGGCACAATTGCTGAAGGAAATACAGCTTCAGACTACAGTCCTAACGAAATAGAAAAACAAATCTCAATATCAACTTCACTTTTACACTTCGAATGGAATAATTCAAAAATAAATTTACTTGATACACCAGGCTATGCGGATTTTCTTGGCGATGTTAAGACCGCAATGCGTGTCTGCGATACCGCCGTCATGGTGTTAAAATCCGCTGAAGGTGTTGAAGTTGGTTCCGAGAGTACGGGTAAATTTGTAAATGAATTTGGCTTGCCGTCTGCCATATTAATTAATAAAGTTGACAATGAACATTCTGCTTTTACTAGAACCGAATTGCAGGCGAAAGATAGATTATCTTCCGGCGCAATTGTAGTAACCTTTCCTGTGAATGAAGGAACCGGTTTCGATACCGTTGTTGATGTCACCACGATGAAGGCATATCAATACGGTCCAGTCGGGAGCAAAAAAGTTACCGAAAAGGAAATACCTGCTGACTTGGTGGCAACGGCGGAAAAATATCGAACCGAGTTAGTTGAAAAAGTTGCTGAAACAACCGAAGAACTAATGAATAAATATTTTGAGGAAGGCAATATTTCCCAGGAAGATTTAAATAAAGGAATTACGCTTGCCTTAATTAAAAGAAATCTGTCTCCGGTTTTTGCTGTTTCCGGGCAGAAGGGCGTTGGAATAAATAATTTTATGGACTTCGCGGCAAAATATTTTCCTACTCCTATAGACCGGAACGGCGAAGAAGTTAATTTGAAGGACAGCAGTAACAAAGTTTTGCTCAAGCCGGATGCTAAAGGCGAACCTGTTCTTTTCATATTTAAAACAATTTCCGAACAGCATGTAGGCGAACTTTCATTGTTCAAAGTTTACTCCGGCTCAGTATCAGCTGGATTGGATTTGGTTAATCAAACAAATAATAAATCAGAAAGGCTAAGCCAGCTTTCCATTTTAAATGGTCATAACAGAACAGATGTTACCAAACTATTCGCCGGAGATTTGGGAGCGGTTGTAAAATTGAAAGATACACATACAAACAACACACTTACTTCAAAAAACCTTTCAGTTGTTATAAAGCCCATTGAGTTTCCCGAAGCAGTCATGCGCAGCGCTATAATGGCTAAAGCTAAAGGAGATGAAGATAAGATAGCTTCTGGACTGCATACTCTTCATGAGGAAGATCCTTCCTTCAGTGTGAAATTTGATCCGGAAATTTCACAAACAATTATTTCCGGTCAAGGTGAACTTCAACTAAATTTGGCTGTGAAGCGCTTGAAGGAAAGATACGATGTAAGTGTCGATCTTATTGAACCACGCGTTCCTTACCGCGAAACAATCAAAGGTAAAGTTGAAGATGCCGAATACAAACATAAAAAACAATCCGGCGGAAGAGGACAGTACGGTCATGTGCATTTTAAGATGGAACCTTTGCCGAGAGGAAAAGGATTTGAATTTGTGAACGCAATAGTTGGCGGCGTAGTTCCGGGAAGATTTATTCCAGCCGTTGAAAAAGGTATTGTTGAAACTATGCAAAAAGGTGTATTGTCCGGAAATCAAGTTGTCGATGTTCAAGTAACATTATTTGATGGAACTTATCACGATGTTGATTCGGATGAAATGTCTTTTAAACTTGCAGCCTCACAGTGTTTCAAAAAAGGTTTTCTTGAAGCAAAGCCTTGTCTTCTTGAACCGATCTATATTATCGAAGTAACAGTGCCCGAAGAGTACATGGGTGATGTTATGGGTGATATATCAAGTCATCGCGGGAAAATTTTCGGAATGGATTCAGATGGTCATTTCCAAAAAATAAAAGCTTATGTGCCTCTTGCGGAGCTTCATAAATATGCTTCTAACCTGCGCAGCTTAACGCAAGGAAGAGGCGGGCATCGAATGCATTTCGCGTACTACGAAGAAGTACCGAAAGAGATTGAACAAAAAATTGTAGACGAATATAAAAAGTCCAGAGAAGAAGGACATTAACAATAAGAGCGGCAAAAGCCGCTCTTTTATTTTTAGAGGTAAAATGGAAAAACTTTGGTCGCCTTGGCGCTCACAATATATTGACTCTATAAAAGAAAAGCATTCTAATAAAGGATGTTTTCTTTGCGAAGCTTTAAAACAAAACGCGGATGATCTAAATAATTTTCTTATTTACAAAGGAAGTTTAACATTTACAATAATGAATCTTTATCCTTACAATAACGGTCATTTAATGGTTGTTCCGAATAGGCATTTAAGCGATCTATCTCACTTAACAATAGAAGAGAATAATGAAATTATGTTAAACCTTCAGAAAGCGCAAAAGGCTTTATCCGAGGTTATGAGTCCAGAAGGATTTAATATCGGCGCAAATATAGGGAAGGTAAGCGGCGCTGGAATTGAAGATCATATTCATTTTCATATTGTGCCGAGATGGAACGGCGACACTAATTTTATGCCCGTTCTTGGTGAAGTGAAAATTATTTCGCAAGATCTAATCATGACAAAGAAAAAGCTGCTTGCTGCTTATGCAAAGCTTAAGTGATTATAATGAAGCAAAATTTTAACATAATATTTGTTATCCTAATGTTGTCTATAATATTTGGATGCAGCATTAAAAATGATTCTTCTAAAAGATTGGTGCTTAAAGACGGACTTTTTTATAAAGACGGCAACGACAATCCATATACCGGAGTTGATACGGTAAGAGGCTTAAAAAGGATCATGGTTTATAATTTAGTAAAGGGAATTAGAACCGGAAATTTTAAGATCCTATATGACAACGGACAGCCTCAAATAGTAGGGCAGCTTGTTAATAATCAGAATGAAGGTTTGTGGCGGTACTTTTATCCAAATTACAAAATAGAAAGCCAAGGTAGTTTTGTCAATAATATAGCCGAAGGAAATTGGAAATGGTATTATGAAGACGGCAAGGTAAGCGAACAAGGTAATTTTATTCACGGCTTACGCGAAGGTAAATGGCAGCAGTATGATGAGATGGGGAAAGTTTCAATGATTAAATATTTTATTCACGGCGTTGAAAAAAGTAAGAAAGAATTTGAGAAACAGGAATAGATTAAAGTGAAAGTCCAGACGTTAAATAAAATATTGACACTTGCTTTAAGCTGCTTGCTGATTGGCGGATGTTCAACTACAAAGAGAATAACCAGCGTAGAAAAAACAACAGTCAAAAATGAATCTGTTAAGACTAAGAATGTTATTAAGAACAACGATGCCGTTGAACGAGACTATGTAAAGACTTTGAAGATTAAATCTATTGACAGGGTTAGATTTCTATATATATCAAGAGACCAATTGAGTGAGGGTCAAAGATACTCGCAGCAAGAATACGATACTAATGGTTATTTAACCGAAATGGATTTTTATGATAAGAGCGGTAAAGTAGACACAAAGTATACTTACGAATTTAATGCCGCCGGACAACGTATCGCGACATTAAGGTATAACGCTGAAGGGCAGGAAGATAAAAAATATACCTATGAGTACAATAAATACGGCAACAAAATAAAATCCATTAGGTATAATATAGATGGAGAGCTTGAAAAATATTATTTGTACAAATATGATTCGCTGGGCAATCTTGTAGATGATTTATGGTATGACAAAAGCGGGAAATTAGAATATAAAATTGTGAATTATTATGATGATCTGGGAAGAAAAATTTCGTCTAAAAGTTATAACAGTAAAAATAATCTTGATGAAGAAATAAAATACCAATATGATGATAAAAACAATTTGGTGGGCGAAGAAAGATACGATGGAAACGGCGCCAAGACTGAAATTATTCAATATGTTTACAAATATTATAATTGAATGTTGATAATTAATATAGAATGATTTTGCAAAAAGGGAGTAGAAGTATTATTTTTGTAGACATTTTTTTGGGCTCGTAGCTCAGTTGGTTAGAGCAGCTGACTCATAATCAGCGGGTCGTAGGTTCAAGTCCTTCCGGGCCCACTTTAAGTGCGGAAAATATTATCTCCGCACTTTTTAGTTTTAAATTTTTCCGCAAAGTATCTGCTTGAGTCTTTGTAATAATAACCCCATCATTGCTTTTTAATACATAGCTTGACAGTCTTTATTATTAAAAACATCTTATAATTTCTGAACCAACAAATCCTATGAATATAAAATCTGTTCATCAGTGTAATAAGTAGGCTTTGAAGCAATTTCCTCTCTAATAATGGGATGTCCGGTCGGGCTCACTTTACGTTTTGAATTGTGCACAGCGAGGAAGTCTCTTACCTCGCCTGATATAATTTGCGGGTTAATTTTCTTTATTTGCTCAATTGCCTCCAGCAGGACAGTTTTTGTCGCTGCCAATAAATCGTTAATTACATTTTCTGGTATTTTGCCAACGACAGAACGAGGCGAAATTTTTGCCCGCCACAATATTTCATCGGCATACGCGTTGCCTATCCCGCGAACTATTTTAGGATCAATCAAAAAAACTTTTATGTTCATTCTTGGCTTTTCTCTAATCATTCTTTTTAGATAATCTGAAGTAACATCAAGAGCATCAGGTACATTAATGGGAACAGGATTAAAATTTATTTTGGCGATACCTTTAGGATCCTTAATTACAAGAATATCTCCATCATCAAAGGTTAAAGAAAATATTTTATTTTGTATATTTTGAATTGATTTTGTAATTACAAATTCCCCTGTCAGCATTAGATGAATAAGAAGCCTTGTGCCATTAGAAAACACAAACTCAATTTCTTTTCCCAAGCGATTAATTTCCAGCACATTGCTTTCGCAAAGTAATTGCTTTAACTCTTCGGGCGCGACATTCAATCTGTTAGCGCCGTAATATTCTACAGATTTAACTTTTTTATTTTTTAATCTTTTAGTTAAATTTTCAGAATATACTGTTAGATCAGGTAACTCAGGCATAATGATACCTCTCTTCAAATTATTTTAACATCCAGAAATTATCACTTGATTATTTCTGGTCTAATCTTTATTTGATATGTTCCGTACAAAAATAAATTTAATAATAAATAAAGGAAAGAAGAGTCTTCATACTCTTTTGCGCAATCGTAAAAATAAATCGTACTTAAGAAAGAATATAATCTTGTGGTATATTACTTAAAAAAGAAACTACACGGCTTTAGATATTTCCTGGTCTTTATATTGAAGCTGATAAAGCTTGTAGTATATTCCTTTCTTAGCTAGAAGTTCCTGGTGATTTCCGGTTTCTCTTATTTCACCCTTATGCATTACGATTATCTTATCCGCGCTTTGTATAGTCGAAAGCCGGTGGGCTATTACTATTGCCGTTCTGCCTACAAGAAGCTTTTCAATTGCTTTCTGAATGATAATTTCCGTTTCAGTGTCAACACTCGAAGTCGCTTCATCAAGAATTAAAATATGCGGATCGAAGGCGAGCGCACGCGCAAAGGAAATCAGTTGCTTCTGTCCTACACTTAATGTTGAGCCGCGTTCTTTTACAACTTCATCGTATTTATGCGGAAGCTGTTCTATAAATCTATCTGCTCCGACGAGCTTTGCCGCTTCTTGTAATTTTTCCAAAGGGATTTCATTATTGTTCATGCTGATGTTGGACCTTATCGTGCCGGAAAAGAGGTAAACATCTTGAAGAACTATAGAAATATATTTTCTTAATTCTTTCTTGTCCATGGTTTTTATATCTATTCCGTCGACCAATATATTCCCTTTTTGAATATCATAGAACCGTGTAAGAATATTTATCAAGCTTGTTTTGCCTGCGCCGGTATGACCGACGATCGCGACAGTTTCACCGGGATTTATATTAAAAGAAATATTTTTCAAAACATATTCATCTTTATTATATGCGAACCATACATCTTTAAATTCTATTCCGCCTTTTACATCGTTTAGAATTATAGGGTGCTCGGGATTAGTTACAAATGTTTTATTATCAAGCAGCTTAAATATTCTTTCTGAAGATGCCATCGCTGTTTGGAGAATATTATACTTTTCAGATAAGTCTCTTATCGGTCTGAAGAACATATCTGTCAACAGGATAAAACCTACAAGATCGCCGAAGGTAAGGCTTTGCCTTATTATCTCGCCGCCGCCGTACCAAATAATTAGAGCGGTCGCCGTAGAACTTATTAATTCTACGCTGGGATAAAAGATAGAGTAATAAAGATTAGATTGAATATTCGCTTCACGGTATTCTTTGTTTATGTCAAGGAACTTGTTCTTCTCATCCTTTTCTTTATGGAATATCTGGACAACGCTCATGCCGGTTATATGTTCCTGCATATAAGCATTTAGTCTTGCCAGGTGGAGGCGTACATTACGGTAAGAGTTTCTTACTTTCCTTCTGAAGAGGAAAGTAATGTAGAACAATATCGGCAACACAGATAATGTAACAAATGTAAGTTTAACATTCATAAAAAACATAAATACCAGGATCCATACGACAGTAAAAACATCACTAAATACCATTACTATTCCGGACGAGAATAAGTCGTTCAGGGATTCAATATCGTTAGTAACTCTTGTTACGATTCTTCCGATAGGAGTTTTATCGAAGAATCTTAATGCTAATTTTTGTGTATGTGTAAAAATCTGGCTGCGAAGATCATAAATTGTTTTTTGTCCGAGATATTGAGTGTAATAGGTAAGGAAATATTGAATAACCGATTGACCAATAAGAATGCCCAGTATTCCCAAACTAATTAGCAGCAGCCCCCTGTAATTTGAATAAGCAATATATTTATCAATCGCGACCTTTGTTAAATATACTCTAAAAGGTCCGAGCGAAGCAACGATTATATTTAATAATATCGCCGAGATAACATATTTCTTATACGGTTTTATATAGCTGAGCAGACGGCGCATTAATTTGGCGTCATACGCTTTACCAAGAACCTCATCGTCAATATTTTCAGTTGCCATAATTAAATTACCTTATGATAATCTTTCCCGGTAAGAAATGATTTTATATTTTCAACAGTCGTATCCATAATTCTTTCCACCGCTTCTACGGAATCAAACGCCATGTGAGGGGTTATAATTACGTTTTCTCTTCGCAATAAAATATTTCTTTTTAACAGCACTTCAAGATGCTCTACTCCAACATTCTTAGTTAACATTTGGTTTTCTTCTTTAAGAAGATCTTCGCCTTCAAAAACATCAAGCCCCGCGCCTCCGAAAATATTATTATCGATTGCGTAATAAAGAGCTTGCGATTCAATTACACCGCTTCTTGCAGTGTTGATAAACAGCGCGCCTTTCTTAATGAGATTAATATTATTCATATTTATTAGATGATGGGTGAACTGGTTGTAAGGGCAGTGCATCGTTATGATATCGGAATTCTTTAGCAGCTCATCAAGCGGAACATATTGGAAGTCGAGAAGTTCTGTCAAAATATGGTTGGGCTTAGGATCGTGCGTTATTACTTTCATCCCGAAACCTTTAGCAATTTTGATTACATGAACGCCAATGCTTCCGGCGCCGATTACTCCAAGAGTTTTTCCTTTAAGATCAAATCCTTGCAAGCCGGATAATGCAAAATCATTCCTTGTGGTTCTTACATAAGCCTTATGAATGTTGCGGGACAGTGCAAGTATTAACGCAAATGTATGCTCGGCAACAGTATTTTCTCCGTAGTATGGAACAGTGGCGACCGAAATATTTTTCGCGTGTGCCTTTTTTACATCAATATGATTGAAGCCGGTACTGCGTGTTGCAATCAGCTTTAGCTTATTCGCTTTCTCCAGCACTTTAGAATTTATGCTGGAATAAATAAAAGGCGATATTATACTTATACCCGATATCAAGCCGGCATTGGTTTCGTTTAACTCATTCGGATAAAAAGATAACTCGAAATTTTTATCGAATTTTCTTTTTAAATACTTTTTCTCTTTCTCGGTCGTTTCAAAAAATGCTATAGATGTTTTTGCCATTGCGTTTCCTTAGCTTAATTCTTCCAATTCTTTTTCAAGAAGCTGCTTAAAATGCAGATCCGCATATTTTCCTTCAAGAGCTACAAGCTCATCATGTGTACCTTGCTCCGCAATAGCACCGCCGGAAAGGACAATAATTTTGTCGGCATCTTTCACGGTTGATATTCTGTGGCTTATAATAATGCTCGTCCTATTTTCCATGAACTTTTTTAGGCTCTTCAAAATTTCTTCTTCAGTGTTTGTATCAACCGCTGAAAAAGAATCGTCAAGTATTAAAATCTTCGGATCAATAGCCAACGCTCTCGCAAGGCACGCTCTTTGTTTTTGACCGCCGGATAATGTTATACCTCTTTCACCCATGATTGTCTCGTAGCCCAGCGGAAATGTTTCCACATCTTTATCAAAGTGCGCTATGCTGGCGGACCGCAAAACTTTGTCCTGGTTTGATTCCCGCAATCCGTACGTAATGTTGTTTGCAATTGTATCTGAAAATAAAAAAGATTCTTGTTGAACAACTCCGATTTTAGTCCTCAATACTTGCAGCGGTAATGTTTTTACATTTACTCCGTCTACTAATACCTCGCCTCCGGTGCAATCATAAAGACGCGGGATCAAATTAATAAACGAGGTTTTCCCTTCGCCCGTGTAGCCCATTATCGCAAGCGTTGAGCCAGCCGGTATTTTTAGATTAATATTTTTCAAAATATCCGGTAAATTTTCGCCGTACCTGAACGATACGTTTTTAAATTCTATTTCACCTTTAATCTCTTTGATTGAATAATTTGTTTTATCGCTGTCATGAATTTCATAAGGCTCCGCGAAAATTTTATTTAACCGTTTCATGCTTGCTTCTGCCTGCTGAACCATATTTATTACCCAGCCGAAAGCTATCATGGGCCATGTTAAGATTCCAAGGTAGGCAATGAAGGCGGTTAAGTCGCCGAGATTTAAACCGCCGTTGATTATCTTAATTCCGCCAAGCCATATTACGATTATTATCGATAGCCCTGTTATCAAAAAAAGCACAGGCTGCAGATACGCTTGTATTCTGATCATATCCATGTTACGGTTCAGAAAATCTTTGCTTAGCTTTTGGAATTGCATGGTCTCATTTTCTTCGCGCACGTAAGATTTAATTACGCGAATGCCCGCGAAGTTTTCCTGGGCTTTTGTCGTCAGTTCCGAAAATTTTTCCTGAATAAGCGTGAACTTTTCGTGGATGAGTTTTCCGATTTTATAAACAAGTACAGATAAGAGAGGCAAAGGCAATAGCGAATAAAATGTCAGGCTGGGATTTAGCGAAATCATTACGGCAACCACAATGACTAATCTAATCGCGGTATCTGTCGAATACATAACCGCCGGACCGAGAAAAGATCTTACGGCATTTATATCATTCGTCGCATGCGCCATAACATTGCCGGTGGAATTATTCTGAAAATATCTTAACGGCAATTTCTGAATGTGCGACCAAAAATCTTCTCTTAAGTCGTATTCAATTTCTCTGGAGACAACGATAATCATTTGTCTGATAAGGTATCTGAAAAAGCCTGCAAACAGCGAAGTGAGCACAATTAAAATCGCGTAATGGATTAATTGTTCCGCAGTAACTTTTGTCGTCAACGCATTGATAGCGTCTTTTATAATCAAAGGAATGTATATTGATCCGGCGTTGGATAGTATTACAAATAAAACTCCGAGAAGTAATTTTGTTTTATATCTAATAAAATATTTTTTTAGAGTGAATAAGTTTTTCATAAAACTATTTTAATCGATAATATAATCCCGTCCGCGGCGGGATGATTCAAAAATAAATAATCAAAATTATGCGGGCAATATTATTTACCCGATTATCTCGAAACCGGTGTATTTCTGCAGGACCTTCGGGACAATAATTTTTCCTTCCGGCGTCTGATAATTTTCTAAAATAGAAACCATCAGCCTGCTTGTTGCCAAGCCAGAACCATTTAAAGTGTGGATGAACTCCGGCTTCTTTGTCGCTTCGTTTCTGAAACGAATATTTGCCCTGCGCGCCTGGAAGTTTTCAAAGTTGCTGCACGAAGAAGCCTCCAGCCAGCGGTTTTCTGCCGGCGACCACGTCTCAATGTCATAGCACTTTGCGGCGGAGAAACTTAAATCCCCGGTACAAAGCAGTAAAATTCTATAAGGGATTTTTAACGCGCGCAAAATATCTTCGGCGTCAACCACTAAGTTTTCAAGTTCATCGTACGAAGTTTCCGGCTTTACGAACTTAACCATTTCAACTTTATTAAATTGATGAACACGCAAAAAACCTTTAGACTCTTTTCCGTAAGAACCAGCCTCGCGCCTGAAGCATGGGGAATAGCCGACGTATTTAATCGGCAAATCTTTTTCATTTAAAATTTCTCCGCGGTGAATATTTGTAATCGGAACTTCCGCGGTCGGGATCGGGTACAAGCCGTCCTTTTCAACGAAGTACATGTCTTCTTCCATCTTCGGAATTTGCCCGGTTCCTTCCATTGATTCGCGGTTAACTAAAATCGGCGGCAGAACTTCGGAATATCCGTGATGCTCCAGATGGAAATCTAACATAAAATTTATCAACGCTCGTTCAAGCGTGGCGCCTTTGCCTGTGTAAAGAGGAAAGCCTGAGCCTGAAATTTTTGTTCCTCTTTCAAAGTCTAAAATTCTTAATTTTTTCCCAAGCTCGATGTGATCTAAAACTTTGAAATCATTTTTAAAAGAGAATTCATCCGGCAGCCATTGCTTTGTCTCAACATTTTCTTCGGCGGATTTCCCGACTGGGACAGAATGATGCGCAATGTTAGGCGTGTGCCGCAAAATGTTTTCGATCTTTGCTTCAATTTCGCGAAGCAGTTCATCCTGATGAGCGATCTGATCGGAAACTAATTTCATTTCAGCTAAAACTTGCGTTGTATCTTGTCCTGCTTTTTTCATCACCGGTATTTGCGCCGAAGCCTGATTCCTCTTTGCCTTTAATTCATCTGTCTTTAAAATCAGCGAGCGGCGTTCTTCGTCTAAAGATAATATTTCATCAACAACATCTTTTGCATTTTTATTTTTTAATCCTTGTCTAATTAGCTCGGGGTTTTCGCGGATAAGTTTTATATCAAGCATCAATTCCTCTATAATTATCTAACTACAACGTTATAAATTTTATTCTTCACAAAAATTTCTTTAACTATTTGCATGCCACCCAAATTCTTAATTATTTTTTCATCACTGAAGACGGCTGCCTTTACTTCGTTTTGCTCGCTATTCATCGGAAGCTGGATTGTTGTTCTAAGTTTTCCGTTTACTTGAACCGCGATGTTTACCACATCTTCAATCAAAGCTTCTGCATCCGGTTCAAACCACGCAGGGCTTTTGAAGATAGAATCTTTACGCCCGGTAATTCCCAAACATTCTTCCGCGAGATGCGGCGCAACAGGCGCAAGCATAACACCGAATCTCTCCAGGGTATAAGCTTGAATTTCCTTCGAGCACTTCTCAATATTCTTTGTAAGTTCATTAAGCAATTCCATTAATGCCGCAATCGCCGTATTGAACCTGAAGTTATTAATTTCTTCGTCAAATTTTTTAATTGTCTGGTTGATTTTTCTGTAGACGGATTTTTCTTCGGCATTCAACTCTGCAATTTCAAATTTAGATTTCGGAGGAACCGCTTCTAAAATTTTATGAAAGCGGTTAAACAATTCATAAGTTCTTTGCACAAACCTGTCTGTTCCGGCGATTCCTTTGTCGCTCCAATCGCCGCCTAACTCATACGGACCCATGAACATCAAGTAAAGACGGAAAACATCAGAACCGAATTCTACCGTGAATTCATCAGGGTTTACTACGTTGCCTTTTGACTTTGACATCTTAGCGCCCTGGTTTGTAATTGTTCCCTGATGAATCAAATTTGTAAAAGGCTCGTCCGAATTTGCGTAACCAATATCTCTTAAAAATTTATGAATGAACCTTGCGTAAAGCAAATGCATTGTGGCGTGTTCCGCGCCGCCGACATACATATCAACCGGCGTCCATTTATCCGCAAGTTGCGTATCAAAAATCTCATCATAATAATTTGGATCCAAATATCTGAAATAATACCAGGACGAATCGACAAAAGTATCCATAGTATCCGCGTCCCGCTTTGCATTACCGCCGCATTTTGGACATTTAGCATTTATAAAATCTTTATTCGACGCAAGCGGAGATTCACCCGAAGGATTAAACTCCACATCGTAAGGAAGCTCAACCGGCAAATCTTTTTCATCGACAGGGACTTCGCCGCATTTAGAACAATGTATAATCGGTATCGGCGTTCCCCAATATCTTTGCCGTGAAATCAGCCAGTCTCTCAAACGGAAATTTATTTTTCTTTTGCCAAGGTTATTTTGTTCGAGATAGTCGCTTATTTTTTCTATGCCGTCATTGGAATTTAATCCGTTAAAGCTGCCGGAGTTTATCATCTCACCGGCTTCTGTGTATGCTGAGTCTAATTTATCTTCAATGTTAGTTCCGGGCTCAAGAATAACTTTTCTTACCGGCAGGTTAAACTTTGTCGCGAATTCAAAATCGCGCTCATCATGGGCGGGAACAGCCATAACACAGCCGGTTCCATAAGTAAGAAGTGCATAATCTGCAATCCAAATTGGAACCCGTTCACTATTAACCGGGTTGATCGCATAAGCGCCTATCGGAACCCCGGTCTTTTCTTTAACAGTCGAAGTCCTTTCAATCTCGGTTAATGATTTTATTGAGTCTTTGTAAATGGCAACTTTTTCTTTGAACTCCGGTGAAGTTAGTTTCTCAACTAACGGATGTTCAGGCGCTATAACAACGTATGTAACGCCGAAAAGCGTATCCGGTCTTGTCGTAAAAACAGTGATAGTTTCTTCGCTGTTTTCAACTTTAAATTTTACTTCTGTACCGGTGCTTTTGCCGATCCAGTTGCGCTGCATGGTTTTAGTTTTTTCAGGCCAGTTGATTTCATTCAAGCCTTTGAGAAGCTCTTCAGCGTAATCAGTAATCTTAAAAAACCATTGAGTAAGATTTTTTTGAATAACAAGAGTGCCGCATCTTTCACAAGTCCCGTCGGATTGAACCTGCTCGTTCGCTAAAACGGTTTGGTCTTTAGGACACCAATTTACCGGGGCGTTTTTCCTGTAAGCCAATCCTTTTTTATAAAGCTGAAGAAACAGCCACTGGTTCCACTTATAATAATGCGGAACACAAGTCATGAGCTCGGAATTCCAATCGTACATGCAGCCCATTTTTTTCAACTGCCGGCGTATATCGTTAATATTCGTCATCGTGCTGTCGAACGGATGAATGCCTGTTTTGATCGCGTAATTTTCCGCCGGTAAACCGAAAGCGTCGTATCCCATCGGCTCGAATACATTAAATCCTTTTAGCTTTTTATAACGCGCCCATGTATCTGTCGGACCGTAATTATACCAGTGTCCGCAATGCAGCTTGGCTCCCGAAGGATAAATAAACATTACTAATGTATATAATTTATTATCTGTTTTGGAAAGGTCGGTTTTATGAATTTTATTTTCTTCCCAATATTTTTGCCATTTAGATTCTATTTCAGAAAAAGGATAACGCATTTTGTCCGGTCTTTTATTTTAAAATTGAATGCAAATTTACCTAAAATGAAAAGTATATCAAATTCATCAAAAGCTATCATAACTATTGCTCAGTTTATATAAATATTAATAAACACAAGCAATTGTTTTAAGTCACTAAAATAAAGAATATGTTAATTCGATTATAAATCATTTCTATTTAAGAAAACATTACTTATATTTAATCGTGCGGAAAATATAGGTAATCAACTAACTAACATTTTGGGATACCTTTTGTCGAGCGGTGCTTGATTATTATATTCCAAATAAACATATTACCACATACTTTTTGAGGAGAACTTTTATATGAAAAAAATCTTTTACTTTTTCTTAGTTTTTGCTTTAGCAGGCTCTTTACAATTTACAAGAGCGCAGCATAAGATTGCTTTACAATTTTATGTACAGGTAAACAACATTGGCACGGCTTTGATTTATGCCGATACTATTAACGAAGGTCAGGTTTATACTATTAAATCACAAAGCTCACTGCCTTCAGGGTATTCAACAGCCAAGCCTCTATACGATGCATTAGCAGGAAGCGAGTTTTATTTCCAATCAGGTTCGCTTAACCAGAATATTACTATTTGGTTTGTAATTTCCAATGTTGATAATACTACCGGTAATTATGGACAAAGCAACGGTGCGGATCTCTTTTTTGATGTGAACTTTTTTGTTTACGACTGGAATGGGAATCTTCTTACCGAGCCGTTCAATTTCAACACCGGCACCTATGCGGTTTTAAAAATTAATAAAACAACAGCATTTAATAATTTTCTAACCTCCACAGGCATTGACATAACAGCTGCGTTAAAGTTCGTATATGAAGTTAGTACCGGTTTTGATTTAACAGGAATTCAAACTTATGATAGCACTAATAGCGTTACTGCAATGATTAGTCACTTTTCCAATGTAGTTGGTGCAAAAGCAAGCTCTGTTACCGCGGTAAAAGAAATACCTAATAATATTCCAACGCAGTTTGCTCTTAAACAGAATTATCCTAATCCTTTTAACCCGTCTACTAATATTACATATGAATTACCAAAGAGTTCTTTAGTGCAATTAACAGTTTACAATATACTCGGCGAAAAGATCGCGACTTTAGTTAACGCCACAAAAGCTGCAGGGGTGCACTCAGTGCAATTTAACGCAGGCAACATTTCATCGGGGCTATACATTTACCAGTTAAAGGCAGGCAATGTTACGTTGTCGCGTAAAATGCTGCTCTTAAAGTAATCTATTTTTAATTTTCTGTGCGGCTGCGACGCAGCCGCGCTTTTTTTATTCAGCTAAACTAAAAATCAAATTATATAATCGGGAGGGATTATGCGTAATCTTTACTTTTATTTGTTTGTTCCTCTATTGATAATTGCGTCTTTTTTTGCCGGTTGTCTTACGATACCGTCAAACCCTGTCATTCCGCAGTGGGATGTTGATCTAAATATCCCGGTTGTTAATAGAAGTTATACTCTTAGTGATATTATAAAAAAACAGAACTACATCTCAATCCAGGATTCAGGTCTGCCAAGCAACATTTATTTGATCCAATCAAATGATTATTCTGTTGCCAAAGATGTTACTTCTTTCGTTCAGGCTTTGGGTAGCCAGTCTACAAATGATAATATTGTCAGCGGGGCAGGCAGTAAAACATTATTTGTACAATTTCCCGGCGGTGTTACTATAACTAATGCTGTTTTCCAGAGCGGGACTTTGACATATTCATTTACAAACCCATCTGCGACTGATAATGCTACAGTAACACTGGACATACCCGGTATTACTATAAATGGTCAAGTGCTGTCTAAGACAATCCCTGTTGGAGCCAGTCAAACAGCAGCAGGCAGCATAAATTTTGCCGACGCTATATATACTCTTCCTCAAAATCAGCCTGCTTTTTTCAGCAATAGTCTTGAAATAATTGTCGGCGCCGCTTCAAATACGCCTACTGTAATTAGTTTAAATCTTACTACGAATGATTTCTTCTTTAAATCGGCAACCGGTTTAATACCCGCAAAATCTCTTGGTGTTAAATCAAGTTCGTTTTCTTTAAATATTAAAAATGCCAGCAACTTTAGAGACAAGATTGCACTAAAGAATGCCAACTTAACGTTAGACGCGGTTTATATTCCTGCAGTAAATAATAATAATCCTTTTCCGATTGAAGTACATAATTTAACAATTACCGGAATTAGAAATGACGGTGCCCCTCCGCTTCAATTAACAATACCCGACAGCGCTAAGACATTTATCTTTAGCGGTGCAAATAAGCACTTTGACTTTGATGCTTCAAACAGCAATATAACAAGCTTTATTTCATACCTGCCAGACAGCATTTCTGTCTCTGCCGAATATATTATGAATCCGAACAACGCAAATGGTACTGTTGCAAAAGGCGATTCTGTTAAGTTTACAGCAAGCTTCAACACTACAAGCTTCTTGGCAATTAGTAATTCTTCTACTAGCGATACTACAAGCTTTGGAAATATTTCTGATAAAGATAGAACCAAGATTAGAGCTTCTCAGTCTGTAAACGTATCTGTAAATATTCAGAATAGTATCCCTCTGAACACAACTGTTAGAATAACGATATTAGATTCAACCTATACGCCGTTGTTTACTCTAATAAACAACACCACCGGCGCTGATTCATTCTCAGTTGCGCCAGCGAGTGTTGACGGAACCGGTGAGGTAACTGCTCCCGGATCTACAAGCCTTACTATTCTATTAGATTCAACGCAAACTGATAAATTTTCGCATGCTCAGTACGCTGTAGTTACTACCGGAGTGCAGACACCCGGTTCACCCACTCCGGTTGCCGTCCGCCCAAGCGACGCTATCCAGATTCAGGTCTACGGCGGTGTTAAGTTCAGAATAAATAACGATAATTTAAAGTAGGAAGGAGGATAAAATGAAAAATATTAAAGTTATAATCGTATTAGTTATTACAGCCTCCGCTACTTTATTTGCTCAGTTTGGTTCCGAGGGAACCACAGACGCGCGGAGAATGGCTCTGGGTAATACTTCTAACGCTATTTCCAAAGGTGTGTTTTCAATCGGAATTAATCCTGCCAACATTCTAAATTCGGATGAGACGGTTAACTTCAGCACTGTTCTGCCTTTCCCTAATTTATCAGTTAAAGCAGGAACTAATTTTATTTCACTAAATGATTTCAATTATTATTTCGGCGGAAATAACGGACAGTCTAAAGTGCTTTCACAAACCGATGTCCAGAACCTCAGCTCGCTTATGTCCGGCGGAGGGCTAATTTTTGGAAATGTCAACATAGATATTTTTTCAATCGGAGTGAAACTCGCTCCGTCTATTGGAGCTTTCGGATTATCGGTGAATGATGTTGTATCGTCTAACCTTACACTTCCGTCGGCTCTTTCTCAAATTATTGTAAATGGTAATCCTACAAATTCTACTTATAATTTTAACGATGCGAACGCCAGTGTCTGGTGGCTAAGAGATTACTCTTTGACTTACGCAAGAGAAATTCCTGAAATACCTCAAACTGTATTTTCTAAAATAGCTGCCGGTATAACATTAAAAATGGTTCAGGGCTTTGCATACGTGGGAACACAGCAGGTCAACAGCTCTTTTTCTACCGGGAGTCAAAACCAGCTTACTGTGGATGCGAATAACAGCTTTCTATCCGCGTTCTCCGACAACTTCCATGTAAGGTACAGCTATAATATAAATGAACCAAAGCAGAACGCGCAAATGAGTCCTTTCCCTACACCCGCCGGAAACGGGTTTGGAATGGACTTCGGTCTTAGCGCAAGCATTGCTGATGTTTGGAATTTTGCGGTCTCTATTACGGATATCGGAAGTATTAACTGGACGAAGAATACTGCCATCACTAACTCAACCGGTCAATATACCGCTAACGATCTTCTCGATAAAAGCCAGCAGGATTCCCTTAAAAATAAATTTAAAGGAACGAGCGACAGCACAGGCGGCTTTTCAACTAATCTTCCGACAGCTTTAAGGCTGGGCGCTTCTTATAAATTTAATTTCAGCGAACATAGCTGGCCAGGTACATTGCTTCTCGCAATGGATATCAATAAAGGCTTTAATGATATGCCCGGTAATTCTACAAAAACAAACGTATCGCTTGGCGCAGAATGGAAACCTATGGATTGGATTCCTTATTTAAGAACAGGCGTTTCATTTGGCGGACTTTTGGGATTCCATTGGGGCGTAGGTCTCGGTATAGATGCCGGTGTTCTTGAGTTCAACCTGAGCACACTTGACATGCAAACCCTGGTTTCGCCGAACTCCGGAAAATATCTTTCTGTCGCGTTAAACTCACGGTGGAAATTCTAATAAATAATTTTTTGTAACAATTACTAAAACCCGGTTTCAAAAAAAGGAGCCGGGTTTTTTTATGCGTTATAAAATTTTTATGACAACCGGTCTTTAAAAGGCAATAACAACAAAATCACCAGTCGCGGTAAGTGAACTGATCGATTTATACAAAAAGATTATCGCGGTTTGTAAAGTCGGACAAAAAACATTTAAGAATGACAAAGCGAAGAAAGTTTTATTTTCATTTGCAAAGATGCTCAAAGCTTTAAGAGGCGCCAACAAAGGCGGAGGTGATAATCCGCCTACGCCGCCGCCGGCACAATAATTTAAAGTAGGAACATCATCCTCAAAAACTGTTTTTACCGCGATGATGTTCCTGCCATTTTAAATGCGTCTTACTTCATTATTCGTCAACCGGTGTTCAACATTCAAAAAAATATTGCGTATCGAACAATAAATTATTTATTACAAAAAGTGCCCATTGCCGTTAGGTAACAGTCCTTGTCACTTAGGTAAAGACATCTGTGAGTTAGCAGCACAATCTTGGCACTTAGATAAAGACTTTTGTGAGTTAGCAGCACAATCTGGACACTTAGATAAAGACTTTTGTGAGTTAGCAGCACAATCTGGACACTTAGATAAAGACATCTGTGAGTTAGGAGCACAATCTTGGCACTTAGGCAAAGACATCTGTGAGTTAGGCGCACAATCTTGGCATTTAGTTAGAGATATTTCCCCGTTAGATTTTCTTTCCGGCAGTTTGATTATATCATTTCGGATGTTAGCCAAGCTGCCTTTTTATTTAGAAGCCTTACTTTGCACTCTAAATATTTAGTATTCCAATTTAGTAAAAGTATGTCGAGTACTATTAAAATCAGCTAACGATTTGTTAAGAAGAAAAACATATTCAGTATCCCTGCTTCTAATTATTTCGCTTACTTTTGGCACTTGAGCAAAATTAGACTTAAATTTGTGCGCTTAATAAAAAGATTTCTTAAAAGTTCTAAAGGTTGATTTGCTTAAACTTAATGTAACGGCTAAAGATAAAAGCAGTAAAGCAAGAACCGGATTTTTTGAAACCGACCACGGCATTGTTGAAACCCCGATCTTTATGCCTGTCGGAACTCAAGGCGCGGTAAAAGCGGTTAACCGGGATTTTTTAGATAAAGACATTAAAGCGCAAATTGTTCTTTCAAATACTTATCATCTTTATTTACGACCCGGAACGGAAGTGCTTGAAGAAGCCGGCGGGCTGCATAGTTTCATGAACTGGCATAAGCCTATTCTTACGGACAGCGGCGGCTACCAGGTGTTCAGCCTTTCCGACTTACGAAAGCTGAAATCAAACGGAGTTGAGTTCCGATCCCACCTGGACGGCTCAAAACATTTCTTCACGCCGGAAAAGGTTATCTCGATCCAGCGCAGCATCGGCTCTGATATTATGATGGCGCTTGACGAATGCACTCCGTACCCGTGCGATTATGAGTACGCGCAAAAATCAACCGCGCTTACTTCCAACTGGGCGGTATTAAATAAAGAAGCTTTTGAAAACTCCGTTCCGCAATACGGCAATAAGCAATTCCTATTTGGGATAATTCAAGGGAGCGTTTATAAAGACCTTCGTGAAAAATCCGCGGAAGATTTAGTTAAGCTGAACTTTGACGGGTACGCAATAGGCGGGCTTGCGGTAGGCGAGCCGGTCGACGTAATGTATGACCTGGTTAATTTTACAACTGATCTTATGCCTGTAGACAGACCGAGATACTTAATGGGCGTAGGCAGACCGGAAAATATTCTTGAGGCAATTCAGCGCGGTGTAGACATGTTCGATTGCGTTATGCCTACAAGGAACGCGCGCAACTCATATTTGTTTACATCAGCCGGAATTCTTTCAATGAGGAACGCGAAATATAAAAATGATTTTGAGCCGGTAGATAAAAATTGCGGCTGTTATACATGCAGAAACTTTTCAAGAGCGTATCTAAGGCATTTGTTCATAGCAAAGGAAATCCTCGCGCTGGAATTAAGCAGCGTTCACAACCTGCATTTTTATCTTGGGCTGGTTCAGCAGGCAAGAGAGCATATTAAGCAAGGTGATTTTTTAGATTGGAAAAACGAAACGGTAAATAAAATATCTTTAAACAATAATAATAAGTCGGAGGACTGATTGGAAACTCTATTAGCGATGGCGCCGCAAGCAGGCGGAGCACAAGGCGGATCAAGCCTGATTAGCACGGTTATAATGTTCGGTGCGATATTTTTAATATTCTATTTTATGATTATAAGACCGCAGCAGAAAAGAGCGAAGGAAAGAGAAAAGCTGCTTTCCAATGTTCAAAAAGGCGATAAGGTTATTACGAGCGGCGGGCTTCACGGTACCGTTGTTTTTATTGACGAAAAAACCGTATTGATTCAGGTGGCGGATAATGTTAAACTTAAATACGAAAGATCTGCGATAGGAACTATAGTTACATCTAAAGAAGCATCTGATAAATAATTTATAGTTCATTTTTTTTTGAGTAAGTAAAAAGTTAGGTCCAAAAATGTTTTGCTCGGTAGATGAAGCAATTGAAGAAATAAAAAACGGGAAATTAATTATCGTAGTTGACGATGAAGACAGGGAAAATGAAGGAGACTTCGTGTGCGCTGCCGAATATGTTACTCCCGAAATAGTAAACTTTGTAACAAAGCACGGAAGGGGAATGCTGTGCGTGGCTGTCAGCGGCAAGCGTTTGGATGAGCTTGGTCTTCCGCTTATGGTCGACTCCAATTCCGCGCTGCACGGCACGCAATTCACAGTTACAGTTGACGCGATTGAAGGTACCACAACTGGCATTTCCGCGGCCGACAGAGCATTAACAATTAAAAAGATTATAGATGATTCAACAAAAGCCGCCGACTTCGCGAAGCCGGGGCACATCTTTCCGCTCCGCGCTTTCGATGAAGGTGTACTAAGGCGCGCCGGTCATACCGAAGCCGCCGTTGATCTTTGCAGGCTGGCAAAGCTAAAACCCGCAGGCGTTCTTTGCGAAATACTCCAGGACAACGGCGAGATGGCGCGCGTGCCTGAGCTAAAAAAGATCGCGGAAAAGTTTAAGCTGAAAATACTGACTGTAAAAGATGTAATTGAATATCGCTTAAAAAAGGAAAGATTGATTGAGCACGTTGCCGAAGCAAAACTTCCAACTGTTCATGGTCAATTTCATTTAACGCTTTATAAAAGTCTTGTTGATAGAAAAGAACACGTCGCTTTGGTTAAAGGCGTAATTACTCCGGATAAGCCGGTGCTTGTAAGAATGCATTCGGAATGTCTAACCGGGGATGTTTTCCATTCGTTAAGATGCGACTGCCACGATCAGCTTAACGCTGCGCTTGAAATAATTTCAAAGGAAGACGCAGGCGTTATCGTCTACATGCGCCAGGAGGGAAGAGGTATCGGTCTGCTGAATAAGATAAAAGCGTACAAGCTTCAGGACGAGGGTATGGACACTGTTGAAGCAAATGAAGAGCTTGGTTTTAAGCCCGATCTAAGGGACTACGGAATAGGCGCGCAGATTCTGCTTGATCTCGGTGTGAGGAAGATGAGGCTGCTTACGAATAATCCTAAAAAGATTGTCGGGTTAAAAGGTTACGGTTTGGAAATAGTTGAAAGAGTTCCTATTGAAATTGCGCCCAACGAAAACAATGAGTTCTATCTTAAAACAAAGCGGGATAAGTTAGGACATTTAATTCTAAAATAGCCGGCTTAATAATTTCAACTTACAAAAAAATTAAAACCTCCAGGCGCATTAAGAACCCGGAGGTTTTTTATTTATAACAACTCTACAATATTAGAACTTTTAATAACTTCTGTCTGACTGCCTTTTTGGTTTCCCTTCGGCGTTTTCATTTCCATAGTATAAAAAACATTTACAAGCGTATTGGTCTTTGATTTTTGGATGCATCCTTTATCCAGGTTAAAATAAATTTTGCCGGATGCAGTCGTTTCAGGTTTCTTAAACTTATAATTAACGCCTTGATTTGTAATATCATCTTTCCCGGTAAGGATTGATTTTAACCCGGCGTCAATTACAGCCAGCCTGTCATTATTATATTTATCGAGACTCATTACTTTATAAGTGTTTGTATTTTGCAGCTGGTAAATCAAAAATTGTGAAGGCGGCTGAGTAAACTCCCAGCTTGAATCTTTTGCGACTTGCTTCAACGGAATTTGTCTGAATATCTGGATGAGCATCGGTTTCAAAGCGCCGTCAACAATACTTTTTCTTAACGCGTCTTTTTCGTCCGCGCTGATTGTACTTGGCGCTCCTTTTAGTTCTAAAAACTTGCTTACGATTTTATCTGCTCTAAACACTTCCAGAATCTCGCCGTCCTTTGTAAGTCTAATGCTGAACGGGTTCTGAATCAAGGCTTCATATTCCGCAAACTTGGCTTTTTCCAGCGTATCTTTAGAAGTGCCGGATTGATAAGATATTTTCTTACCGTTTGCATCGGCATCAAGCTTTACGGAATTTATGTTGCACGATATTTCCATAACGCCGTCTTTATCAACATTAGCCAGGGAAAAATCAAGAAGGTATGTTACATTCTGGGTTATGTGCTGCAATACGGTAGTATCGGCTTTAATTGTTCTGTTGTCGTCGGATATTGAAGTAAGACGGTATTGGTAATCTTTTCCTTTCTGAAAGTTATACTGAAGAGAAAAGCTTTCGTTAGGATTTGATACCGGGGTAGTTTTAATATCGGTTGAATCAAAAGCAAAGCTTGCGGCATTAGGCTGAGTATTACCTTTTTTATTACAGCCTAATAACAATAGGCTAAAAGTCAAAAACACAAAAACATATTTCATCAAATTATCCTTTGTAATAGAATTCTTCCTTATAGAAGGAAATTAATTATTGTAATGATTACAGAAATAAAACTATGTAATTCCTTACAAAGTTTCAGTCGATATAATTTTCCAGCAGCTCTTTTCGAGAAAAGAAATGTGCGATCTCAATTGCCGCATTTTCATCTGAGTCCGAGCCGTGCACAGCATTTTCAGCTTTGTTAGCGGCATACAGTTTTCTTATTGTACCGGGCGCAGCTTGTTCTGGGTCGGTTGCGCCGATAAGCTTTCTATAATCTTCTACGGCGTTTTCTTTTTCAAGCGCGATAGGAACGCATGGTCCCGAGGTCATGTACTCAACTAAATCATTATAAAAAGGTCTTGCTTTATGGACTTCATAAAATCCTCCGGCAGATTCTTTTGTCAGCCTAACCATTTTCATAGCTTTAATCTTAAAGCCGGCTTCTGTTATTTTCGCAATAATTTGTCCGACCAAATTTTTTTTAACTGCATCCGGCTTAATAATAGCCAATGTTCTATTTCCCAAAATTCTCTCCAAATTATATATGTCTAATTTATTTATTTATTTTTTCTTTACAATCTTCTTAACGGTTTTCTTTGCCGTTTTAACAGAAGCTTTTTTCTTAATTGAAGGCTTTGCTTTCGGCTTTTTAGCGGATTGTTTTTTCTTTAAACCTTCAATTGCCTTAAGCATAGTTGATCCAAGCTCAGCGGGGCTTTCAACAACATGGATACCTGCCTTTTTCATAGCTGCCATTTTTTCTGTTGCGGTACCTTTACCGCCGGAAATAATTGCGCCTGCATGACCCATTCTTCTTCCGGGAGGCGCAGTTCTACCGGCAATAAAGCCGACGATGGGCTTGCTTACATTTTTCTTTATAAAACTCGCAGCCTCTTCCTCGGCAGTCCCGCCGATTTCACCGATCATAATAACGCCTTCGGTGTTCGGGTCATCGTTAAACATTTTTATTATGTCAATAAATCTTGAACCTATTACAGGATCGCCGCCGATACCGACACAAGTTGATTGACCGAGCTTGACGTCGGTTAACTGCTTTACAGCTTCGTAAGTCAACGTGCCGCTTCTTGATACAACGCCAATCTTGCCAGCCTTATGAATAAAGCCGGGCATAATTCCGATTTTTGCTTTGCCGGGAGAAATTATACCGGGGCAGTTAGGTCCGATTAAAACCGTATCTTTTCCTTTAATTGAATTATAAACGTTAACCATGTCTGCAGCCGGGATACCTTCCGTTATGCACACAATTAATTTTATTCCCGCTGAAGCCGCTTCTAAAATTGCATCGGCTGCAAAAGCGGGAGGCACAAAGATAATTGAAGCGTTTGCTTTCTCAATTTTAACCGCATCGGCAACCGTATTAAAAATTGGTATGCCCTGGAAATTCGTTCCGCCTTTGCCGGGAGTAACACCCGCTACAACTTTGGTCCCGTATTCTACCATTTGCTGTGTATGAAAAGAACCTTCTCCGCCCGTAATTCCTTGAACAACCAGGCGTGTTTTTTTATCCGCCAGAATACTCATTAGTGTAATTCCTATATTAATTCCGAAATTTTATTTACAAAGATAAAGAATTTAGTCCTTACTTATAAAATAATTGGCGTAAGTATTTTTAATCTTTTTAATTGATGAAGTGCTGTTCAAGATTAGGGGAAATAAATCTTGATCCTAATTGTTCAATCAAATTATTTTTTCTATACCGATTGGGCAATGATCGGAGCCCATTACATCAGTTAGAATGAAGGCATTTGTAATATCATCCTTAGCATTTTCAGAAACAAAGAAATAATCAATACGCCAGCCTACATTTCTTTCGCGTGCGCGGGTTACCTGATCCCACCAAGTATAATTTTTCGGTTCAGAGTTAAACATCCGGAAAGTGTCCACATAACCATTTGCGATAAGTTTATCTAACCAGGCTCTTTCTTCCGGCAGGAAACCGGATACTGTCGAATTTTCCTTCGGACGAGCCAGGTCAATTTCCTTATGAGCTGTATTAACATCTCCGCAAATAACTAGCTTTGCCCCGGATTTTTTAAGCTTATTGGCATTGTCGAGAAAAGCGTCATAGAAATCCATTTTAAATTTTAATCTTTCGGCGCTTGCCTTTCCATTTGGATAATAAATATTATATAAATAAAAACCCGGATATTCAGCAATCAAGATCCTTCCCTCGTTATCAAATTCTTTGATGCCAAATCCTTTTTTGATACTGGCAGGCTTTTCTTTTGAATATATTGCTACACCGCTGTATCCTTTTCTTTCGCCCGAACAAAAATACGAATGGTATCCGTCGATATGTATCAGCTCTTCAGGCAGTTGTTCTTCATGGGCTTTTGTTTCTTGAAGGCATAAAATGTCCGGCTTGACCTTTGTAAGCCAATCAACAAAACCTTTCTTATGCACGGCTCTAATGCCGTTAACATTCCATGAAAGTATACTTATTTTTTTCATATTATTTATATGATTGTTGTTGATAAAATAAAATTAAAAAAATCTCACTCAAAATATAAGCGAAAGAAATATAATGTTTGTGAGATAAAATGTATATATTAATTCTCAACCGGATGAATTTATTTAAACTTTATAATTGACAGGTATAAAAAGGTTGATCCTTTAATAAAACAATTTATTATAGGCGATGAGCGCTAAAATATTAAATTAATTAGATGATTAAATAAATATTATTAAGAAATTTAGGTTTTGTATTCTGGAACTTTATAAATATTTTTACACCTCATGTTTTTCAAAGGTAGAAATTTTGATTAGAAATAAACTATCTTTTAGAAGAATATTGCTAGGTATTATGTCGAACAAACTTGAAATCTATGATGGATGCTGAAACCGGTGTAAAAAAACTAAAAAACCTAATAATTGGCGGCGCGAGAGATCCCCACGACCACAATATATTTCACAAGCTGTCGCTGATTGCTTTTTTAGCGTGGGTCGGATTAGGGTCCGACGGACTGTCGTCATCGTGCTACGGTCCTGCCGAAGCATTTTAAGCTTTAGAAGGTCATCCATATCTCGGAATTTTTGTTGCGTTAGGTTCTGCTGCCACAATATTTATAATTGCGGCAAGCTATTCGCATATTATAGAATTATTTCCATCAGGCGGCGGCGGATATCTCGTCGCAAGCAAACTGCTTTCCCCAAAAGTCGGTATGATCTCAGGCTGCGCACTTTTAATTGATTACGTTTTAACGATTACAATTTCTATTGCAAGCGGTGCCGATGCTATATTTAGTTTTTTACCTCAGCAGTTTTATCAATTTAAATTAGAGTTTGCTGTTATAGGAGTCTTAATTTTATTAATTCTAAACATCAGGGGAATAAAAGAAGCAGTTATACCGCTAGTACCGGTATTTATGCTTTTTGTTATTACGCATATATTTGCAATTGCTTATGCTTTAATAACACATGGATATGAATACCATCAAGTTCTTCATTCAACAGGAACAGAGCTATCAAAATCTTTTAGTACGCTCGGAATGTTCGGAGTTCTATTTCTTATTATGAGAGCTTACAGCATGGGAGCCGGAACATTTACGGGGATTGAAGCGGTAAGCAACGGCATACCTGTTTTACGGGAGCCTAAAGTCCATACGGCAAAAAGAACGATGAACTATATGGCATTCTCGCTTTCCATTACAGTTGTCGGTTTAATGATTGCATATTTGCTTTATGATGTTGGCTCTATGCCCGGGAAAACTTTGAATGCAATTTTGTTTGAAAGAATGTCTGCAGGATGGGGAAGCGGCGCTTCATTTTATTTTGTATTAATAACTCTTTTATCGGAAGCTATTTTATTGTTCATAGCCGCGCAAACCGGATTTTTAGACGGACCGCGTGTGCTTGCAAATATGGCACTCGACAGATGGTTCCCTACAAGATTCGCAAACTTAAGCGACCGCCTTGTTACACAAAACGGAATCCTTTTGATGGGCGTGGCTTCTTTGCTGATGATGCTTGCGTCAAAAGGCTCTGTAGATATTCTAATTGTTTTATATTCTATCAATGTGTTTATCACTTTCAGTCTTTCGCAGCTTGGTATGGTTAAACATTGGTGGCAGGAAAGGAAGACTGAGAAAAAATGGTTTAGAAAACTCTCAATCAACGGAATAGGATTAATATTAACCTCTTTTATTTTGATATCCGTATTAATAATAAAATTTGGTGAAGGCGGATGGATTACGCTGTTAATTACTGCCGGTCTCGTGCTGTTTACACTTGTAATAAAAAACCATTATAATAAAACTCACGAGTTGATCAGAAAATTAGATACAATTGTTGATTCATTTGAAGCATCAATTTATGATATGGACAGCGAAGAAACCGCAAAGAAAAAAATTCCGGAGTTTGATCCCAAAGCAAAGACCGCTGCAATTTTGGTAAATGGTTTTAATGGATTAGGACTGCATACACTTTTCAGTATATTCAGATTATTCAGCAACACATATAAAAATTTTGTTTTTATCCAGGTAGGCAGCATTGACGCCGGTAATTTTAAAGGCGCTGATGAAATTGAAAACCTCGGAGACTTTATTCATGAAGAAGCAAACAGATATGTGAAATATATGAATGAGCATGGCTATTACGCCGAGGCTTTTACGTCCGTAGGAACTGATATTGTTGAAGAAATAGAAAGTTTGGTCCCGAAAATAAATCATAAGTTTTCACATGTAATTTATTTTGGCGGTCAAATTGTTTTTCCGGAAGAATCATTTTTAACACGCTGGCTTCATAACTATATAGTCTTTGCCGTGCAAAGAAAATTTTATAGGCAGGGTGTCCCAATGGTTATTTTACCAATTAGGATTTAGAAATTAAATTATTTTAGTTCGCTTCTGTTTACGAATTTCTGCCCGTTCCAGTAAAGAATTTGGTCTTTTAATAGCTTGCAATATTCCGGTGTGTCGGTAAGAGGCGGACTTAATATTCCGTGTGCCACCAAAGAGTCTCTCTGTATTCTGAAACCACTGTCAACAATAATGGTTATGTCTTTAAGATTATAATCTAAACGATAAACTAAACTCCCATCTTTGTAATTAGACTCGCTTACAGTAACGAGAAACTTTTTCTCTGCAACAGAATTTATTAAGCTGCCAGGAAAAATTCCGCTCTCTCTCATCGAATTAAAATGCTTTAGATAATCTGTTTTGGGCAGCAAAATATAGAACAGCAAATTTGCAGGCTTCATTCCACTGAAAGTGTAATGAGGCGTGGAAGGAGCGTAGCCATACAGTTTATTTAATTCTATCCCGGCAATAAAACTTTTCTCATAACCATTATTGGCGCCTGCAAAAATTATTAACTTATCGTTTTTATCCCGAATTGATGCTGTTAAACCGGTAACAATAAAACCCGGATTCCAAAAAGTAGTTCCAGTTCTTTTACCGGTGCTTAAATCAATTGTAAAAATTGCAGAAGAAAACGAGGGACCATTATCAGCTGCGGCGAGCATAAGTTTTTTACCGTTTTCAGTCACCGTATCGATGAAGAAGCATTTATATACTGGTTCAAGGTTTTCATACTTTGTTTGAACTGTATCCTTAAATTTGTAATGCCATAGTTCTTGGCCAAAAGAATTGAAACAGAAAATGCTGCCTTCCTCTTCTTTATGTTTTAGTTCATACTTATTTACCTGGCAGAGGAGAACTTCATTTCTCTTATCATCGTTTATATCGAAAACTCTTTCATAATTCCTTAAATAATTTGGACCCATATCTGAATTTATATCCATCTTTTTTGTCCAAAGTACTTTCCCGCTCTTGTTCTCCACGAATAAATTATTCCCCTGGTTAAATAGCACCGCAGGGTTATCATCAAAGTTAAAAAGATAAAAATATGTTACAACAAGAATTAGTGTTAAAAGGGAAATGCTAAATGCTAAATTTGATTTTGCGAATTTTATACTTCTTACGGCAATGCTCTGCTTTTTTACGTCAACGATATTTCTTCTATTCAGTAAATCTTGTAAAGTGCTGATACCGGTTATTTCAAGATTCCTTTTCGGGTAATTTTTTTTTAGCTCGTTAAGTTTTTCGACCGCCCATTTTTTGCTTTCTTCAGGTATAACAAAATTCTTTGACGCCGAATAGAACACCATGGCAACTTTGTTTTCAATTGTTTCCTTATCCATTGATAAAAACGATTCCCGGTTTCCAAAGCCGCCTGTTATGACAATACCATGTTTAACAGAAATCGAGAAGGGAAAATTATATAGCGAAATTATTCCTTGAATGAATTCTAAAGTAAGAGCGGCTCCTAAGGAAAGCCCGGTATAATTTCCGTAATGATGGTCGAAATAAATAACTACTTGATGGTATCTGCCTATTTTATAATAATTCTTTTTTACAAAACCGTAAGCAATTTCCCAGGAAATATTTATTTGATCTAACAAAGATGCGGACGAAGATTCATAAGAAGGTACAATAATAAAATCATTTTTGCCTTTTGATCTGCGTATGTTAATAGTAAATGTTTCAAGAGCGCCGACCGGAAATTGGTTAAAACGATCAGGAACACTTTCAATCAGCGGAAATAATAATTTATCCCCCGGCTCGTCTGCCTCATCATTGCCATCTAATATTTTATTAAGAATTCCAAGCTTTAGACTCAGGCTGCCGCTAATTTTTTCTATTACGCCTAAATAATTTTCTGCCGGACCGGTTTTCTTTAATATATTTAATTGTTCAATAATTTCGGAAGTGAAGTTAGGCGGGAAACAAAAAACTTCAAAATGTTCTGCGCATTCTAAAAATTCTGAAAAGAATTCAACAACATAAGAATCAATTATTGAATTGTTCTTAGTTCCAAGTACGGCAGAGTAAAAATCTTTTATGAAGATTAATCTTTGCCTGCAAGATTTAGATTCGGAAAGAAAAGTTAAGATATTCTGTCTTAATTCTTCTATTTCAAAAACAGTCACGACAAACCCCAAAAATTATTCCCTTTAAGCTAACAAAATTATTTGTCTTCCTCAATCAAAATCTTTTGTATTGATTCTTCTCCATCTATCTCTACAGGTTCAGCCGGACCGTTTATTTGATAAGTTTTCTTTGACGGGTAAAGAGTAATTTTATATATATATGAAGTCTTATCTTCCTTTGGGAAAAGATATAGAAATCTTTTTTTATCCTTTTCAATCAGCCGGACAAGAAATTTAGAATTGATATCGCTAAAAGTAATCGCCTCTGATTGCTTAACCGCGATGGTTGTTGCTGCGGCAAGCGTTACCTGTTTTTCCATAAATGATTTTTTCCCTTTCACCGGGAAAAGGAAAACGGCATTTATTTTTTGTAATATTCGTTCTGAAATTTCCTTGCTCTTTAACTTGATTGCATAGTTATCTTGCAAAGTTAAAATTGATTTGCAAAATTCAACCTGTTCTCTGAACAAATTTTCGTTTAAGCGCAGGTAATTTTTCTTTGCAGCATCTAATTCGTCCGGATAAAAGACGAACTTAAAAATATCTTCTTCCATTATTTCCATAATATCTGTTCTTAGTTAAATTCATTTAGCTTGTCTTTAAAAGAATTTAATATTCTATATCTATTATTACCTAAAAAAAGCATCAATTGGGAAAAGATGTATTATTTAATTCTCTTGCTATTTCTTTTTTCAATAATCTTATTAAATAATCAAAAATATTGTGATACCGCTCTCTCAGGTTTTCTTTAGAAAGGTCCGGAAAGTAAGGTATTAGATATTCTTCTATGCCGCGGTTTATACCGCCGTCTTTCAAATCGCTTGCGATATCAATCAAAGCTTTCTTAATTTGCTCACCGGCGGATGCGGTAAGAATTTCCCTTTTAACATACTGGTCATACAACCTATTGTTTATAGTATTTAGCGAATTAATGATCGCATTATTTATTTCGATTACAATTTGAATATCGGTTGAGCCGGATTGTTTAAATAATATTTCGGAAAACGAGCTTTTAATTTTTAATATGAGCGGGTTTATGGGAATTGCAGGGAAATAATCTGTATGTTCCTTTAAGTACTTGAACAAATCCCCAATTATGTTTTTTAATTTGTTTTGATAATTAACTGGTATTTCATCAAGCTGTTTTTCGTCGATAATTTCTTTGTTAATAATATGGTTGTCAATCTCTACTAAGTATGCCTGCCCAAAATAATATACTTTCTTGTAACGATTAATCTTTGAAGGATAATATAAATCTCTGAGTATTTTACCGTATAAAGGATCAATTTCGTTCATCAATTTACTTAGTGTCTGATCAACTCTTTTAGAGATTAGCTGGTAAATAAAAAAGTCAGCATC
>Ga0187812_1000068_pt1 | contig 36882 bp, 32 predicted proteins | sample NC_S_2_FD_130582 | JGI IMG/M metagenome (GOLD analysis project Ga0187812, IMG submission 130582) | Wetland sediment microbial communities from Neuse River Estuary, North Carolina, USA - ASW-S_2 | ecosystem: Environmental > Aquatic > Freshwater > Wetlands > Sediment | place: USA: North Carolina...
CGGTCCCGCATGGATCAAGGCCGTGTTTTCCGGGCCTTTCACCTCAAGAAAGGCTACGTTACCTTTTTCCATCCTGGAGATCGCGTGATCCATAAACGAGAATTCCCCAGGCGCCCTGGCCTTGACCTCAAAGATCCCCGCATCGCCTGGCGGAATCGTGGCGGTCTGAATTCCCTCCAGCGGTGGCGAGCTCAGCGATCCAAACTGGTAATAGCGGGTAAAGATCTCGCCCACCATGTGCATCGATGCAGTGGCATTGGGACCGGCATTGCCGAAGTAGATCCGCACAGTCTCGCCTTCTTTGGCCTGGAGCGGATACTCCTTTGTCAGTGAATCCACGGCGCCGTTGAAGAGGTAGTACTGTGCGTTTTCCGCCATGAGGTTTTCGACGCTGAACTGCTGCAGCCCGGACTTGCCTTTCGGAGCTGTAGTGTAGAACTCGCTCTGCATCACGTAGTATTCATGATCGACATGCGGCAGCCCGCCGGGCGGCTCGACAAGAATGAGGCCGTACATTCCGTTCGCAATATGTTGCGCGATCATCGGGCTGCCACAGTGGTAGACAAACAGCCCGGGCGTGGTTGCCTGAAAGGTAAAAGTCTTCGACTGGCCAGGCGGAACCTGCAAGAGAGCTGCCCCGCCGCCCGGCCCGATCACCGCGTGCAAATCGACCGAGTGGACCATGGTGCTGTCTTTCGGGTTCACGAGGGTGACTTCGACCGTGTCGCCCTGGCGCACCCGTATGAACGGCCCGGGCAACTTGCCGTCGAAGGTCCAATAGCGATAGGTGGTGCCGCTCGCAGGATCCAATGCGCCGACCAGTTCCTTGGAGGTGAGAGTCACCTTCACCACCGCGGGGGCGCGGTCGCCGATCGGCGGCGGCAGATCGCTGGGATCACGAACAATGTCAGCAGCCTTGACTTCCTGAGCATTCTTGTCCGTGTGATTAACACGCCTTTGTGTAGAAGCATGAACGGATGCGCCGGTCAGCGAGACAGCGCAGAGTAGACCGATTACTGAAAACACCTTCGACGATCTTGAATGATTGCCGGTATTCATCACGTGCCTCTTTCCGGCTGAAGCACGTCTCTTTTCTTCAGCCAACCTGAGTTTGGCTCGTATGGACTTCGATCTCAATGAAACAACCGTACTGGTCAGCAAACGGGTGTAACTTCGGCTTTTCTCGTGAGTCGACCAGACGTGGCTATTCTCTGGACGGAACTCCCCGTCCACCTCGTCCGGGAGAGGTGTTGCAGTGTCCGCCGCCTCAGGCGGCACTGCGCGGAACGTGGAGCGCACACCGGAGAGGACATTTATCTGCGGCGACGGTATGAACGTACCATTGTGACGATGACGACTTGCGACAAGACTAAGAGTGACTTGCACATCGAGTGAGTCCTGGAACTGCTGGAGGAAACTATGACTACCGCAACACAGACAGTCGGAGAGATCGCATTGGAACAACCCATGTCAATACCCGTATTCGAGCGGTATGGAATCGAGTATTGCTGTGGCGGCCGGATGCCACTCGCTGAAGCGTGCGAGCTAAAGGAGGTCGCAGTTGAGAAAGTGGTAGCAGCGCTCGAAGCCGCTTCACGCAAGCCGGTTACCCAAGCCAGGGATTGGAGCAAGGAAACATTGGCGGACCTGACCGATCACATCGTGGCCAGACATCACTCTTATTGCAAGAGTGAGCTTGTCCTGCTGTCTGGCTTGGCTACTAAAGTGACCAAGCGACACGGGGGAACGAACCCAGAGCTTCCGATCATCCACGCGAAGTTTGCTCAACTCGCCGCAAAGCTGACGGAGCATCTGGCCAACGAAGAAGTTTTCGCGTTTCCGATGATTGCAAAGCTGGAGCGGGACCAAGCTAAAGATTGCGCTACGCCCCGCGAATCTCACGCCATCGTGAATGAGCCCCTGGCACTTCTGATGCAGGACCACGATGAAGCGGGAGCCTTGCTGGCCGAGATTCGCAGCCTAAGCCGAAACTTCACCCCGCCGGGCTATGCGTGCGCAACATACCGCGCGTTTTACGAAGAGCTGAAGGAGTTCGAGCAGGACCTGCACCAGCACGTGCATCTCGAAAACAACATCCTCTTTCCCCGCGCGATGAAGCTTGAGGCAACGTTGCGAACGAGCTGACAATGGTGGCAGACGAAGGAAGAATCCAGGCCGAAAGTGGAGGCGCCGCAAGGATCGATCCGGGAACTGGCGTTCATAGGCTCGGATATCTGGAGGTAGGCTTTGGCTAAGAAGGTTGCGGAAGTTTTCGTGGATGTTCTGGCTGCCGCAGGCGTGGAGCGGATTTACGGGGTTGCCGGGGATTCATTGAACGGCATCACCGATTCGGTACGCAAGCGGCATGGGATCGAGTGGGTTGGGGTGCGGCACGAGGAGTCTGCGGCGTTCGCTGCTGGAGCAGAGGCGGCGCTGACTGGCAAGCTCGGTGTATGCGCGGGAAGTTGTGGCCCAGGCAATCTGCACCTTATCAACGGGCTTTACGATGCGAATCGAAGCCGGGTTCCAGTTCTGGCTATCGCCGCACACATTCCTTCGCGAGAAATCGGTAGCGCCTATTTCCAGGAGACGCATCCGGAACTGCTGTTCAAGGAGTGCAGCCACTACTGCGAATTGGTTTCGAGCCCAAAACAGATGCCGCGCATCCTTGAGATAGCCATTCAGACGGCACTTTCAAAACGTGGGGTAGCGGTGGTCGTTCTTCCCGGCGACATCGCATTGCTCAACGCGGAAGACAACGAGCGCAGGGTAAATTTCACCTTTGCGCAACCACACGTCGTACCGCGCCCGGACGAGCTGGACCGCCTGGCGAACGAACTGAATAGCGCCGGGCGCATCACCATCCTTGCCGGCGCCGGATGTGCCGGAGCGCACGACGAGCTTATCGCAATTGCCGGCAAGCTGCAGGCGCCTATCGTGCATGCCATGCGCGGCAAGGAATTCATTGAGTATGAAAATCCTTTCGATGTAGGCATGACCGGCCTGCTTGGCTTTTCCTCCGGCTATCACGCCATGATGAACTGCGATGCGCTGCTAATGCTCGGCACTGACTTTCCTTATCAGCAGTTCTATCCGAGGAACGCCCGCATTCTTCAGGTGGACATTCGTGAAGAGCAGTTGGGCCGGCGCAGTCATCTCGATCTGGGCGTGGTGGGCGACGTGGGAGAAACCATTACGGCACTGTTGCCTCGAGTGGCGCAAAAGACTGACAGCGGATATCTCGATGCGTGTCTCAATCACTACCGTGAGGCTAGAAAAGGTCTAGACGATTTGGCCACCGGTCGTCCCGGGCAGCGCCCAATCCATCCGCAGTATGTTGCCAAGATTCTGAATGAGGTCGCCGCCGAGGATGCCATATTTACCGTCGACGTTGGCACTCCGGTGATCTGGGCAGCTCGATATCTCACCATGAACGGCCGGCGCCGGCTGTTGAGCTCGTTCAATCACGGTTCAATGGCGAACGCTTTGCCGCAAGCAATCGGCGCGCAAATCGCGTTTCGGCGGCGGCAGGTGATCACCATGTCGGGAGACGGCGGATTCTCCATGCTGATGGGAGATATCCTCTCGCTCCGGCAGTTGAATCTTCCCGTAAAAGTCGTGGTGTTCAATAACAGCTCTCTTGGATTTGTGGAACTTGAGATGAAAGCCACGGGATTCCTCAAACATGGCACCGATTTGGAGAATCCCGACTTCACAAAGATTGCCGAAGGTGCGGGGTTGTTCGCGATTCACGTAGATGACCCGGAGGAAGTGCGACCCGCGCTACAGAAGGCCCTGGCACATGGGGGCCCCGCGCTGGTCGATATTGCCGTGAACCGGCAGGAGCTTGCGATGCCTCCTTCGCTGAAGCTGGATCAGATCGTTGATTTCAACCTGTACATGATCCGGGCCATCTTGAATGGCCGTGGTGACGAAATCGTCGACCTGGCCCGAACCAACCTGTTCCGTTGATCGGCCGGATTTGGAGAAGGCCGCATAATGCTTGACCAGGGCCCAGCGACCAGGCTCGACTCGCCTCAGCCTTTGGGGGCGACGTAGATTGCGTATTTTCCGCGAACAATCACGCGCAAATTCGAGGCCACATGAGGAAGGGGGGCCATCCGCCGAGCCGCGAATCCACCAATCTGGAGCCGAATCCTGGGGTTCCGGGCGTGTCACCGGCGATTCTACAACCGGCGATTCTTCAATAACGATTTGGTAAACAGATTTCGTGCGTTATAGGGACCGCGGCCCGGAGATTTTCCGGGCCGGGCGGCGCCGTTTCCGGAGGCATTGTCCCCATTTCCGACCATGCGCTCGGAACCTTCAAACGGTACCAATAGAAGCCGGAATAGGTCGATGAGTGCCTCGCCCTGATTTCACCATTTGGCATCATGATTGGTAAACACAGGCCGACCTAAACGAAGCCGCTGCGTCTGCTCTGATACCGCGAAACGCTCAGATCAGTTTCCTGCCAGCGCCGCAACCTCAGGCGTATACCTCTCCAGGTGATCTTCGATACGGACCTTGCCAAGGTTCACGGCGAGGCTCCCTCCTGCCCGCACCATGCCCACGTCGTTGATACCCATGAAGCTGAGTGCCTTGCGCAGTACCGGCGTGACCAAGTCGTCTGCCTCGCTCGGCTCACCTCCATGGTAGCTGTCGCGCGACACCACAATCAGTCTGGCTCTCTTGTTCGCCAGCATTCCCGGGCAGCCTGGGGCCAGACGGAAAGTGTAGCCAGGCCGCACCACATAATCGATCCACGACTTCAGAACCGCAGGGATGGTGAAGTTGTACATCGGTGTGCTGATGAAGAGCACATCGGCAGCTTGCAGCTCTGCGATCAACTCGGCTGAGAGCGCGAGCGCCTTCTGCATCCCGGGAGTGCGCTCCACGTCAGGTGGAGCATACACACCCGCGATCCAGTCGTTGTCCATGTAGGGAATGCGCGATGCATTCAGGTCGCGATAGATCACAGTGCCACTTGGGTTGCGCGCTCGCCAGTGTTCGACGAAACGCTTTCCGAGGGCGCGCGAGATCGACCGGCCTCCGCGAGGGCTTACATCCAGAGCAAGCAGGGTGGGCATGGCTGATTCCTTTCAGGTTGAGTTTGAAGTTGGGGGAGGCTCAGAGGAGCGTGAGATCGCCGTCGAACGGAACCGGACGATCAGCCGTCCGGTTCCTCCGGTTGCAGCCAAAGCAAAAACTTTCATGTTTGACCTCGATCTTTCCTAGCGTCAGCGCCGCAGTTCCCAGGGATCCGGTCCGATTCAGCTTGCCCCGGACTTACGCCTTGAGGGCGTTCTGTGCAGCCGCAAACACATCGCGTGCGGACGCCGTACCCTCTACGTGCTCCGTACCCGCGATTCCGAGGCCCATCCATCCCGCGTTAATGGCCTCATACATTTCTTCGGCAGGTCCAGTGTGGCCCTTCGGGACGCCGAACTGCTCGAACGCTTCAGCCCAGCCTGCGCGCGGGATTGCAAAGGCTTTCACGTCGAGTTTCAACACTTCACCCAACTGTCCGGCCACTTCATCCGCGCTTACCATCGAACCCAGTTCGATGACGCGATGCCCTGACCACGCCGGCCCGGTCAGAAGCCTTGCCACCTCTGCGCCGATGTCGTCTGACGCGACCATCATCGATTTCCGGTTTGTAGGATTGTAGAAGACCGGTAGTGTTCCGCCCTGGGCGGCCTGCAAGCCAAAAAGAAAGTTTTCGAAAAAGCCGCCTGCGCGCACAAATGCGAGCGGAGAGGTCAGGCTGCGAAAACCTTGCTCCAGGAGTGACAAGGCCGTAATGATCCCTGCCCCGCTGGTTCTATGCGCGCCCGTCGACGAGAGCGCCACCACCCGCGAGGGCACTACCTTTGTCAGCGCCTCGACATAGTTCGCAATCACGCCCCTTGCTTCTCTGAAATCGGGCGAGGGTGCCCATACACCCGGCAACATAACAAACGCGCCCTCAACACCTTTGAGCGCCGCCGCTATGGCTGTCGCATCGTTCCAGTTTCCGTCGACCAACTCCACGCCCTGGTCTGCCCACTTCGCCGCTTTCTCGCGATTGCGCACAAGCGCTCGCACCTGTTTGCCTTGCTTCAGCAGATGCCGCGCGGTGGCGCCGCCAACCTTTCCAGTAATACCCATGACTAAATACATGCTCGTTTTCTCCTTGTTAGAACGAAAGTGATGCTCCGATGCAAACGCCAGAGCGTGCGAGTTGCGCAGCTAGCACTCCGCTAGTCCCGTGAGTTTCCACGGTTATCTGTCGCATGAATCGTTACGGGCCTTTACTCAGCCGGTCGGATCGCCTCGATGAGAGAGGTCGTTGATCCTCGCGGAGGCCTTGCTATGTGGTCGTCACTGTCACGGCCTGACGCACATACCGGCTGCTTTCCAGTTGCTGCACCATGAAGGCTGCCAGATCGGCCCGCCCGATCTTGTGCGCCTTCTCGCCGCCCTCCGTGCTCAGCACCCTGGCAACGCCGGTCTTCTTGACGTCGGTCAACATCGGCGGCCGCACCAGCGTCCAGTCCAAGTCGCTGCCTTCGATCTCGGCCTCCATGCCCGCCTTGTCTACCAGCAGACCCCGCAGAAACGTCCTCATGAGCAGGTGCTCGTTGAAAAAGCCGGCGTTCTTGACGCTCTCGCCCGCACCAACCACCGAAATCTTCAGCAACCGCCGCACGCCATTGCGCCGCATCGCGTCCACAATATTGTGTGCCGCGCTCGTTTCCCTCGTCGTCACTTTCCACGGCGTCTTGCCGCCCAGCGCGTCGATCACCGCATCCTGTCCGGCGACCGCAGCGTCAACCGCGGCCGCGTCCAGCGCGTCGCCCGCAACAACTCTCACGTTCGCCTTCTTGTACTGCGCGGCGCCGCGCACGAAAGCCGTCACCTTATGTCCGGCCGCCAGCGCCTCATTTACCAGCGCTTCTCCGCTCCTGCCCGCTGCTCCAATCACTAGAACTTTCATCGCGTCCTCCTTTTGCCTAGTATTTGGCCGCCGGTCCAAATGAGCGACCTGACGATTAGAGACCCATAATAACCAATGGTTGCAAAATAATCAGTGGTTGCATAGGATGAACGCATCAAGTGCTGAGCCATGAAAGGGTGGCGCGTTGCAACCAATGGTTATAAATCAACAATCGGTCGCAAAAATCGTCAAAAGGAGCTAAGCTATTGAAGTGAAATCCACATCGCCAAGTCGCCGGCTAGAGCGCAAGGAAAGGCTCCGAGGCGAAATCCTTGCGGCTGCCAGCAAAATGTTTGCCGATCGCGGTTACGAAGCCGTGACGCTTCGCGCCATCGCTAAAGAAATCGGCTATACGCACGCCGTGATCTATCAACATTTCCCCGACAAAGCGCATATTCTTGCCGAGCTGAGCCGCGAGACGATCGGGCTGCTGATTCAGAACTTCGACGCGATTGCCGCTGAACATCCTGCACTGAAAGAGCGTCTTTTTGCCACTTCACGTGGCTTGATTCAGTTCTGCACTGCCCATCCACAGCAGTTCCGCAACGTCTTTTTCGGGCCGGAGGACCGCAACGGCGTCCGCGCTGGACAATACATCAACGACCTTGGTGCGCCGTTGTTCCAACGTTTCGTGCAGCTCTTTTTCGATGTTGCCAGGGATGAAGGATTGCCAAGTAAGAATGACATGGTGGTAGCCCACACCTGGTGGTACACGATCTTCGGCCTCGCCACGCTCATGGTCATCCAGGGGGTTGTGCCTGACCTGCCTGACCAAGCTCTCGTCGTCGAGCAGACGATCGCCACGCTTTGGGCCGGAGTTCAGGCTGTTCCGCGATTGCCGAAGAGCGCAATCACTAAGCGATCCGGCCGATCCAGTGCCTCAAAGCACTAACGGTTTCTGACTACTTAGGAGTTGTTGGAGGGATGCCCGTCGAGTACCAGGACTCAACCACTTTTCCAAGGCCGTAGCCCATCTGGCGGCCAGGAGAGTTCTCGTTTTACGCCCAATCTCCGAGTCGCTCCTCGACACGAAAACCGGATTCTGGGCATACGACCGCCAACCCTTCAGTGTGAAAGTGGTAAACGACTTCGCGCCGGATCCAGACCGCCGTCGCCGGGGAGTTCCGGCCCGGGCGGGGCCGTTTGGGGCATTGTCCCCATCGCCGACAATACGACCCGAACCATGAACACTTCTTGATGACTCATCCGGTCGCTACGTCGGATTCCGTGCCTTGAATAGAGTTTGCGCTGGCGCACTGCATTCCTCGCAGTGTTTTGCGAACGGCGAGATCCTATGGCCGTTCACACAGAAGGTATTCTCGCCCAACTTTTGAAGCCGAATAGGCGAGCAAGGGGCGCACGCCGCGATTGCGTAAATAACAAAGAGCATTCCCGACATCGAACGTGCTTTGTTACCGAACCCGGGGCCACCTCGCTGCCTGATATGGCCTGTTCGACAGAATCCCGAAACAACAGCCGGTTCGGAATCCCAGCCACCTCTCCGCACTCCAGCCCTCAACCTTGTGCGGTCAGCCGCGAAGAATGGGGGCACCGAAGGGAGCGCCCGTCATTCCGCCGTCAACTACCAGCTCGACCGCATTGATGTACGACGAATCGTCGGAGGCAAGGAAAAGCACAGCCTTGGCCAGATCTTCCGGCTCGCCCCAGCGGCCCAGCGGAACCGTGGAAGAAACGAAGTTGGAAAGCTTTGCGGATTCCTCTTGAGTGGCATTGGCGCGCGGCCCGCGCTTCCAGATGGGAGTCTTCGTCGCACCCGGGGCCACCACGTTCGCGCGAATCTTGCGCGGCGCAAGGTCGGCGGCGATGGCCCGCGCCATCGAGACAAGCCCGCCTTTGGTGGCAGCGTAGGCAGCCAGGCCCGGTTGACCGAGATAATTGTGCACCGAGCCGTTGAAGATGATGCAGCCGTTGTCGTTCATGAGGGGAGCGGCTGAATTCACGGTAAAGAAAGCACCGTTGAGGTTGGTGTGGACCACGTTCTCGAAGATGGCTTCGTCGGTCGCGCCCGTCGGCGTCCTGCCGGAGATGCCTGCATTGGCGAAGACGATGTCAAGGTTGCCAAAATCGTTGGCGAGATCGGCGAAGAGCTTCTTGCGGTACTCCGCCACCGTAATGTCGGCGCGATAGCCGTGCGTTTTCGATCCCAGTTCGGCGACCGCTTCATCCAGTGTCTTTTGATCGCGGCCCGTAATTGCGACTTCAGCGCCTTCAGAGACGAAGAGGCGTGCCGTGGCCAGGCCAATGCCACTGTTGCCTCCGGTGATGAGAGCTTTCTTTCCTGCGAGTTTCATTGTTTTCTCCTGCTGCCAGGTCATCAACCATGATGACCGTCATACATGCGATATGATGGCCATCATGGATGGAGGATGCAGGAAAAATGCGCTATCCCGCTAAAGAGACCGCCGCCAAACACGAACGGATCGTGAAAGAGGCCTCCCGCCTCTTCCGGGAACGGGGATTTGAGAACGTGACCGTGGGCGAAGTAATGAAAGCTGCCGGCCTTACGCATGGCGCCTTCTATGCCCATTTCGCGTCGAAGCAAGAACTCGAGAAGGCTGCCGTTGCCTACGGACAAAATGTTTCGGCTGGGCGTGCCCAAAGCTACGGTGCGAATAAGATGGGCCGGCGAGCGTTTGTTGAGCGATACCTGAGTCCACGGCATCGTGACAATCCAGGCGACGGCTGCACCATGGCCGCACTTGCCCAGGAGGTGGCCCGCTCAGCGCCCGAACTCAAAGCAACATTCGAGAAGGGGCTTGAGGAATTGCTCTCTGCTCAGGGTGGCGACCGTAAGGAAGCCATCTTCCAGGCAGCCGCTTTGCTGGGCGGAATCGTGCTGGCTCGCGCCGTCCATGATCCGCAGTTCTCGGATGAAATTCTTCAGAGTGTGCGACAGAAGGTCAGGCAACGGTCGTCGTGGTAACAGGCTGAAGCACTCATCGAGTCCAGGTTTTTGCTGGAGATTCAGCAAGCGCCGAATTCGCAGCGACGAACGGCTTTCGCGACGCCATGATGCTGGATCAGCACCCTTCCGGCGCCCTCGATGTTTTGCCGGTCATCGTAGCCGCCAGCTTTATCAGGGGCCTGCAGGAACGTCCCCGCAGCGGCTTCTGCCGGGGCGCGGCAAAGGTTTTTAGCGGGTTGGCGCAGCCTTCCTCATTGGAGGGATTTCGGATCGCTGGATCAGCGACTGGCGCGGTACCGCATTTTTCCTGCATCCTCCATCCATGATGGCCATCCTATCGCATGTATGACGTCGGTCATGCATAACGGGCGGCTGTCGAGGAAGAGCTGATGAAGCTCGAAGGAAAGAACGCCTTATGCCATCGTCCCGACGGTGTGCTGAGAGCGGAGGCAGACAGACCACCCAGCGTGAGGAGGAATTTCATGAGCCCTGCTATTTCCCAGTTCGTTGTACCTGTGACATCCGTTCATAAGGTCGAAGCAGACGGAGTCGAAGTTTTCTATCGTGCAGCCGGCGACCCGAAAGCGCCAGTGCTGCTTTTGCTTCACGGATTTCCGGCATCGTCGTTTATGTTCCGGGATCTCATTCCCCGTCTGGCCCATCGGTACCGGGTGATTGCTCCGGATCTGCCTGGATTCGGATTCACGGAGGTACCAGAAAAGCGGGAATATCTGTATTCGTTCGAGGCACTGGCGCGCACGCTGGAGGCTTTTACAGATGCGCTCGGCCTCAACCGCTATGCGATTTATGTGTTTGACTACGGGGCGCCAACGGGCTTCCGCCTGGCAATGCGCCACCCGGAGCGCGTTACAGCAATCATTTCGCAGAACGGAAACGCCTACGAAGAGGGACTCGGCGATGCGTGGGGACCGATCAGGAAATATTGGTCTGAGCCCACGGCAGAAAACAGAGAGGTGCTCCGGCAGAACGTCTTGACGCTGGAGGCAACCCGCTGGCAGTACACGCACGGCGTAGCGAATTCAGAAAGGGTTGCGCCCGAGTCATACACGTTGGATGCGGCTCTGATGGAGCGACCAGGAAACAAAGAGATTCAGCTCGATTTGTTTCTGGACTACGCATCCAACGTGAAGCTTTATCCGGAGTTTCAGGAGTATTTTCGGAGCGCGAATCCGCCGCTGCTGGCGATCTGGGGCAAGAATGATCCGTTCTTCATTCCCGCGGGAGCTGAGGCATTTCGAAAAGATCTACCGAATGCGCAGGTCCAGCTCCTCGATACTGGCCATTTTGCGATCGAGACGCACGTTGTGGAAATTGCCGCTGCGATGCAAGAGTTTCTTGAGGCCTGCAGTGCTTCGCGCCGCACGGAGAAGGTGGCTCCGAAGTGAGATCCTCTCTTTGATTGGACACAATCATATTGGTTCACGGCGCCTGGGCTGACGAATATTGTTAGCGTAAGGTCATTCTGCTTTAAGGGAGCAAAATGGTAATCGGAACTTGGAACATAGTCTTCGCCGGGTGGGCAGGAGACGGATAGAATCGCAGTCATGAACGGGAAACGAGAATTGTTGCGCCATGCCGTGGCTACAGTGGCATATCGCGCAGTGCGGGCCATCGAGAACGCGCCAGAGGAGTTTGGCGGATATGCGGGATGCGGCCGGATGCCGGCACAGATTCTGGCGCACATGGGCGATCTATTCGACTGGGCGCTGAGCATGGCGAGGGGCGAGGAGCGATGGCGCAATTCTGCGCCGCTGTCCTGGGCCGAAGAGGAGCAGCGCTTCTTTACGGCGCTGGAGGCGTTCGACCGCCAGCTCGCTTTACCGGAGCCGCTTCACGTTAGCGAGGAAAGGCTGTTTCAGGGGCCGGTAGCCGATGCCCTGACACATGTGGGGCAACTGGCAATGTTGCGCCGGCTGGCGGGTGGCCCGGCATGGAGCGAAAACTATTCTTTGGCGAAGATTACTGCCGGCTGCGCGGGTGCGGATCAGCCCCCGGCAGTGAAGAGATTTCGATAGCGCGGTGGGAGTCAGGCCGGCGGGACTCGCCCGCTTTTTCGCGGCCGAAGGCTATGCGTACTGCCGGGAGTGCTGTGGTGTCGCCGTCACATCTGCACGATGTTTTAGACCCTCAGATCTGAGCGATAGGAAGTTCAAAATGGCGCAGGAAGAGAAAACTGCCGATCTCTCCGGCACGATTCGATTCGTCCTCGAAATCGACAAGCTGAAGAGTGTCCTTCGAAAGGTGCGGCCAGTCGGAGAAGATCGGTACGAGAATACCGCCGAGCATAGCTGGCAGATTGCTTTGTTTGCCTTGTCCCTCGCACAGACTTTAAACCCGCCCATCGACGTGAGCCGCACGGTGGCCATGCTGCTTGTTCATGACATAGGCGAAATCGACGCAGGGGACAAGTTTGTATTCGCGCAGGGCGGATGGGAGGAGCAGAAAGCCGCCGAGCTTAGAGCGGTCGAACGCATCACCGGCCTCGCTCCGGACGAGACCGCTGGGTTCCTGCTCGGTTTATGGAAGGAGTTCGACGCGGGAAAAACTCAGGAAGCTCGCTTTGCCAAAGCGATTGACCGCTGCATGCCGGTCCTGCTGAATCTCTGCAATGAAGGCGGAAGCTGGCTGGAGAATGGAGTGTCTTACGAACGAGTCATCGGACGCGTGGGGCCCGAAGTTGAGAGCGGATGCCCGGAACTGTGGAACTATCTGAGCCGGGAATTGAAGGACGCGCGCCGCAAAGGCTACTTCGCGGCGCCGGCGTCGTAAAGGACTCTGAAGTCAGACTGTCGCCGGCGCACTTCGTCAGTCTTTGAAAAGATGTGCGGCATGCGTGATCGCCGCTCCCGCTCTCATTGCCGCGGCAACCGTCGCCGTTTCAGCAAGCATGTTGTCTGTCGCACCTGCATCGCGGGCAGCCTTCACGTGCAATTCGATGCAGTAGGGGCACTGGGTCGTCAGGGCGACGGCCACGGCCATCAACTGCTTGTGGAGAGCGTCGATCGCTCCCGGAACAAATGTTGCTTTATCGAAGGCCCAGAAAGCCTTCATCGCTTCGGCGTTGTTTTCATCCAGGCGCTTTAGTTTGCCAAGATTCTTCATGTCATACATTGCATTCTCTCCTGTGCCGATTTGGCGAACCTTGCAATGAGAGGCCTCATTCCTGCGAAAGGTTACAGAGCGGACGGAGGAGGTTATCGAACGATCAAGTAGCGGGCGCCGGATAGAGCACCTGATCCATTCGCGCAACTAACGGACCCAGGTCTGGGCAGGCCAGGAATGGGCCGTCTTGCCGGCCAGGATCGTGCCCTGCTCGACCTGAGGCGGGGTGGAGAAGATTTCCTCGGTCTTCGCAAAGAGCGCGCGAGCAATCTCCCCCTTGAGGTGAGCGTCTCGAGCTTCTCTTAACTGGTCGGTGTTCGCGATTTGCTCCGCCGTCCTTGCAGCCGGCCACTCGGAAGAGGCGGCTTCAGTGCGCCGCATGATTTTTTCCGCGCGCCGCTCCCTCCTTGTAACCTTTCACACGCATACCGCTCTCATTCAGCACCCGGCCTTCTGTGCGCGAGAGTGTGCACTCCTGGCCTAATTTCATTCATCGGAGTTCAATTGTGATCAAGAGCCTAAGGCTTCCTTATGTGTTATCCCTCGCCGCAGCCACTGTTCTGGTCTTGGCGCCGCACCGCGCCGCTGCTCAGGACGATCATGGCGGCGCTGTTTTCGCGATGACAAATGCTGCTTCCAACAACCAGATCAACGCATATGTCCGCCTTGAAGACGGCTCGCTGGCCTTTGCCGGGGCATTCAGCACCGGCGGCAATGGCAGCGGCGGCACCGTCGATCCGCTGCACTCGCAGGGCTCGCTTAAGCTGAGCGCGGACCACAGACTGCTGTTCGCGGTGAACGCCGGGAGCGGTACGGTTTCGTCGTTTGCGGTTCGGGGGACTAACCTGTTCCTTCTCGATACCGAGCCAACGGGCGGCAGTTTGCCCACGTCAGTCACCCAGGCCGGCGATCTTGTGTACGTGCTCAATGCCGGAGGCAATGGCAGCGTTACCGGCTTCCACCTCCTGGGCAACGGCCATCTGCTCCCCATCATGAACTCGACGCGCTATCTCAGCGGGTCAACCCCTGCCCCAACCGATGTTGTTCTCAGCCCCAACCATCAGTTTCTGATTGTCCCGGAGTCCGCTACCAATCAGATCGATGTGTTCCGCGTTTTTCCAAACGGAACCCTCTCGGATCCAGTGGTTAGCGACAGCGCCGGTGCGGTCCCCTTCGCTGCGGTGTTTGCTCCCGACGGAGCCCTGATTGTGGGCAACGTGGAAAACAACCAAACGGTTTCGTCCACGATTTCGTCCTATCATCTGGACCAGAACGGATCGCTCCATGTCGTCACGAATGCTCTTCCCACAGCCGGCCAGGCCACCTGCTGGGATGTGATCGGCCGGTTTGGCCGCTCCGTGTATACAGCCAACGCCGCCAATTCGACACTCTCCGGATTCAATATCGAACATAATGGCGCTCTCACTCCCATTGGCGACGCCGTCGTTGGCCAGAATCCCGCGGGCAGCGCAAACATCGACATTGCAGCCAGCGATGACGGCCGTTACCTGTACACCCTGAATGGCGCTACCGGTACCATCGGCATGTTTGCCGTTCAGGAGGATGGAAGCCTGGTAAACCTTGGGCTGCAAGATGGGCTGCCGGCAAAAGCGGGCATCAACGGCATCGCCGCGTACTAATCTACTAATTATGGGCCGGGGCGTTCTGGCTGGAACGCTCCGGCTTTCTTCGCGTGATCAGACGCGTTCACTCGCAACGCTCGAATGGGTCGCTTCTTCCGCGGTCGCTTCGGTACACTGAGGACGCGATGCCCGAACCAGAGCTCAAAGTTAACCTGACGGAGCCGAAGCATAATGAGGGCCGCGGCCTCGCGGTGGGCCTCACCAGTTTGTTTTTTATCCTGCTGCAGAGCGCGTGTACCGCATTTTTCGCCATCAGCGGTTTGCGTCTGTTGATCGGCGTGGGCGCGCTTGCCGCGGCAACAATGGGACTCAATTTCCTGGCTGCGCTGCATGGCGCCGCGCTGCGCATTCCCATGGAAATTCTCGCCATCGCCGGCTCGGTCGTGAATTTGATCGCTGTTCGGCGGGTTCGCCGGCTGCGCGTGCGGCCCGCATCTCAGTGGCGAATGAAGCCGGCCAGCAGCAAGCAGTTGCGCTCGGAGTCATGGCAGATCGGCCTGGCGGTTCTGACTCTATTGCTGGTTGCCGTGGAATGGGGATTCCATATCTGGCTCCACGGCACAATTTAGTCCTGGTCCGGCGTGGGCTTTTCCGGCAGCCTGTTCGCGCCGTGGATCTCCCGCGCCAGCCGCGTGTGCAGGCGTTCGCTGTAGCCGGCGGGCAGTTCGAAGACGCGATCGTCAGCCGTCAGAATCAGAATGTTCCGCGTCGAGTCGAGAATAGCGGAGCAGATTTCGCAGGTCTCCAGGTGTTTCTGCACCAGCTCTTTCGTTTCCGGCGCCAGCGAGCCGTCGAGGAATTCGGAGATGTAGTCCCAGACATGTTTGCATTCTAGTGCCACGAGAGCCACCTCCTTTTCTTCGGAATCGCCAGCTTCAGTTTAGGCGCCAGCTCCTTTTGCAGCATGATACGGGCCCGATGCAGCCGCACCTTCACCGAAGAGATGCTGATGGCCAGCGCGCTTGCCGTCTCCTCGATGCTGAGCTCTTCGATGTCGCGCAGCACCAGCACCTCCCGGTAGATCGGCGAAAGCTCTTCGATCGCCTTCTGAAGGAGCTCTCGCATTTCCCGCCGCTCCAGCGCTTCGGAGGGGATCTCCCGCCAGTCGCGCAGCAGCGCCGGCGAAACTTTGCCTCCCTCCTCGGGGTCCGCGTCGAGCGACTCCATTCGCGCCGTGCTCTGCCGCCGCAACCGCCTTCGTGCTTCGTTCAGCGTGATGCTGATCAGCCAGGTGCTGAACTTTGACTCCCCGCGAAAATTCGCCAAATTGTGAAAGGCCTTCAGAAAGGCCTCCTGCGCCACATCCTCCGCCTCGGTCTCGTTTTTCACGAAAGACATCGCCATGCGGTACACGCTGAGTTCGTAGGGCTGGATGAGCTTGTGAAACAGCTCCCTGTCCCCCGCCACAATCGAGGCAATCATCTGTGCCTCCTCCTGCTCCACGGACCTGGCGTCAGGTACGCTCACGCCTGCTTCCTCCAGCGCTTTGCGATTGCGGCATCTAGCGAAAAGAATCCCGCTCCAAAGACGAGAACCAGCAGCGACGCGAAAAGAAAAGTGTACGGATCTGCCCCGTAGAACTTCCCCGGATCCGAAAAGAATGAGAACAATGCCTCATGATCGGCGGTCCAATAGGCAACCAACATATTGGCCGCCAGCAGAAAGCCGGTAAGCCGGGCGGCCAGCCCGGCGATCAGGAGCAGACCGCCCACGAACTCCAGCCCCGAGACGAAGGGGGCGTTGAAGGCGGCGGCGGGAATGCCAAGGCTCCTGAAAAACTCCGTTATCTGCGCTAAATGATGCAGCTTGCCCCACCCCGTCTGCGCAAATTGCCATCCCCAGTAAAGCCGCACGGCCAGCAGAAGCGGCGACTGCAGGAACGCGCTCCCGCTGCAGAGGCTCCTGTACGTCCGTACAAGCCAGCTTAGCGGCTTTGCGTGCTTCCCGATAGGTATCGCTGTTAGAGAGCTCATGGCATGGCCGCCCGGCAAAAGTTTCACTGCACCCCATTGGAGCACCGGGGGCGTGAATCGTTACAGATACATCCGCAGTTTTTCCTCAGGTCTCAGGCGGATGGCTCACCTGGTAAACCGTCCGCACCCCGCGTCGCGATCCCACCCATCCCACAACTTTCGAATAAAGTCTTCGGCCCACGTTGTAACTTTATGTTCCACCGCGGCTCCTATGGGCAAAGCAGGCCGAACATTGTCGAGCAGACGGCCTCGGTGGGGAATTCCTCCATGCCTCGTGTCCGGAATTCCGAGTCAGCAACGCCCGGCCCGGAAAAGGGTGCGGCCTAACCGAAAGAAAGGTACCCTTCATGAAGACAAGCACCGTACACAATCTCGCTCTCGCTGCCGCCGTGGCCGGCCTCCTCGGCGGCGCAACGGCTCGCCTCAACGCGCAGGCGGCTCCGCATGATGGCGCCGTGGTTACGGCCGGCGTGCTCGCGCTCGCACACGGTCAAAACTCTCAGGCTGCCAAACACTCCTGCAAGGGCAAAAACGACTGTAAGGGGCAGGGCGGCTGCAAAAGCAGCGACAACGGCTGCAAGGGCAAGAACACTTGCAAAGGCAAGGGCGGCTGCGCCACCGACGGCTCTAAACCCTCCTTCATCTAAGCACCCCATGTCGAGCTGGAGGCTGCGCTCCGGCGGGGCTTCCAGCCGCAGCTTTTCACCCACAGGAGTTCGCTATGCCGGCCAATCGCTTTAATGCCTTCACCAATTACGGTGTGGGAATCGGTCTGCGCATCCCCCATTACGACCACATCCTCTCGCGCAAACCTGCCGTCGACTGGTTTGAGATCATCTCAGAGAACTACATGGTGGATGGCGGGCGGCCGCTGACCATACTCGACCGCATTCTCGATCAGTACCAGGTTGTCCAGCATGGAGTTTCGATGTACTTTGGCTCGGCGCAGCCCCTGAACCGCGAACATCTCAGGCGGCTGAAGGAGTTGACCCGGCGCACCAAAACCCCGTGGCTCTCGGATCATCTCTGCTGGGGTAGCGTGGACGGCCGTTATACCCACGACCTGCTGCCTCTGCCCTACACCTTAGAAGCCATCCGCACCACTTCAGCGCGCATCCGCGAGGTGCAGGATTACCTCGAAATTCCCGTTGCGGTCGAAAATGTCAGCAGCTACGCCGAGTTCCATGAGTCGCAGATGACCGAGTGGGAGTTCCTCAACGAAGTGGTTCACGCCGCCGACTGCGGCATTCTGCTCGACGTGAACAACATCTACGTGTCCTCGCAAAATCACGGCTTCGATCCCATGGAGTACGTCAACGCCGTCGATGCAGAGCGTGTCGCGCAGATTCACATCGCCGGTCATTCCAAGTTCGAAAAGTACACGCTCGACACGCACGATCATCCCGTACTCGATCCAGTCTGGAAGCTCTATGCACGAGCCATCGAGCGCACTGGCCCAACCGCCACGCTGCTGGAATGGGACGACAACATTCCCTCCTTTGAAGAAGTCCATGCCGAGGCCCTCAAAGCGAACAGGTTTCTGCTGAAGGCGCCGGCCGATGAGAAAACGATTCCAGAGGGCGAGGAGGTAGCGGCGTGAACCTCCTCGATCTCCAGCGCCGCATGGCTGAGGACGTTCGCCGGCCCCTGACGCCAGACTTCAGCATGCAGACGATCGCTGAAGACGGGCAGCCGACCGCGACGGTGGTTTCCCACTACATAAAGCCCGGCGCGACCCTCACTTCGTTCGAACGCCTCGAGATTTACAACCGCCAGTACTGGTTTCGGATCATCGACGCCGTCTCCGAAGATTATCCCGCGCTGAGTTCCATCGTCGGTCCAAAGTGCTTCGACGCGCTGATCCGCGCGTACCTCAGCGAGAATCCATCCACGTCCTTCACTCTGCGGAACCTGGGAAAAAATCTGCCCGCCTGGCTCGACCGCCATCCCGAGTTCACTGGCAGGCGCCACACGCTCGCCGTGGATACAGCCCGTGTGGAGTGGGCTTGTGTCGAGGCTTTCGACGGAGCCAGCCTGCCTCCCCTGACAGAACCCGGCGCGCTGCTGGTTTCGCCTGCCACCGTGCTCGCGCTCCAGCCTCACCTTCAGTTGCTGCACCTTCGCTATCCCGTCGACGACATCGTCATCGCCGTCCACCGCAGCAAACCCGATGCCGAGATCGTCAGCAGCGCGGCGACAGTGCGCAAGCGGCCCGCGCGTGACCGGCTTGCGAAGGTGCGGCGCTGCGATACCTATCTCGCCGTCCATCGTTACGACGATTCGGTGTATCACAGCCGTCTCACACCTGTGCAATTCCGCATGCTTTCCGCACTCCGCGATGGCCATACGATGGAATCGGCCATCGCCGGCGCGCTCGCCGGCAGCCGTATCGCGCCAGAAGAAGAAGCTGCCACCATCCAGGAGATCTTCGCGCATGCATCCCGGCTGGGCTGGATTGCTGCGCCCGAGATGGAGATTTCGAGGCATTCTGGTCGGGCTTGAATTTGCTTTAGCCGGCGAGGATCACTTCTCTGATGCCCACCCTGTAATTCGCTGTTGGATGCGGGATCGTCGATTCGCCACCTGTCCTGACGCTCTGGTTGTATTGCCGGCAAACCGGACACAACCCCCATCTTCGCCGATCATTCCCTGAAATCGGCACGTTTGGCTATCGTGCCAGTTCTTCCCAGCCCTCAACCCCGCGCCTGAATCCCTGGCTCACTTTAACCTGCCGGCGGTGGGAATTCGGCGCCGCCTTTCTCGTAAACTGGAAGAGAGCACCGCGATCCATCTGCTTTCTTCTCCTATGGAATCTCTTCCCCCATCTCCGGCCGCCCACACCGACCTCGAAGGCGACTACCGCCCTGCGTCCGGCGCCGCGCCCCTCGACCCTATGAATCTGCGCATCGAGCCTGCCGATCTGGCTTATTTCATGCGCCTTACCGACGCGCTCAACACCACCCTCGATCTGCAGACGTTGCTCAACCGCACCGCCGAGCTGGTGCGCTCCGTCATCCCCTATCGCATCTTCGCCATTCTGCTGCTCAATGACCGCACCAACGAACTGCGCATGCGATTCCAGATCGGCCATACGCCCCAGGTGGCACGCTCGCGGTTTCCCATGGGCAAGGGAGTGGTGGGCCAGGTGGCGCAAACGCGCCAGCCGCTGCTCATCAACGACGTCGCGCACGAGCCCAATTACATCGCCGCTTACCCCGATGTGCGTTCGGAGCTGGCCGTGCCGCTCATCGCCAAAAACCGCCTCATCGGCGTCATGGACATCGAAAGCGAGCAGGCTGGCTTCTTCCGTCCTGAGCACCTCAGCGTGCTCACCATGACCGCTTCCCGCATCGCCCAGGCCATTGAAAACGCGCGCCTCTATACTCGCGTCTCCCGCCAGGCCCAGCAGCTCCAGGTGCTCAACGAGATTGCCGCCGAGCTGGCGTCGATTCTCGATCTCAATCCGCTGCTCGAGCGCGTGGGCCAGCTTCTCCGCCGCCTCATCGACTACCAGATGTTTTCGATCATGCTGCTCGACGAGAAAGACGAGACGCTCATCACCCGCTATGCCTGGCGCTTCGGCTATTCGCACGCGCCTATGCGCCGCATCCCCGTGAACAGCGGTCTGGTGGGCGCGGCGGTGCGCGAGTGGCGCGCCGTCAATGTGCCCGACGTCGAAAAAGATCAACGCTATTTGCCCATGAATCCCGAGACGCGCTCGGAACTGATCGTGCCGCTCTTCTATAAGGGCCGCGTCATCGGCGTGCTCGATCTCGAACACACCCGCGCCGGCTTCTTCAATGAAGAGCATGAGCGCATGCTCACCACGCTGGCCGCGCAGATCGCCATCGCCATTGAGAACGCGCGCCTTTACCAGGCGGTGCGCAGCCAGGAGCGGCAGCTCGAAAAAGACATGGCCATGGCCCGCGAAGTGCAGCTCCGCCTGCTGCCCCCGGGTCCGCCTGAGCATGCCAACGCCGAGTTCGCCGTGCGCTTTTTGCCTGCCCGCTCCATCGGCGGCGACCTTTACGATTTCGTCGAATACGGGCCCAACCGCACCGCCATCATGCTCGGCGACGTCAGCGGCAAGGCCGCCCCCGCCGCACTTTTTGCCGCGCTGGTCAGCGGCATCATGCGCTCCGCGGCGCAGCAGCAGCAGCCTGAGCCGGCGCAGATGCTCGCCCTGCTCAACGACGCGCTGCAGGAACGCAAGCTCGATTCGCAGTACGTGGTCATGCTCTTTGCCGTCTGGAACGACGAGAACCGCACCCTGCAGGTGGCCAACTCCGGCGCCGTGCAGCCCATCTTCTGCCGCGCCGGCGAGAGCGTGCCGGTCAAGGCCGAGGGCTTCCCGCTGGGCATGTTCCCCAACGTCACTTACGAGGAATTCAGCGTCGCCACCCAGCCGGGCGATATTCTCGTCTTCGTTTCGGACGGGATATTGGACGCGGAAAACTCCAAAGATGAGATGTACGGGCAGGAGCGGCTCTCCGGCCTGCTGTGCGCGCAGCGCGGCCATCCGGCCCAGGAGATTGCCGACGCAATCCTCGCCGATGTGACCCGCTTCCAGGACGGCAAAGACCGTTTCGACGACGAAACCATCATTGTCCTGCGGGTGCGCTGACCGGTCCCCGGAAGCGCCCGCAGTGCCCCGAAGGCTTTTCACAACGCGGTCTGAAATTAGCTGAAAAATTCACTTGACAACGTTGCCACTGCCCGCCTAGATTGGCTCCCGAATCGCGGAGACCGTTCTCCACGATCGCCGAGATGGTTCGGCCAAGGGTGGGTTGAAAACGCTTGCACCCGTAAACGTTTTCCATCGCCCCGCCGCATCCGTCCGCTCCCCTTTCGCTTTTCCCGTATGCGTGAATACAGGCCGCCGCTCGCCGGCGCCTGATCTACATCCAGGAGAGAGTCAATGCTGATGGAAAACCTCGTCCACCGCGTCAGAGCTGTTGTGCTCTGCCGCAAAAACCTCATCTGGGCCATTCCCAGCCTCATGATCCTGGCGCTCTGCGCGCCGCGGGCCTCGGCGGCGCCGGCCTTTCCGCTCCATACCCAGGGTCAGTACATCGTCGATAGCAACGGCTATCGCGTCCGGCTCAACGCCTTCAACTGGTACGGCACTGAAGGAACCGACTACGTGGTGGCCGGGCTCCAGGCCCAGCCCCTCTCCAGCATCGTCAGCACCATCCAGAGCCTCGGCTTCAACGCCGTGCGACTGCCCTGGTCGAACCAGATGTATGAGTCCAATCCGGTGGTCGGCAACTACGCCCTCACCGCCAACCCCAGCATGGACGGCGAAAACGCGCTCACCATCCTCGACCAGGTGGTTTCAGCGCTCACCAATGCCGGCATCATGGTGATCCTCGACAATCACATGAGCAACGCCGGCTGGTGCTGCAGCACCACCGATGGCAACACCCTCTGGTACAACAGCTCCTACCCGGAAACGAGCTGGATTGCCGATTGGGAAGGCATGGTCGCCCGCTACGATAGCAATCCCTATGTCATCGGCGTGGACCTGCGCAATGAACCGCGCGGCACTGCCACCTGGGGAGGCAGCTCTTCCACTGACTGGCATGCAGCCGCGCAGCGCGGCGGCAACGCCGTCCTCGGCGTCGACTCCAACATGCTCATCTTTGTCGAGGGCATCAGCTACGCGGGCGATCTCTCCGGCGTTTCCAGCCTGCCCATCAGCCTCAACGTCTCCAACCGCGTGGTCTACGAGGCGCACGATTACGGCTACTGGTACTCCAACCTTACCGGCATGAGCAACTACGAGAGCAAGATCAATCCCAAATGGGGCTACCTGATCACCGGCAGCAATCCGCAGCCCCTCTGGATTGGCGAATTCGGCACTTGTAATAACGCCGACACCTGCGTCAGCAGCAGCAACAACGCCGACAACGGCTACTGGTTCGGCCTCATCACCACCTACCTGCGCGCGCACAATGTCGACTGGTCGTACTGGGCCATCAATGGCACCACCGAAACCGGTCACGGCGGTGGCTTCGGCACCGTCGAGGGCTACGGCGTGCTCAACACCACGTGGAACGGCAGCGCGCTGGCCTCGCTTACCTCGGCCCTGCAAACCCTCATGAACAGCGGCTGCGACATCCAGACCGGTAACTGGGAGATCGCCAATGTAAACAGCGGCCTGGCCATGGAAGTCAACAACTGGTCGAAATCGAATGGTGGAATCGTGGACCAGTGGACCTACGGAAACAATCAGGCTAACCAGCGCTGGGTCATCAGCTATCTGAACAATGGGCTCTACCAGATCACCAATGTAAACAGCGGCCTGGTGCTCGATGCCGTGAACAAAGGCAAGACCAACGGCACCAAGATGCAGCAGTGGTCGAACCTGAGCGGCAGCAATCAGGAGTACATCATCCGCCGCGCCGCCAACGACACCGACATCCTCATCATCAATTCCAACAGCGGCCTGCCGGTTGAAGTGCCGGGCCAGTCCAAGAGCAACGGCACGCAGCTCGACCTGTGGGGCGACAACGGAGGCACCAACCAGGAGTGGCTGCTGGGCAACAAGGAGTAAGCGCAGTGTCAGCCGCTTTACAAAAAATGCTCCGGGCGTTCAAACGCCCGGGGCATTCTTGTCGCGCGCATGGCGCGCCCTACTGTACCGTGAATGAGAACTGTGCACTGGTTGAACTGATCCCGGTTGCGCTGGCGGTTACCGTGACCATATAGCTGCCTGCTGTCGTCTGGGATGAAGCGGGACCGCCGCCAGCGCTGTTGCTTCCACCGCAGGCCGTCAAAGCAAATCCAATCGCCCCGCATCCGACCAGAATGATCGCGGAAAGCGCGCGAAATCCCTTCCGCCAGCGGCGCATACTTCCAAAAAGCAGCAGCAGGCCGCACACTGCCACCCCGCCAACCCGGCCCGCCCCCATCCGCGGCGAAATGTTGCGTGCGACTGCCCCGGCTGTCGTGTCGGTCACGGTCACGTTCACCGGTGCCGTCCCTGAAATTGCCTCCGTAGCCGGCACGCTGCACTGCGGCAGATCCAGCGCGCCGCTGGGCCCGCTCACCGAGCAGCTCAGGTTCACCGTGCCGCTGAAACCGCCCTCCGGCACAATCGTCACCGAGCCGGTTGCCGGCGCGCCCGGCTGCACGCTCACCGACGTCGTCGAGGGAATCAGGCTGATCGACGGCGTAACTCCCATCACGCTTTGCAGCCGCGTCGTCAGCGAGGGCAGCGCGCTCCCGTTCCACGACGTATTCAGAACGCCATACCCCTCCACCGTATTGAAGCCGCCGCCATTGCCCGACTCGGTCGTGCCGTTGATGGCCCAATACGACCAGTCGAGGCCGTACTCGCCCATGTAGCTGGTGGCCGCGGTGAACCAGTAGCCCAAATCGGTGCCCGTGCTGCTGCTTACGCAGGTATCGGCGTTGTTGCAGGTCCCAAACTCGCCAATCCACACCGGCTGCGGATTGCTGCCGGTCACCAGATACCCCCATTTCGGCGTGATCTTGTTCACGTAATCGCTGTAGCTGGTGAAGCCCGAGTACCAGAATCCGTAATCGTGGGCCTCGTAGACCACCTGGTTGGGCACGTTCAGTTGGATGGGCAGATTGGCTACTCCGGAAAGATCGCCGGCATAGCTCACGCCTTCCACAAACACCAGCAGTCCCGGATTCACCGCCAGCACCGTATTGCCGCCCAGTTCGGCCGCCGCGTGCCAGTCGGTGCTCGCCGCTCCGCCCCAGGTTGCCGGGCTGCGCGGCTCATTGCGCAAGTCCACGCCAATCACCATGGGATTGCTCTGGTAGCGCTGCGCCATCGCCTGCCAGTCGGCCACCCAGTTGGCCTGCGGGTAATCGCTGTTGTACCACAGCTCGTTGTTATCCTTCGTGCTGCAGCACCACCCGGCATTGCTCATGTGGTTGTCCAGGATCACCATGACGCCGGCGCTGGTGAGCGCGTTCACCACTGTGTCGAAGATGGTGAGCGCGTGTTCGCCGTCCAGGCTGGTATTGGCCGTCAACGCGTAATTGCCCACCACCGGATTGCTCTCCACCATCTGGTTCGACCAGAGCAGCCGCACCGCGTTAAAGCCCATGCCCTTGATGGTGGCCACGATGCTGTTAAGCGGCTGAGCCTGCAAGCCCTCCACAACGTAATCGGTGGACTCGGCGCCGTACCAGTTGAAGGCGTTGAGGTGAACCCGCGTGCCGTTACTGTCCACGATGAACCGGCCCGAGGTGTGCAGCGGCAACACCGGCGAAGCGGAAACCCGGGCGTCATAACCCAGCATCACGGCGAGCAAAGAAGCCAGGGCCAGCAGCCGCCCGCGCCGAACGCTGGTGCCGCCTGGAATCGAGGAGCAAAATGAGCGAATTCCGAGCATGACTCAAAATTATATGACAACGTTATCAACACGCAAGCCCAGGAAATCCGCACCGCCCTCATCCACCCCCCGGCACGGATTACACCGGCTCATTCGTTAAACTCGAAGAGTACCCTCATTCCGGAGAACTGCTTGTCCACCGCCACCCAGGAACGCCTCATCCGACCCGCCCGCAACATCTACGGCAGCCTCCGCCTGCCCGGCGACAAGTCCATCAGCCACCGCTACGCCATGCTGGGCGCGTTCGCTGAGGGTACATCGCGCTTCACCAACTTCTCCACCGGCGCGGACTGTGCTTCGACGCTGGCTTGCATGCAAGCCCTCGGCGCCAAGGTTAACCGCCTTGACGGTGATGCCGTCGAAATCACCGGCGTCGCCGGCCGCGCGACTCCGTCGAGTCACCCGCTGGACTGCGGCAACTCCGGCTCCACCATGCGCATGATGTCCGGCTTGCTCGCCGCACAGCAGGGCCGCTTCACGCTCATCGGTGACGCCTCGCTCTCCCGCCGTCCCATGGGCCGCATCCAAAAACCGCTTGAAGCCATGGGCGCGCGCCTTACCCTTACCGAGGGCCACGCCCCGCTGACCATCGAGGGCGCAACGCTCCAGCCCATCGACTACACCACGCCCGTCCCCAGCGCCCAGGTCAAAACCTGCATCCTTCTCGCCGGCCTTCAGACAGAAGGCACAACCACGGTGCGCGAGGCCGTTCGCACTCGTGACCACAGCGAGCTGGCATTGCGCGCTTTTGGCGCCCGGCTCACGCGCACCTCCGATTCGATCTCCATCTCTGGCCCGCAGAAGCTCCATGCCATCGAGGCTGCAGTCCCCGGCGACATCTCATCGGCCGCGTTCTTCCTCTGCGCCGCCGCCATTTTTCCCAGCTCGAACCTCGTCCTCGACGCCGTCGGCCTCAACCCCACTCGCGCTGCGCTGCTTGACGTGCTTACCACGCTGGGCGCAAAGATCAACGTGCTCAATCTTGAGGAAAAGCACGCCGAGCTGGTCGGGGTGGTCCAGATTTCCATGCCCGCCGAGGGCCTCGGCTCGACCGCCATCGCCGGCGCGGTGGCCGCGCAGCTCATCGACGAGCTGCCGGTGCTGGCCGCCATTGGCCCCTACACCAGCGGCGGCATCCGCATCCGCGATGCGAAGGAATTGCGCGTCAAGGAGTCGGACCGCATCGCGCTGGTGGTCAAAAACCTTCGCGCCATGGGCGCTGAAGTCGAGGAGTTCGACGATGGCCTCGACGTCCCTGGCGGCCAGTTGCTGCACGGCGCAACCGTCGACTCCGGCGGCGACCACCGCATCGCCATGGCCTTCAGCGTGGCCGCGCTCCGCGCCCAGGGCGAAACGCTCATCCACGGCGCTGAGTCCGCCGCCATCAGCTTCCCCGAGTTCTTCGATTTGTTGGATCGGATCGCGGAGCGGTAACGGCGGTAATCACTGGATGGGTGTACCGCCGGTCTCCAGACCCGCACATCTAAACCCGCAGAGCCATTTCATTCTCTTGCGGGCGCGGCTCCGCCCCAGGCATTACTGCGGTTGCTTTTGGCCGGTCGCGCCGCCCTACCGCTTCACATGCAGCAGCCCCGCCCGGTCAACAATGTTCCCGTCTTCGATCAGCACCGAAATGTTCCGCGCGTTCCAGATGTTCATAGTGGGATCGCCGCTGACCACGAGAATATCCGCGCGCCGTCCAGGGGCAATCTGGCCCAGCTCGTTCCAGCCAAACTGCAGCGCAAAGTTGTTGGTCGCCGCCGCCAGCGCCTCGCGCGGCGAAAGTCCCAGCCGCACCAGCAGCTCCAGCTCGGTGTGCACTGAGATGCCGGGCATGGCGCCCCACTCGTCGGCGCCCGTGCCCACCAGGTAGTGCGGGAACGCCGAGAAGATGGTTTCGTTGATGCGCCACAGACGTGTCGCAGCCTGGTCGGCTTTCTTCTGCTGGTCGGCCTCCAGCCAGCGCTGGCCGGTGGCAGGCAGGTGGCGCGTCCACGAGGGCAGAGGATAATCCATTTCTCCGGTAACCGGATTGGTGGGTTCGTACATGCGGCTGCGGTCGAGTAGCGCCGCGGCCGGCTCCTTCCACAAATTGCGGTGCCCGGGCAGCTCCACATAATGCAGGCTGAAAGTCGGAAGCAACGCCGCATGGTGCGCTGCCAGGAAGCGCGCATAGTTGCGCAGCCGCGCGTCGGTGGGCGGAATCCTCTGCGAGTAATCGAGCGCCGTCGCCGCCGACGCGCCCAGCGGATCGTCGACCAGCGGCGTCTGCAGCTCATTGGGGATCACGCCCAGAATGTAGCGGTCCATGTGCAGCAGAGCGTCCACGCCGGCCTCGTCGCCCACCCGGTCGGGCGTGGCCATAAAGTCGCCATAGGCAATAAGGTGCAGCTCATGTGCCCGGGCGATGATCCACTGGGCGTTGGCTGCCGTCACCACCGGCCCGATGAGCACCACGCGCGTGCCCAGTTGCGCCGTGTCTGCGATCTGCCGGGCCGTATCCTCCGGATTCAGTTCGACGGGATGCGCACCCGCCCGCAGTTTGCCCACCCACTCAGGCTTGCGGGCCAGCAGGCTCCAGTCGTCGGTGGCGCCCACCGAATCGATGGGATAGATGTGCGGGCTGGGGTGCGCGCCAAAGTCGATAAACCCGCGCTGCGCGTCGGCCCGCGCCACCACCGTGGTCACACCCATGTAGAGGTTGGCGTTGGCCTGGGCTTGCGAATTCATGCCCGCGTAACCGTCGATGAGGCCTGGAATGATGAACTTGCCCGTGCAGTCGACGATCTGCGCGCCTTTGGGAATCTGCACCGTCCCGGCCACACCCACGTCCGTTATCCGACCGCCGCTGACGATCACCACCGCGTTTTCGAGGTCGCGCGCCGAATCGCCCCAGTTGGTCACGTCGACCACCGTCCCGCCGGTGAGGACGAGCGTAACCTGCGGCGCCGGGGTCGCCTGTCCGTGGGCTGCCAGGCAGTGCGGCGCCGCGGAAACCAACGCAATCAGGACTGCAACCGGGCCCAGAACCCGGGAATGCAAGAAATCTCGCATACGAATGGGTCTGTTGTGGATTGTCGCACAGCCAGTTGGGAAGTTTCTCGCTCGCCGGCAAGCGTTGTCGGGCCTGGTTTCTTTTTATGCGCCAACGCCGCCGCGGCGGCGACAATCAGGATGGGGTAACACTCCAGCGTGTAACGCGGTTCCGGATTCTCCAGGGTCGCCAAAAGGAGCAGGCGAAGCACCAGGTATCCGCCCAGCATCCACGCCCAGGGAACGCGCCCGCGAACGAATCCCCAGGCGGCCGCGGCGACGTAGAAAAGATTGATGAGTCCGAGCAGAATCGCGCAGGCTGACTGGCCGGGATGGTCGCTCCAGCGCCACCAGAAGACGTCGAGATAAAAGGCCACGGTGCGCGGCCGCAAAAGCATATCGGCTGCGCGCAGCAGGGGAAACGTGACGTAGTAGCGGAAGGGGTGGGCACGAACGCGCTCGGCGGCAAGCGCCCCGAAACGGCTGTCCAGCGTGGCGGAGATCGAATCGTGCCGATTGTATTCGCCGATCAGCGCGAGTGTTCGTGTGCGCTGATTGGCCGAGTCGAAGGCGCGCGGCGGAATATCGTCAAGGTCGATATTTCCTTCCCCGGCATTCCAGCAGACGTTGGCGGTGTCGACGTATTCCGTCGACCAGGTGCGCAGCCACCGGTCAAAGCCCGAGTTCACCCGCTCTCCGGGGTCGTTGATATAGCGCGGCGCGAGCGGCTGGAAGACCTGGAACCGCACATAATTGCGTACCGTCCAGGGAACAAGCGGAAGCAGCCCTGCGGCACAAACAACGCTGGCGGCAACCAGGCTGCGGCGCAGCGCCTGACCAGCGGGCTGCACGGAGCGGGCACGCACCGTGTAAGCGAAAACTCCTCCGGCCAGCGCTGCCAACAGGAGACACCCATCCGGACGCAGGAGCATGGCGAAGGCCGCGGCGCCTCCGCCGGCAACCAGCGCCTGCCAATCGGTCTTGCCCGCGGCGGCTGCATCCAGTGCGCGTCCGGCTGCGTAGATGCCCAGAGAGACAGCGAACACCGAGAGGCATTCGGTAAGGGCTATGCCGTCATACGCTGCGGTGAACGGGCAAAGCATGGCCAGCGCCAGCGCGATTTCGGCTGCGCGATCGGAGAGATGGCGGCGCGCGAATCCTGCCAGAAGCAGCCCCCCGCAGATTTCCGCGGCACTCTGCATAAGGAACAGGGTCTTCCACCACGCATTCGGCCAGATCGGCGCGAAGAGCCGCTCGAAGCCGGCGAGAAGGATGGGATAACCGGGAAGGCGGAAGAGGCTTGGCGAAATGCCAGTGCCCGAGCCGACCCCGTAGATGCCGTGGTGCAGAAGATTGTGGCCCAGCAGCAGGTAGTCCCAGGTATCGTCGTCGACGGGCCGCGGGAAGCAGATGAAGATGAGGCGCAGAGCAATGCCCAGGCCGATCCACAGCAGCCACCGGCGCGGCCATGGTCGTGGGCGTCTCAAATGGGGCATGCGAGGAGAATACAGGACGGACGGGCCTGCACCCCTTCAACCCGTAGCTAAGGATTCTTTTGCGCTCAGGAGGCAATAAGTGTAGGGCGATGCTGTCGCGAGGCGAGCAGCGGCAGGACCTGCGCGAGTGCTGCATCCACCGTCAGCCCATAGCGCGCGCGCAGTTGATCCACCTTCCCGTGCTCGATGAACCGGTCCGGCCAGCCGATGCGCACTACCGGAACGTTGCTGCCCATTTCGTCCAGCGCCTCCACTACCGCCGATCCGAAACCGCCCATTCTGGCGTGGTCCTCAAAGGTGACGAAGGCCGCCACGCGCTGCGCATAACCGGCCAGCATCTCCCGGTCGATGGGCTTGATGAAGCGCGGGTTGATCACAGCGGCGGAGTAGCCCTCGCACTCCAGCCGCGCGCCCAGCTCCTGCGCCATTCCGATCATCGGCCCTAATCCGAGAATCGCCACATCCCCGCCGTCGGCCAGCACTTCGGCCTTCCCCACCGGAATCGCCTGCGGCTCGGGTTTGCGCTCTACGCCCGCTACCGCCCCGCGCGGGTAGCGTATCGCGCTCGGTCCGGGCAGCTCGAGGGCCGTCTTCATCATGTCGGCCAGCTCGCCCTCGTCCTTGGGCGCCATCAGCACAATCTCGGGAATCGACCGCAGATAGCCGATGTCGAACAGCCCGTGATGCGTCGGGCCGTCGTCGCCGGAAAGCCCGGCGCGGTCCATGCAGAACAGAACCGGTAGCTTCTGCAGGCACACGTCGTGCACGATCGGGTCGAAGGCCCGCTGCAGAAAAGTCGAATAGATCGCGCACACTGGGCGGTAGCCGCGCGTGGCCATACCGGCCGCGAAGATCACCGCGTGCTCCTCGGCGATGCCCACGTCGAAGTAGCGCTTGGGGTGCTTCGCGCGAAACAGATCGAGTCCTGTGCCATTGGGCATCGCGGCGGTGATGGCCACGATGCGCTCGTCTTTGCCGGCCAGGTCGGCCAGCGTATTCGCAAACACCTCGGAATACGTGGGCACACCCCCGGGCGTCGTCATGCCGGTCTCCGGATCGTACGGCCCAAGTCCGTGGAACTTCTTCTGCCCGTCGAGTGCCGGCTGGAACCCCCGGCCCTTCTGCGTCAGCACGTGCAGCAGCACCGGGTGGTCGACCGTTTTGAGGAACTTGAAGGTCTCGATCAGCAGCGGTAGATTGTGCCCGTCAATGGGGCCGAAGTACTGGAGGCCAAACTCCTCAAACAGCACCGAAGGCCACAACATGCTCTTGGCCGCTTCCTCGGCGCGCCGCACCACCTTCACCGCCGTCTTGCCGCCCACCCGCTCGATCAGCCGCGTGGCGCGGTCGTGCAGATGCTGGTAGTGCTCGTTGGTCACGATGCGGTGGAAGTACCGTGCGATGGCGCCCACGTTGCGGTCGATCGACCACTCGTTGTCGTTGAGCACCACGATCAGCCGCTTGGTCTGCTCGGCAATGTTGTTCAGCGCTTCAAACGAAATTCCGTTTGTGAAGGCGGCGTCGCCGGCCACCGCCACGACGTGCTCGTGCCCACCCGCCATGTCGCGCGCCACCGCCATGCCCAGCGCCGCGGAAAGCGCGGTCCCCGCGTGCCCCGCGCCGTAGCAATCGTGCTCGCTCTCGGTGCGCAGCATGAAGCCGTTGAGCCCCCCCGGCTGGCGGATGGTTTCGAACTGGCTGCACCGCCCGGTCAGGATCTTGTGCACGTATGCCTGGTGGCTCACGTCGAAGAGGATCTTGTCCTCGGGCGTATTGAAGACGGCGTGCAGGGCCAGGGTGAGCTCCACCACGCCCAGATTCGGGCCCAGATGTCCGCCGGTCTTCGAAAGCGTCTGGATGAGAAACGCGCGAATCTCTTCCGCCAGTTCAGCCATCTGGCCGCTGCTCAGGCGCTTTACGTCAGCCGGTGACTGAATTGACTCCAACAAGGTACCCATGTACGTCCTTCTTGCTTGGTCAGGGGAGGCCCGGCTGCAACACAATCAGGCCGGCATACAGTCCCATGCGGCAAAGCCCTCGTAATCAGGGGCTTTCGCCCCGGCTTTGCCAATCTCTAGTATACCTGCGATGCGATTTCAGGGCTGGGCCGGGAAGGGTGGCAAGCGAGCAAGGCCGCTCACGAACCACGCCTTCTCGTTCCCTCGTTCCCTTGGTCCCTGGTCCCTGCGGTTTTCAGCTCTTCTTCGCCGTTACCGCCGAAAAGCTGGTGACCATCTGCCCCACCCGCTTGCTGCCGCAATGCGGGCACGCCACTTCGCCCTTGTCCCGCTCCGAGATGTGCAGCGTCCGGGTGAACTCTTTCCCGCAGTCTTCGCAATGAAACACGTATTCCGACATGGCGGTTCTCCCGCCAGCATGATAGCGCCGTTTGGGGGCACGCGTGCGGCCCATCCGCTCCTGCGTTGTAGGATGGGCGCATAGAGCTTTCATTGGATGCACAGGAGGGGGTAAAGCGTGACGGTTCGGCATCGTTTTTCTCTTTTTCTTTTGGTCTTGGCAGGTGTGCTGGCTGGTGCGGTTGCGCTGCCCACGCACGCCCAGTTGCTGGAGCCGGGAGCGTCGGCGCAAACACCCAATCCGCTTACCGATTCGACGATAAAGCCAGGCAAAATGCTGCTCTTCGGCCTCGAGGCCCGCTTTCAAAAGGATGTCGTCGCCAAAGGCGGCGCCGGCTTTGTCTCCTGGTTCGCCGACGATGGCGTGGCCCTGGGCAATGGCAAGCAGCCGCTTATCGGCAAGGTGGCCATCGCCAAATCCGCCACCTGGTCGCCCAGGGACTACCAGCTCACCTGGACTCCGACCGACGCCCTGATGGGCCCCTCCGGCGACATCGGCTATACATGGGGCCACTACGAGGGCCGCAGTAAAGACGCACGCGGCAACCCCGTCCTCACCAGCGGTCGTTACATCACCGTCTGGCGCAAGCAGCCCGACGGAACCTGGAAGGTGGTGCTTGACGCCGGCGCCGACGATGCCCCCGCCGCCGGCGACTGCTGCAAGCTGCCTGAAGCGCCGTGACTGCGGAGAACCACGGAACAATCGAACGGCGGAGCGAGAACCAGGGAACAGGGAGCAAACATGGCCCGGTTTAATGAACTGCGAACAGTTCGCCACCCCCGAGCTATGCTTCCTCGCGTACCTGCGATTACCTTTAAGTGTCTTTGGTAACACAAGACACATTCCAAACGTTTCAAAAACCTATTACATCCGTTGTACATGGTTTTCCTCTGCCTTGCCCGGTTTGTGTCAGAGCCAGCGCCCGCAAAATCTCCGATACTGACAGTGGGTGCGTGTATCCATGTGCGCGATGATGGGTTCGCAAGTCGCTGAGAACCAGGAGGGAATGGCGCGGCCGGAGGGTGCTCTCTTCGACCGCAACCCGGACCCTGCCCTCGACGAGCTCGCCGAGCTGGCCTCGGTTCTTTGCGGCGCCGAGTACGCCTACATCGGCTGGATGGACTACAACCGTCTCTGGTTCAAGGCGCGCTTTGGTTTTCGCGGCGCCGAGCTGCCCCGCGCGGCAACTGCCTGCCTGTGGATGCTGGACTCCGGTGCTCCGCTGCTGATCGACGACGCCAGCCGCGACGGCCGTTTTCCTCCCCACGGCCTTCCGCTGCCCGGCGCGGGTCCGTGCCTCTCCTATGCGGGTGCCCCGCTCATCTCCAGCACGCAACAGATTGTTGGAACGTTGGCGGTGTTATCCCGCCGGCCCAGCCAGTTCCGCCCCGAGCATCTCACTCTTCTTGAGATACTCGGCCGTCAGGCGATGACCCGGATCGAGCTCTACAGCCGCATCCGCGCTCAGGAGCAGGCACAGCGCGCCCGCCAGCGTACCGAGCGCGCACTGGCCATCGAGCGCTGCTTTGTTGCCGCCACGCTCGACTCGATTCCCGCTTTGGTATTGGTGCTCGATACCGCCGGCCGCATCGTGCGCATGAACGACTCCTGCGCCCAGTTGACCGGCCTTTCGCTGGCCACTGCCGCGGGCCGGCCTTTTGTCGATGAGCTGCTCGATCCCGTCGACCGCGAATGGGTGGCGGGTAAGCTCCGCGAGGCGGCATCCGGACACGTGTCCGGCCCGCATGAGACGGCGTGGCGCGATGCCGGCGGGCAAAAGCGCCGCGTGAGCTGGACGCTGCGCCCGTTGCAGGGGCCGAACGAAGAAATCCAGTATCTGATCGTCAGCGGCCAGGACGTCACGGACAAGCGCGCCATGGAGATCGCTCTCCACTCCACCGAGGAGCGTTACCGCGAGGTAGTCCAGAACAGCCTCGGCTTCGTCTTCACCTGCACCCTCGACGGCCGCTTCACCTCGACCAACGCGTTCACAGCGGAGACGCTCGGTTATAGCGCTGAAGCCCTCGTCGGCCGCATGGCTACGGAGCTCATGGACAGCCGCGACGCGGCCCAGTTCCAGGAATGCCTGCGCATGCTGGCGGCCGGAACCGACTGGCAGGGCGCGCTGAACCTGCGGCGCAGCGACGGCGTCTACCGCCGTATCGCTCTCCGCAGCAAGCTCACCGAGTTGCCCGGCGAGCGGCCCTTCCTACTCAACCACGGCATCGACGTGACCGAGCAGCACGAGGCCGAGGAGGCGCTGCACCTGGCCACCCGCCAGCGCGAGCTCATCCTGCAGTCGGTGGGCGACGGAATTTACGGCGTCGATCTCGACGGCCGGCTCACCTTCATCAACGAGGCCGGCGCGCGCGCCCTCGGTTATACCCCTGAGCAACTGGCCGGCTGCGACATTCACCAGCTCCTGCGCCACAGCCAGGCCGACGGAACCGAATACGCGCGGGCCGCCAATCCCATCCTGCAGGCGATGCGCCGGGCTGAGCCCATCCGCGTGCGCGACGACTTCTTTGTGCACCGCGACGGCGCGCCCATCCCGGTCGAGTACAGCGCCAGCCCCATCATGGAAGACGGGCAAATCTCCGGCATGGTCGTCGCCTTCCAGGATGTGAGCGAGCGGCGGCGCCTCGAACGGATGAAGGACGAGTTCATCTCCACCGTCAGCCACGAGCTGCGCACGCCGCTGGCTTCGCTGCGCGCGTCTCTGGGGCTGATTTCATCCGGCTCGCTCGACAAGCGGCCGGAGAAGCAGAAGCAACTGATCGACCTGGCCATCGGAAACTGCGACCGCCTCGTCCGGCTGGTGAACGACATCCTCGACTTCGACAGCGTGAAGAACGGGCGTCTGCCCCTGCACCGCCAATCGGTGGAAGCGATCATCCTGCTCCGCCGCGCCGCCGACGTGGCCCACTACACCGCGCAGCAGGCGCATATCGGATTCAATATCGAAGCGCCGGGCGGCCCCATTGTGTTTGCCGACGAAGACCGCATCATGCAGGTGCTCAACGAGCTGGTCACCAACGCCATCAAGTTCTCGCCGCAGGAGACAAAGATCCGGTTGACCGCGCAGGCCGCCGGCGAAGCCGAGGTCTGTTTCACGGTCGAAGACCAGGGCCGCGGTATCGCGCCGGAAAAGCTGGAGCGCATCTTCGAGCGCTTCCAGCAGGGCGACGCCTCCGACTCGCGCGCGCTGGGCGGCACCGGCCTGGGTCTCGCCCTCTGCCGCAGCATCGTCGAGCAGCACGGCGGACGTATCTGGGCGGAGAGCGAAGTGGGCAAGGGAAGCAGGTTCCTGTTCACGCTGCCGGCGGCGAATCCCCCGGAAAACAAATAGCCGCGCCATTCTCCCTGATCACCGATTTCTGACCACTACCTTCTGGCCTCTGATCACTGATCGCTAACCACTAACCACTAACCACTAACCACTAACCACTAACCCCTGATCCCTGACCCCTGATCCCTGACCCCTGATCTCTGTCCCCTGACCACCGTCATGAGACACTGTCACCGGCGGCCTTCCCGGCTTGACCGCGACCGCCCGGCGACCCCGCATGGCTCTTCCCACGCGCCTACTCAACCTGCTCTTCGGCCGGCCGCTGGCCACCAGCGAGGAGCGCGCCGAGCACATCGGCCCGCTGGCCGGAATCCCCGTCTTCGGCCTCGACGCTCTGAGCTCTGCCGCGTACGGACCTGAAGCCGCGCTCACCCTGCTCATCCCGCTCTCCTTCGCCGGCATACGTTACATCGTGCCGGTCAGCGCAGCCATCATCGTGCTGCTCACCATCGTCTATTTCAGTTACCGGCAGACCATCGAGGCCTACCCCCAGGGCGGCGGCTCCTACACGGTGGCCAGCCAGAACCTCGGCGAGGGCGCGGGACTGCTGGCCGCCGCCGCGCTGATGATCGATTACATCCTCACCGCCGCGGTGGGCATCTCGGCCGGCGTGGGCGCGCTCATCTCCGCCGTGCCCAGCCTGCAGCCGCACACGCTTGAATTGTGCCTCGGCGTGCTGGTTCTGTTGTCGCTCGTCAACATGCGCGGCGTGCACGACACCGGCGTGGTCTTCATGGTCCCCACCTATGTCTTCACGGCCACCCTGCTCATCGTCATCGGCGTAGGCGCGTGGCACGTGGTATACGCGGCGGGTGGGCGCCCGCAGCCGGTCACGCCGCTGCCGCACCTGCCGGCCGCCACAGCGGCCATCAGCGCATGGCTGCTGCTCAAGGTCTTCGCCTCCGGCTGCACGGCGATGACCGGCGTTGAAGCGGTGAGCAACGGCGTGGTGGCCTTTCGCGATCCCACCAGCAAAAACGCCCGCACCACGCTCACCATCATCATCGCGCTGCTGGCCATCCTGCTGGCCGGCATCGCGCTGCTCTGCCGCGCCTATGGCATCGCCGCCACCGTGCCGGGCAGCCCCGGCTACGAGAGCGTGCTCTCCATGCTCACCCGCGCGGTGATGGGCCGCGGCTGGTTCTACTACCTCACCATCGGCTCGGTGCTGGTGGTGCTGGCGCTCTCCGCCAACACCGCATTCGCCGACTTTCCCCGCCTGACGCGCGCCATCGCCCTCGACGATTACATGCCGCGCGTTTTTCTTATTCGCGGCAGGAGGCTGCTCTATTCGTGGGGAATTTACGTGCTGGTGGCGCTCACCGCCCTGCTGCTCATCGTCTTCGGCGGCGTCACCGACCGGCTTATTCCGCTCTACGCCATCGGCGCGTTCATGGCCTTCACTCTCTCCCAGGCCGGCATGGTCATGCACTGGATGCGCCGCGGCGGCTCGCCGGCGCGCATCTTCGTCAACGGCCTGGGCGCGGTCGCCACCGGGCTCACCACCCTGGTTGTACTGGTGGCCAAGTTCGCTGAGGGCGCATGGATCACGGCGCTTCTGGTCGTGGTCATGATCCTGTTCATGCGCACGGTCAAGCGGCACTACCTGCGGGTGGCGCGCGAAACC
>Ga0187812_1000069_pt1 | contig 36685 bp, 39 predicted proteins | sample NC_S_2_FD_130582 | JGI IMG/M metagenome (GOLD analysis project Ga0187812, IMG submission 130582) | Wetland sediment microbial communities from Neuse River Estuary, North Carolina, USA - ASW-S_2 | ecosystem: Environmental > Aquatic > Freshwater > Wetlands > Sediment | place: USA: North Carolina...
CCATCGACAAGAACGGCGAGATCACCGTCTTAAGGTCTGACGGCGAGGGAGAGTTCGAAGAGGAGGGCAGAGCAAGTGCTTAGGCTGTACTACCGGAGCGGCAACGGCGACATGGGTTACGCCTTCGTGGACAGCCTGGCCTGCGAGCCCTCCAAGGACCGTCAGTTGCGCTACCTCTCCTGCGCCGGTGACAAGCGCTCGATCAAGTCCCTCGACCGCCTCCTGCGCAGCGGCGACCAGAAGAGGTTGCAGGGCACCACCATGAGCTTCACGGAGCCCGGCACCAAGACGTACATCTACGCCCATCCGGTCAAGTGCCGCACATTCACGCGCGCGATCGACGACTCCACCATGCAGATCGTCGCCATCGCGGAGACGTGCGAGAGCGGCACGTCGCTCCTGCCGGGCAACAAGACGATGGAGGAGGCGTTCTTCAGCCTCCTGCACCGCTCGACGAACGTCCCCATCACCGAAGAGTGGAGCACTGACCTGCTTCGGGAGTTCCAACGCCTCGGCAAGATCAAGCCCTGGAGCCACGAGGGCAACGCGCCACAAGGCGCGGAAGTGGACATCGCGGATTCCGAGGATGTCGTGAGCCGCATGCTCCGCCAGGGGAAGCTAGTCATTCCACAGGGGCGCGAGGCACCCGACCTCGATGTGACGGCCATCACGCACATCGACTCTTACATGCGCCACTTCGGCAAGGCCCTCGGCGAGCACCTAGCCACGACCGCGCTGCACACACCTGGCACGGCGGCGCCGCCGGTGATGCTGCGGAAGCTCTTCCCGGCTCAGGCTGACGCCGCGGAGGCGATGGTCAAGACTTGGCTGAGCGGCGAGCGCTCGGTCTGGATGGTCGGGGAGCAGGGCGTCGGCAAGACGATCATCGGTATCGCCGCTGCCTACGAGTATCTCAACGGCAAGCCTGGCCGCATCCTGGTCCACTGCCCAGGCCACCTCGTTCCCAAGTGGGAACGCGAGGTCAACCAGACGATCCCGGCCGTCCAGGTCCGGCGCGTGCGCGACTGGCGCGACGCCATGAACGCGATCCCTGCGCTGCTCGGTAAGCCGCAGGGCGTCGAGGTCTGGATCGTCGGGCGCGACAGCGCCAAGCTGTCGTGGAACTGGACGCTCGCCGCGAAGCGTGTGGACCGCAAGGGCCACACCTACTACAAGTGCCCCTCGTGCGGTGCCCTCGTGCGTCGCGAGCGCCAGGACGGCATGTTCACGGTGCTCGGGCCAGACGACATGAAGACGCGCGGGGCGACGAACGCCAAGTGCGCCACCTGTGGCGAACCGCTCTGGCAGGCCGACCCGAACGGCCCACACCGCATCGCGCCCTCGAAGCTCTGGAGCAAGCGTCTGCCGGCAGGCACGTTCGACGTGCTGCTCGCGGACGAGATCCACGAGGAGAAGGGCGACTCGATCCAGGGTCACTCCATCGGCCGCCTCGTGCGCCTGGCGAAGCGCACGGGGATGCTCACGGGCACGCTGCTCGGCGGCAAGGCCAGCGACATGTACTGGCACCTGCAGCGCACGCAGCCCAAGCGCTTGCGCCAATACGGCTTCAAGGGCCTGATGCAGTTCGTGCGCTCCTACGGCGTGACCGAGGAGAGGCACTTCATCAGGAACGGCAGGCCGAGGAGCTCGACGTCTGAACGCCCCGGTATCCACCCGGCGATCTACGGCGACTGGCTGCTCGGTCGCGCCGTCTTCCTCGAGCTGCAGGACATCGAGACGCACCTCCCCTCCTACCAGGAGGAGGTCCACATCATCCCGATGGACGAGAAGCAGCGGGAGATGGTGGACAACCTCAACTACGCGCTCGGCCAGGCGGTCAGCGCGGCGCTCAAGGGCCGCCAGAACAAGAACATCGGCACCTACGTCCAGGCGGCGCTCGCCTACCCGGACAGGGTCTGGTCGCAGGATCCCATCAAGTACGGCAAGACGCTTCGGCAACCGTACGGGGTCTATCCCGACCGGCTGCTTCCGAAGGAGACGGCGATCGCGGCGCTCGCGCTGCGTGAGGCGGCCAGGGGCCGTCGCGCGGTGATCTTCGCCGAGTACACGGGCACCTACGACATCACACACAGGCTCAAGGAGACGCTCGAAGCGCAAGGGCTCTCGGTCGCACTCCTGACCACGGCTGTCCCAGGCGAGCAGCGCGAGGCATGGATCGCCTCGCACAAGGAAGACGTCCTGATCTGCCACCCTCGCCTCGTCGCCACGGGACTCGACCTTCTGGAGTTCCCGACGATCATCTGGGCCCAGACGGGATGGAGCCTCTTCACCATGCGCCAGGCGTCGCGGCGCTCCTGGCGCATCGGGCAGACGCACCCGGTGAAGGTCATGTTCTTCGGCTACGAGGACACGATGCAGCAGACCGTGCTGCAGGTGCTCGCCGAGAAACTCCTGGCGTCGCAGGCCGTCGAGGGACGGTTCTCTGCCGAGGGGCTGCAGGCGCTCGCGGAAGGCTCCAACACCACGCTACGCCTCGCGCAAGCCCTGGCTTTCGGCCTTACGGACCTACCCGACCTCTCGGAGGTCTGGCGCCAGGCGACCGACGAGATCGCAGAGGTCCAGATCGCGGCCGAGCCCCAGAAGCCCGAGGAGCCAGCCGACGACTTCGAGTGGCGGACGGTCATCCCGATGCCGCACCCGGACATGCGCGCGATCGCACGGGCATCGCTGAGCAGGCGGCGGAGCGTCCAGAGCACAGACCAGCTCGCGCTTTTCGGATAACGACACCAGGAGGCCGGAGCGGTTGCTCCGGCCTCCTGCAGAGAGGAGGCAACGTGCTTGAACATCGCCCAGGCGAAGTCTCTTGTATCGGTGGAGGAAGTCGTCGGAACTCGGATCGAGCTGCGGCGCCGCGCCGCGGTGCTGATAGGGCCGTGCCCCTTTCACGATGACCAGGGGCGGCCCAATCTCGTCGTCTTCCCGAAGACCCAGACCTGGCAGTGCTTCGCTTGCGGAGCGCAGGGCGACGTCATCGACTTCCTCTCCAGGGCCGAAAACATCTCTGTGCGCGAGGCGATCGCCATGATCGGACGCAGAGGCATCTCATCTTCGCAGGAACCGAAGCGACTGCCGGTCCCACGGTTCCACATCGCGAGCATCGAGTCTCGCGACGCGGCGTACCAGGCGCTGATCGCGACCGAGAGGTTGTCTTCATCCCACCGCGCCGCCCTGTTGCGCCGGGGTTTCTCGTTGTCCGAGATCGACGCCGGTCAGTACCGCACCCACTTCCCCAACCGAGCCCCGGAAGGGCTCATGCCGGAAGAGGTGCCGGGCTTCTATAGGGTCGGCCAGACCTGGCTTACCAGCGGGCCGCCAGGACTACTTATCCCCGTGCGTGACCGTGAGGGCCGCATCGCTGCCTGTCAAGTGCGCCCCGACGAAGGCAGCCGCGGCAAGTACCTCTGGCTGTCGAGTTCAGGGAAGCCCGGAGGAGCCTCCTCGGGCGCGCCATGCCACTACGCGAAGGCCAGCCGCACACAGCTCTGGATCACTGAGGGGCCGCTGAAAGCCGACCTCGTGGCTGCACGGCTCGGACATTCGTGTCTCGGCATAGCAGGAGTGGCCAACTGGCGCAGCGCTCTACCGCTTCTGAGTGACGCGAAGGAAGTCATCCTGGCTTTCGACCAAGATCAGCCCGGTCGGGCGCGCGAGGCCGTGGAGGTCAGCGCAAGGACATTCGCCCAAACGCTCGGGGAGCGCGGAGTGAAGGTGCTCAGGGCTACCTGGGGCTGGTCGCAGGCCAAGGGCATCGACGACGCCCTTCAAGCCGGCGCGTTCATTTCGGTTGCGTAGCCGGTGGGCCGCAGCAGTGGCGATCTGCCGTCATGCGAGTTCCGTGAAGACGTGGGCCGTGCCGTGCAGCAGAGCAGGAACGGAGTTATGCGTCCAGCGAATTCTTGTCTACGGTTACTTCACCCGGTAAGGTCAGAGTGACGGGAGGCTTGGACGGTGCAGTCACGCCCGACCGGGAAACTGAAGGACCTAGACATTCGGCGAGAGCTTCACAATGTTCTTGCCGCGTCTCATCGGGACCAACCAGACACGTTGATCCTTGACGAGCTTGGCCTCTGTCAAGGCCGGGTCAGAGTGGACATGGCAGTCATAAATGGCTCCATATCTGGGTTCGAGATCAAGAGCGAGAGCGACACTCTCACCCGTCTGCCTGGGCAGGAGATGCTATACAGCAGGATCTTAGACCAGGTGGTTCTAGTTGCAGCTCGCCATCATCTTGACCAGGTTTACGATATCGTTCCCGACTGGTGGGGACTCTGGATTGCCCAGAAGGAAACAGGCGCCGTTGGCTTTGAACAAGTTCGTGCACCCCGTCAAAACCCCAGCCCATCAGCCGAGTCCGTCGTGCAGTTGCTATGGAGAGATGAAGCCCTGGACCTCCTCACGCGCGCAGGCGTCACTGGAGTTCAGTCCAAGTCTCGAAGGGTTCTATGGGAAAGGCTGCTTGAGGCCTATCCGTTTGCGCAACTTCACGACGAAGTATGCAGGGCTATGAAGGGTCGGGAACGCTGGCGACTTGCTGAGTGACAAGGGTCAGGTGGTGTGAGGTACCCGCCTGACGCCAAGTGGTGGCGTTGCCAGGACCCGTCTGGTCATCCGCGCACCTTTGTATGAACTCGTCGCCCCAACTGAATCCAGCCCCTTTAAACTCTGGCAACCGGACAATACTGCGACAGATCTCGTGAACTTGATCGAATGCATAGTCGCGGACATTACGCCCCTTGGCAACGAGCCACGTATCATCCAGGGTGTAGCGGAGAGCCGCACTCATTTTGACGAGCCTGGGGTCGATCTCGACGTAATCCGGGTGGGCGATACCATAGTCGCCAAACGCGGGTATACGCTTCAAAGATTGGTTGCTGGCATGCCGACACCAAGCTTGCCATTCAGCACGAGCAATTTTCACGGAGCTGTCGGGCTTGATGTCCCTCAAGTCAAGCGGGAATGCCGAGGCGGCCACTGTCAACGTCCGCCAACGCTCCAAGCAGGGAAGCAAACCTAGCACGCCAGCCTGAGTGAAAACTAATCCGTTGACTCCGTCTGGCTTCACATCCTCGAAGTCCACCACCAAATCCGTGGTTTCAGGCGATGCACCCAATGCCTCAATAAACGCTTCAATACCCGCGGCCTCAGTGTAATCCATCGTCCCAGTCCTAAGCCTCAGACACACCCCACGTTTCTGGGCGGCTAGACGGACTGCTTCCTGATAGGCGCTGGGCTGGTCGAGGCCAATTACAGGTATAGGGTTAAGGCCATTCGCTTCCAAAGCTGATGTCAAGTAGGTAAGCGGGTGGCCTCCGTCACTCATGCGACCAGCGGAATCTAATGCACTTAAGTCGACGAAAAATCGTTCATCACTGGCCCATGACCGCGTAATTTTATCTGCCATCGGTCGTACGTAATCATCCGTGGTCTTGGATGGTTGTTCTGCGACGAAGTCCCACGGGATATTGGGCAATTCCAGCATGGGTGTAATCGCGGCTTTGACTGGGCCCCGGAGTGTCTCGAGTGCAGCGAGCTCTCCGGCCTTACACCTAAGAATTGGTACATAGTGGCGCCAGTCGAACAACTTCGGCCCCTCCTTGGCAGGCAAATCATGGCACACCCGAAACCAATTCGCACTGTTAGTGAGATTTCCTCTGCAGAATTACACTGGCATCGAACGTACGCCTCCCACAGGTCGAGAGCCAAGGCCGTCGTGGTTGCTTTGCCCAACGCACGACCTGACTGGTGACGTGATGAGCGCCGGAGCAAGAATCCCCGGCGCTCACTTTTTACATGGGTACCCCTCCTCCGGTTCCCACCCTTGACACCCCCGGGAGCACGAACGGCCACGAGCTAGGCGTGCTCAAGCACATGGAAGTGCATCACGCGCTGTGCCCAAATGGGTGTGCCCAACGTGCTTGACATCTGTGGCTGCACTATGGATAATTGGTCCAGAACCAAAAGAGGAGGGTCGCCCTCTGGATCCCAAACTGCAGGTGCACGTCCGGGAGTACCGGGAGCGTCTCGATCTGACTCAAGAAGAACTCGCCCACAAGGCGGGCGTAACCAGGAACACCATCCACAACGTCGAGCGCGGTACCACCGCGCCGAACATCCTGGTGGCCCTGGCCATCGCGGCGGCACTCGGAGTGGCCGTTACCGCCTTGTTCGAGCTGGCGAAGAAAGGAGGTAAATAGACCATGAGCGCTAAGGTGAAGCGCGACAAGGTGCGTAAGACTGCCAAGACTATCGGCGTGATTGCCGCTATTGTCGGGGCAATTGCTGGCGTGGTCGGGCTGTGGGGTTGATGCGATCCTCCGGCTCCAGCCGTCAAACATGAGAGCGCCGAGGTACTAGCCTCGGCGCTCTTGTTGTCTCACATCGACACCCCCCCGCCTCCGATGCCCCCGGCGGCAAGAACGGCCACGTCCCCGCCATGCGCCGGTGCCCGATGTGGCGGATGATGCGCAGCACAGCGCGGCCAGCATCGCCGTAGATCCGCAGGTACTCGCGCACCGCGTCGCCGAGATCGCCCTTTGGCAGCGGATGCTCTGGCAGCAGCGTGTACCGATGGGTCGTGAGCCGCCTGCCGCCGATCGTGACATCGTACCCTCGCACAGCCAGTTCTTGGCGCCGTGGGCTATCTTTTTGCCGACGCCCGACTTCGCCAGATCCTTACCGATGAATCGCGCGGCTCGCTGGCCCTTCCCCGCGGCAACTGCGTGTTCCGTGTGCGCTCCGTAGATCGCGCCGACAGCGAGCATAACCGGCCAGCATGTGTAGCCGTGTAGTACCGACTCACAGCAGGACGCTCGAGGCCGGACGACCGAACGCCGTCAGAAGATGGACCGAATGTGCCAGACGTCCTGCCCGATATGCAGCCGGTGCAATGCGATGAACGCCTCGAGCCCGCAGTAACTGCGATAACGGCTCGTCTGGCCTTGTCTGGTCCATTGTTAAATGCCACGCGCCCCGGCTCACGGCAAGGTTCCCCTTCGGCGGTTTCGCCGACCTTGCCGTGAGCCGCGGGGCGCGGCCTTGGTGGGCCTATCTGAAAGAGGGTGATGAACATGTGTGGCCGTCTCAAGAGCGTGCTCCTCACACCTGGGTCCATCGCACCATCCAAGGTGCTCTTCCACGGGCCGGGAATACTCGTCGTCTGCTACGGCCGCCGCTGGCTGATTGAAACCAGAGCCCGCGTTGTTGCCGGCAACTCGCTTCTGCAAGCCGTCGTCCGACTCATTGCCTGTACGCTTCACGCAGACTGACCAAAGCCAAGACGACGCCGGACAGCCCATCAGAGGCACCCGGCGTCTTTTTCGTACAAGTGGGAGGCATCTATCTTGAACGATCTACAGCGCCGCATCTTCCATGACCGCTACGCGGCCAAGACGCCAGTAGCCGAGGGAGTGACGGTCTTCAATCGCCAGAAGACAGGCCCCCATGCCCAATCGCTCGGCAGGGTTACGGCCACGCGCGACATGATCGCCCAAGTCGAGTGGCAGGATGGAACCCTGTCGACCGAGGACGCCCGCAACCTGCTCGGCCTGCTCGAGACGGAGCCTGAGCAGATGTGGCAGCGCATCGCACGGGCGGTCGCGGCCGTCGAGACGCCTGCTGGCCGCGAAGAGTGGGAACCGAAGTTCCGCGCCATCCTGCGCGACTTCAAGTACGTCCCTGCTGGACGCATCCTGGCCGGCGCCGGGATCGACGCAAACCTGACGTACATCAACTGCTTCGTCATCCCATCGCCTCGCGACAGCCGCGGCGGCATCGTCGACGCGCTCAAGGTCCAGGCCGAGATCATGGCACGAGGTGGGGGAGTCGGCTTCGACATTTCCACCTTGAGGCCGCAAGGCGCTCCTGTCCTGGGCGTCAACGGCACCAGTTCGGGCCCCGTCGACTTCGCGAACCTCTACTCGACGATGACCGGAATCATCGAGCAAGCTGGCAGCCGCCGTGGTGCACTCATGCAGACCATCCACGACTGGCATCCCGACCTGCTCCGCTTCATCTCGGCCAAGAGCGAGAACGAGCACTTCATCAGTCACGCCAACCTTTCGGTGCTCGTCAGCGACCGTCTAATGCTGGCCGTGCGCGAGGACCTCGAATGGGCCTTCGTGTTCCCGAACACGTCGGCGCCTGACTACAACGAGCGGTGGAATGGCGACATCGACGCCTGGATCGCAGGTGGTGGGTCTGTCGTCGAGTACGGCCGCATGCCTGCCCGCAAGGTGTGGCGGGCCATCGCCGAGTACGCTCACCGTCGCGGCGAGCCGGGCGTCATCTTCATCGACACCGTGTACCGCGAAAGCACAACCAACGCGAACTTCAAGGGCGTTCGCAAGGAAGTCTCGTGCAACCCCTGCGTTACAGGCGACACCCTGATCTACACAGATCAAGGGCTTATCCCTGCTCGCGAGCTGGCAGCACGGGGTTTGCCGGTCAAGGTCCTCGTCGATGAACGCTTCAACGTCGGAGCGATCCAGTCGGCATCCAACGTGTTCTCGACCGGCGTCAAGCCTGTCTATCGGGTAAGGACCCGTGAAGGCTACACCGTTAGGGTAACGGAGAACCACCTCATTAAAACCGATCGCGGATGGGTCGAGGCCGTAAACCTCGTGCTTGGCGGCGACCGCATCCACATCGTCAACCGAGGCGGAGCCTTCGGGGACGAGGGTTCTTACGACCTCGGCCTTGTGCTTGGCTGGATTGTGGGCGACGGCTATCTCACCGGCCGTCAAGCCGTTCTGAGCTTCTACAACGACAAGCGAGTGATTGCTCCAGACATCGCATCGGCCGTCAACCGCATCGTGCGCGCTCCCGTAAACAACAGAAAATACACCATCAGCGTAACCGTAGCTACGCCAGAAGAAAGCCGTATTCAGTCAGAGCGACTCTTTGAGATCGCAAGCAAGTACGGCCTAGCCGACCGCAAGCTCCAAGTCCCGACCGTAGTCCTTCGGGGTAGCCGGGAAATGCAGCGAGGGTTCCTCCAAGGGCTGTTCGAGGCCGACGGCACCATTCTCGACTCACCGAATGGCACTCGTGGACTGCGTCTGTCCTCGGTTGACACCGAACTGCTTACCAACGTGCAACGGCTACTGCTCAACTTCGGCATCTACAGCCGCATCTACCGGGACCGCAGCCCCAACCGCCATGAGAAGGCTATGCCTGACGGCAAGGGCAGTCAAAAGACATATGCTGTCCAGCCTTGGCACGACCTTTCGATCTCGCGCGGAAGCATCATCCGTTTTGCGGAAGAGATCGGGTTCCTGTCGCCAGGTAAGACCGCCCACCTCGATCAAGTTGTCGCCGACTACTCTCGTGGACCGTATGCCGAGGACTTCACTGCCCAGGTCGTTGATGTGACACCAGACGGCATCGAAGAGGTCTTCGATCTCACCGAGCCGTCCAGCCACTCGTTCGTGGCCGATGGTGTCGTGGTCCACAACTGCGGTGAACAGAATTTACCAGAATACGGCGTATGCAACCTCGGTGCGCTCAACCTCACGGCCTTCGTGAAGGACGGCAAGTTTGACTTCAAGGATCTCGCGAAGACCACCGAAGTTGCTGTGCGCTTCCAGGACGACGTGATCGATGCCAGCTACTATCCACTTCCCGAGAACGAAGAGTGGGCAAAGAAGGAGCGGCGCGTCGGAATTGGCGTCATGGGTCTCGCGGACATGCTCATCATGCTCGGTGCTCGCTACGGCTCCGAAGAGGCTCGCCGGATCACGGAGAGCGTCTTCCGCACCATCCGCGACGCCGCCTACTCGGCATCGTGCGACTTGGCGCTCGAGAAGAGGCCGTTCCCGGCCTTCGACCGGGACGGTTACATGCAGTCCGCCTTCGTAGTCCGGCTGCCCGGCGAGATCCAGAAGCGCATCTACGAGGACGGCATCCGCAACATCACGCTGCTCACGGTGGCCCCGACAGGCACGACCTCGCTGCTTGCCGACGTGAGCTCGGGCATCGAGCCGGTCTTCCGGTTCCGCACGCTCCGCAAGGACGCTCTCGGCGAACACGTCATCCTGCACCCGCTTGCGGAAGCATGGCAGACGGAACACCCTGGCGAGCCGCTGCCCGACTACTTCGTGTCGGCAGAGCAACTCACGCCGGAGGAGCACGTCCTCATGCAGGCAGTTGCGCAAGCGTTCATAGATGCGTCTATTTCGAAGACCGTCAACGCGCCCAACAACCACACTGTTGAGGACGTCGAGCATCTCTTCACCTACGCCTACGAGTCTGGCTGCAAGGGCATCACCTACTTCCGGGATGGTGCCTTGGAGAACGTCGTGCTGGCGGAAGCCAAGCTCGACGAGAAGCCGACCTCGGCGCCGGTGAAGGAAGAGAAGCCCTTCGTCGAGTTGCGCCCGCGGCCGAGCAAGATGATGGGCCGCGCCTACACGGTCAAGACGCCGTTCGGCATGATGACCCTCGACATCCACGAGACCGAGCCAGGCGTGCCTCTGGAGGTCTTCGCTAACGTCGGCGCGGCGGGCTCCGACCTCATGGCCGACGCCATCGCGATCGGGCGCCTGGCGAGCACGATGCTGCGCATGGACAGCAGGATCGCACCTGCGCGCCGTCTCGACATCATAATCGAGAAGCTCAAGGACATCGGCGGGACGCGGTCCAACGGCATGTTCGGGCCGCAGAAGATCACGAGCCTGGCCACGGCTGTCGCCCGCGGCCTGCAACTCTACCTGAACGACATCCGTGAAGCTGAGGATCCGACCGACGGCGAGTTCGCGGTCGAGCCGCCTGCGGAGGAGCGACACGGCAATGCCGACCTCTGCCCCGAGTGCGGTTCGTACACCCTCGTCAAGGAAGAGGGCTGCGCGAAATGCCACTCGTGCGGCTTCTCGGCCTGTGAGTAGGACAAGTAGGGGGCGGCCCACGCGCCGCCCTTTGCCCCACAAGAACGGAGGGCCGTCATGAACCACGCCTTCGACCCTGAGTGTGCTGTCTGCCAAGAAGCGATGCACGAGGGTATCTCGCACGATGAGGCTCTGAGGCGACTCGGCATCCGCGATACCCACTTCATCGAGCAGATCGGCTGGACTGTTCACGCCATCACGGACGAGCCGACGGCCCACACCCATGGCCTCGAGGAGAACTACGGCCACTTTGATATCCAGGTCTGGCTCCCCACGAACCACCTCAAGCAGTACGAGCTGCTCGCGACGGTGGCCGAGGCTGTCAAGGTAGGCCGGCGCTACGAGGCGGGCGAGGAGTACGACGACCTCTTCAACGTGCCCGTGCGCTTCGTCGAGCGCGACGAGGGCGGCCGCCGCGTCCTTCGGTTGATCGTGCCCGACCCGAACGGGAAGTTTCCCGGCGACCCCGGCTGCATGCCCGGCTATGACATGCAGCTCCACGAGTAGAGCAAAACACAACTCGAGTTGCGTATCAGCCTGCCGTATGCCCCGCCCGCTTCCCTCGTGCAATGGATCGCTGCGCTCGGCTGCGCCGCCCTTGCGCTCGGTCGCGGGGGTGGCCAGAACGATGGCGTGTTGAATGAGAGAGGAACGAAAGCCCGGTGCTCCACCGCAAGTGTGGGGCGCCGGGCTTCCTTCCGGGAGGTGCGCACGTTGACGAGAGTGGAGCTGCTGGCTGTCGCGAGACGGGCTTACGAGCTGCATCCCGACCTCGGCTCAGCCGGCGCTGCGGATCCGCTCCTGACGATGCTTCTGGGACAGATCGACGATGCCTACGATTCCTCACGGCCCGTGGAGTCAGCCAAGGAGGCGCTTCAGCACGTTGCGCTCGGAGTATTCGTTGTACTGAGCGCGCTGTATTCGCTGTAAGTCGGCGGCGTCAACACAACACTTGAGGGGCTAGGTGCCACGCCTGCTCCCCCGTGCGGCAAGGGTTCGCTCCGCCGGCCTTGCGGCTGCCCTTGCCGCTGGGTCACGGGCGTTACGACACCAAACCAGCGCCTACTTCTTCAGGAAGGACGCCGGCTCGATACCCGGGGTAGGCGTGTGGCCTGTTCCACCCTGTTGGCACAGCCCGTGCGGTGCATGTCAGAAATCGTTGGCGACCTTCATCGGACCTGCCCGCAGAACTTGGACTACGGCCTCGATGCTCGGAGCGCCGTCAAAACCTGAATCGGTCTGATACAAGCGGCGGGCCGCCCTGTGCCCGCATCTGTCGCGCCTCGCCTTGGGCCCGGAGCGCCCGGATGCACGTGTGGCGTGGACAGCATACCTAGCGGGGGTACTATTATCTTGTCGAACCCCACCAACGGTGTGGGGTGGCATAGGCGACGATCAAAAGGAACCAGATATGAAGCGGGATGCGGCCCCGCGGCTCAAGGTGGCTGTGGGACCTGGCAAGTGTAACGCATGACCAATTCTAGGCGCGGAAAGTCTGAAGGGAGGTGGGACGATCCCGTGGCGACCTCGTCCGGGAGCGAGCGCGAATTTGCAGGCGCAGACGGAGTGAAACCGATGCCTTCTTACGGGATGACCAAGATCGTGGACCTGTCCTACCAAGAGGCCGTGGACAAAGTCACCGACGCGTTGAAAGCGCAGGGGTTCGGCGTTCTAACGACCATCAACGTGCAAGATACGCTCAAGCAGAAGTTGGGGGTAGATCGCGGCGAGTACGTGATCCTCGGCGCGTGCAACCCGCAACTCGCTCACCAGGCACTCCAAGCGGAGCCGGAAATCGGTCTGCTGCTCCCGTGCAACGTGATCGTGTACACGTCGGAGGGCAAGACACGGGTTTCTGTTCTTGATCCGCAGCAGGCGCTAGGCATCTCGAACAACGATGCTCTGTCTCCAATCGCCAAACAGGCGAAGGAAAGACTGGAGCGTGCTTTGGCCGCGGTGTGAAGCAAGGCGGCATGGAACCAACTGCGTCTGAGGGGGAGAAGACATGGCCAAGGATCCTGTGTGCAAGATGGACGTGGACGAGTCGAAGGCGGCCGCGACGAGCGAGTACAATAGCGTGACCTACTACTTCTGCGCACCCGGCTGCAAGCACGCCTTCGACCAGGATCCGGAGAAGTACCTTTCTGGTGGTGACGGCGAGCACCACCACAGCCACTGACACAAGCTGATACGAACGGGCCGCCGGTGCACAGCCGGCGGCCCCACCACGCACGCCAGCGAACAAGGAGTGAGCTTCACTGCGCAAGACTCGTCCCAACTGGACAGCCATCACCTGGACGCTCATCCTGGTCGCTGCCATCGTGGAGTTGCGCAACTATCGCGGGCTACAGCAGGGCGAGATCCTGGACGAGGTGGCGTTCGAGCGGATGCCCTATGGGGTGGCAAGCCGACACTACGGGATGGTGGACAGCGGGCTGCCCGAAGACCTCGAGGCCTATGGGGCCTCGAAGAGCGCCGTGAGCGCGAGGTTCGCCCGCGCCACCGGGGAGATTGTGCAGCAGTTCCTACACCGGCCGATCGACGCACGGCTGCTCGTGGTGTACGTCGATGCCATCTTCCTTGGATCACACGCCATCCTCGTGGCGCTCGGGGTAGATGAGGCGGGCCACAAGCACATTTTGGGCATCCGCGAGGGATCCACGGAGAATGCGGCCGTGACGGTCGCACTGCTGGAGGACCTGGCGGCGCGCGGCCTGCACGCGCGCCAGGGGCTTCTGTTCGTCGTCGACGGCTCCAAGGCGATCACGGCGGCAGTGGCGCAGGTCTTCGGGGGCACACCCTGGTACAGCGGTGCCCATAAGCGTCGAAATATTGTGGAGCACCTGCCTAAGCGTGAGCAGGGCTGGGTCAACCTCCGGTTGAGTACGGCCTGGGCCCAAAGCGATGCCGTCCGTGCCAAGCAGGACCTCGAGGTGCTTGCCAAGGAACTGGAGGTCAAGCACCCGGGTGCCGCCGCCAGCCTACGCGAGGGGTTCGAGCAGACCCTTACCGTCCAGAAACTCGGCCTCCCTGCACCTTTGCGCAGGGGACTGCGCACCACCAACGCGATCGAGGCTCTGAACTCGCAGATCCGCGCCACCGTCCGCCGCGTCTCGCGCTTCACCACGGGCGACCAGGCTCTGCGTTTGGCGACCGTCGCAGCCCTTCGGGTGGAGCCCCGCCTCTACCGCATTGCCGGCTACAGCCACCTGCCGCTACTAGCGCAGGCCCTTGAGGTGTATGCCGGACGCCTCGAGGAAGCTACAGCCTGTGCCAGCTAGTATAGCGTCCCGGAAGTCCGTTCCTCAGAACTTGGCGAGGAGCCAGGACAGTTCCTTGACGACGGTGTCCCAGAGTTGATCTAGCTCGCCTTCGTAAGGCATGGGCTCCCAACGGTCGTGGGTAGTGACGTCGAGCCGGAACTGGTAGTGATCGAGGGCGCAGAAGCGAATACGAGGGACTTTCTCACCGTCGGGTTCTTCGGAATAGACGACGACGTGGCGGCCACGGGTGAGAGCCTTCAGATGGTCGAGGCCTTGGATGCCCAGGTACCGTTCGACGCTGGCATGGGCAGCGTCGACCTGGGTCTTGGAGTACGGGAGCTTGGGCATCAGGCGGTCGCCTCCTGCATCGGATAGCCGCGAAACGTCCAGTTGAATGCGTGACCCTCGGATCGGTTCCAGTACTCGATGAAGGCGAGCAGACGACTCTTGAGGTCCTCTTCGGAGCGGAAGTCCCCGTGGCGCAGGCAGCGGCGGCCGACGATGGAGAAGAAGATCTCGACTTGGTTCACCCAGGACGCATGCAGCGGCGTGTAGAGGAACTCGAACTTGCCGCCGTGGCGTTCGTTGAACGCGGTCCAGCGGGATTGGGCGCCATCATGGTGGATGTTCAGGTTGTCCCAGATCACGATGATCCGCTTGGCGTCCTTGTAATGCTCGGCGACTCCGTCCATGAAAGCCACCAGGTCATCCGCGCTGCGCGTCTTGCCGCAATGCGCGAGGACCTGCCCGTCGCGGATGTTGAAGGCGGCGAGCAGCGACTGAGTGCCATGGCGGATGTATTCGAACTCGAACCGTCCCGGCCTGCCGGCAACCGGCCGCTTCAGCGGCGACTTGCGCTCGGTGGCCTGGATCCCCGTCTTCTCATCGATGCTGAGGACGACCGCGTCCTCCGGCGGGTTCTCGTAGATGGACACAATCGCGTTGACCTTGTCGCGGAAGGCGGGATCGATGCTGTGCAGCCACATCTGCACCCGATGGGGATGCAGGGCGTTCTGCTGCAGGGTGCGCCAGACGCTGCTGCGGCTCATCGGCACCACCGACTGCACCGCCTGGGTGAGGGTGCTCACGGTCCAGTCGTTCTCCTCCAGACCGTGATGCCGCGGCTCGTCGCACGCGATGGCCAACACCTCGCAGCGCTGCGCCGCCGCATACTTCGACGGAGCTCCGGCGCGAGGCAGATCGTGCAGCCCGGACACACCCTGCGCGCTGAAGCGCGTCCGCCACTTGCCTACCGTTCGCGGGTGCACACCAAGGAGCTCCGCCAGCTCCTGCTTGGCCATCCCCTCCGCCAGATGCCAGATGATCGACGCCCGCAGCCAGAGCCGTCGCTCCACCTTCTGCCCGCAGACCAGCGGACGCAACCGCGCCACATCCTCGGCCGACAGCGTCAAGGGAGAAAGAGACTGCGCTGCAGCCGTCGAAGCTGCGCGCAGCACTCCCATCCCCAGACCCCCCCGCAAAGGCCGCTTTACAGGGGGCTTCTACACTACCCGCAAGAACTCCTGGCTGGGTAATTATGTAATTTGGGTGCCGGGAACGAACTTGTGAGACGTCGTACTAGTATTACTCCGTTAGAAATTAAGAGGTAATCGGGGGTTCAGTGGCGAACGGAATGGTATGCGAAGCGCTGAGCATGCGTACCGGGCGGAGCTAGAGTCTCATTTGGCCGAGGTGTTCAGTGGGTTCCGTCATCTGAAGCAGCGGCAGTGGGGCAGCAGGTACGTGCGAGGCCTGATGATGGAGGGGGCACGGAAGTCTGCGGGCGCGATGGCCCTGTATGTCCCGGAGGGCGGCGAGCAGGCATTGCAGCAGTTTGTCAGCGACAGCCCTTGGGATTACCTCGACGTACGCCGACGGCTGGTCGAACAGGCTCTAGCGGTGTTTCCGGAGGATCGCTACCTGATCTTCGATGAGACCGGCTTCCCCAAGCAGGGCAAGCATTCGGTCGGCGTTGCGCGGCAGTACTGCGGCACGCTGGGCAAGATCGGCAACTGTCAGGTGGCGGTGAGCCTGCATCTGGCGACGCAGCAGGCCGCCGTGCCGGTGGACTGGGACCTGTACCTGCCGGAGACCTGGATCGCGGACCCTGAACGGCTGCGCAAGGCTCAGGTGCCGGAGGGGGCACAGTTCCGCACGAAGGGCGAGATCGCTCTTGATGAGCTCAATCGCGTCCGGTCTTGGGGCATCGGTGCTTACACCGTGCTGGCCGACGCCGGCTATGGCAACAGCACCGAGTTCCGCGCCGGGCTCACCGCACTCGGCCACTGCTACGTGGTTGGCGTGCAGGGGAGCACGGGGGTCTGGCCTGCTGAAGTGCCCGGTGCACCTAAGGCTCGTCGCAGCCGCATGGGACGACCGCCTGTGTGTTGGGACTACGGTGACGCCCATCCGACGTCCGTGGAGGCACTAGCGCGATCCGTGCCCGCCGAGGCGTGGCAGACCGTTTCCTGGGACTACGGTGCGGGCAAGAAGACCTCGCGGTTCTACCGGCAGCGGATTCATCCAGCCCCTCGCGATTACTTCCACGGCAAGTGGCCGGAGCCAGAGGAGTGGCTCCTGATCGAGTGGCCGGAGGACCAGGCCGAACCCTCGCACTATTGGCTCTCAACCCTGCCCGCAGATATCGCCATGCAGGCATTCGTCCGTACCGCCAAGCTTCGCTGGCGCATCGAACTCGACTACCGGCAGCTCAAAGACGAACTTGGACTGGACCATTTCGAAGGACGCCGCTGGCCAGGCTGGCAGCGCCACGCTACGCTCGTTTCCGTGGCCTACCACTTTCTTGTCCGTCGACAACTTCAGGGTAAAAAAAACGGCTGACCCTGCCGCGCGTCCGTCAGGACATGCAACGCATCCTAGCCCTTTGGACCGGGATGTGCCCCATTTGCGAACGTCCAATTCCGCGTCGTATCGCGCTTTCTGGCGGACCTTAACGGAGTAATACTAGATAACCTGCGAAATCGGGCGTCCCCAAGTTCCACTACGTTCTGGACACTACCGAGCGCGGCTGCAACAACCGGCGCTGACCGATTAGGTCCAAAGGACTGAGCTCCGTCCGGACGCGACTCGCCATGGGCCGTTTGGCTGGTAAGGTCCATTAAGGTCCCTGGCTGCAAGGTCTTCTCCGCATCAAGACGGCCAGCGGGCGCTCTGTCGAACGTGATTTGCGCCAGGTGAACATAAGCGCAAGAGCCAGGACACAGACCGTTACAGCGGACACGAGCGCTAACTGCCACTGGGGGATTTGTGTGTTGTACGCCCCTTACGGGTGACGTGTCTGTGCGCTGCCGCCGCCTTGCCATGGTGACGGTGCTCACCATCTGGCAAGTCGGAAAGCCTTACAGCGACCGGTGCCGGCCGGCCGTTCTACGTTGTGATCACCCGAATTAACGTCAGCCCGTCTTCGAAGCGGTCGCGAAGACCATGCGCCAGCTGCCGCCCAATGCGCCACCGATCATGCCTGCCATCGAGGCGGTCATCACCGACATGGTTGATGACGCGAACGCGTGCTGCCACGTAGACATGAGGAGAAGGGACAGGCCAGCGCCAAGAAAGCCGCCGATGGTCCCGCCAGTCATGCCAGCCATGGCTTGGTCCAGACCGTCCGCCTTGGTCCGGTGGGTGAGCATACCGAGCGTTACCAGGGCCACGATCACGCTGAGAAGTACAAGGTTGTCTACCCGCCAGAGCAGGGGTGTGGCTCCGGTGAAGCTCAGCCAAAGCGACCTGCGGAGACCGCGCGCCGCTTCGGACATCCACGCACCATGCTGCATGCGAGGCCACCTCAAGAGCAGCTATGCGCCGCCTGCCTGGCCTAAGACCGCGCCATGGCGCGCACGGGTGTTCGCGAGTGCGTAAGCCGCACGGATGGTCGTGATCTCAGCCATGCTGGAGAGCCTGCCGGGAATAGCTAGGCAGCGGCCCCACCAGCCGTTTCCGGCGTGAAGGGGCCGCTGCATCTGGGATGTCCAGACTGAGGATGATATGTGAACTACGCTTCGATCTTTCCCATATCATGCAGTCTGGCGTGTCCCATCTCCTGCATGGCCTGGGACTCGTTCGCCTTGCGCCACGACCAGCCGGTGAGCTGGTACCTGCCGTCCAGCCCGTAGGCGTGCCCCGCCTGCGCCAGGGCCAGCAGCGCAAAGCCGCCAATGTACATGATGGCAGCGCCCACGTCGGTCGCGCCTGCGCCGTAGGGGCCTCCGAAACCTTCGGCCGTTGTCCAGATGACGAGTGCCAGTACGCCGCCTAGGACGGCAAAGATGCGCGTGCCCACGCCCAGGAGCAGGGACAACGCGATGACCGTCTCGCCGAGTGCGACGAGGTAGGCCCAGAGGTGCGGATCGGTCTTCACAATGTCAACCCACACGCGAATCCAGCCATTCACGAACCCCGGCTGATCGGGACTGATCATGCCGGAGAGGTAACCCACGAAGCCATTGACGAAACTCGGCTGCCACTTGAACCAGGCGTCCACGAGCCAGATGAGTCCGAACCCGATCCGCCAGAATGCGAGCCAGCCGGCCGGCATCTCGACGCGCAAACGTGACCGATCTGTGCTGGAGACCATGGCAAGAGCCCCCTTGTGCTGTCGGGGCGGCCCTGGACGATGTCATCCGGGACGGTCCCTACGGCACCTGACTTGACTCGGTACCCGGCAGGGGTACCTTGCCTGCGTCATTACAATCGCACCGCGCTCTGATTGCCAGCAAGGTCCATTGGGCTTTGTGTACAGCGGAACAAGTAGGGTACACGGGTAGGGTGTTTGGGGCTGCGCCAGCCAGCCACAAGCAGACATCCATTGCGGCAAAGAGACCATGAGGCGGCGAAACGACCGTAGTCGTAATGTGAAAGATGGCCCATGGCTCCGATCGCGCAATAGCCCCGCAGACCGGCAGAGTATCGCGGCTGGTGCCGCTTGCGGCCCAGTACCCAAACTTGATGCTTACCGAACCGCTCGCGTCGTCGAGAGTCGAGCTGGCACATTGACAAACGGTCGTCGACCGCGTGGTGGGAAAGTGGAGCAGGCACGCCCGATGCAGTCAGGTGGGCACCGCGGCGAGCGGGCCTATCCGCGCGGAAAGCGGACGGTGCCGCACAGCGATCTGCGCCGCACCCGCCGGCAACGCCCTGCATTGAGCGGTCGGCCCACGCTCGGCTGGCAACGGGCCGAAGACGAGAGCGAGAAAGTTGGGTTGGGGAAAAACCTGAGCAGAGAGGGCTTGCATATGAATACCTTACGGGGGTAGAGTAACAGCGAACACCGCACGTGCGGTGGAATCTGGATGGCTGGAGGCATTGTCATGGCCAAGGATCCTGTGTGCGGGATGGAGGTCGACGAGTCGAAGGCGGCGGCCACGAGCGAGTTCAACGGGACGACATACTACTTCTGTGCGCCTGGTTGCAAGCGCACGTTCGACAAGGACCCGATGCAGTTCCTGGCTGCTCAAGGAGACCACCACCACCACCATGGCGGCGGCGGCCACTGCTGCTGAGACTCTGCTGTGGGTCTGTCCACCGTCGTCCACCGCGAGTGGCGGACGACGGTGGGCGCAATAGCAAGAACCGAACATGAAAAGGACCTGGGGAAGTGACTTGAGATGAACGACAGCAGGCAGGAGAGCGCGGCGGACGCCCGCGACGTGCGTGCGGTTCTGGATATTGAGGGCATGACGTGCGCCATGTGCGTCGCGACCATCACCGAAGGGCTTGAGGAACTGCCCGGGATGTCCGAGGTGAACGTCAACCTCGCGACGGCAAAGGCCAGTGTCCGCTTTGACCCTAACAAAGTCGATCTTGCCAAGATGATCGACGCCGTCAAGGATCGCGGCTACGAGGTCCGCACGGAGCGCCAGCGCCTGGAGATCGACGGCATGACGTGCGCGAGTTGCGTGCAGACCGTCGAGGGAGCGCTGCGGGGCCTGCTAGGTGTCCTCTCGGCCAACGTCAACCTGGCGACGAACATCGCCATGGTCGAGTACAGCGCCGGCAGCGTCATGCCCCAGGAGATGGTCCGCGCCATCAAGGATGTCGGCTATGGTGCGAGCGTCCCCGAGGCAGAAGGCGCACCCAAGCAGGATGCGTCTGCGCGCGAGATCCGGCGCTGGCGCAACTTGCTTGTCATCGGTGCTGTCTTCTCCCTGCCCCTCCTGGTCGCAATGATCTTCAACGGGGTGGGCGTGCAGGGCGCGTGGCTGCGCGATCTCTCCAACTACTGGCTGCAGCTCGCCCTCGGTACGGTCGTGCAGTTCTGGCCGGGCTGGACGTTCTATGTCGACTCCTACTACAACCTCAAGCACCGCAATGCCAACATGTCGGTCCTCGTCGCGCTCGGGACGACGGCCGCGTACGGCTTCAGCCTCGCAGCGGCTTTCGCTGGCGGCGTCACCGCGCATGGCACCTACTTCGAGGTGAGCGCTGTCCTGATCACCCTCGTCATCACGGGCAAGCTGCTCGAGGCGGTCGCCAAGGGCCGCGCTTCGGCGGCGATCAAGGCGCTTATGGGCCTGCAGGCCAAGACGGCGCGCATCGTGCGGGGCGATTCGGAAGTCGACGTGCCGGTAGAAGAGGTCGAGGTGGGCGACATCGTGGTCGTTCGCCCCGGCGAGAAGATCCCCGTGGACGGCGTCGTCACGAACGGCTACTCGGCGGTCGACGAGTCGATGCTGACCGGCGAGTCGATGCCGCAGGAGAAGCAGGAGGGCTCAGAGGTCGTCGGCGCGACCATCAACAAGACGGGGACATTCCGCTTCCGGGCGACCAAGGTCGGTCGCGACACGGCACTCGCGCAGATCGTGCGTGTCGTCGAAGAGGCGCAGGGCTCGAAGGCACCGATCCAGCGACTTGCGGACGTGATCTCCAACTTCTTCGTGCCGACGGTGATCGGCATCGCCATCCTCACCTTCGTGATCTGGCTGCTCGTCACCCACAACGTGACTCTTGCCATCGTCGCCGGCATCGCAACCGTCGTCATCGCCTGCCCCTGTGCCCTTGGCCTCGCCACGCCGACTGCGGTCATGGTGGGATCGGGCCGCGGCGCCCAGGCCGGCATCCTGTTCAAGGCGGCCGGACATCTTGAGCGCGCCGGGCGCCTGAAGGCGGTCGTGCTCGACAAGACAGGCACCATCACGCAAGGGAAGCCCGAGGTCACAGACGTCACCGTGTTTGGCGACACTTCGGAACAGAGCGCACTCGAGATCTCCCTCGCTCTTGAACGAACTTCCGAGCACCCACTTGCCCAGGCGATCGTTGATCATGCCCTCGCGACCGGCCTTGCTCCCCGGGAGACCCAGGACTTCTCGGCCGTGCCTGGCAAGGGCGTGCGGGCCTCTCTGGACGGCAAGCGGTACCTCATGGGCAACCGTGCCCTGATGACCGCCGCAGGACTGGACATCGCGCATGTGGAGGAGCGCATGCAGGCGCTCGAGTCCGACGGCAAGACGGTGATGCTGCTTGCCGATGAAGATGGCGTGCTCGCGGCCATCGCCGTGGCTGACACCGTCAAGGAGGGCAGCCGCGAGGCGATCGAGGCTCTGCATGACATGGGCATCCGCGTGCTGATGATCACAGGCGACAACCGGCGCACCGCCGAGGCGATTGCGCGGCAGGTCGGGATCCCGCCGGAGGACATCAGGGCCGAGGTCCTGCCGGAGCACAAGGCGCAGGAAGTGCAGCGCCTCAAGGACCAGGGTCTCATCACCGCGATGGTGGGCGACGGGATCAACGATGCGCCGGCCCTCGCGACCGCGGACGTCGGCATGGCGATCGGCACGGGCACCGATGTGGCGATCGAGGCGGCGGACGTGACGCTGATGTCCGGTGATCTGCGCGGTGTCGTCGCTGCCATCGACCTCAGCCGCGCGACGATCCGCAAGATCTACCAGAACCTCTTCTGGGCCCTCATTTACAACACGGTGGGCATTCCGGTGGCGGCCCTGGGCCTCTTGAGCCCCGTGCTCGCAGGCGCGGCCATGGCGCTCAGCTCCGTATCCGTCACCACCAACTCCACGCTGCTCAAGCGGTTCGACCCGATGCGCCGCTTCCATGCGGCCAGGCCGACACAGTAGCGGCCTTCTCGCACACATCTCAAGACAAGACGTGACGGGCTCGGGAGGCGACTCAAGATGACGGAAACCAAATCCATTCGCGTGCTGACCATTGCGGACAGGGCCGTGATGCGCCTCGGCTTGCAGACGGCATTGCGGGGCCAGTCGGGAATCGAAGTCGTGGGTGAGGCCGCGTCCGTAGCGGAGGCCGCGCAGCTCCTCGAGACGTTTGCTGCTGATGTTGCGCTGGTCGCTCTGTGCAACGTGATTGGCATCGACTTGAGCCCCTTGCGCGCGCAGCAGCGAAACTGCAGAGAATGCAGGGTCATCCTGATAGCTCCGCACGCCGACCCGGACACCATGGTGCATCTCACCATGGGTATCCACGGCGCGGTGGGCTACCTGATCGAGGACGTGGAACCGGAAGCTCTCATCGAAGCTGTGCGAAGCGTGCATGCCGGGGGTAGCCCGATGGATTCCCAGGTGGCGAGCTTCGTCGCCGGTTACCTGCGCGATCGTTCTCTGACCGCCGACGTCGCGCCCCTCGCCTTGACGATCGACGAGCTTGAGATCCTCAAGCGGATCGTGCGCGGTCAGACGAACAGGGAGATTAGCGAGTTCCTCGCTTTGGAGGACAGCATCGTCAAGGCCCGCGTCTCGCGCATCCTGCGCAAGGTGGGTGCCAAGAACCGCGCCGCGGCGGCGGCATGGTGGGCGCGCTACGCGCTAGTCGTCGACGCACAGCAGCACGCGTAGTCCGATTCGGACTGCGTCCGTCTTGGCGAGGAGGCACAGGATGGCAGTTCACAGTTCTGAAGCGCACCTGCATTGCAATCCCAGCACGAACGACAGTCACCATCAAGGTGTGCAGTTGCGTGACAAGCCTGACCTCCTGAAGCGCATGAACCGCATCGAAGGGCAGGTGCGCGGCGTGCACCGGATGATCGAGCAGGACCGCTATTGCCCGGAGGTCCTGACGCAGATTGCGGCTGTCCGCGCCGCGCTGGACCGGGTGGGCCTCATTCTGCTCGAACACCACACGCGCGGCTGTATCGTGGAGACGGTGCAGGCGGGGGAGTCCGACGAGGCGGTGGCCGAGCTCATGTCGGTCATGCGCAAGTTCCTGCCATAGCGCCCGTGACCCTGCGCCGTCTCCAGCCTCCAATGACAGACCTCCATGGATCCCTGGTTGACACAGCGGAAGTGAGCCGGACGCTACCTCTCCGCGCCCGGGTTGGGATCTCTGCGTCGTTACAATATACACAAGAGGGGTATATGGAGGCGGAAGTCGTGAGCGTTGGGTCAAGATTCGAAGCGGAGTTCGACGAATGGGCTGCCACCTACGACCAGACCGTCGCGAGCGGAAGCGACGTGTTTCAAGGGTACGAGGATGTCTTGGACGCGGTAGCGGCGGAGGTGATGGCGAGCGATGGTGCGGCCGTCGTCGACCTCGGGGCGGGAACGGGGAACCTTTCGGCCCGCCTCGTGCGGCGCAACCTGTGCGTGATGGCTGTGGAGCCGAGCGCCGCCATGCGGCACGCGCTGCGCCGCAAGCTGCCTGAGGTCGAAGTGCTGGCACGTGCCTGCCAGCACCTGCCGGACGGTCTGCCGCCACTCGAGGCGATCGCGAGCACCTTCGCCTTCCACCACGTTTCGCCAGCCATGCGCCGGCGCAGTTTGCGGCGTCTCGCAGAGGCACTCCTGCCGCACGGGCGCCTCGTCATCGCTGACATCGCCTTCGCAGGTCCGCTGCTGCGCAGGCGCATCTTCGGCGAGCTGGCGCGCCAAGACCGGCACGATCTTCTGGGCAATCTGCGCGTCGAATTCTACCCCACCGTGGATGTCCTACTGGCCGCCATGCATGATGTCGGCCTCCGGGCCACGGCGCGCCAGCTGACGCCATGGGTCTGGCTCTTCCGCGCGGAGCGCGGGCCGCTCGACCTGGGCCTCTCAGCGCGGGTTCCCCGTCCGATCCACGGCCTGCGCACGCAGGGGGAGGCGGAGAGCCTTGCGGACTGATACGCGGATGGTGCACTGCGGCCCGGGTTTCGACGCGGCGACGGGGGCCATCGGCCTGCCGATCCACCTCAACTCGACGTTCCGGCAGGATGCGCCCGGCGTCTATCACGGCTACGACTACGCCCGCACCGCCAATCCGACGCGCAGCGCGGTGGAAAGCGCGCTGGCGGAGCTCGAGGGCGGTGCGCGGGGCCTCCTGTTCGGCTCTGGCATGGCGGCCTTGACCGCGCTCTTCTCGCTGCTCGACAGCGGTGAGAGGGTCGTGGTGGGCGATGACGTCTATGGCGGCACGTACCGCGTGCTGGACAAGGTGTTCAAGCGCTTTGGCCTGGTCGCGACGTTCGTCGACACAGCCGATCTGGGCAGGCTGGACGGGGAGCTGCGAGGGGCACGTCTCATGCTCCTCGAGTCTCCCAGCAATCCTCTGCTGCGCGTCACGGACATCCGCCGCGCCTCAGCCCTGGCGCATGCCCAAGGCTGCCTCGTGGCGGTCGACAACACCTTCATGACGCCGTATCTGCAGCGCCCGCTCGCGCTTGGTGCGGACATCATCGTCCACAGCGCCACCAAGTACCTCGGCGGGCACAGCGATCTCGTGGCCGGTGCGCTGGTGACCGCCGACGAGGAGGTTGGAGCGCGCCTGCACGCGATCGAGAACGCGACCGGCGGCATCCTCGACCCGTTCTCGTCCTGGCTTCTCCTGCGCGGCATCCGCACCTTGGCGGTACGCATGGAGCGACAGCAGGCGAGCGCGGCACGCATCGCCCAGTGGCTCGCGCAGCAGCCGTGGGTGGACAGGGTCTACTATCCAGGACTTGCGGCACACCCGAGCCACGACGTCCACCTTGCGCAGGCCGAAGGAGCCGGCGCCATCGTCACCTTCGAGCTGGCTGCGGAGGTCGACCGCGACGGCTTCGTCGCCGGTCTTCGGATCTTCCAGTTGGCGGAGAGCCTTGGCGCGGTCGAGAGCCTGATCAACGTGCCCGCGCTCATGACGCATGCATCGATACCGGCAGCGCGCCGCCAGGCGCTCGGCATCAGGGACGGGCTCATTCGCCTGTCCGTGGGCATCGAGGACGCGGACGACCTCGTGGAGGACCTCGACTCGGCTGCGCGGGGCAAGCTGTCGGCACGGGTGGATCAGCGATGAACATACCCTGGCTCAGCCCTTACGCGTTTCACGTCTTCGGGTTCGGCGTCCACTGGTACGGCATCGCCATGGCTGCCTCAATCCTTGCGGGCGCGTGGTACATCATCCGCGCCGGTGGTCGCGTTGGCCTCAATGAGGACGCCCTCTGCGATGTGGTGATCTGGGCGGTGGTCGGCGGCATCGTCGGCGCACGTCTGATCTTCGTGGCAACCAGCGACCCGAGCTGGTTCTGGCAGGATCCGATGCAGCTCCTGCATATCTGGCAGGGCGGCCTCGCCTGGGATGGCGGCCTGATCGGCGGCGTTGCCGCTGGCTATCTCGCAGCCAGAAGGCGCCACTTGCCTGTCCAGCGCCTGCTCGACTTCTCCGTGCCGGGGCTCGCCTTTGGCTACGTATTGGTGCGCATCGCCGACATCTTCAACCATGACGAGCTGGGCCGCTACAGCGTCCTGCTGGGCACTCGCTGGCCGGCACAGCTCATCAGCGTGGCGATCGGGGCCTTCCTGCTCTGGCGCTACTTCCTGCTCGGACGCCGCTATCCGAAGCTGCCCGCGGGTTACCAGTTCTGGACGTTCAACCTGTGGTACCAGGCCTTGCGGGCCGTCGTGGAGGAGACCGTGCGTCAGAATCCGCTCTACCTCTGGCACTATGCGAATCCCTACGTCGGCATCGGCATCGGCACCATGGAGCAATGGTTCTCCCCTCTCATCATCCTCTTCGCCACCTTGATGGTCTCGCAGGCGTTGGCGGCCCGCCAAGGCGAGCCGCCGGGCCCGCGGCAGGCAGCGTCAGGAGCGAGCCGCACCAACTGAGGCGCGCTCAGTCACTCCGTTCGTGCCGCGGCCTGCCAGGTGACGGAGGCTACGCTCCTGACAGCTGCGTGGGCGTGGCGCGGCGATGCACGTGGCATAGGCTTCGGGTCTGCCGCCGTGGTGGAAGGTGAATCCACGTTGCGTCCGACGACGGAACACAACCGGGCGGGACGGCAGCGACGGCCAAGCTGGACGCTGTGTGTAGAAGCGAAAGGGGATGAGAACATGCTTGCGGATGCGGATGTCATCGTGGTTGGCGGGGGCCCCGCAGGTGCGATGGCTGCGTACCAACTTGCGGGCCAAGCCTCGGTCATGGTGCTGGAGCGCAGGCGGTTGCCCCGCGAGAAGACGTGCTCGGGACTCTTGTCCGCCAAGTCCATGCGGCTGCTGTCACAACTGATCGACCTTCGGCCGGTGCTGTGTGGAGGCTTCAACGAGACGCGGATCGGCAAAGGCGGCATGAGCGCGAGGCATCGGCACGCCCCGATGTGGATCGCAGACCGGAGCCAGATGGACTTCGCACTTCTCGCGGCAGCTGCGCGGCGCGGCGCGCGGGTGGAAGAGGAAGCACGGGTGCGCAGGGTGTGGCCCGAGGACGGGATCGTGGAGCTCACCTCGGGGCAGAGGCTGCGGGCGCGCGCGATCGTCGGTGCCGACGGGGCTACTGGTGTGACCAGTCGCGCGCTCAACGGGGAGCTGCCGCATCACGCTGTGGCCATGGAGGCGCGGATCCACGATCCCAGACCGGTTGCGGACCGCCCTGCGATCATCGACTTCGCTGTGCCGCGGGGCTACTTCTGGGCGTTCCCGCACGGCAGAGAAGTGTTGGCTGTGGGTGGCGGCAGCGCCGATCCACGGGTCTTCGCCCAGTTGCGGGCGAGCCTCGCGGGCTGGGTGCAGCAGCGTATCGGCAGCACCGGCGCGCAGCCGCTCTGGCACGCGTACTTCGTCCCGTTCAGTGGCGTTCGCCGTCTCGTCGCTGGACGAACTCTGCTGGCAGGTGATGCGGGCGGCCTTGCCGATCCTCTGCTTGGCGAAGGGATCGCGTATGCGCTCTGGTCCGGCGCTCTCGCAGCCGAGGTATGCGCTCGTCATCTGCGGGGCCAGGTCGAGCTGAGCTCGTACGCAGGGGTGGTGCGCGGGAACATCTCGGCGTTCCAAAAGCCTCTACGCCTAGTCTCGCAACTACCCGGCGCGGGGACGCTCATCGCGCTCGCCGTGCAGCCGCTTTCCCTGCGGCGGCTGGGATGGCGCAAGGTGGTGGAGCGCTGCCCGCAGGAGTTCGGCTTCGACCTACAGTCTCTCTGGGCGGACGACCCAGGCATAGGAGCCTTGGATGTCGGGTCGCCGGCTGACCGCGTCGGATGAGCGTGTCAGGCCGTCCCTTATCCTCGCTAGGCCCGGATGTCCTTGGCGGCAAGCGTGGCTGGCGCGTGGTGCAGGCCCTGGGCGTCGACTTCTTCCTGCTGGCGGGTTCGCACAGATTGGTCGTGTTCCGTACACGTACGCACTCCAAGCCGAGTCCCGACTGAAGAGCACAGAGCAGGCCGACGACAATCTCCTGCTTGCGGTGAGGGGTACGTCTTGTCCAGGGCCAAGTCATCGGCATCGCATGTGCGATGGGCTGGGCAGCAGGGCCGAACCTGCACTTCGAGATCCCCCAGATGGCATGCCGATGGATCCCATGAGGCACCTGTCGGCCAGGTTGGTCGCCGACCCCGACGGGCCTCTCGCACTGCAGCACGGAAGTCCAGGCGAGACATGGTGAAGAGGATGGAACAGGCACGATCAGTCGTGTCAAGACGACCACACCAGGGTGGTTGATGGTTTCTTGAGCCGTTCTTGACTGATCCTTGCCGATCTCGCGCACCGTGGCACACATGCAGCGGAGCCAAACTGAACCTGCAAGGACGCGAGGTGAAGGGGGGATGCGAAGGTGTCCTTTCTGGATCGTCTCATGCACAAGTCGGAGTTGTCCCCCGAGCACTTGGCTGGATACAAGCGCATTGGGGAGCAGGTCTTTGAGGTAGAGGCAGAGCTTTCCGAGTCGACGAACGCCAAAGCGCGAGCCCTCCTGCAAGCGGCCAAGTCGCTGCAAGTCATGGGCGACGCCTTACTGCGGGAAGTGGAACCCCGTGACAAGAAGTCGTTGCACCTAGCAACGGAGACTCACGAGCAGGCAGAGGCATGGTACGGCCACATCCCGGATCTACTGATCGGCGCCCGCAAGGAAGCGGCGTTTGAGGGCAGTTCGACTTTTCCGCTGCCTTTCCAGCTCCGGTCGGGACGCGACATGCGCGACATGCAAGGCACATGCCCGATCGAGCACTTGGCCGGAATGCGCAGGGCCGCGGACGAGATGGAAGACCTCGTGAAGGACAAGATGGCGTTTGCACGCACGCAGGGCGAGACGTACAAGGACGTCATCCTCTTGTTTGAAGAGGCCCGCACGCGCCGAGGGGCAGGCGACGCGATCGTAGGGTCGATCATGGAGGGCCAAAGGCTTCCGCCTCAAAGCCATGAGGACGCAGAGGTGTATTATCGCGCCGTGCTTTCCGACTACCTGCTGATCGCGCAGGCGTTGGAAGACCCGTCCCTGAAGGATAAGCGCGCGTCCACGTCCTCGGCGACCGGGAGTTCAACGGCAATTGGGAGGTCGACCGCAGATGGTCGTCATCACTGCTGTGACATGGATGACGACGACGACGACGATGACGACGGGTGCTGCTGAAAGGAAAACCAGTCCAAGGAGCGACGCAGCATGAGCATTTTGTCACGGCTGAAGGACCTGGCGAGGGCGAACATCAACGACCTGATCAGCAAGGCCGAAGACCCGGAGAAGAGCCTGAACCTCTACATCGAGGACGCGACGGAGAACCTCCGCCAGTTCGCGGTCGAGGTCAACAGTTACGAGGCGGAGCGCATCCGCATCGAGGACCACATCAAGACCTGCGAAGCCGCCGCGAAGGATTGGCATGAGAAGGCCCAGCTCGCGCTCCAGCAGAACCGTGAGGACCTGGCCAAGAAGGCGCTGGAGGCCGAGCAGAAGGAGACGGCCCGGCTGGACAAGCTGAGGGCCGATCTCGAATCGGCGAGCCAGACCTCTGCCCAGATGAAGGAGCAGTACCAACTGCTGGAGCAGAGGGTGTCGGAGGCCAAGGAGCGACGCGACGACCTCGTGCGCCGCAACCGCAGTGCCACCGCTGAAAAGCACGCGATGGACGCGATCGGCAGCATCAGCAAGGACGACCCACTCTCCAAGTTCGACCGCATGGAGGAGAAGGTCGAACAGCGCGAGGCGGAAGCGCGGGCGTCGTTCAGCGCGATGACGTCCTCGCCGGAGTACGAGTTCGACCAGCTCAAGAAGGACGCCCAGAGCTCCGCTGTGGACGACGCGCTGGCAAAGCTAAAGGAAGAGATGGGCAAGTAGGAGGTGGCGGAGCAGGCGCATTGACTCTCGGGTTCGAAAGAGACCAACCATCGTCGGCTGGAAACCCTAGCCAGAGAGATTGCAAGCGGAGAGCCCATTGCGGCACTCCGCTTGCGTGTTTACGGGACGTGCTCGGATACGCATGCTTTGGGACCGTGCTGAGAGAAGCGCGCCGGTTTCTGGACGTTCGTCGTCGTAGCTCTTGTCCTTCTATTGCCCGGTGTTGCCCTCTTTGTCAACGTGGCTGGTGGAGCCCCTCCACCTTACGGTGCCGCGCTGGACAGCACCGCGCGGTAGCGTGAAGCCCGCGGCTGTGGTCGCATGGCCGTGCGAGAGCACGAGCGCCACAAGCTTCCTAAGTCGGACACCCAAGCGGCGACCATTGCGCCGCAGGATATACTCGGGGCGACCGCCTGTCTGGTTGTCCTCCCTCCTAAAGACCCTGCCGATCTTTGGACTGTCTGTCGTACGTACCGCGCGTGAGCTCCTGGCTGACAACCGCTGGGCATGGTGTGAGCGCCGGACCTGGCAGCCGTTGAGGATCACGACTCCCTCTACCGCGCCAGCAGAATGGCCCTGGCGCAGGACCAGAGGGGTACTAGCTTGATGGTCACGAACCAACGGCCACCAGGCTACACAGGAGCACCTATCAGGACAGGTTGACTGTTTCTTGAGCCAATCTTGTCTGTTCCCTGCCGATCTTGCGCACCGTAGGGCGCATGCAGAGACGCCAAACTTAACCTGCGAGGAGGTGATCCGATGCGACGCAACCTTCTGTTCGGAGCCGGCGGCTTCTTGCTGGGTGCGGTACTGTTCGGGGCGGTCGCAACCTTCGCGGCGGGGCCCACCACGCCACCCGCGAGGAACACGCCTGCGTTCCAGCAGATGTACTCGGCCTGCCAGAGCTACATGGCCCAGTACGCACCGTCGACCCAGTCTACCCAGCAGTAGGGAAGGCAGCGCCCGGATGTCTTGCACGCAGGCGACGGCAGATTGGTCAGCCAACATGCCGTCGCCTGCACATCGCCAAGGCAATGTGGCGGTCTCACGTAGACGGGCCAGGGCTTGCCGGGAGCCGTGAGCCTTACCCGGTAGCGGCGCGAAGAAGGACCTCGGCTGCTTGAGCGTCTGATCCGGCTTGAGCGCTCATTGGCGCCGCACGTTGCGAGGCGAAGGAATCGTCGCTTCGCGAGGCTGCTCGACGCAAATTGCACAGACCAGGTGCCTGCGCCTCATCCCGGAGATCCAGCTCTCCAGTTTGCTGGGCGGACGCCATTTCGCGCATGCCACCAAGACCAGATCTTTCGCTCACCCGGAGGTGCCCTCTTGCCCACGCTCTTCCGCCGGACGTTTTCGTCCCTGCGCGAGCCGTCATACCGTTCCCTCTGGTTTCTGACGCTCGTCAGCAACACCGCCCAATGGGCGTTTACCATGGCGATCGGCTGGGAGAGCTACACCCTGACGCATTCGTCGTTGTGGGTCGGGGCGACGATCTTCGCGAGCCTCGCACCGAACCTCCTGGGCGCCCCCGTGGCAGGTGTGCTTGCGGATCGCATGGACCGGCGCCACCTCGTCCGCACCTCTTTGGTGGCTGCTTCCCTCACTACCGCCGTGATCGCGGCGGCAGTGGCGAGCGGCGCCCTTTCTCCGCTGTTGACGGTGCTGCTCACGCTCGTACTTGGCACGGCCGGCGCGGTGACCAACGTGTCGCTCAACGCGCTCCTGCCCACTCTTGTGCCGAAACGCCACCTGCTGAACGCCATCTCGCTGCAGGGCGTTGCGCAGCGCGGTACCGAGTTCATCGGCCCGGCCTTGGCGACCCCGCTGCTCGCCACGGCCGGACCGGCGAGCGCCTTCCTCCTCGGCGCGGTACTCTACGGCATGTCTACACTCTTCCTGCGTGGCATCGCCGCGACCGAACCCATGCAGCACGTCGGGTCTGGACTGCTTCGTCCGCTGCGTGAGGGGTTTCAATACATCCGGAGTCTTCCTGGCGTACGCACGGTCGTCGGCGTGGCCGGATACCATTGCGCCCTGACCATGGCGTACATTGGCATCCTGCCGCAGTATGTCAGCCAGACCCTCTCGTCCGGCTCCGGCGCCTACAGCCTTCTCATCGCGCTGGTCGGCCTTGGCGCGATCATCGGGACGCTAAGCCTTGCAGCCATCACGGATGAGCGGTTGCGGGGCCAGATCTACCTCAGCACGGCCATCTTGAGCGGCCTCGCGCTCACGGCTCTCGGCGCAAGTGGCTCCGAGGCCGCCGCCGTCGTGGCAACCATCTTGATTGGGGCGTCGCAGGCCATGTTCATAACGCTCAGCCTGGCATACATCCAGCGGGACTTGGAGGAGGCGATCCGCGGTCGCCTAGTCAGCGCCTTTCTCGTCGTGACCGCCGGCCTGCAAGCGCTCGCCAACTGGCTGTACGGCTTGCTTGCCGGGAGCTTCCGGCCGTCGTCACTCATGCTGGTGCTGGGACTCGCCTTTGTCGTCGTGGTCGCAGGCTACATCCTGCGCTCGACGATCTTCCGCCAGATCTATGCCGGGCTCGGACTGGAGGTCGCACCCGCCGCGGCGAGCCTGCCGTCCACGAACCGATGGGGCCAGCCAGGGTGAGAGCGGGTGCTCCTCGTCCACCCTGCAGCAGCTGAACGTGGCGACATCTAGCACGCCGTAGGCGCGTGCCGGCTGGCGACGCTCGCGAAGTCCCGGCGCGCAGGTCCAGGTGCAGCGCGCCGGTGCGTAGCACCAGGCGGAGACGGCGTCCACGGAGCCCCGGCAGGTAGGGCATAACAAAGCCAGGACTACGGTGGCCTCGGCACCTGCCCTGTCGGGGGTGGGGAGGAAAGTAGGTGACGCTGGCGATGACACGGCAGGTCCAGTCGCTACCGCTGTCGATCCCAGGCGGGACCCGGAGCTTGCGAGCCTGACAATGGATCCTCCTGGCGCAGCCAGACACACCCCACTCACCCCGATCCTGACAGTGGTAGATGGGCGGGACATCGCAAGTCTCGGCTGCGGCGGGCAGGCTCAAGCGATGGAGTCGCGGTGGGACTCCGACTGCTAGGGCGCGGCTTCGATCAGCAGCACGAGGTCACCCTTGAGCTTCTCGATCCGTTCAATAGTCAGGCCTGCCCGCCGAACGTTCTCGACCGTCCTGCGGTTGATGTGCGTGCCCATGAGCCAGACGATGAGCGGGTCCAGTACATCCATCAGCCGGCCGATGATCGGTTTGTCGACGCGCACGTGCTCCATGAGGATGATGCGCCCGCCCGGCCTGCATACGCGGCGCACCTCGCGCAGACCCGCGACGGGATCAGGTACGGTGCAGAAGACGCAGGTGGCCACCACGGCGTCGAAGATCCCGTCCGGGAAGGCCATGCGCTGCGCATCCATCTCGACCAGCTCCTGCGGCACGGGGCAGCGCTTGCCGCGGGCGACGCTGAGCATGCCCGGCGAGAGGTCGATGCCTGTGACCTTCGCTGTGGTCTCGGACCGGTAGAAGGGCAGGTTCTTGCCTGTACCCACGCCCACCTCGAGCACCCTGCCGGTGGCGCGCGCCGTCACCTGCCGCCGCCAGTCGTCCTGCACCATGCGATCCATGCGGTCAAAGAAGCGCGCGTTACGATCGTACTTGCGGCGGACGGACGCGGTGACCCGCTCATCCAAGTCAGCATTCCTCCCATGGCCTGTTCCTCAGCGGTTCGCAGGTGTGAAGGGTGTCTCGTATTGGATTAGCGCCTTGCAGATGAGGTTTAGTCTCTCCGCATGTGCGCAAAGGTGCAGGGAAGACTGCCGCCAGCATCCCCTACCGTCGTGTAGGGCCGAACTTGGGTCGCGTGCGGACGCAGGGTAGCCTCGAGGCGCTCTGCGAGGCGGCATATCCCGCCGGGCTAGCGGGCGGCGATCAGCAGGCCGAGGCCCACGACGAGCACGCCGGCGATCCAGTGCAGTGGCTGGCGGACGCGGATGAAGAGTCGGCTGACCGACTGCAGCACGCTGCGTCTCGTCGCGACCACGGCGACGAGGACAATTGGTGTGAGGTAGAAGAGGTTATACAGGAAGAGCAAGCCGATGCCTGCTGGCCTGTCCAGACGTGCGACCACGGCAAGAACTGCAAGATACACGGCACCGCTGCACGGGATCGCGCAGAGGCCCACAAGCCCGCCGGATGCGACGCCCGCCGAGACGGTCGCGGTTTTGCCGAATCCGTGCAGCATGCGGGCCATGGCCTGTGGCATGGACGGTGTAAGGTGGCGGCCGGGCAGGAATGCTTCAGCCAGGATCAGCAGGCCCCAGATGGCTAGCCCCGCACCCATCACCTTAATCACGAGCGTCGAAATGCCGGGTGGGACGGCGTGGCCGAGGAGAGTCAAGCCCGCGCCGAAGGCGAAGTAAACCAGAAACAGCATGCCGATGTACGGCACGATGAATCGCAGAAGGGTGCGACGCACGGCAAGCGGCTGCGGTGCGCTGGCCGCGCGCTCCACGAGCCCCAGCACCGTGCCGGCGTAGAAGAGTAGCGTGGAAAAGGCGCACGGATTGAGGCCATCCAGCAGACCTGCCGCCATGACCAGCAGGATCAGGACCAGAGGGCTGACCCCCTGCACGGACAGGGCGTGGGTGAGCGAGCCGCCAGACAGCAGCAGGCCCGCCACCGCGGCGAGCAGCGCCAGGGGCAGAAGCCACAGCGGAGAACGTCGGGCACGCTCCATCACGCCTTCACGACCAGAAGGCCGTTCATGGAGGGGTCAGCCGAGCCGCCGCAGCAGATGTTGCAGTAGAAGCGATAGATGCCCGGCTTCTTGATGTCCAGCGTGAAGTACTTGGTCGAGAGGGGAGCGACCTTCTCGGTGATGTGGAGCTTGGGCACCTTGAAGTTGTGCCAGCCACCGCCGTCGATATGGTTCGAGTCGTCAAGGTCGACGAGGGCGATGCGCGTCGGCGTGCCTGCCTTGAGTTTGATCACGTTGGGGGCGAATCCGGACATCGAGATCTGAACCTGCTTCGCGCCGGCGGCGGGCTTCGCGACCAGAGGCCTCAGCCCTTGCCAGATGCCGGCGCCGAGAACTAGGACGACGATGACGCCGACCGTGATGAATGCAATCAGCCCGAAACGGTCACCATTGTGGCTTTGGTTCTTCTTCTTCATGCCCGTTTGTCCTCCAATGCCGAAAGCCGGCCCTGCAGCCGACTTCGGTCGAACTAGGTCGCTCCAGGACTGCACACGAGGCTACTGGCTCACGATGAACTTGCCTTGCATCCCGGCCTGGGCGTGCCCCGGAACGGTGCAGTCATAGACGAAGCTTCCTGCCGTCGTGGCGGTGAAGCGTGTGAGCGAGGCAGGCACGCCTTGCGAACTCGCGGTGCCGAGCTCGGCGCTTGCCGCGCCAGTGAAGATCGGGGCGCCATCCACCGTCTTCGAAACGACGAAGTCATGCGGTGCGGCGGTATCGTCGTTGAGCACCTGCACGGAGACGTTTGCGTCATGCTGTACGACGATGGTCGGGTTGACGAGCCCCGCAACCTCGAAACTTAGCTCGGGACCGCCCGACGGGGCGACGACCATCACAAACTTCACATCCTGGCCGCGGAACGTGATCGTGTTGCGAGAACGGTCTACGGTGGCGCCTGACGGAACCTGCGTGGCCATGCGTTGCGCCGTGGCGACGGTCACCGTCCCCGCCGTGGCGTTCGTCGAAGACCCGGCGCCCGCGGCGTACCCGCCCATCATTCCGTAGTAGGGGGTGGAACTTCCCTGCGCACCGTATCCACCCATCATGCCGTAGTACGCGCCGCTGCTCTGGTGGTTCGAGCCTAGGCCGAACAGCCGGCCCATCATGCCCCAGAGCCCACCGGTGGTGGCGGATGAGCTGCCGTAGAATCCCGACATCATTCCATACGACGAGTAGTTGCCGGCGGCTCCGCTGGCGACTCCGGACCCGAAGAGCAGTCCGAGAGCCCCCACGACCACTGCGCCCCCTGCAACAAGCCCCTTGCCGATGCGCATCGTACGTGCCCCTTTCCGCCTACTTGGAGCCGAGGTCGCGCCGCATCTCCTCGAACTGCTCCCGGCTCAGCTCGCCGCGAGCGTACCGCTCGCGCAGAATGTCGAGCGCCGAGTCCGAGGGCTGACCCGTACGGGTCTGCGGCTGCCACCACGCCTTGAGGATCAGCACGATGCCACCGATCACGAGCACCCAGAATACGATCATCATCAGAGGACCAAGCCAGGCCCACGCGCCGCCCCAGTAGCCCCACATCATCGTGCCCCGCCACCCTTCCAGCACAAGTCGCCATCAGCTTTGCGAAGCTGCGATCGGGATCCCCCGCCTGCCAACACCTGCTTCAGTAGCCACCCATCATGGGGCCGTACGCTCCACCCTGGGCGGACGAGCCCTGCGGCAGGTAGCCACCCATCATGTAGCCGTCGCCAAGATCGCCCTGCGAACTCCGGCCGTTCGCACCGCTCATGTACGGGCCCACAAACCCACGTGTCGCGCCGAATGTGTCCCTGGCGTAACGGAGCATGGCCGCGTGCAGGACGAACATGTTCTGGTGGAACTGAACGAAGTTCGTGGACGTAACCGCTCCCGCGCCGCCTCGTCCGCCGAAAGGCTCGATCATCATGGTGTAGCCGCCGAACAGCGGCTGCCCAACGCGCGGCGCCCCGCTCGCAACGCCCGACCCAAGCACCACGCCGACTCCTACCACACCAGATGCGACAGCAGCGAGCCATCCCTTGTTTAGCCTCATGGTTCTTTGCCTCCCTCGCGTCACTTGGTCGTGAGGCCGTGCTGCAGTTCCTCAAGCTCTTGGTGGCTGATCTCGCCGCGCGCGTAGCGTTCCCGCAGAATCCCGAGCGCCCTGTCCGGGCCGGACTGGGGTTGGCCGTACGAGCGCACCAGCGCCACGATGCCGCCGATCACCAGCACCCAGAAGAGGAGCATGACGATCGAGCCCAACCAGCTCCATGTACTGCCCCAATAGCCCCACATCATGTTCGGCACCACCCTTCGACGCCAAGTCTAGGGCGCAAAG
>Ga0187812_1000070_pt1 | contig 36661 bp, 41 predicted proteins | sample NC_S_2_FD_130582 | JGI IMG/M metagenome (GOLD analysis project Ga0187812, IMG submission 130582) | Wetland sediment microbial communities from Neuse River Estuary, North Carolina, USA - ASW-S_2 | ecosystem: Environmental > Aquatic > Freshwater > Wetlands > Sediment | place: USA: North Carolina...
CATGATCACGAAGACGTCATGCACTTATACGATGCGTAATTTTCGTGATCATGGATCTCACGGTTGGCAGCGCTCACTGCTGGGGAAGCAGGGGCGCAGGTGGCGTGACGCCGCGTCGTTCGGTGCCCTGGAGGGCACCGACGAGGCGCGGTGAACACCACCAAGCCCACGCGCCCCACGGGCGATGAGTCATGAGGCCCTGGGTTACGCAGGCTGTTCGCCCCGGTCGCGGCGGCCGAGGAACTGGACGAACTCGCGGCCCTCGCGCAGGCGGCGGGCGGCCAGCTGCGGGCTGCGGACCATCTCCGCCGACATCTCGGCGATCTTGGAGGCGCGGAAGTAGAAGCGCTTGTAGAGCTCGTCCACCGAGTTCAGGATCTCGGTGTGCCCGAGGTCCGGGTAAGACAGCGACGCGAGCTGTGTGCCGCTGCCGCTGACCAGGGTCGCGCCCTCGTCGTCCTCCGGCAGCCAGCCGTTCTCCCTGGCCTGGCGGTACAGCTCGGTTCCCGGGTAGGGCGCGGCCACCGAGACCTGGATCGTGTGCGGGTTGACCTCGCGCGCGAACCGGATCGTCTCCTGGATGGTCTCCCGCGTCTCGCCGGGCAGGCCGATGATGAACGTGCCGTGCACCGTGATGCCGAGCTCGCGGCAGTCGGCGGCGAACTGCTTGGCCCGCTCCACCCGCAGGCCTTTCTTGATGTTGATGAGGATCTGCTGGTTGCCCGACTCGTAGCCGACGAGCAGCAGCCGCAGCCCGTTGTCCCGCATGACCTCCAGGGTCTCCCGCGGCACGTTGGCCTTGGCGTTGCACGACCAGGTGATGCCGAGGCGGCCCAGGCCGCGGGCGATCTCCTCGGTCCGCCGCCGGTCGTCCGTCAGCGTGTCGTCGTCGAAGAACAGCTCCTTCATCTGCGGGAACAGTTGCTGCGTCAGGGCCGCCTCGGCCAGCACGCTGTCCACGCTCCTGGTCCGGTACCGGTGCCCGCCCACGGTCTGCGGCCACAGGCAGAACGTGCACCGGGACCGGCAGCCCCGCCCGGTGTACAGCGACACGTAGGGATGCAGCAGGTAGCCGATGAAGTAGTCCTCGATCCGCAGGTCACGCTTGTAGACCAGGACCACGGACGGCAGCTGGTCCATGTCCTCTAGGATCTCCCGGTCCGGGTTGTGCACCGCCTGCCCGTCCTGGCCCCGGTAGCTGAGCCCGGCGACCTCGGGCAGCGGGCGCCCGGCGGCCACCTCGGCGATGGTGAAGTCGAACTCCTCCCTGGCCACGAAGTCGATGGCGGGCGAGGCGAGCAGCGACGGGCCCGGTTCCACCGCCACCTTGGGCCCGGCGAGGCCGATGAGCAGCGCGGGGTTCGCCGCCTTCAGCGCCTCCGCGACCTTGACGTCGCCGCCGAACGTCGGCGAACTCGTGTACAGGACGGCCAGCTCGTGCTCGGCGGCGAGGGGCACCACGTCGGCGAGCGTCTTGCCGGCGGGCGGCGCGTCGACGAGCAGGCTGTCCGGCACCAGCGCCGCCGGCTGGGCCAGCCAGGTCGGGTACCAGTACGAGCGGATCTCCCGCCTGGCCTGGTACCGGGCGCCTGCTCCGCCGTCGAAGCCCGCGTAACTCGGCGGGTTCAGGAAGAGGGTGCGCATGCTTCCTCCGCTTTCACCTCGAATCCGATCTGCCCGAGCGCCGCGGCGAACGCCGGCTCCCAGCGCGGCGCCCGCGGCACGTCGGGAGGCGCGCGGTCGAGCATCGCCAGCGCGCTGGCCGTGATGTCGGCCGCGGTGGGGCCGCACACCTCCGCGTTGCCCTGCTCCAGCTCGTGCAGGAGGTTGTCCCGGCCGTGGCCGGGCATCACGTCGAGCAGCAGCAGCCGCCTGCCGACCACCCGGGCCTCGGCGCAGGTCGCGGCGCCGGGCAGGGCGACGACCACGTCGGCCGCCGCCATCAGCGCCGGCACCTCGTCGGTGAAGCCGAACGGGATCACGGCCGGCTTCGCGCGCGCGACCTCGCGCAGCTGGCGCTCGACGCCGGCGTTGCGGCCGGCGACCGCGAGCACGGTCACGCCCGCGGCGGCCAGCGCGGCCGCCGTCGCGGGCAGCGGGGCGTATCCCCAGCCGCTGTCGATCAGCAGGACGCACCGGGTGTCCGCGGGGACGCCAAGCGCCTCCCTGGCGCCGCGCTGGCTGGGCGCGGCGTAGAAGGCGGCGCGGACCGGGGGCGGCACGAGGGCGACCGGCGCCCGGGGCAGGAAGCGGCGGACCGACGCGGCGGCCGCCGGGGAGCTGACCAGGAACAGGTCGGTGCCCTCCTGCACCCACAGCTTGTGCGCGGCGACGTCCGGGCAGTACACGACCGCGGCGAACCCGGCCGCCGCGGTGCTCAGCTTGCTGGCTTTCAGGCTGGCCGCGGCGAGCGCGCCGGTCGCGAACACGCTCAGCACCAGGTCGGCGGGGTCGCGTTCGAGCTCGGCCCGCAGCGCCGGGACCGCGTGGCGGGCGCCGCGCTCGGCGACCCTGGCGATCCGGCTGCCCGTGCGGAACGCGGCGAAGTGCACCCCGTCGTACAGGCCAGGCACGGTCATCAATCCGTCGAACACGCGCTGCCCGGTGCGGCCCGCGACCGACCCGAGCAGCGCCATGCTGTCGAGGGTGCGCACCCGCCAGCCCGAGCGCTGGAGCACGTCGCGGAAGCTGCGCACGGGCATTTCGTGGCCCAGTCCGAGCGGTCCGGACAAGAGCAGCGCTGTCAGCGGCATTGCCACCTCCAAGGGCCCGTGGAATTTCAGTGTAGATAGCCGCGCTCTATCTGGGGCTGGCGGGGGGTTTGAGCGATAAGCGGGATGAGTAGGGATCTGTTAGGGCGTCCGCCGATTTGCGACGCCGGCGGAGAAGGGATCTGCGATGCGCGTCCTGCTGGTACACCCCAGCGCCCTGATGTACTCGGAAATCTTCCTGCGGCTCGAGCCGCTCGGCCTGGAGCGCGTAGCGTCCGCGCTGATCGACGACGGCCATGAGGTACGGATGATGGACCTGCAGGTCTACCGGCGCGCGGAGCTCGAGCGCGAGGTGGCGGACTTCAAGCCGGAGGCGGTCGGGTTCGGCCTCAACTACCTGGCCAACGTGCCGGAGGTCGTGGACCTCGCCAAGTGGCTCAAGAGCGTGCTGCCCGGGTGCTTCGTGTTCACCGGCGGGCACAGCGTCTCGTTCGTCGCCGAGCGGGTCCTCGAGCACGGCGAGGGAGCGATCGACGTCGTGCTCAAGGGCGAGGGCGAGACGGGCGCGCCCGCGCTGCTCGCCGCCGCGCCGGACGGGGCCGCGGCGACCGTTCCCGGCGCCGTCACGCCCGACGGCCAGGGGCCGCCGCCCGTGCTCGCGCACAACCTCGACGAGCACCTGCCTGCCAGGGACGTCGGCGGGCGGCGGAAGAAGTACTTCATCGGGGTGCTCGACCCGGCGGCCTCGATCGAGTTCACCCGCGGCTGCCCGTGGAACTGCTCGTTCTGCAGCGCCTGGACGTTCTACGGCCGCAGCTACCGGAGGCTATCGCCGGAAGCCGCCGTCGAGGACATGACCAGAATCCGCGAGCCCGGCGTGTTCCTCGTGGACGATGTCGCGTTCATCAGGGCGGAGGACGGCGACGAGATCGCCCGCCAGCTCGAGCGGCGCGGCGTCCGCAAGGAGTACTACCTCGAGACCCGCACCGATGTGCTGATCAAGAACGAGGAAGTGTTCCGCCGGTGGCGGCGGCTCGGGCTGAACTACATGTTCCTCGGGCTCGAGGCGCTCGACGAGGAGGGCCTCAGGGCATTCAGGAAGAAATCCACGCCGAAGGTGAACAACCAGGCGCTCGAGCTCGCCCGGTCCATGGGGATGAGCGTGGCGATCAACATCATCGCCGACCCCGACTGGGACGAGCCGCGGTTCGAGTTCGTCCGGCAGTGGGCGCTGAGCGTCCCCGAGATCGTGAACATCACCGTGCAGACCCCGTACCCCGGAACCGAGACCTGGTTCACCGAGTCGCGCCGGCTCACCTCGCTCGACTACCGCCTGTTCGACGTGCAGCACGCGGTGCTGCCCACGCGGCTGCCGCTGCACCGCTTCTACGAGGAGCTCGTCAAGACCCAGGCCGTGCTCGCCCGCAAGCACCTCGGCGTCGCGGCGCTGATGAAGACCACCGGCATCGTCGCCAGGCAGCTGCTCCACGGCCAGACCAACTTCGCCCGCATGATCTGGAAGTTCAACAAGGTCTACAACGCCGACTTGCAGTACGGCGACCATCAGCGGCCGGTTCGCTACGAGCTGCCGCCCCCGTCCGCGCGGCCCGGCCCGGTCCGGGACCAGAAGAACCTGTTCATCCACGCCACTCAGGCGAACCGGCTCTCGAGCAGCCGGTAGAGGCCGGGGAAGCTGACCTTCAGCCGGGCTGGCACGTACAGCCAGCCCGGCAGGATGATCGCGTCCCGCGACCGTTCCACGGCGTCGACGATCGCGGCGGCCACCACCTGCGCGCTGATCGGGCGCGGGTGCTGCCGCACATAGGGCGAGTTGCGGCGCTCGAAGTAGGGGGTGTCCACGACGCCCGGGGTCACCAGCGTGACCGCGATGCCCTCGGCCTTCAGCTCGGCCCGCAGCACGTCAGCCAGCATCGCGAGGCCGGCCTTGGTCGCCGAGTACCAGGCCTCGCTCGCCACGCCGACCAGGCCGGCGATCGACCCGACGAAGACCAGGTGCCCGGCCCCTGGCGGCAGGTGCGCGAGCGCGGCATGGGCAACGTGCGCGCCGGCCCGCAGGTTGACGTCGAGCAGGTCGTCGATCTCCTCGCTCGTCATGGCCACGAACTGCCCTGACCAGCCCGCTCCGGCGTTGGAGACCACGATGTCGAGGCCGCCGAGCGCAGCCGCGGCTTCGGCCACGATGCGCTCCGGGCACCCCGGCTCGCGCAGGTCGCCCGCCAGGCTCACGCCGCCGGTGTCGCCGGCCACCTCCTTGAGCGCCCCGGGGTCGCGGCCGGTCACCGCCACCTGGAAGCCGCGCGCGGCGAATTCCCGCGCGGTGGCCGCGCCGATGCCGCTTGACCCGCCGGTGACCAGCACCTTGCGGGGCTCGGACCCGGTCGCGGCCGCACGGCCGCGTGCCGTCTTCAGTGCCATGATCGCCTGCTCAGCTCGCGCTCGGCGGGGTGGCCGGCCGTCTCTCCCGGCAGCGGCGGCGCGCCGCCGGTGATCAGGTCGCTGCGGCTCAGCTCCCAGACGCCGAAGGCGAGCACCACAAGACCGAGCACCTCGCCGGCCAGCGCGGCCGGGGACGTCGCCAGGCTTTCGTTGAACATGAAGACACCGAGCAGGATCGCGGTGATCGGGTCGCCCAGGGTGAACCCGGGCTGGGAGGCGGCGAGCGGGCCGGCCGCCATCGCATGCGAGGTCAGCACCATCGTCGCCGCCCCGACGACGACAAGGACGTAGGGCGACCAGTTGCCGAAGATCGCGCCCGTGCCGTCCCCGATGTGCGAGGTCAGTTCCTTGATGACCGCGGCGATGAACCCCCAGCTGAGGCCGGTCGCGACGCCCAGCCAGGCCGCGCGCCGTGTCGGCGACCCGTGGCTGCCCACGGCGACGGCCGTGGCCACGAGCACCAGCATGACCAGTCCCGCCAGCCACCACGAGAGCGCGGACGCGTGCGGCTGTCCGCCGGACGGGGACGCCGCGCGCAGGAAAACGCTCAGGCCCGCCGACATGCCGGCCGCGGCCAGCCACTCGCGCCACCGCATTCCCCGGCAGCGGGTGAGCGTGGCGAGGTAGCCGAAGACGAACAGCAACTCGACCGCGAGAATCGGCTGCACGAGCGCGAGCGGGCCGTAGTGCAGGGCGCTGACCTGGAGGGCGAACCCGGCGAGCATGGCGGCGAAGCCGACCAGCCACACCGGCTGCGTCGCGAGCCGGAAGACAAGCAAGGGGTCGAAACCGTGCACTTGGTGCCCGCTGGACTCAAGGTTCCGCGCGCCGAGGCGCTGGCAGATCGAGGAGGTGGCTGTGCAGAAGCTCGCGGCCAGAGACAGCACGATCGCTAGTTCCATCCGCGGGTAACTCTGCTTCCTGTCCAGGGCCTCCCTGGCCCCCGGGTGGACCAGTAGCTACTGCGGCCACATTTCGATCATGTCACAAACTGGTGGTACTCGAAACTTCCCATCTGGTAAAGGGATGATGGCCATCAGTGGTCCAGCCGGGATTGCAGGTCGTCCAGGCGCGCGTGCAGCAGCGCGATCTCGGCGGCGAGCACCGCGAACGGCGACTCCCCCGCGTCGGGCGCGGGAGTCGCGGCGGGCGCAGCGGGCAGGGTGAGGACCACCGGACCATCGAGCCGCGCGGCGAACCCGGACATCGTCAGTGCCTGGCGGCCGGCCCCGCACCGGTCGCAGACCGGGGTCAGGTGCCGCCAGCCGACCAGGCCGCTGCCCCCATCGGCCAGCCCGGTCCCTGGGTTGCCGCAGCCGCAGGTGCCACCGCGGATCACCCGGACCCGCTGCCTGCTGTACCGCAGCCCGCGCTCGTAGCGGATGTACCGGCCGGACGCCGTCACCTCGACAAGCAGCGCCGACCGGTTTTCGGTCACGCAGCCGAGCGCCTGCGCGTCGGCCAGCTCATGCAGGCAGTAGAACCCGCACCCGCACCACCGGCGCGGCGGCGCGTGCCGGGCGCTCCACACGCACGACGCCTCGGCGGTGACGCCGTACACGCGCTCCGCGCCGAGCGTCAGCCCCGCGAACGCGGTCTTGGCACCGTCCGCGGACAGCACCGCGCGCGCCAGCTTGTAGCCGGTGAACGGCCGGTCCGGGCGCTCACCGCCCGGCGGCCTGCGCGGGCCGCCGGGCTGGGTCGCCCGGGGCGCCCGGCCCCACCCGGAAAACCGTGACAGCGGCGTGCCCACTGTCAGCCAGCCGCCGGGTCAGCCCGCGGTGACAGCCGGTTCGGGCTCCGGAGTCGCTGGCGTACGTTCGGGATTATCGATCAGTTCGTCAGTCTCGGAGACGGCTTCGGTGTCCTCGACGTAGCCCGCCGCTTGTTCCTTGCCCAGCCGCATGCTCGTACCTCCTCGTTATGGAGTTCCCCCGGCTTGGTCATCCCCACACCTCACGGGCGGAGGAGGCTGCCGACGTGTTCGGCGTGGTGGATGGTGGCTATGTCGTTACTCTTCGCCGGATGATGCCTGGTGTCCACGGGTATTAGCTGATCTATGGAGGTTTCCGCATACGCCGACTACCTCACCCAGGCGGACCTTCGGCTGCTCGCGCGCGCCGTGGGGCTGTCTGACGACTCGATGAGCGGGCTGGCGGACGACGCCGCCGCCATCGAGGCGCTGCTGGCCGACTCGCGGGTGTTCGAGGCGGTGTTCGGGCCGCCGTCTGGCCCGTCCGGCCCGTCCGCCCCGGGGGACGCGCTGGTGTTCGCGTCGCCGTTCCTCGCCTTCGGCGTGGCGGTGCATCGCGCGGTCGCCGATCTCGCGGCCATGGACTACCTGCCGGAACGGTCCGGGCTGCGGCAGCGGGTCCCGGTGTTCGACACCCCGGAGCTGCGCGACTTCCTCGGCTCCGCCGCGCGGCGGCTGTTCCTCGCGGAGCTGCTCGCGTCCTTCACCCGGGTCGCCAGCGGGCGGTACCGGGTGCCGTCCCGCGGCGGCCGGCCGGGAGCTGGCGCTGGGCCTGGCGGCCGGGCGCGGACGCGGCGGTTCAGCGAGCTCGACCCGGTGAAGCTGGCCGGGCTGATCGAGGTGGCGCCGGAAGAGTCCCGGCCCGGCATCTACCGCAGGCTCGGCGACGTGTCGCTGTTCCTCGCGGGCGTGTTCCCCGACTACTCGGCCATGCACGCCTTCGGGCCGGTGGACGTGTCCCGGCTGCTGCGCTCCGCGCGGGTCCCGGTGGGCGAGCGCGAGGGGCTGGCCGTCGCACCCGCCCTCGACCTGCTGGAATACCTCGGCGCGCGGTGGTACCGCGCGGCGCTGGCGACGGCCCCGGTGCGGACCGCGCGGCTGGACGTCGTCGCCGAAGTCGCCGAACGGTTCCGGCAGGCCCGCCGGGTGCTCAACCACCTCGCCGACCGGTACCTGGTCGGCTCCGGCCCCGCCGGCTGGCTCCCCCGGCCCGGCACCTGAGCCCGCGCCTGTGCCCGTGCCCGTGCCCGGAGATCATGATCACGAAGAGTTTGCGCACTTATACGATGCGGAACTTTCGTGATCATAGAATTTCGGCCTGCGGGCCCGCGCGCGGGAGGCGTTTCCGCGGAAACGCGGGGTTAGTCGCGGACTTCGGGGGTGACGAAGACGCAGAACAGGTGGCCGCTGGGGTCGGCGTAGGTGCGCAGGGGCTCTTCCGGGTCGAAGGAGCGGTCCTGGCGCACGCGGGCGCCGAGTTCGAGGGCGCGGGCGTGCTGCCAGTCGAACTCCGCCTTGTCCGGCACGCCCAGGTCCAGGTGCATCTGCTGCGGGATCTCGTCGTCCGGCCAGGTGGTCTCCGGCAGCGTTTCCACCTGCTGGAACGCCAGGGCACGCGCGCCGGAGTCATCCAACAGGACGAGCCAGTCGCGGCCCCGCGGGTCGTCCTCGCCCGCGGGCGGCGGCTCGTCGCCGGGGCGGTAATGGAAGCCGAGGAGCTGGCGGTAGAACTCCGCGAGCGCGCGGGCGTCCGTGGTGTCGAGCACCACCTGGAGGTAGCGGGGGAAGCCGGCCATGATCAGACCAGCGCCTGGTAGACGAGCTGGCGAAGCTGGGGGCGGATCGGGTGGGCGCTCGACGGCATCAGCTGGGTGAAGAAGGAGACCGTCAGTTCTTCGGCGGGGTCGATCCAGAACGCGGTGCTCGCCAGGCCGCCCCAGGACAGCTCGCCCAGCGAGCGGACGACCCTGCCGGGTACGGGGTCGATGACGACGGCGAAGCCGAGGCCGAAGCCGACGCCGCGGAACGGCGCCCGCGGGTCCAGCGGCCGCCCGAACTGCTCCAGATCCAGCCCGCCGGGCAGGTGGTTGCGCCCCATGTAGGCGACCGTGCGCGGGCTGAGCAATCGCCGGCCGTCCAGCTCGCCGGCCGGGCTGTCCGCGCGGGGCAGCAGCATCTGCGTGAACCGGTGATAGTCGGCGGCCGTAGAGACCAGGCCGCCGCCGCCGCTGAGCATCGACGGCGGCTTGCGCGCCTCGTCGCCGAGGGCGTCGAACCTGACCGCCTTGCCGCCCGGTCCCAGCGCGTACAGGGCCGCCAGCCGGCCCAGCTGGTCCTGCGGCGCGCAGAAGCCGGTGTCGGTCATGCCGAGCGGGCCGAAGATCCGCCGCGCGAAGAACTCGTCAAGCCGCTGCCCGGAGGCGACCTCGACCACCCGGCCGAGCACGTCGGTCGCGACGGAGTAGTTCCATTCGGCGCCCGGCTGGAAGAGCAGCGGAATGCCCGCCCAGGCGTCGCAGGCCGCCGCGAGGTCCATGCCCGGCGGCAGGCCCACGTCGAATCCGGCGGCCCGGTAGAGGGCGTCGCACGGGTGCACCCGCTGGAACCCGTAGGTGAGGCCCGCGGTGTGCGTCAGCAGGTGCCAGATCCGCACCGGCTCGGTGACCGGCACCGTCACCGGCCGCTGGTCCGAGCCGCCGGTGTAGACGCGGGCACCGGCGAAGGACGGGATGAACCTGCTGACCGGATCGGTGAGCTCGAACGCGCCCTCCTCGTAGAGCATCATCGCCGCGACCGAGGTGATCGGCTTGGTCATCGAGTAGATCCGCCACAGCGTGTCCGGCTCGACCGGCAGGCCCTTCTCGGCGTCCCGCGCGCCGTAGCTGGACACGTGCGCCAGCCGGCCGTGCCTGCTCACCGTGACCAGCCAGCCGGGCAGCCTGCCGTCGTCGACGTACCGGGCCAGATTCTCGTCGAGGCGGCGCAGCCGGCTGGGGTCCAGGCCCGCTTCGGCCAGGTCGATCTCGGTCTTTAGTTCGCTCACGAGAAATTACGGTGCCACATGGTTTGGCGTGCCGCTAGTGGCGGGCGTACGGTGCGGGATGTGCATGCGAACGCTGCGGTCAGCGTCGAGCGCGGGGTGCCGTACGGGCCAGGCAAGCTGCTCGACATCTACCGGCCAGGCCCGGGCGGCGGGCCGGCCCCGACGGTGCTGCTGTGGCACGGGGTCGGGCCGGACGAACGGGACGTGCTCGCCACGCTCGCCACGGCGGTGGCCGGGCACGGCCTGACCGTCGTGGCGCCCGACTGGCGGTCGGACGCGCCCGACGGCGGCGGCGCCCATCTGCTCGCGTCGCTGGCGTTCACCCGCGAGCGGGCGGGCTCGCTCGGCGGGCTCGGTGACGACGCGATCGTGCTGGCCGGCTGGTCACGGGGCGGCCGGAGCGCGGCCGCGGTCGCGGTGCGGCCGGACGCCGTGGACGGCTGGCGGCCGCTCGGCGCGGTCTGCCTCGGGGCGGCCTACACCCGCCCCGCGCCGACGACCGGCGGCTCGCCGATCGAGGACCTGGCGGCCACCGAGGTCGCGCCCGTCCCGTTCTGGCTGGTGCACGGGACCGAGGACACGACCGTGCCGGTCGAGGCGTCGCGCGAGTTCGCCGCGCTGCTGGTGACGAAGGGCTGGCCGGTGCGGTTCGAGGAACAGCCGACCGACCACGCGGGCGTGATCGGCGCCGAGTACGACCCGTCCACGGGGCGCTGCCGCCCGGCCACGGCGCCGGCCGCGGTCGCGGCCGGCGAGCTGAGCGCGCGGATGATCGCCGAGGCCGCGGGCTTGTCGCCGGCCGGCCCGGGTTAGGCGCCGTCGGGGTCCAGCCGCGAGTACATGCCGTAGCCGAGGATCGGCAGGCCGCCGGTCCCTGCGCCGCCAAAGCGGTCCCGCCAGCGTCCCTCGATCTCCGCGTCCAGGCCGTCCCACACCCGGCGGGCCGCCTGACCCCAGGCGGTCAGCCGCATGACCGCGTCTGATTTCGGGCGCTTGCCGCGGCCCGGGTCGGGCGTGTAGGTGACGTAGCGCCAGCGGCGCATGCCATCCAGGTTCGTCCCCGTGCGCGCCCGCCGCCGCAGCGCGGCCACGGTGATCCCGTCCTCCGGGACGTGCCGCACGCAGTTCGCCCACATCACCAGCGAGGTCAGCCACGGCGCGCCGGCCGGCGCGCCCGCGGACAGGCCATAGTCCTGGGTGCGGTGCGGGAGCCGGTGTTCGGCCTCGTTGTCCCATTCGATCGTGAACGCGACCATTGCGTGCGACAGCAGTGCGGACAGCGGGAGCCGCCCAGTCAGGCGGCGGGCGGCGGCACCTCCCGGGAGGAGCGGGAGGGAGACGGAGCCGGCGGCGTACGTTCGGGATGATGGGGAGCGGAAGCGGCGCGGGCCAGCAGCAGGCCCGCGGACCTCAGCCGGTCGCGACCCAGGTCGGTGACCTGCCAGCCGCCGCGGGCCAGCAGATCGCCCGCGGCCTGCGGCGACAGCACGGTGCGTGCGGGCTCCCCCAGGCCGGCGACCCTGGCCTGGAACCTGGCGCGGGCCCCGGGGTCCGCCGACGGCACCGACACGCTGATCGCGAGCGGGCTGCCGTCGACGGTCACCGCGCGGAACGCCGCCAGCACCCGCTCGAGCACCGGCTGCTCCAGGTAGACGGCCACGCCCTCGAGGAGGAACAGCGCCGGGCGGCCGGCGTCCAGGCCCGCGCCGGCGAGCAGGCCGGCCACCGGGGCGCCGGTGAAGTCGGCGGGGACGAACCGGATGTGCTCCGCATCAAGGCCCAGCCTGGCGATGCGCTCGAGCTTGTCCGCCTGGGTGGCGGGGTGGTCGACCTCGAACCAGCGCACACCTCGCTTGGCGTAGCGGAACGCGCGGCCGTCGTACCCGGCGCCGCCGGTGACGACCTGCCTGATCCCGCGGTCGAGCGAGGTCACCACCACCCGGTCGAAGAACGCCGTCCGCGACCGCAGGTACTCGTGCATCGGGGTCCCGGGCGCGCGCTCGAGGCCGCCGGCGACGTCACGGGTCAGCGCCTCGTCCTCGGCCGGGTCGCCGAACGCGGTCTCGAGCCGCGCGTAATCCAGCCGGTGCGCGGCCACGCCGCGCGCCGTGCGCGACGCCGTGCCTTCTCGCATGCGTCACTCCCCCGGGGTGACCAGGCCGGACTCGTAGGCGAACACCACCGCCTGCGTACGGTCGCGCAGCTGGAGCTTCATGAGGATTCTTCCGACGTGGGTCTTCGTGGTCTGTTCCGCGATCACCAGTGTGCCGCTTATCTCCGCGTTGGACATGCCCCGGGCGATGAGCGTGAGCACCTCGGCCTCCCGCGGGGTCAGCTGGGCCAGCCGAGCGCCCGGGCCGCCCGGGGACGCCGCGCTGGCGGGGCGCGGCCGCTTCGCGAAGTCCGCGATGAGCCGCCTGGTCACCGACGGGGCGAGCAGCGCGTCGCCCGCGGCGACCACGCGGACCGCGCGGGTGAGCTCGGCGGCCGGCGCGTCCTTGAGCAGGAAGCCGCTCGCGCCCGCGCGCAGCGCCTCGTACACGTACTCGTCGAGGTCGAACGTCGTGAGCATCAGCACCTTGGGGCCGCCGTCGGGGCCGGCATGCCCGGCCAGTAGCTGCCGGGTCGCCGCGAGGCCGTCGAGGACCGGCATGCGCACGTCCATCAGCACCACGTCCGGGCTGGTCCGCCGCGCCAGCCTGACGGCCTCGGCGCCGTCCGCGGCCAGCCCGGCGAGCGTGATCCCCGGCTGGGCGGCGAGCAGCGCGCCGAACCCCTCCCGGACCATCGCCTGGTCGTCGGCGATCAGGCAGCTGATCATCGCCGGGTCACGATTTCCGCGCCGGCGGCCGGGAGCATGGCGCGGACCGCGAAGCCGCCGTCGGGTTCCGGGGCGGCCCGCAGCTGGCCGCCAAGCAGCGCGACTCGCTCCCGCATCCCGGTGAGGCCGTGCCCGGTTCCGTCCGCCGGCGGCTGCCGGGTGGCCGGCGGGTCGTTCTGCACAGTGATCTGAACGGACCGTTCCGTCTCCTCGATCACCACGCTGATCCCCGCTCCCGGGGCATGCCGGGCGGCGTTGGACAGCGATTCCTGCACGATCCGGTACACGGTGAGGCCGACCCCCTGCGGGAGCTTCTTGCTGTTATCAGGCATCTGGAGCGAGATGCGGGCGCCCTTGCGGCGGGCGCTTGCCACCAGTCCGGGCACGTCGTCGAGGCGCGGCTGCGGGGTGAGCTCGGCCTCCCCGGCGGCTGGTCCGGCTGGTCCGGCTGGTCCGGCGGTGTTGCTGTTATCAGGACTGCGCAGGACGCCGAGCAGGCTGCGCATCTCGGTGAGCGCTTCGCGGGCGGCCTGGCTGAGCGCGGCGAACTCCTCGTGGACCGGCTCGGGCAGGCCGCTGCCGCCGGGCTTGGCGGCGAGCCGGTACGGGGCGGTCTCCGCCTGGATCGCGATCATCGACATGTGGTGCGCGACCACGTCGTGCATCTCGCGCGCGATCCTGGCGCGCTCCTCGAGCACGGCGTTGAGTTCACGCTGCTGCTGGGTCTGGCGGGTCTGGACGGCGAGCCGCCGGCGGTCACGGCGCCAGGAGCCGATTCCGTAGAGGGCGGCGGTGAGCACCGCCAGGCCGATCGTGAGCCGGATCGGGTAGACCCAGTCCGGGCCGGTCCAGAGCCAGACCGGAACGAGGGTGAGGGCGGCCATCCACCACAGGGACGGCTGCCGGCACCGGAGCCCGGCGACGACGTAGACGATCGTGAGCACGGTGTAGTAGCCGGTGTCGACGCGGTTCTCACCCGGGATCAGCGGGGTGAGCAGGACGCCGAGGTAGGCGATCCGCCAGGCGAGCAGCGGGTAGCGGGGCGCCAGCGGCAGCGCCGCGCCGACCGCGAGCGTGACGGCGAGCCAGCCGAGCGCGCCGGGGCCGCCCGCGCCGCCCGGGGTGTTGTGCTGGTGGCCGTCCAGGATCGCCGCGGCGACGGCGGCCGCGGCGAGCAGCACCCAGCCGGCCACGGCGGCGGCGCAGGCCGTCCGGCGCGCCGCCGGGGACCGCCAGGACGGCTCGATGTCGCGGCCGATGAGCACGCGAACCAGCCCGGTCACGTTCTTCAGCGTAGGCGCGCCGCTGGCCGGCGTCGTCCCGCTGCCGGTGTCATACCTGGGTACGACGCGGGCCCGGCAGTTGGCTCCGCGCGGCGATGCCCGCGATCGGTGTCCGTCCGTAGCGTCGGGGCCATGATCTCAGCACGCGGACTCACCAAGCGTTACGGCGGCACGCTCGCCGTCGACAACCTGTCGTTCGACATCCGTCCCGGCGCCGTGACCGGCTTCCTCGGCCTGAACGGCTCGGGGAAGTCCACCACGATGCGCCTCCTGCTCGGGCTCGACGCGCCGTCGGGCGGCTCAGCGCTCGTCGACGGGGTGCCGTACCGCGCGCTCCGCTGGCCGGCCCGGTCGGTCGGCGCGGTGCTCGAGGCGCGCTCCTTCCACCCGGGACGCACCGCACGCGCGCATCTGCTGGCGCTCGCGGCCGCCTCCCGCCTGCCGTCGCGGCGGGTGGACGAGGTGCTGTCGCTGGCCGGCCTGGCGGACGCCGCCTCCCGGCGGGCCGGCGGGTTCTCCCTCGGCATGGCGCAGCGGCTGTCGATCGCGGCGGCGCTGCTCGGCGACCCGGGCGTGCTGCTGCTCGACGAGCCGGTCAACGGTCTCGACCCCGCGGGTGTGCGCTGGATCAGGGACCTGATCCGGTCGCTTGCCGGGCAGGGCCGGACGGTCTTCGTGTCCAGCCACCTGATCAGCGAGACAGCGCTGACCGCGGACCGGGTGCTCGTGATCGGCGGCGGGCGGCTGCTCGCCGACACCACCGTCACCGGCCTGGCGGGTCGTGGCGGGGGGTCACTCGAGGACGCGTTCCTCGCCCTCACGGAAGGGAGTAACTAGATGGACGGATACGGGTTCGGTGACGTCGTCCGGATGGAGTGGGTCAAGCTGCGCTCGCTGCGCTCGGTCCGGTGGGTCCTGCTCGGCGGGATGGCCGCCACCGTGGCCCTCGGCGTGGTCGCCGGCTACAACACGCGCAGCGTCACCGGCGACCCGACAAGCAACGTGCTGGCCGGCGTCATCCTCGGCCAGGTGGTCACCGGTGTGCTCGGCGTGCTCGCCATGACCAGCGAGTACTCGAGCGGGATGATCCGGGTGACGTTCGCGGCCGTGCCGCGGCGGCGGCTCGTGCTCGCCGCGAAGGCGCTGGTGTTCGGTTGCGTGTGCCTCGTGGCCGGGGAGATCGCGGTGTTCGCGTCGTTCTTGCTCGGCATCGCGGCGCTGCGGCCGGAGGTGCCGCACCCGTCGCTCGCCGACGGCTCCGCGCTGCGCGCGGTCATCATGACCGGCGCCTACCTGGCGCTGACCGGCCTGGCCGGACTCGGGATCGGCGCGATCCTCCGGCACGGCGCGGCCGCGGCCGCGACCCTCGTCGGCGGGCTGTTCGTGCTGCCGCTCATCACCGCAGCGGCGGCGCGCACCGCGGGGAAGTTCATGCCCGAGCTGATCGCGGGCAACTCGCTCGCCGCGGTCAAGCCCGTCTCCGGGTTCACCTGGTCGCCCTGGCTGGAGCTCGGCATCGTGGCAATGTACCCGCTGGCGCTGCTGGCCGCCGGCGGCTGGCTGCTGGTCAGGCGCGACGCCTGACGCCCTGATTGCCTCATGCATTCCGGGAAGTCTTCCTGGTGTGACCTTGAAGATTCCATAGCGATCCAGGAGATCGCAGAGGATGTGGATGCGGCTCTTGGCGTTCCACGGATCTGAGCCCGCTAGAGGCCTGCCGTCTTTCCGGGCGTGCGTTAGCATGAGGGTCCATGGGCCACCTGCTGGTAGAAGGGCAGCAGCCAGTAGTGCCGCTGCCGGAACGCGAGCCTGCGGCGATCCGTGCAGCCGTGGCGCGTCTTGACCAGGCGGCTCTCGCGAGGTTCGAGGCCGACTGGACGGCGGCGACTGCCCGCGCGCGGGACGAGTACAGTCTGCTTCCTGCTCGGTACTTCGTCGAGCACTGGTTCAGCTGGGTTGCCGTTGAACGCTGGCCGCAACTGGCGGCCCGGTTGCATACCTGCGAGCGCATCGTCGCCGAGTCCCAGGACCGTACGGAGCGCCGGGCAGCTGCGGCCGAGATCAGCCAGATCTTGCGGGATGCCTGATCCGACAGGCTGACCGCGCCGGCGACCGCACCCGTAAGACACTTCAGCACGGCGTTATGTGACCCAAATCACTATGAGAAACTGAAGCTACCACTGCCCTGGTTAGATGATGTCATGGGCCTCGGGAGAAGCGCCGCCGCGGACGTGACGTCGCTGCGGATGCTGCGGAAGGCGAGCCGCCCGCCGAGCGGCCCTACGGGGTCGAGGCGATCCTGCGGGACGACTCGGGAAACTGGTTCAGCTTCACCCAGGCGCACTATCTAGGTTGACAAGCGGCGCCACGGGACGAGGGGTGCTCACCATCACGCTCACCGACCTGTTCACCGGGAAGCGATGATGGCGGCATGACCGACGCTGACCTTCGCTTGCGGCCCGTGACCCGGGCCGAGTTCGATGTGTGGCTGCCGCGGCTAGAAGCGCGGTACGCCGAGGAAATCACTAGCTCAGGCGCCCTGCCGGCCGCGGAAGCGCGGGAGAAGGCCCGGCGCGACACCGCGCAGTTGTTGAGCGCCGGGCTGGAGACGCCGGGGCAACACGTGTTCCGGGTGCTGGCCGGCGACGTCGCGGTCGGCTGGCTGTGGCTGGGGGTCCCGGGCCGGGGCGGCGACCCGCTGATGGCCTGGGTCTACGACATCGAAGTGGAGCCTGAGCACCGCGGGCGCGGCTACGGCAGGGCGGCGATGCTGCTCGCCGAGGCCGAGGCGCGGTCCCGCGGCATGACGTCCCTCGGGCTCAACGTGCACGGCCAGAACACCGTCGCCCGCGCCCTGTACGACAGCCTCGGCTACGAGGTCATGGCCCTCCAGATGAAAAAACCTCTCTGAGAAGCCTGTCGAGATTAGTTTCGGCTAGTAAATTCGTCATAGAACACGCGTTTGACAAACGAACAAGTTTCCGGCAGTGTTGACCCTAACGCGAGCGGTTCAGAAAGAGGGGTCGAATCATGGGTCAGAAGACCGTCCGGTTTAGCGATCTGAGCGGTCAGCTCATCATGCGGGAGGACGCGCTGGCGCGCATCGTGATCCACGAGCACCCCGACCTCGGCGAGGGGCCGGTGGAGATCGAAGCCCTGTCGGACGAGGCCCTGGCCCTGGAGAAGGACGGGCTGCGGGTGGCGGTGCTCGATGTGTACCTGCCCGGCGAGGACCTGCCGAGGCGGGTGACGATGGACGCGGACGCGTTCGGCGCGGCGGTGACGGAGAAGCCGGTGGGCGAGATGCTGGCCGCGGCGCGGCCGGTCAAGCGCGTCGGGCGGCCGCGGCTCGCCCGGGCGGCAGGATAGCCCGGGGCGGCCAGGGCGGGCCGGGCCGCCGCGCTGCCGGGGCGGGCGGGCCGCCGCCCTGACGGGTCCGTAGCCGGAGGCGGCACGGTGTCCTACAGTTTGTCCCATGGCGGATACCGAACCCACCGGCCGCGCCATCGTCCCGTCCGAGGGAGCGGGCGGGCTGCGCGCGTCGCATGCCGATCGTGACCAGGTGGTCGAACAACTGCGGGTGGCGGCGGGCGACGGGCGGCTGTCTCCCGAGGAACTGGACGAACGGCTGGAACTGGCGCTGACCGCCCGGACGTACGCGGACCTCGCGCTGCTCGTCGCCGACCTGCCCGCCGCCGGGACGGCCGCCTCGCCACCGCCTGCCGCGCCCGCGGCCAAGGACCTGATCCGGCTGCACTGCTCGAGCGGTCACGCGGAGCGCACCGGGCGCTGGGTCGTCCCGGACAGGATGGACCTGAAGGTCAGCAGCGGCGGCATCACCCTGGATTTCACCCAGGCGGTGATCACGCGGCCGACGCTGCACATCGACGCCGAGGTGAGCAGCGGGCACATCACGCTGATCACCAAGCCGGGCATCGCGGTGGAGGCCGACGACGTGACCGTGCGCAGCGGCCGTGTCCGGGTCCGTGCCCCCTGGGGCCCGGACTTCCCGGCCCAGCTGCGGATCGACATCGCGGGCAAGTGCGGCAGCGGGCGGATCCTCGCCCGCCCGCCGCGCCGGTCGTTCTGGCAGTGGCTGCGCCGGGCGCCGCATCCGTACGCGATCACGGCCGGCGGGCGTTAGCGTCAGGCGGGTCCGGGGCCAGGGCCGGGTCTGCCCATTATTCGCCTACGGCGTGTCACATGGAGCTAGGGAGGAAGCTCGCGTACAGCGCGGGGAACTCGGTGAGCGACGCGAGCACCGTCTGCGCCCCGGCACCACGGAGGTCACGCTCCGTGAACGATCCGGTGGTCACGCCGACCGCGTGCGCCCCCGCCTGAACCGCCGCGGCCATGTCCGCGGGGGTGTCGCCGACGTAGACGGCGGCCCCGATGGTGACGAGCACCGCCGCCTTCTCCGGCCCGTGCACGCTGCCGACCAGCGCGTCCGGCGCCAGCCCGGCGACGTCCAGGCTCAGCCGCGCCGACACCTCGTGCTTGGCGGTGATGACGACGGCGCTCGCGCCGGCCGCGCGGACCGCCGCCAGCGCCTCGCGGGCGCCGGGCAGCGAGGTGGTCAGCGGTCCGGCGAGGCGCAGGTAGTGCTCGCGGTACATGCGCACCGCGGCCGGGACCTGCTCGGCGGGGAACCAGAAGGCGAGCTCGTCCTCCAGCTTGATGCCCAGCCTGCTGTCCACGGCCACGGGGTCGATCGGCACGCCGGTGGCGGCGCCGACCGCGGCGAACGAGGCCATGATCACGCGCCGCGAGTCGATCAGCGTCATGTCCAGGTCGAACCCGGCCGGCGCCGGCGCCGGCGTCGGCCGCTGGGGTAGCCCGGCGGTCGTCACGCTGCGGGCAGCACCCGGTCACGGGCGGCCAGCAGGCCCGCGCCGAGCAAGACGGCGTTCAGCACGAAGAGCACCGCGACCGGCACGTTCCAGGAGCCGGTCGCCGAGTGCAGCAGCCCGACCTCCAGCGGCCCCGCGCTCGCCAGCAGGTAGCCCACCGCCTGCGCGAGCGAGGACAGCGACGCGGCGGCCGCCGCATGCGGGGCCCGTGCCATCGTGAAGAAGATCGCGAGGCTGAGCGCGGCGTTCTGGCCCGCGCCGAGGATGAGCACCCAGACCACGGCGGAGCCGAGCGGCAGGTACACCACTCCGGCCAGGCCCGCCGCCATCGCCACCACCGTCGGCACCACGAGCGCGTGCTGGCCGCGCATCCGCTGGGCGACCACCGGGACGAGCAGCGACACGGCCAGGTTGCCCACGCCCATCAGCGCCAGCAGGTCTCCCGCGGTGCCCGCGCTCGCGCCCCGGTCGCGCAGGATCGTCGGCAGCCAGGACAGTGCCGCGTAGTACAGCAGGCTCTGCAGGCCCATGAACAGCGTGACGTGCCAGGCGAGCGCGTGCCGGTGCACCGCGACGCGGGCGGCGGGGGACGCGGCGGACGCGCGGCCGGATGCGGAGCCGCCGCCGGCCGCTGGCACGCCGGGGGCCGCGGGGGCGTCCGCGGGTTCCCCGGGCAGCGCGGCCAGCGCGGCGGGCGCCGGCCCGGGCCGGGTCGCGTACCGGGCCTGCGGCAGCCACAGCAGCGCGGCGAGCGCCGCGGGGCCGGCCAGCCAGCTGAGCGTCAGCGCGACCGACCCCCCGGTGCCGTTCCAGAGCGGCACGCTGACGACGGACCCGGTGATCGCGCCGACCGACAGCGCGGTGATGTACACGCCGATCAGGAGGCCGGCGCGTTCCGGCCACCGCCGCTTGATCAGGCTGGAGAGCAGCACGTTCATGATGGCGATCGCGGCGGCGGCGAGCACGGTTCCGGGAAAGAGCAGCGCGCCGGGCGCCGCGCCGCGCAGCAGCAGGCCCGCCGTCAGCGCCAGCACGGCGATGAGCAGCACGCGTTCCTCGCCGAGCCGCCTGCTCAGCAAGGCGGCGAAGCCAGAGAAGACGGCGAAGCAGATGACCGGGGTCGCCGCGAGCACCGAGACCTCGGCCGCGGACAGCCCGAGCCGGTCCTGGAGCTCAGGAAACACCGGCGGCAGGCTGGTGATCGCGCCGCGCAGGTTGAACCCGAGCGCCAGCACGCCGATCACCAGCAGCGCTCGCTCTAGGAGGCGCGTTCCCCCGGCTTTGACAGGCGCCGTCGGCCGCAACTGCGTCACGAGGATATGAACGTACCCGACATCCGGGGGGGCGTATCGTCGGCCCGTGACCCCGGCGCAGGAACGCATGCTCGCCGTGATCGAGGCTGAACTGGGCCGGCTCGCCCGGTACGACGATGAATCGGTCGTGCACGAGACCTGGATCCGGCAGCGGTACGACGGCGGCTTCGCCGCGAGCTACCTGCCCGCCCGGGCGGCCGCCGTCCGCACCGCGTGGCACGAGGCGGGGCACGCCGTCGCGGCGCTGGCGGTGGGCGCGCGGTTCAGTTCGGCGAGCATCCGGGCCGGCGGCGCGAGCTCGGGGCGGCTGCACGCGGTCCGCGGCGGCGGCGAGCTCGGCTTCGTCGTCGACGCGGCCGGCCAGGTGGCCGAACGGCTGCGGGACTGGACGCTGCCAGCGAGCGACGAGGAGGTGCGCGCCTGGCTGGCGTCCTGGCGCGGTGACGGCGGGGACGCGCGGCGGTTCCGGGCGGGGCTCGGCGCGCGGTTCGGCGGCGACGAGGCGGCCGCCTGGCGGCACGCCGTCGCGCTGCTGACCCCGTTGCGGCCGCGGATCAGGGACCTAGCCAGGGCGCTGCTCGCGCACCCGCGGTACCTGCCGTACCCGGTGGCGGCCGCGATCGCCGGTTTCCCGGCCGCCCCGGCGCCGGATCGGTAGCCGCTGCGACCAAGCTCACAGCGGCGTCGCCGGGCGGGACCGGCGGGCCGCGGCGATGATGGACGTGATCATGACCACCTACCAGGCTCTCGTGCTGCTCGCGGCGGGAACGCTCGGCGGCGTCGCGAGCACCGTGGCCTCCATCGCGAGCGTGGTCTCTTACCCGGTGCTGCTCGCGCTCGGCCTGCCGCCGCTGTCGGCCAACGTCACCAACACGGTGTCGCTCGTGCTCACCGGCGCCGGGTCGGTGCTCGGCTCCGGCCCCGAACTGGAGGGCCAGCGCGACCGGGTGCTCCGGTTCGGCGCGGTGACCGCGCTCGGCGGCGCCGCCGGTGCCGCGGTCTTGCTGCTCGCCCCCGCCAGCGCCTTCGGCGTCGTGGTGCCGGTGCTGATCGGCGTGGCGTCGCTGCTGCTCCTCGTGCAGCCGAAGATCCGCGGCATGTCCCCGCGGCCGGGCGCCGAGCGGTCGGGGTGGCGGCTGGCCGGGATATTCGGCGTGGCGGCGTACGTCGGGTACTTCGGCGCGGCAGGCGGCGTGCTGCTGCTCGCCGTGCTCGCCGCGACGATCAGCGAGCCGCTGGTCCGCGTCAACGCGATCAAGAACGCGATCTCCGGCGCCGCGAACGGCGTGGCGGCGGTGATCTTCGCGATCTTCGCGCCGGTGCACTGGCCGTTCGTGCCGCCGCTCGCCGCCGGCTTCCTCATCGGCGGGTTCACCGGGCCGCGGATCATCCGGCGGCTGCCGGTCACGGCGCTGCGCGCCGGGGTCTCGCTGGGCGGCCTCGCGCTCGCGATCAAGCTCGGCGTGAGCGCCTATTCATGAGCGCGAAAACTTTATCGGCCTATCCGGTGCGGAATTCGCCTGTGACGGAATTCAACTTACGGGGCTTGCGATATGGGTGAGTAATCTCTCCGCTCCCCCGGCACCCCACTTTAAATAAAGTGCTTACCTAAACAATCGCTTTTGTCTATTCTCTCTGTATACACGCTGGCGGCGGGGCCGCTGGCGGCACATTGACCCGGGGAGCACTCAAGGCCAGCGGCGGGCCCACGCGGCCCTGACGGGACCCCGGGCACCACGGGGAGACGCGCGCCGCTCCGTGCGCTATTGGCAGTCGGCATCCGAACGCGGTTTCAGGCACCTGCGTCCGTCGGAACGACGACGGGAGCGTTCCAGCACATGGGTTTCTTTATCATCATCGTCATCCTCGCGGCGGTGGGGTATTTCATCTCGCTGCGCATTCACCCGCTCACCAAATGCAGGCTGTGCAACGGGACCGGCCGGCACTCCGGCAGCGTGTATGGCTACGCGCAGCGGCGGTGCCGCAAGTGCGGCGGCACCGGCCGCAAGGACCGGCTCGGCGTCAAGCTGTTCCGGTAGCCGAGACCGGCGCCGCGGCGGCTACGGGGTCACGATCACCTTGCCGACGGCGCCGCCCTCGACGGCCTCGTGCGCCGCCACGATGTCGCTGAGCGGGAACCGGTGCGCCGGCAGCTCGGTCAGCGCCCCCGCGGCCAGCGCTTCGCTGACGCCGGCGACGGCCGCGTCGAGCGCGGGCTCGGGCACCCCGTACAGCAGCACGAACCGCAGCGTCACGTTCGCGGTCATGCAGGCGCGCACCGGCAGCACCGGGTCCGGTCCGTCCGCGGCGTAGCTGACCACCACGGTGGACGGGCCGGACACCGCCAGGTCGAGCGGCAGGTTCGCGCCGAGCGCCACCTCCACCACCCGGTCCATCACGGGAGCGAAGGCCCTGACCTGGTCTACCGCGTCCGCTTCCCGGTAGTTCACCACGAGGTCGGCGCCCGCCTTCGCGGCGAGCTCCGCCTTCTCCGGGGTGCTCACCGTGGTCACCACGCGGGCGCCGGCGTGCTTGGCGAGCTCGATCGCGAAGTGCCCGACGGCGCCGGCCCCGCCCGCGACGAGCACTGTCTTGCCGTCCACGAGGCCGTCGGCGAACAGGCAGCGGTGCGCGGTCAGCGCCGGGACGCCGAGCGACGCGCCAAGCTCGAACGACACGCCCTCGGGCAGCCGCACGGCGTGCCGGGCGGGGACCACGGTCCATTCCGCCGCCGTCCCCCAGCGGCGCCCGAACGCCGCCAGCCACAGCCACACCCGCTCGCCGACCCGGGCGGGGTCGACGCCGGGCCCGACGGCCTCGATCACGCCGGCCCCGTCGTGGTGCGGCACCTGGAACTCGTCGACCGGGCGCGCGGTCGTCCCGGCCCGCGTCTTGTGATCGGTCGGGTTCACGCCCGAGGCGCGCACCCGGACGAGCACCTCACCCGGCCCGGGTTCCGGCCGGGCGATCTCCTCGACTTGCAGCACATCGCGCGCGGCGCCCGTGCTCCGGTACACAGCGGCCCTCATGGGAGCCAGCCTAGTTAGTGGGAGGCACCACGCGCTCGTTCGGGATCGTGGACTTCCTTAGCCGCAGCGAACGCGCGGCTTCGCGCCAGCGGTTGCCGAGGAGCGCCGAGCGGGCGGCCAGCCAGAGGCCGAGCGCGGCCCAGATGCCGGGCAGGCCGAGCCAGTGGTAGCGCAGGGTCAGCGCGGCGACCGGGGCGAACGCGAGAATCGCCAGCAGCATCGCGCGGCGCATGGCGGCGTAGTCGGCGATGCCCAGGATCAGCCCGTCGAGCACGAACGCGAGCGCCGCGAGCGGCAAGGTCAGCGCCGAGCAGAGCAGGCCGACCACGGCCGCGTGCCGCACCGCGCCGTCGGCGGTGAACAGGTCGGGGGCGCCGAGTGCCAGCGCCGCGGTGAGCGCGCCGAGCGCGACGCCAGCGGCCAGCCCGAGGCGCAGCGTGCGACGGCCGGTCAGCCGGGCCGTTTCGCGCTCGCCGGCGCCGAGGGACGCGCTGACGAACACCTGGGCCGGCACGGCGATCGCGTCGAGCGACAGCGAGAGCATGTACCAGATGCGGTTCGCGACCTGCTGCCCGCCGAGCTGCACCGGGCCGAGCCGCGCGGTGACCGCGGTCGCCGCCAGCGGCACCACCCCGAGCGCGATGGTGCGCACCGACAGCTGGTGGCCGTCCCGCAGCAGGGCGCGGATTTCCGCGCCGCGCGGCCGGCGGGGCGCCGCCCGCTGCTGGCGCCAGGACTCCGCCGCGTACCACGCCGCCGCGCCGGCCTGCGCGATGACCGTGCCCCACGCGGACCCGAGCAGCCCGGCGTGCGCGCCGAACACCAGGGCCGCCTCGAGCACCGCGTTCGCGGCGTTGGCCGCGACCGCGATCCGCAGCGGGGTCTTGGTGTCGGCGAGGCCGATCAGATGGCCGTTGCCCGCGTACGACAAATAGAGGAACGGCAGCCCCGCCGCGGCGGCCCGCAGGTAGCCGGCGGCGCCGGCCAGGACGCCGGCCCGAGCGCCAAGCGCTTGCGCGACCCAGGGCGCGACGGCGACCACGCATGTGGCTGTTATCACGCCAAGCACCGCGGCCAGCAGATACGCCGCCCCCACCGCGCGCCCCGCGGCCTCGGTGTCGCGCGCCGCCACCAGCCGGGCCACCGCGGACGTCGTGGCCGTGGCGAGGAAGATGGTCAGCCACCCCACCATCGTCAGCGCGCTCGCCGCGATCGCCAGCGCGTCGAGCTGCTGACGGCCCAGGTGGCCGACGATCGCGGTGTCGACGAGGGTGTACAGCGGCTCGGCGGCGATCGAGCCGAGCGCGGGCACGGCCAGCGCGACGATGCGCCGGTCCAGCTCACGATGTGTCCCCGGCCGCCTCGTCACGCTTGCCTCTTACCTCGCAGGGGGAACCAGCGAATTCTAAGGAAGTTCTAAGGATGAGCCACTAGTGTGACAGGGCTCGATAGATCACAATTGAGCATCGGCTAGGCAACGGACGATGCGCGATCATACAGTCTGATGATTTGTTCCATTTTGAGGGATAAATCATGATATATCGCCCAGGTCGGCGTGTGGAGGTTGGTGGATGAGGTGGGCGGCGCGCCTTCTGCGGGGCGGGCGGACGCGCGTGCACCTCATGTCGGGAGTGGCGGCCGTCGCCGTGTTCGCGACCCTGTCGCTCGTCCCCGCGACGAGCGGGGCCGCCGGGGACACGCTGCGGGGCCTGCGGGCCGCGCTGCGCCCGGTGCACACCGAGGTGACCAGCAGCGGGCAGTCGTTCGGCGGGGCGACGGCGGTGGGCGCGCTGTTCCTGGAAAGCTCGGGAAAGCTCGGCCAGCACTTCTGCACGGCGAGCGTCGTCCATAGCCCGCACGGGGACCTGGCCATCACGGCCGCGCACTGCGTGACCGGCGTGTCCAGCCAGATCGCGTTCGTCCCCGGCTACGCCAACGGCGCGGAACCATACGGGGTCTGGCAGGTCACCCGGGTCTACACCGACCAGGCCTGGCAGTCGTCCCAGGATCCCGACGACGACGTGGCCTTCCTCCAGCTGTCCGGCACGGCGGGCGCGGCCGACGAGGCCATCGAAACCGTGACCGGCGCCGAGCAGGTGGGCACCGACACCCCTGGCCAGGGACCAGCCAGCACGCTGGTGCGGGTGATCGGTTACCCGGACGGCACGAACCAGCCGGTCTGGTGCGTCAACTGGGCGAAGTTCTTCAGCCCGACCCAGCTCGAGTTCGACTGCGGCGGGTACACGAACGGGACCAGCGGCGGCCCGTTCCTCGCCGACGCGACGTCCTCCGGCCAGGGCACGGTCATCGGGGTGATCGGCGGCTACGAGCAGGGCGGCGACACGCCCCAGGTGTCGTACTCGCCGGAGTTCGGTCCCGCGGTGGCGGTCCTTTACCAGAGCGCCGAAGCGTCCAGCTAGCGGGGCGGCGCGGGCGGCGGGACGATCTTGTCGATCTCGGCGAGGTCGACGGCGGTTGGCACCCACTCCCCCGCGGCGGCGTTGGCCTTGACCTGTTCCGGCGAGGTCGCGCCGGCGATCACCGACGCGCAGCCGGGCTGCGCCGCGAGGCCGCCGATGGCGATCTCAAGCAGCGACACGTCGCGCTGCGCGCCCCAGGCGATGAGCGCCTCCACCTGGTCCAGCTTCTCGTCGGTGACCAGGTGCGACCGGGCCGCGATCCGGGTCCCTTCCGGCAGGTCCCTGCCGCGCCGGACCTTGCCGGTCAGCAGCCCGTTGGCCAGCGGGAAGTAGGGCAGCACACCGAGCCCGAAATGGATGGCCGCGGGGACGACCTCGGCTTCGGCCTCGCGGTCGAGCAGCGACCACTGGTTCTGCGCGGAGATGAAGGGCGTCGCCGCCGCGCTCTTGTGCGCCGCGTCGGCGAGCTGCCAGCCGGACAGGTTGGAGTGCCCGATGTACCGGACCTTGCCCTCGGTCACCAGCTCGCCGAGGGCGGCGATCGTCTCCTCGATCGGGGTCAGCGGGTCGGGCGTATGCAGCTGGTACAGGTCGATGTAGTCGGTGCGCAGCCGCCGCAGCGACTTCTCCACGGCGATCCTGATGTAGCCGCGGCCGCCCTTGGCGCCGGCGGCGGGGCCGTAGCCCATGTCCACCTTCTGGTGACCGAACTTCGTCGCGAGCACGACCTTGTCCCTGCGGCCCGCGAGCACCTCGCCCAGGGCGAGCTCTGACCCGCCGTCCTTGCCGTACATTTCCGCGGTGTCGAAGAGCGTAATGCCCGCGTCAATGGCGGCGTCGACCACCGCGCGCGTCCGCTGGTCGTCGATGCGGCCGCCGAAGTTGTTGCAGCCGAGGCCCACCACCGAGACGAGCAGCCCAGAGTTACCAAGGGTTCGATAGCGCATAATTGGCATCATACGGACACCGGCGCGGCCGACCCGACGGTGGCCGGCCGGCGCTGTCCCGTGAGATGGGCCGAATAACCGTCGCCAATTCCCTCACCCGCGGGTATCATTGCGGGCAACTGATTTGGCGGATGAATTCAACGAATTCACGGCCATGAATTTAGCGGTGGCCGGAATCGGGGTCGCCCGGCGGCGGCAGCGCCCGGGTACCAGGGCACAGCTCCTGTGCGCCTGCACAGCCGAAATTGTGCGTGTGCAGCGAAGGATTACCCTGGTGCCCACCAGCAACACCGGTACCGGCTCTGCCGGTGGGCCAGTGCGCGGAACCGCGCCGTGGCCGCGGGACCGGGTATTCTCACCTTCTGAGAACTAGCGCGATAGCACATCTGGGATATCATCGGGATGTATGCACAGCCGCCCCGGCGAGCAATCGCATTGTTCCGTGCGTGATTACCCGCACCGCCGAGCAACGGGAAACGGGGAGGTCGGTCGGCGTGCCTGACTCTTCGGACGGCCCTACCGTCCTGCGCATCCTGCTCGGCAGCCACCTGCGCCGCCTCCGGGAGACCAGGGGGATCTCCGCGCGGCAGGCGGCGGCGGCCATCCGCGCGTCGGACTCGAAGATCAGCCGCATCGAACTGGGCCGGAACGCGATCCGCGAGATCGACGTGCTCGACCTGCTGACCCTGTACGGCGTCGAAGGCCCGGAACGGGACCAGTTGCTGACGCTGGCCGAGCAGGCGAACCGGCCCGGCTGGTGGCACCGGTACAACGACATCCTGCCCGAGTGGTTCCAGGCCTACGTGGGCATGGAGGAGGCGGCCCGGTCGATCCGGGTCTACGAGCCCCAGTTCATACCCGGCCTGCTGCAGACCGAGGAGTACGCGTCCGCCGTGCTTTCGCTCGGCGACTTTTCCGGCGAGCAGGCCGAACAGCACGTGGTGCTGCGCACGGAGCGGCAGCGCCGGTTCCGGGAGGGCAAGCTCAGGCTGTGGGCGATCGTCGATGAGGCGGCCGTGCGGCGCCCGGTCGCCGGGGACGCCGGCGTCGGCGTACACCTCGACCAGTTGCGCTACCTCAGGGACGCCAGCGCCACGCCGATGCTGACGCTGCAGATGATCCCGTACGGCCTGGGCGGGCACGCGGCGCCGTGCGGCTTCAGCATCTTGCGGTTCGCCGAGCCCGACCTGCCCGACGTGGTTTACGTGGAGAACCTGACCAGCGCGCTCTACCTCGACAAGCAAGCCGAAATCGACCGCTACCTGCTCGCCATGGAACGGCTGAGCATCCTGGCCCACGATCCGCAGCGGACCAGGGAGATCCTCGACGACATCATCAAGGACCTGGAGGCATCCCGCCGTGACTGACCGCAGCGACCGGATGCCCGCCGCCACGCAGGCCGATGTCACCGGCGCCCGGTGGGTGAAGAGCACCTACAGCGGCCCCACCGGAGGCAACTGCGTGGAGGTGGCGCCGCTCGCCGGCGGCCACGTGGCCGTCAGGGACTCGCGGCATCCCTCCGGCCCGGCGCTGGTGTTCGCGGCGGCGGAGTGGGCCGCTTTCACCGGCGCGGCCAAGGCCGGCCAGTTCGGCTGACCCTCAGGCCAGCTCCGTCAGGCGACCGGGAAGTCGAACTCGCCGTTCTTGGCGCCGATCAGGAACGCCTCCCATTCAGGCCGGGTGTAGACGTGCGGCGCCTTGGCGCGGTCCTTGGAGTCGCGAACCGCGACGCCGCCGCCGGGCAGGTGCGCGACCTCTACGCAGGCCCCGGAGGCACTGGCGCTGCTCTTGAACCAGTGCAGGTTGTCCAGGCCGGTTTCCATCCGGTCTCCCCTTCTGTTTTCGCTCCAGTTCCCTGACCACCCCGGCCGGACGGCCGGCGCGTACTCACGCGAGCTCCCTGGCGGCTTTCGAGATCAGGTCGAGGGACTCCCCCGGCGCCAAGGCCGCCCCCTTGAGCTGGTCAAATGCTTCGGCGCGGGCCCGCACGTCCCTATCCTTCTCCAGGTAGAGCGATCCGGCCGCCGATTCGGCGTAGACAACCTCTGAATCGGCGCGCTCGTGGAATTCGATGATCGAGAACGGACCGTCGAGTGCCGCGTGCGCGCCGCTGCCGAAGGGCAGCACCTGCAGCGTCACTCCCGGTCGGCCCGCCATCGCGAGCAGGTGCACGAGCTGGCGGCGCATCAGGGCACGGCCGCCCACGGTCCGCTCGATCACGGCCTCGTCGTGGATCACCCACAGGTCGAGCGGCGGCTCCTCGTCGAGCCGGCGCTGCCGTTCCAGCCGCAGGTCCACGAGCCGGTCGATCTGGTCCGCGGTGTGCCGTGGCATGGTCGCCCGCAACACCGTCCTGGCATAGTCGGCGGTCTGCAGCAGGCCGTGCACCACGCTGATCTCGTAGCTGCGCAGCCCCGACGCCTCGGCCTCCAGCCCCACGTAGACGTCGAGGCCGCTGGGCAGCACGTCGTCGTAGGCGGCCCACCAGCCTTTGCGGTGCCCCTCCCGCGCCATGTCCACGAGGATCTGGCGCTGCCCGGAGTCGGTGACACCGTACATCTCGAGCAGCCGGTTCAGGTACGCGGACTTGGTCGGCGCCTTACCGGTCTCGATGCGGGACAGCGTGGACGGAGCCACGCCGAGTATCGCGGAGACTTCCTCGAGCTTATAGCCGCGAGATTCGCGAAGCTTCCGCAGCTCGGTGCCGAGCCGGCGCCTCCGGACGGTCGGGCCGGTACCCACGTGAGGCCCACCTCCTTCAGTGAAGGCATCGTCACGCGCCGCATCGCAACTTGAGCACAGCACAGCCCGCGCAGCCAGCCCGGGGAGTGCCGACACCGAGAACGATACAATGTGAACGTGCACATTGAAATCCCATCCGGGATTTCATTTCTGCAATTTGCACCGCACGCGCTTGCGCCGCCATCGCAGTTAAGGCACGGGAGATACGCGAGGTACGAGCGGATAAGCGCGCTTTATCTACATGGTCACGATCGCGCCGACCGCCGCCAGCACGCCCGCGCAGATGGCCGCCACGTCCTCGTCGGCCGTCACGTAGGGCGGCATGGTGTACACCAGGTCGCGGAACGGGCGGAGCCAGACCCCGGCCCGCACCGCCGCCGCCGTGGCGGCGGGGATGTCGACCTCGCGGTCAAGCTGCACCACGCCGATCCCCCCGAGCACGCGCACGTCGGCCACGCCGGCCCAGCCGGCGGCGGGGGCCAGGCCGGCGCGCAGCCCGGCCTCGATCCGCGAGACCTCCGCGCGCCAGCCGTCGGGGTAGGTCGCACGCTCGCCCGGCAGTGTGGCGCCGAGCAGCACGTCGAGCGAGGCGTTCGCCACCGCGCACGCCAGCGGGTTCCCCATGAACGTCGGCCCGTGCGCGAGCACCGGCAGTTCGCCCGCCGCGATGCCGCCCGCCACCTCGCCGCTGGCGAGGGCCGCGGCCAGCGACAGGTACCCGCCGGTCAGCGCCTTCCCCACGCACATCACATCCGGCGACACCGCGGCGTGCTCCGCCGCGAACAGCGTCCCGGTCCGCCCGAACCCGGTGGCGATCTCGTCGAAGACGAGCAGCACGCCGCACTCGTCGCAGGCCTCGCGCAGCACCCGCAGGTACCCCGGGTCGTGGAAGCGCATCCCGCCCGCGCCCTGCACAACGGGCTCGACGATGACCGCGGCGAGTTCGCCGGAATGCCGCCCGATCAGTTCCCGCAGCGAGTCCGCGTACGCCTCGTCGACGCCGACCGCGAACCCGGCCGGCGGCAGCCCGGCGAACACCTGGCGGGGCAGCACGCCGTCCCACATCCGGTGCATGCCGCCCTCGGGGTCGCAGACGGACATCGCCATGAACGTGTCGCCGTGATACCCGCCGCGCCAGGTGAGCAGGCGGTTCTTGGCCGGCCTGCCGCGCGACCGCCAGTACTGCAGGCACATCTTCACGGCGACCTCGACGCTGACCGAGCCCGAGTCGCACAGGAACACGTGCTCCAGCCCGTCCGGGGCCAGCGCCGCCAGCCGGTCGGCCAGGGTCACGGCCGGCTCGTGCGTCAGCCCGCCGAACATCACGTGGCTCATCCGCCCCAGCTGCTCGCGCGCCGCGGCGTCGAGCGCGGGATGCGCGTACCCGTGCAGCACCGCCCACCACGACGACATGCCGTCGATGAGCTCGCCGCCGTCCGCCAGCCGCAGCCGCACGCCGCGCGCCGATTCCACCACCAGCGGCTGCCGGGTCCCCGGCATCGGGGCATACGGGTGCCAGACGCGCTGGCTGTCGAGCTGGAGGAGCTTCACCGTTGAAAGCACGAAGAAGATTATCCCGAACGTACGCGGCTGACTCCGGGCAGGCTCATGCCCGCCTGGCGGCGGGCCTGGCCGGCTTGCCGGCGCCGCCCTTGCCGCGCTTCTCGCGCAGCCGCATGGAGACCTTGATCGGGGTGCCCTCGAAGCCGAACTCCTCGCGCAGCCGGCGCTCGATGAACCGGCGGTAGGTCTCCTCGAGGAACCCCGTGGTGAACAGCACGAAGTGCGGCGGCCTGGTGCCCGCCTGGGTGGCGAACAGGATCCTGGGCTGGCGGCCGCCGCGCATGGGCGGCGGGGTGGCCGCGACGAGCTGGGTCAGGAACTGGTTGAGCTGGCCGGTGGAGACCCGCTGCTCCCAGCTCGCGAGGGCCTCCTCGATGGCCGGCACCAGCCGTTCGACGTGCCTGCCGGTGGCGGCGGAGATGTTCACCCGGGGTGCCCAGCGCGCGTGGTTGAGCTGGCGGCCGATCTCGCGCTCGAGGTAGTGCCGCCGTTCCTCGTCGGTGAGGTCCCACTTGTTGTAGGCGATGACCAGCGCCCGGCCGGCCTCGATCACCATCGTGATGATGCGCAGGTCTTGTTCGGTGAGCGCCTCGCTGGCGTCGATGAGCACGACGGCTACCTCGGCGCGATCCAGCGCGCCCGCGGTGCGCAGCGTCGCGTAGTAGTCCGCGCCCTGGTTCTCCCTGAAGCGCCGCCTGATACCCGCGGTGTCCACGAACCGCCAGGTGGTGCCGCCGAGCTCGATGAGCTCGTCGACCGGGTCGCGGGTAGTGCCGGCCACCGGGTGCACCACCGCACGATCCTCGCCCGCGAGCTTGTTCAGCAGGCTCGACTTGCCGACGTTCGGCCGGCCGATCAGCGCGACGCGGCGCGGCCCGCCCTCCGCGGGGCGTTCCGGCGGCGCCTCGGGCAGCGCGTCCAGCACCAGGTCGAGCAGGTCGCCGGCGCCGCGGCCGTGCATGGCGCTGATCATGACGGGCTCGCCGAGGCCGAGCGACCACAGCGACATGGCGTCGGCCTCGTTGCGCGCGTCGTCCACCTTGTTGGCCGCGAGGACGACCGGCTTGCCAGACCGGCGGAGCACGTTCGCGACCGCCTCGTCCTCGTCGGTCGCGCCGACCCGCGCGTCCACCACGAAAAGCACGGCGTCCGCCATGTCCACGGCGATCTTCGCCTGCTCGGCGACCCGCGCCGCCAGGCCCTCCGCGCGCGCCTCCCAGCCGCCGGTGTCCACCACGGTGAACGTCCGGCCGCGCCAGTTGGCGTCGTACGCCACCCGGTCCCTGGTGACGCCAGGCACGTCCTGCACGACGGCCTGCCGGCTGCCGAGAATGCGGTTCACCAGGGTGGACTTGCCGACGTTCGGCCGCCCGACGACGGCGAGCACCGGCTGCGATCCTTCCACTTTATTAGTCAGCCCCCTCCGCGGTACCGATTCCGTCTTGGAGCCGGTCGCGTACGTTCTGAATTCAACTGCTTTTATCCCCCGCACAGGCGAGCGGCGCGCGCTCGCGAGCCAGCCCGGCGATCGCGCCGATCACCTCGGCCAGCGTAAGACCGGTGGTGTCGATGAGCACAGCGTCGGCGGCCTTGGCGGACTGGGCGGCGTCCAGCCGGTCGCGCCGGGCCTGGTCCGCCTCTGTCACGTCGACGGCCGCGCCCTGCTCGGCCGCGCGGCGCTCGGCGCGCGCCCCGCTGTCCGCGGTCAGGAACACCTTGAGCGGCGCGTCGGGGGCCACCACGGTGCCGATGTCGCGGCCCTCCGCGACGATGCCGCCGGCTGCCGCCCGGATGATGGCGCGCTGCTGCGCGATGAGGTGCTGGCGCACCGCCGGGACGCGGGCGACGGCGCTGACCCGCGCGGAGACCTCTCTCGTTCGGATGTCGCGAGAAACGTCGGTGCCGTTGACGCGCGTCCACGGGTCCTCCGGGTCGGTGCTGACCTCGATGGCCGGCTCCGCCGCCAGGCTCGCCACCAGTTCCTCGTCCGCCGTGTCGGCGGGAACGGCGATCAGCCACCAGGTCAGCGCGCGGTACATGGCGCCGGTGTCCAGGTAGCGCAGGCCGAGGGCGCGCGCGACGCCGCGCGAGGCGGTCGACTTACCCGACCCGGACGGACCGTCCACGGCCACGACAAATCCGCCCGGCGATGAATTTCCCACCCCGAAATGGTACCGGCAGCGGCGCCCTCCGCTCCCCGCCGCCTTTCCCGCCGCCAGCGCCCACGCGCGCTTCTTGCTGTTATCAGCCTGGACTCAACTAGACATCACTTTTCGCCCCTGGAACCGGACAAAATGGGCGGGAAAAGGGCCGAAAGTGATGGAAAGATGCGAGGTCGCCCGGGGTGAGACCGCGGTCTGAGACGCTCAGCCGCTCTTGCGGCGGAACGAGCGGCGGCTCGCCGCCGGGCCGTGCGCGCCGTGGATCTTGCCGGAATCGCGCCCGCCGTTGCCCTGGCCTTCCGCGTGGGCTTCGCGCTTGCGGTCGAGGGCCTCGCGGAACTTGCGCTTGACCTCATCGATGTCCGGCTTCGCTTCAGCCGCGTCGGCGCCGTCCGGCGTGGTCGCTGGCGTCCCGCCCTGCGTCGCGGCTGGCTCCGCACCAGCCTGTCCCGCCGCGCCCGCGGCTCCGGTCTCGGCAGCGCCGTCCGGTTTGGTGCCTGGCTCCGCTTCGGCCTGCTCGGCCGCGGCCTTGGCCGTTGCCCTGGGGGCGTCGCGCTTCGCGCTGTCAGTCATGAGGTCAAGCTTCGCACACAGCGGCCGGGCGGTGACACCACCATTACCGGCGGACCGGCCAGCCGCCTGCTTCCATCGCGTCGAGCAGCACGGGCGCCTGGTCCGGGCGGACCGACAGTTCGGCCACGCCGAGCGGCAGGCCGGGCGAGTGCTCGATCCGCACGTCCTCGATGTTCACCCCGGCGGCGCCCGCCGCGTTGAACAGGCGGGCGAGCTCGCCGGGCTGGTCGGCGATGACGACCTGGACCACGGTGAAGTTCCGCGGCTGGCCGCCGTGCTTGCCGGGAATCCGCGCGACGCCGGCCCGCCCGCGGTCAAGCAGCCCCGTCACGTCTGGCAGGGAGCCTGACATTTCGGGGGGTTCCGGGGGGTCGTCCCCCCGGGCCAGCAGAGCCGCGGAAACGCCGAGCGCGCGGGCGGCGGCGGCGAGGTCGTCGGCGACGGCGGCGACAACCTCGGCGACGGGGCCCGCGTTGGCGGACAGGATCTGCGTCCACAGCGCGCTGTCCCCGGCCGCGACCCGGGTGACGTCACGCAGCCCCTGCCCCGCCAGTTTCAGTGCGTCGGCGGGCACGGAGTCCGGCGCCAGCCGGGCGGCCATCGCGGCCGCCACGACATGCGGCGCGTGCGAGATCAGCGCCACCCACCGATCGTGCGTCCCCGGATCGGTCGTCACCGGATCCGCGGCGCAGGCCAGCACCATCGACGTCACCGCCGCCACCGCGTCCGGCGACGTCTCGGGCAGCGGGCACAGCGCCCAGGTCCGCCCAAGGAAAAGATCAGCCCGCGCCGCGGCAGGCCCGTGCCGCTCCCGCCCCGCGAGCGGATGCCCGGGAACGTAGCTGGACAAGTCACAACCAAGCTCGCGAGCCTGCCGAACCGGCAACACCTTGACGCTGGCCACATCGGTGTAAAACTCCGCGACGCCGTATTCCTGGCTGAGCGCGAGAGTAGGCGCGATCACCCCAGGCGGCCCGGCAAGCACCGCGATATCCGCGATCCCCTTAGCATCCCGCAGGTCCGGCACGACAGTCCCGGCCCCGAGATCGGCCGCCAATTTGGCAGTCGCTTCATCGCGATCGCTAAGCCACACCCCGGCGCCCGAGGCGCGCAGCGCGAGGGCGACGGACGTCCCGATCAGCCCGGTCCCGACAACGAGAACGCGCACCGCGCTACCCCCTGGAAGGGAGGGGGGCGCAGGGGAGATTCCCAGCGGCGTTCCGAAGGACTGGCCGCTGAAATCTCCCCCTCGCGCCCCGACCGCCGCGGGTCACTGCGCGATGTCCAGCCGCAACGCGGCAGCGCCGCGCAGATAAACGTGCTGGATCTCCGAACGCGGCCGGTCCGTGTCCACGTGCGCCATCAGCCGCACCACGCGCGGCATGGCCCCGGGCACCGCGATCTCGGTCGCGCACATGAGCGGCACCGCGTGAAAGCCGGTCTTGCGGGCCGCGAGCGCCGGGAATTCGGCCGTCAGGTCCGGGGTCATCGTGAACAGGACGCTGATCACGTCGTCCGGCGTCAGGTCGTTGCGGCTCATCACCGCGCTCACTAGCTCCGCGGTGCCCTCGAGGATGTCCTCGCGGTCGACGCCGTCCAGCTGGATGGCGCCTCGGATGGCGCGGACTGTCAACGTGCTCAACTCCTCCCGGTTCCCCGCCCTCAAGACTACCGGGCTACCACGGCTATCAGCCTAGAGGCCGACGGCGGCGTACAGCTCGCCGATTTCCTTCGTGGTGAGGTCGCGGGTCTCGCCTGGGTGCAGGCCGCCGAGCTTGACCGGTCCCACCGTGGTGCGGACCAGGCGGCTGACCGGGTGCCCGACCTCGGCGAGCATCCGGCGGACGATGTGCTTGCGGCCCTCGTGCAGGGTGATTTCCACGAGCGCGCGCGAACCCGCCCGCTCGATCACCCGGAACCGGTCCGCGATCGCGACCCCGTCCTCCAGTTCTACCCCGGTGGCCAGCCGGCGTCCCAGATCGCGGGACACCGGGCCGGGCACGTCGGCCAGGTAGGTCTTGGCGACCTCGTAACTCGGGTGCGCCAGCCGGTGCGCCAGCTCCCCGTCGTTGGTGAGCAGCATCAGGCCCTCGGTGTCGTAGTCGAGCCTGCCGACGTGGAACAGCCGCTCGGCGCGGTCGCCGAGAAAGTCGGCGATCGTGCGGCGGCCGCGGTCGTCGGACATCGCGGTCAGCACCTTGGGCGGCTTGTTGAACGCCAGGTACACGATGTCCTGCCGGGCCGGGATCCGCTTGCCGTCGACCCGGATGATCTGGTTCTCGGGGTCCACCCGCGCGCCGTACCTGCGCACGGTCTGCCCGTCGACCTCCACCCGGCCGGCGCCGATCAGCTCCTCGCAGTGCCTGCGGCTGCCCACGCCGGCGGCCGCGAGCACCTTCTGCAGCCGGACCCCGCCGGGAACGTCGGTGAGGTCGTCTCGCTCGCCCTCGAGTTCGCCCCAGTCGTCGTCCTCGTCGTCGTCAAAGTCGGGCTGTGTTTCCCCGGCCAACCGGCCCCGGCCGACCTCCCGGTTACGCCCGCGTGTGCTCATTGTCCTCAATGTCCTCAATGTCCTCCGGCAGGAACGGCGCCAGGTCGGGCAGCTCGTCCAGGCTTGCCATGCCTAGCCGCTCAAGGAAGTAGCCGGTGGTGCGGTACAGGATCGCACCGGTTTCCGGGTCGGTTCCCGAGTCCTCGACCAGGCCGCGCAGCGCCAGCGTCCTGATCACGCCGTCGCAGTTCACCCCCCGCACCGCTGACACCCGCGCCCGGCTGACGGGCTGCCGGTAAGCGATCACGGCGAGGGTCTCGAGCGCGGCCTGGGTGAGCCGGACTTCCTGCCCGTCTCGCACGAACCGCTCGACCAGTGGCGCGCAGTCCTCCCGAGTATAAAACCGCCAGCCGCCTGCGATCTCCCGCAGGTCGAAGCCCCGGCCGTCGGCGGTGTACTCGGCGGCCAGGGCGCGCAGCCCGGCCGCGACCTCGCCGCGCGGC